>Ga0068859_100005677_pt1 | contig 12699 bp, 10 predicted proteins | sample KBSSwiS22_FD_66585 | JGI IMG/M metagenome (GOLD analysis project Ga0068859, IMG submission 66585) | Switchgrass rhizosphere microbial communities from Kellogg Biological Station, Michigan, USA - KBS Switchgrass S2-2 | ecosystem: Host-associated > Plants > Roots > Rhizosphere > Soil ... | reverse complement strand
GTGACCTTCACCGCTACGGGGCTTCCGGGTGCAGCGAGCGCACTCGTCAAGACGAGCACCGATCCGCAGAGCGGCGTCGCGGGCGTCGCAGTCGCCGCTCCACCGAGCGTCACGGTGAAGGACGCGAACGGGAACGGCGTTGCGGGAGTCACGGTCACCTTCACCGTCACCGCCGGTGGCGGCAGCGTGACGGGGGCGACGCAGCAGTCATCCGCGGCGGGGGTGGCGACACTGGGATCGTGGACGCTCGGCAAGACCGCGGGAGCGAACGCGGTGAGCGCGTCCGCTCCCGGACTGCCGAACGTGAGCTTTTCAGCGACTGGTACGGCAGGCCCGGTGGCGGGGCTGTTCGTGAGCCCAGCGGCCGTAGTGGTCGGGCCCGGACAAACCCAACAGCTCACGGTGAACGCGGCCGATCAATACGGAAATGCCACCGGGCCTGCCGCGGCGCCCACGTTCTCGAGCGCCAACGGCTCCGTCGCCACGGTCTCGAGCGCCGGACTCGTCTCGGGGGTCGCCGTGGGGAATACCACCATCACGGTCACGAGCGGCGCAGCGACGAAGATCGTGTCGGTGTACGTGTCGACGGGTGGACATCCGATTGGTGCGACACGCGTCGATGCACCGGAAGGAGGGAGGCCGTTCGCCGTCCGAGCCTCCATCAACGACGTTCTGCTCGTCGGAGAGCAGGACAACGATCGCCTCGGTCGATACAACCTTCCCTCCACCACGAGCGCTGGCAGCGTCGTGGTCGGCGACGATCCGACGGACGTCAACTTCTCCGCGGACGGAACGAAGGCGTACGTCACCAACCAGTTCAGCGGCACGCTCGGCCTGATCAACGTCGCGACGAACACGCAGGTGTCGACGGTCGACGTCGGCTCCTCGCCCTTCCGGGTGGCTCCGTCGCGCGACGGCTCGAAGATCTACGTCACGACCGGACAGGGCTTCCTCGTCACGGTGAACGCGACGACGTCGACGGCCGGCGCCACTCCCCTCGCGCTGGTCGGCGCGCTCAATGGGCTCGCGGTGCACCCTTCCCAGCCCGTCATCTACGTGACCTCGACGTCGGGCACGCTGTACGAAGTGAGCGAAACGACGGGCCAGGTGCTCCGCTCCGTCGCTACCGGGGGCGCCTCGCAGGAAGTCGTGCTCTCGACCGACGGCACGCAGCTCTACATCGCGATGGAGAACGGCCCGCTCCAGATCCGCGCCACATCGGACCTGGCTGTCGTGGGTACCATCGCGGCGGCGAGCGGCACGTTCGGGGCTGCAGTCACACCTGACGGAACGCAGCTCTACGCGACTCAACCGGGCGCGGGCAAGGTGCTGGTGATCGACCTCGCGACGAAGACGGTGCTCCGCACGATCGATGGCGGCGTGCCGCGCCGCGTCACCTTCGACCGAACCGGGTTCACGGCCTTCATCGGCAACGAAGGAGGGTACGTCTCGTTCATCAAGTAGTCTCGGAGCAGCCCTCAATGGACGATGGCTCGGCGCCGTGGCGCCGAGCCATCCGCTGCTCCACTACTCGTCGCGCAGCTTCAGCTCGTCGAGCTGACGACGCAGCTCACGCACCTCGGCGCGCTGGCCGGCGATCTGCTCGCCGAGCAGCCCCGTCGCGAACAGCACGCTGCCGAGAATGAGACAGGTCTGGATGACCGTCCACACGGCACGGACGCCGACGTGCGCGGTCGCGAGCACGATCAGCGCAGCGACACCGGCGAACAGTCCGAGCGCGAACAATGCCGCGCCGGCCATGCCGAAGAGCAGCAGCGGCTTCTTCCCGAAGCGGAGCTCGAACCAGACCGACAGCATGTCGAGCACGCCGATCGGGATGCGCGACAGCCCGAACTTCGAGCGACCGGCGTGCCGTGGATAGAGCGGCACGGGGATCTCGGTGACCGTGAACCCTTCCGCCGCGGCGATCACGATCATGTAGCGGTGCCAGTCGGGACGCACCGGCAGCGTATCCATGATCTCACGTCGGTATGCCTTCACCGAGTTCAGGTCCTTCACCGGGACGTGGAAGAGCACCCGGCTCAGCCGATTGTAGATCCCCGAGACGAACGCCTTCTCGTACTTCCCTTCCTTGAACCCGGTGACCATGTCCGCGTCGCCGGCGATGATCGGCGCGACGAGCCGCGGAATGTCCTCGGGCTTGAACTGCAGATCGGCGGGATAGAACACGAGCACCGGTCCGGTCGAGTGCAGGTACCCCGTGCGGAGCGCGTCGGCGATCCCGCGACGCGCGCGGTGCTGGACGCTGCGCAGAAAGTCGTAACGCGAGCCGAGCTCCTGCAGCACGCGCCAGCTGTCGTCGACCGACCCGTCGTCGATGACGACGACCTCGTAGCTGACGCTCGCATCGGCCGCGAACGCCGCCGCTGCCTGCTCCATGAACAGCGGGAGGTTCTCGGCTTCGTCCTTCGCCGGCACGAGCACCGATACGTCGACACGACGTTCCACGGCGTTGGAGAATCGCCTCGCCGGCACCGTGGACGAACCAGCGGTCATACGCGCTTGCGCATCCGGGCGGAGAGCACGCCGAGCTGATCGCGATACTTCGCGACCGTGCGCCGCGCGATCTGGACGCCGCTCTCCTTGAGGATGTTGACGATCGCCTGGTCGGTGAGCGGATGCTTCGGGTTCTCCTCCGACACCAGCTTCTGGATCTGCGCCTTGATGCCCCGCGCCGAGACGTCCTCGCCGGCGGTCGTGGACAGGCCGGACGAGAAGAAGAACTTGAGCGGGAGCACGCCGCGCGGCGTCTGGACGAACTTCTCGTTCGTCACGCGGCTGACGGTGCTCTCGTGCATGTTGATCACCTCGGCCACCTCGCGGAGCGTGAGGGGCTTGAGGAACTGCACGCCCTTCTCGAAGAACTCGCGCTGCCGCTCGACGATGTAGTTCATGACCTTCAGCATCGTCTGCCGCCGTTGCTCGATCGCCTGGATCATCCAGTTGGCCGAGTTGAGCTTGTTCGAGATGAACTCCTTGTTCTCTCCGTCGAACTTCTTCTTGTCGCGCGCGATCTCCTGGTACGCCTTGCTCAGCTTCAGGCGCGGCAGGTTCGCGTCGTTGAGGAAGACGTGGTACCTGCCGTCGATCTTGTCGACGATCAGGTCCGGGATGATGTAGTTGTCGCTCGCGTCGCTGTAGACGAGGCCCGGCTTGGGATCGAGCTTCGCGATCTCGTCCGCCGCCTTCTGGACGTCGACGGGGCTGATGCCGAACCGCTTCGAGATCTCGCTCCAGCGGTGGGCGATCAGCTCGTCGAAGCAGTCGCGGACGAGGCGGAACGGCACCGAATGCTCGAGTCCCGCCTCGCGGAGCTGGAGCATCAGGCACTCGCGCAGGTCGCGCGCGCCGACGCCCGGCGGATCGAGGCTCTGGACGATGCCGAGCATGTCCTCGGCCTCGGACATCGTGTACAGCGGCACGTCCGTGAGGTCGCGCTCCGAATCCTCGGCGGCCTTCTGGACGCTCTCGTTGACCCCCTCGAGGATCTTGTCGAGCCCGCACGCGAGGTAGCCGTCCTCGTTGATGTTCCCGATGAACTCGTCGGCCAGGTACATCTGCCGCGGCGTGAGATCCAGCAGGCTCACCTGGTCGCGCAGATGGTCCGAGAGGTCCCGCGAGTCGACGGTGACGGGCTCGTAGTACTCGCGCTCCTCGTGCTCCTCGCGGCGACCGCCCGCGTCGAATCCGTCGAGGAGGATCTCCTCCCAGTCGATCTCCCCCTTCTCGTCCTTCTCCGGCTCCGACTCGGGGTTGGCGCTCTCCTCCTGGACTTCGCCCTCGTCCTCCTCGTCCTCCTCCGGCTCGACCATGTCGAGGAAGGGATTGTTGAGGAGCTCCTGCTTGAGGTGCTGCTGGAGGTCGAGCAGGGGCATGTAGAGCAGATCCATCGCCTGATACAGGCGAGGATTGATCTTGAGCTCCTGCTTGAGCTGCGTGTTCTGGGAGAGTCCCTGCCTCATGCGACGTCTCCCGGACTCTCGTCGGCGAAGCGGGTGCGGAGGCGTGCGGTGAGCGTCGGGCCGAGATAGATGTCGGCGACGGTCTCGTCGAACACCAGCTCACGCACGGTGCCCGACACCTTCACCTGGCCGTCGAACATGATGTAGGCACGATCGACGATGTCGAGAGTCTGTTCCACGTTGTGATCGCTGATCAGTACGCCGATGCCGCGGTGCCGCAGGTCGGCGACGATGGTCTGGATGTCGTGCACGGCGATCGGGTCGACCCCCGCGAACGGCTCGTCCAGCATCATGAAATCGGGCTTGGTCACCAGCGCCCGCGTGATCTCGAGTCGCCGCCGCTCTCCGCCGGAGAGCTGGTAGGCCTTGCTGCGCCGCAGGTGCTTGATGTTCAACTCGTCCAGCAGCTTCTCGAGCCGGCTCGTCCGCTCGCTCGCGCTGAGCGGAAGGGTCTCGAGGATCGCCACGATGTTGTCCTCGACGGACAGTTTTCGGAAGATCGACGGCTCCTGGGAGAGGTAGCCGATGCCCAACCGCGACCGCTGGTACATGGGCATGTTCGTGATGTCCACGCCATCCAGCAGGATGTGACCCGCGAGCGGCTGGATGAGGCCCACGATCATGTAGAACGTGGTCGTTTTGCCCGCCCCGTTCGGGCCCAGCAGTCCCACGATCTCTCCCTGTTGCAAGCGCAGGGCCACATCGTTCACCACCGGGCGCCGGCGATACCGCTTCACCAGGCCGCGCGCCTCCAGCGTCTTCCGCGGCTTGTCGGCGCCGAAGACCGGTGCCGTCGGCCGACTGGGACGCAGCGCACTGTGCTCGCCGGTGTGCTTGAGCATGTCCGCCACTTCGGCGCGCACCCCACCGATGTCCCGCCACACCGGCTCCGCCACGCGGACCGGGGCATCGGGCGACTGCAGGCCGCCCGGTGGCAGCACGACGACCCGCTCGGACGCCAGACGGGGCAGCACGGAGGACGCGAGGTTGCCGCGCACCTCGTCCATGCTCAGCCGGCCCGCTTCCCTCTCGGCGTCGCCCCCCACGGCACGGAGCGCGGCCAGGTGGTCGTTCCGGTACATCACGGCCACGTCGTTGAACGACGCGGTGCCGGTGCGATCGGCGACGCTGATCAGGGCGTGCAGAGCGAGCGCGGCCGAGCGATCGCCGCGGGCGAGCCGGTTGACGAGCTCCTGGAGCCGCGTCGGAGGAATCGGAGGCGTCATGGTCGCCTCGGCGGGACGGTTGGCGGCGGTGTCGTGGGCGAGGAGCCGGACGGCACCGGAACGGCCGGGGCCCGACGCGTGTCACCGGGAGCGCCCGCGGCGGAAGCGGCGGGCCCCGTCTGGGCGGCGGTCGCCGCTGCCCGGCGCGCGGCGGCCGCGCGCCGGCCAGCAGCCGAAGTGTCGGGTCTCTCGGGCTCCAGATAGAGCCCGGTCGAGAGCGAATCATCGCGCACGGTCACCTGCTTCACCGCGCCCGAATCGAAGGTCACGTTGATGTCGCGACCCACCACGTAGACGACCGCCGGAATTCGCAATGTGCTGTCGCGCGGTGGGAGGTGCTGGAGCGAAGTCGCGTGCCCGCTCGAGACGAGCAGCCGGATCTTCGGCTTGCTCGTCGAGTCTCGTACGAGAGACGCCGCCGTGTCGAAGTGCGCAACGATCGTGTCGCCCGTCAGGCGGTCGCGCTCGTCGGTGCGGAATCGCGTCGAATCCGCGTTGCCCTCGGCCACCGCGCCACCTACCGCGTGCATCTCGCGCAGGCGCTGTCCGGGCATCAGGACGTCAGTCGAGTCGGAGATCATCGACTGGCTCGCCGACACCGCGCGCGAGCGTGACTTGCCCCAGGAGATCGCGCGATTGAGCGAGTCGTTGACGATGCGCAGATCGATCGTGTCGGACTTGAGGTTCAGGTCCTGGCTCGTCGCCTCGGCCTTGGCCTTGGCCAGCACCCGCTCGAGCTTGCGCTGCTTCGTGAGCACGTCGATCGTCTCGCCGACGAGCGTGTAGGGCCGCCCCTTGCTGCCGAGGACGCGCGGGTTCCGCATCATCCGCAGCAGGCCGGTGCCGGCGTCGAGGTAGAGCGAATCCCCCGATGCGTTGAGTTCCGGCCGGATGACGACGACCTGCCCCGAGGACGCGACGACGCTGTCGCCGACCATCCAGACGTTGTTGCCGGTCACGGTCACCGGAGGCCGCGGCTGACCGGCGCTGTCCTTCTCCACGATCGAGATCGTCGGCCGGCCAATCGACGTCGCATGCTGCTGGCGAACTCGCGGGATCGTGCGCCAGAACTCCAGCGAGGGGCCCTTGAGGTTCGATCCGCTCGGCAGCTGCGCGTCGACGTTGCTCGTCGCGAGAATGCGCTCGTCGTTCTGGAAGTAGGTGAGGAAGTCCGACTTGAGCGTGAGGCGCGGCTCGGCGTAGTCGACGCGTCCGATGAAGTAGTACCGGTCCTCGTCGCCGTAGGCCTCGAGGCTGTCGGAGCGGAGCACGATACGCTGCTCGGGACAGCGGGCGACCACTCCGCCGCCGATGTAGGTGTTGTACTGTCCGCTCGGGAGCTTCACCGTGGTGAGGTGACCCTCGGGCACGGGGTCCAGGACGAATCGGCACCGGCCGCTCGGCGGCGCGCCGATCTGCGCACGCAGCGGGCCGGCGACGAGCACCAGCGCCGTCGCGCATCCGAGGACTCGCGCGATCCTCATTTGCCGGGGAGCGTGAAGCTTCCCTGCGCACCGAGGTTGCGCAGGATCTGGATTCTCGTGAGCTGCGGATCGGCGCGGAAGCCGATGCCGCTCACGTTTCTACCCGGCTCCACGAGCGTGAACGCCGAGTCGCTCGACACCTCGTTCGCCGCCTGCATGAACCGCATGTGCGGCGACGTGAGCCGCTTCCCCTCCGTCGTGACGATCACGACGTTGCCGAAGCCCTCGAGCTTCGCCTCACGCTGGTTGTACGTGCCGCGGTCGGCACTGAGCACGCCGTCCTTCGTGCCGGTGCTCGTGTTGAAGGTCGCCCGCACCTTCCGGAGCTCGAAGCGCGTCTGGTCGTCGAAAACGTAACCGGTGTCGGCGAACAGCTCGCCGCGCTGGACGCCGCGATCCGTGAGCAGCATGCGCACGCCGAGCATCACCTGCTCCGCGCTGTCGGCCATGGTGAGGCCGCGCTTCACGGGCGGCCTCGCCCCCTGCTTGCGGCAGGCGACGACCACGAGCAGAGCGGCGGCAGCGAGCCACACTCCTCGGCGAATCATGCGACGCGCGCTCGCATCAAGTCGTGCAGGTGGACGACACCGACGAGCCGCTCGTCGTCGCCGAGGACGGGCATGGCCATCACGCCGTTCGTCTCCATGCGATACGCGACGGCGCTCGCGAGCTCGCCGCAGTGCGCGAGGCGCGGCGTGCGCGTCATGATGCGTTCGACCGGGGAGGACAGCACGTCCGTCTCGTGTTCCATGAGCCTCGTCAGATCCCCCGCGGTGAGCACGCCGTGCAACTGACGATCGTCGCCGGCGACGAGCACGATCCCTCGCTGTTCGGCCAGGACGACCACCGCTTGACGCAGCGACGAGCCGGGGGGAAGGATCGGCAGCGGCTCTGTGATCATCACTTCGTCCACCCGACGCAGCAACCGCCGCCCGATCGCGCCGCCGGGATGCAGGCGGGCGAAGTCCTCCCGCTTGAAACCCTTGTGCTCCAGCAGCGTGACCGCCAGCGCATCGCCGAGCGCCAGCGCCGCCGTCGTGCTGGTCGTCGGCGCCAGATCGTGCGGGCAGGCTTCCTCGCGTACCCACGCGTCCAGCGCCACGTCGCAGAGCCTGGACAGCGCCGACGACGTCTCCGCCGTGATGGCGATGGTCCGTACCCCGAGCCCCTGGAGATGTTCGAGCAGGACGAGCAGCTCGTCGGACTCTCCGGACTTCGAGATGAGGATCGCCACGTCGTCGGCGCCGACGATCCCGAGGTCGCCGTGGGCGCTCTCCGCCGGATGGAGAAAGGTGGCCGGCGTGCCGGTCGACGTGAGCGTCGCGGCGATCTTTCGAGCCACGAGCCCGGACTTCCCGACGCCGGAGACGATCACGCGCCCCGTGGAATGCGCGATCATCGAGACCGCCCGCGCGAACGAGTCGCCGAGGCGCTCCTCGACTGTCGCGAGCGCTTCGCGCTCGAGCCGGATCACGCGGCGGCCGCGCTCGACGATCTCGGCCGGCATCATCGGGCCGGCACCGCGGAGGGCAGCGAGCGCTCCTGCACGTAGCCCTCGGTCACCTGCTCCCACTCGCCGCGCGCCTTGAGCAGAAGCTCGGCGAATTCGCGAACCGCGCCGCGGCCGCCGTGACGCGTGAGCTGGACCGAGCAGGCGGCCCGGATCTCAGGGACGGCATTCCCCACCGCGACGGGCAGGCCGACGAGCCGCAGCACCGCAAGATCGGGGAAATCGTCGCCGACGAACGCGGCCTCCGACGGAGCGACTCCGTGCCGGTCGAGCATCGAGAGGAAGGCGGGGAGCTTGTGCGCGCGTGGATCCTGGGCGACGTCGTCCACGTCGAGCTCGAGGGCACGAAGCCGCACGCTCTCCGAGACGCGACCGGTGACGATCACGACGCGCAGTCCCGCTCGCTGGAGCAGATGGATGCCGAGCCCGTCCTGGATTTCGTAGCGCTTGAGCTCGACCGGACGTCCGTCGGCGGCGCCGAGATAGATCCCGCCGTCGGTCATCACGCCGTCGACGTCGAGGCCGACGAGGCGGATCGAGCGCGCGAGCGACGGATCGATCATGCGCGGGCTCGCTGCCAGACGTCCACGGCGCGGAGCACCAGATCGTCGAGCGCGCCGAGCGGCACCATGTTGGGACCGTCGCTCGGTGCGTGATCGGGATCCGGATGCGTCTCGAGAAAGAGCCCGTCGGTGCCGACTGCGCAGGCCGCGAGCGCGAGCGGGCCGACGAACTCGCGCGCGCCTCCGCTCGCTCCCCCTTCACCGCGACCGGGCTGCTGAACGCTGTGCGTGGCGTCGAACACCACGGGTGCATCGCACGCCGCGCGCATGCGGGACAGCGCGCGAAAATCGACCACGAGATCGCCGTAGCCGAAGAACGTGCCACGCTCGGTGGCCGCGACTTCGGCCGCACCCGAGCGTCCTGCATCGGCGAACCCCTGCCGAACCTTGGCGGCGGCACCGCGCATCGCCTCGGGGTGCATCCACTGCCCCTTCTTGATGTTCACCGGCTTCCCAGCCGCGCCGGCGGCGACCAGCAGATCCGTCTGGCGCGACAGGAACGCCGGGATCTGCAGCACGTCGGCGACCTGCGCGGCCGGTGCACACTGATCGGGCAGATGCACGTCGGTGAGCACGGGCAGCCCCGTCGCGGCGCGCACGCGATCGAGCGCGGCGAGTCCCTCGTCCAGCCCGGGACCGCGAAACGCCCCGGCGTTCGAGCGGTTGGCCTTGTCGAAGCTCGCCTTGAAGATGATGCCGCCCGGGACGCGCTCCGCGAGCCGCGCGAGATGCTCCGCGACTCGCAGGTTGAGGCCGTCGTCCTCGAGCACGCACGGGCCCGCGATGAGGAACAGCGCATCACGCCGGAAGCGCGGAGCCGTCACGATGGCGACGCGCTCACCAGCTTTGGCGCCGCGACGGACGCGGCGCGCCGCTTGGCGCTCGCCGCCGCGGCGATGAAGCCGGCGAAGAGCGGGTGCGGCCGCGTGGGCCGCGACTGCAGCTCCGGGTGGAACTGGCAGCCGACGAACCACGGATGATTGGGCAGCTCGATCATCTCGACGAGCTGACCGTCGGGCGAGAGCCCGGAGAGCCGCAGCCCGTGCTGCACGAACAGGTCGCGGTAGGCGTTCGACACCTCGTACCGATGGCGGTGCCGCTCGCTCACCTCGGCGACGCCGTACACCTCGGCGGCGCGCGACCCGCGCGCGAGCCGGCACGGATAGGCGCCGAGCCGCATCGTACCACCCATGTCGGTCACGTGCTGCTGCGACTCCATGAGCGAGATCACGGGGTTGTCGCACTCGGGGGAGAACTCGCTCGAATGCGAGTCGTCCAGCCCGCACACGTTGCGCGCGAACTCGATGATGGCGGTCTGCATGCCCAGGCAGATGCCGAAGAACGGCACCGCGTGCTCGCGGGCGTGCTGGATCGCGTCCACCATCCCCTCCACGCCGCGAACGCCGAAGCCGCCGGGGACGAGCAGCCCATCGTGCCGTCCGAGGATCTCGGCCGCGGCTCGCGCGTCGACGAAGTTGTCGCTCGAGATCCAGTGGATGTCGACGCCGACGTCGTTGGCGATGCCGCCGTGGATGAGCGCTTCCTGAACGCTCTTGTAGCTGTCGACGAAGTCCGTGTACTTGCCGACGACGGCGATCTTCACGCGCTCGCCCGGCGCGACGATGCGCTGGACCATGTCCTTCCACTGCGACAGGTCGGGGGCTGGGCGCTCGATGCCGAACTTCTGCAGCACCTTGTCGTCGAACCCCTGCTCGCGGAACGCGAGCGGGATCTCGTAGATCGTCGAGACGTCGGGCGACTCGATCACCGCGCCGAACTCCACGTTGCAGAAGAGGGCGATCTTGCGCTTGATCTCATCCGACACCGGACGCTCCGTGCGCACGATGAGGATGTCGGGCTGGATTCCGATCTCCATGAGCTCGCGCACCGAGTGCTGCGTCGGCTTGGTCTTGAGCTCACCCGCCGCGGCGATGTAGGGGATCAGCGTGAGGTGCACGAAGATCGCGTTCTCGCGGCCGACGTCGTGGCGGAACTGTCGGATCGCCTCGAGGAACGGCTGCGACTCGATGTCGCCGACCGTGCCGCCGATCTCGACGATCACCACGTCGTTCTCCGGCGCGACCCGGCGCATCGCGCTCTTGATCTCGTCGGTGATGTGCGGGATCACCTGCACCGTGGAGCCGAGATACTCGCCGCGGCGCTCCTTCGTGATGACGTTCAGGTAGATGCGTCCCGTGGTGACGTTGTTCGCCTGCGACAGCGAACGGTCGATGAACCGCTCGTAGTGTCCGAGATCGAGATCCGTCTCGGCGCCGTCGTCGGTGACGAACACCTCACCGTGCTGGAAGGGGGACATCGTCCCCGGATCCACGTTCAGGTACGGGTCGAACTTCATCATCGTCACGCGCAGACCGCGCGCGACGAGCAGCCGCCCCAGGGAAGCGGCGGCGATCCCTTTGCCGAGCGAGGAGACTACCCCGCCGGTCACGAAGATGAACTTCGTCGTGTGCTGTCGCGTCGTCGTCTGCATCAGCTCTCGGTCGTCGTGAAGGTCGCCCACTGCGAATTCGCCAGCTCCAGGTCTTCCTCGGTATCGATACCGCTTCGTGCCGCGTCGTCGGTGATCGCGACGCCCATGCGCATGCCGTGCGCGAGGGGGCGCAGCTGCTCCAGCCGCTCGATCCGCTCGAGCGGGTGGACGGGCAGCGCGACCCATCGGGCGAGCGCATCGGGAGTGTACGCGTAGACGCCCACGTGATGCAGCACCCGGGCGTCGCGCTCGGCCGCGTCGGCGGCATCGCGCAGGAACGGGATCGGCGCACGCGAAAAGTACATCGCGGTGCCGTCGTCGGCGGTGACGACTTTCACCACGTCCGGCCGGCGAAGCGCGTCCGGCGCGGCGCGCAGCGCGGCCGTGCCCAGCGCGAAGCCCTGCTCCGTGACCTGCGCGAGCGCGCCACGCACGGCAGCTGCCGAGACGAAGGGCTCGTCGCCCTGCACGTTGACGATGGCGTGGAAGCCGCGACAGTCGGCGCGCGCCGCGACTTCGGCCACGCGGTCCGTCCCACTCGGATGCGCGGCGTCGGTGAGCACCGCTTCGCCGCCCGCACGCACCACTTCCTCGGCGATCTCGCGGCTGTCGGTGGCGACGATGCACCGGTCGGCCACGTCGAGCGAGACGACGCGCTCGAGGACGCGGACGACGAGTGGGACGCCGGCGAGAAGCCGCAGGGGCTTCCGGGGGAGACGCGTCGCGCCCAGTCGTGCTGGGATGACGGCGAGCGTCCTCATGTGCGGCTCGCTGGGCCGCGGCGATCCGATGCGCACGCGGGGCGCGCGCCCGATGCAACTTTCACGCCAGTTAACATACGCCTTCTCGCACGAGAAGGCAATGCGCGATTCGCGGCGCTACTGACCGAAGGCGACGAACACGCCGTAACGCGCGTCGCGCTTGCCGGCGGCGTCGAACGTCGCCTCGAATCCCACGACGCTGATGCCCACGCCGAGGCCGATCTCCTGCTCGAGCCTGGGCAGCGAGTTCACGCCCGCGGCGCCCATGATGTGCCGCAGGTGAATCGTGGGCGATCCGAGCTTCGGGACGACGATTCGGGCCACGCCGATGCGATAGCGACTCTCGACGAAGACGAGCTGGTCGCCGCCCTGCTCCAGCAGCTCCATGAGCGGCAGCGTGCCGACGCGGCCGAGGTACGCATAGCGCGATCGCGGTGTGGAGTCGCCCGCCGTGGCCACCGCGTGCGCTTCGACGTGGAGACGCTGCAGATTGAACGTCGGGAACTCGATGACGCCGTTCAGCGTCAGCTGCGTGAACGACGACGTCCCCGTCGGCGTGCGGAAGCTCTGCTCTCCCTCGGCGGTGAGGCTGGCCTGCACGGTGCCGACCCGGTACTCGAGCGCCGCACCGAGCAGGCCTGATCCGATCTCGCCGCGCTCGACGAGCGGATTGGGGCGCGC
>Ga0068859_100005676_pt1 | contig 12701 bp, 9 predicted proteins | sample KBSSwiS22_FD_66585 | JGI IMG/M metagenome (GOLD analysis project Ga0068859, IMG submission 66585) | Switchgrass rhizosphere microbial communities from Kellogg Biological Station, Michigan, USA - KBS Switchgrass S2-2 | ecosystem: Host-associated > Plants > Roots > Rhizosphere > Soil ... | reverse complement strand
GTGTCGAACCTGCCGCGGATCGCCGCCGCGCTCGAAAAGCTCGCGAACTTCGGTCCCGTCGAGTACCCGAACTGGACCTCACAAGCGCGACGCGGGGCCGAGGCGGCGCGCCGCCATGATTTTCCCGCGCTGAAAGAGGCCTGCGCCGCGTGCCACGACGCGTACCGGCCGGCATTCCGCGCGCAGATGCGAGAGCGGCGGCTGTTCTAGATGGCGCAGCCGATGACGAAGCACGATGCCATCGGGCCTTTGTCCTTCTCCGAGGGCGGGCGACCGCGGGCGGCCGCCCGGCGCTTGCCGAAGCTTCGCTTCACCATCCAAGTCAAGCTGTCAGCGATCATCGTCGCCCTCGTCCTGGGCGTCGTCTGTCTGCTGGTAGCCGTGTTCACGCTCCACGACATCCGGACTCTGGAGAAGGGACTCGGCGACAAGGCCACGACCTACGCGCAGCTCGTGGCCCGGGACGCCAAGTCGGCGGTGGCCTTCGACGATCGCCAGACCGCCCGCGAGGTGTTCGAAGCCATCTCCGTCGACGGCGACGTCATCGGGGCCGCGCTGTTCGGCGCGAACGGCCTCCTGCTCGAATCGCGCGGCGAGGTCCATGACCTGCCCCTCCGCCAGCCGGCCCCACCTGCGCTGGGGATGACCCGCTCCTCGGGGCTCATCCGGGTGCTGGCTCCGGTGATCTCGGACGAAGGGCCGCGAGGCGCGCTGATCCTGGATCTCTCGACGGCGGCGGTGGCGCTCTCCCAGCAGAGCGCGATCGGCCAGGCGGCCCGATGGGGATCGGCGGCCGCCGCCCTGGGCCTGCTGGCGGCGTGGTTCATCGCGCGCTCGTTCGGGAGGCGACTGGCGGCCCTGGCCGACGCAGCGGCCTCGGTCGCCGCGGGCAACCTCGATCGGCACCGCATCCCCGAGCGCTCGAGTGACGAGATCGGCCAGCTCGCGATCGCCTTCAACACGATGTGGTCCAAGCTGAAAGACCTACTGGATCAGATCCAACAGTCGGCCCGTGAAGAGGCCGCTCGCCTGGACGCGTTGGTCAAGGCACGGACCGCAGAGCTCGACCACCGCAACGCCGAGATGCGGCTGGTGCTCGACCATGTCGACCAAGGGCTGGTCATGTTGGACGCGCGCGGCGTCGTCGGTCACGAGCGGTCCCGGATCGTCGACACGTGGCTCGGCATCCCCGCCGACGGGATCACCGCGGCGGAGTGGCTGGCCGCTGGCAACACCGATCGGCGCCAGCGGTTCGAGATGAGCTGGGATCAGGTGATCGAGGGCGTCATGCCCCTCGAGCTGTGCATCGACCAGCTGCCGGCCCACTGGGACACCGGCGATCGCGCCTTTGGCCTGACGTACAAGCCGCTTCTGGACGGGGAGGCGTTGGATCGGATGCTGGTGGTGATCACCGACCAGACGGCCCAGCGCGAGCGGGAACGGGCTGAACGCGAGAAGATCGAGCTCGGCGAGATCGTGGCCCGCATCCAGCGCGACCGGGCCGCCGTGGTCGGGTTCTTCGCGGAGGCCAGGGGACTGGTCGATCGGTTCTGCGAGGAGCCCGACGAGACGACCCGGGCCCGGCTGCTGCACACCTTGAAAGGAAACACGGCCGTCATGGGGTTGCCCGGGACCTCACGGGTTTGCCATGACATCGAATCCGCCCTCGCCGAGGATCCCGGGGCGCTCGAGGGGTCGCGCGCCCTGCTGCGCCAGACCTGGTCGAGCGTCGAGGAGCGATTCGCGGGCATCGTCGGCGCGGCCAAGGACCGCTTCGAGATTCAGGAGGTCGAATTCGATGCGCTGTCGAAGGCGGTCGAAGCACGGGCGCCGCACGAGGACCTGCGCGCCTTGATGCAGAGGATCCGCTACGAGCCCGTGGATCTGCGCCTCGGCCGCTTGGCCGAGTACGCCACCTGGTTCGCCTCGCGGCTGGGCAAGGGCCCCCTCACGATTCAGATCGAAGGAAACGGCCTTCGCCTTCCGCCCACCCACCTCGCGTCCTTCTGGTCGGCGGCCGTGCACATCATCCGCAACGCGGTCGACCACGGCCTGGAGGACCCCGATACGCGCAGGACCCTCGGCAAGGCCGACACGGTTCATCTGACGCTGCGGGTGGCGGGCACCCCCGAGGCCCTCGAGGTCGAGATTCGCGACAGCGGCGCCGGGATCGACTGGGCGAAGCTGCAACGGAGCGCCCGCCGCAGGGGCCACCCGTGCGAGACCCCCGAACAGCGCGTGGAAGCCTTGTTCGCCGCCGGCGTGACCACGAAGGCCGAGGCGACCGAGATGTCCGGACGCGGCGTCGGCCTCGGCGCCGTGCGGGCCGCGTGCCAGGAGGCGGGCGGCACCGTCAGCGTCACGAGCCAACGGGGTAAAGGAACATCGTTCTGTTTTCGTTTCCCGATCGTCACCGAGGCCCCGCCCCCCGCGCCATAGACGCGCATTCGTTCTCGCGAGGACAGCGCCCCCTGCGTCCAACGCGATCACCGAGATCGTGATAGATGGCGGGGGTGACGGTCTTGGGCCCCGGCTCCGCCGGCAAACGCCCGATCGAAGCGGGCCGCGGCGCGCCCGCCCGAGGTCGGCGCGCGCGCGTCATCGGGGTGCTGACCATCGGGCTCGCGACCGCGGCGTGTCGGTCGCCTGGGCAGGGCGGCAGCCCGGTCGGTGCCGCGGCCATCGCCAGCGCGCCCCCGTCGACGATCGTCGCCTCATCGTCACCGCCGTCGACTGGAGCCTCTGCCGCGGCTGCGCCGCCGCTCGCGAGCCTGCGCGCCTACATTCATTCCGCGTGGGGGCCGCTCACCCGGACACACGAATCGCTGCCGGCGGCGGCGGCGGATCCGAAGGCCCCCCACGTCGCGGGCGCCGCCTGGCCCGTCTACGTGCCCCGGGACGTGGAGCCGCGGCGAATCGCCGAAGAGCTCGCGCGCGTCCTGTCGCCGGCGGCGCTCGCCACAGTCGAACTGCTCCGCTTGCCGGCCGATCGCACCCGCGTCGCGCCGCCGGGCTTGCTCTATCTGCCGAGGCCGTACGTCGTGCCCGGCGGCCGCTTCAACGAGATGTACGGGTGGGACAGCTACTTCATCCTCCTCGGGCTCCTCGCCGACGGACGTCTGGATCTGGCCCGCGACCTGACCGACAACCAGCTCTACGAGGTGCGGCACTACGGCGGCGTGCTCAACGCGAACCGCACGTACTACCTGACGCGCGGCCAGCCTCCTTTCATCGGCGCGATGGTGCTCGCCGTCTATCGCGCGACGGGGGATCGGCGGTGGTTGATGGAGGCGCGAGACGCGGTCGCCGCCGAGCACGCCCACTGGACGTCACCGCCCCACGCCATCCCCGGGCTGGGCTTGTCGCGCTACTTCGACCACGGCTCGGGGCCCGCGCCCGAAGTCGAAGCGAGCGAACGGGACGCCGCCGGCCAGAGCCACTACGACAGGGTCCGAGCCTGGTACCGCGAGCACGAGGTCAGTGACTACGACGCGTCCCTCTTCTATCGCCGGGCGACCGACGAGCTGACACCGCTCTTCTTCGTCGGGGATCGCTCCATGCGCGAGTCGGGCTTCGACCCGTCGGACCGCTTCGGCCCGTTCGGCGCGAACGTCATTCACTACGCGCCGGTGTGCCTCAACACGTTGCTGTTTGTCATGGAACGTGATCTGGCGGCCATCGATCGCGAGCTGGGGAGAGAGGCCGACGCGGCGGCGTGGCTGGCCAGGGCCGAGGCGCGCCGGGCTGACATCGAGCAAAACCTGTGGGACGAGGGCGCCGGGCTCTACCTCGACTACGATTTCGAGAGGCGGCGGCGGCGCGACTATCCGTTCGCGACCACCTTCTGGCCGCTGTGGGCCGGACTGGCCAGCCCGGCTCACGCCGCCGCGGTGCACGCGCGCCTGCCTCTGTTCGAACGCCCCGGGGGGATCGTCACCAGCGTCCGCGTCTCCGGCAGCCAGTGGGACGCCCCCTTCGGCTGGGCGCCCCTGCAGCTCTTGGCCGTCGACGGGCTTCGCCGCTACGGATTTTCAGCTGACGCGGACCGGGTGGCCCGCGCGTTCCTCTCGATGCTCGCGGACGATCTCCGGCGGCGCGGCACGCTGGTCGAGAAGTACGACGTCACCCTCCGCACGTCGGCCATCGCGGGCGCGCTGCGGTTCGGATATCTCACGAACGAGGTCGGCTTCGGCTGGACGAACGGCGTGGCCCTCGTCCTTCTGAACGAGCTGAAGGTGGGCGAGTCGCCTCCTTCCCGACCGCTCGGGACGGATCAGCGCTAGCGCCAGGCAGCCGTACGCTCAGAACTGGTAGCGGAGCGCCAGCTGAGCTCGGAAGGGTTGGAGGCGGGTGGCGACCTGACCGTAGCCGTCCCGATCCGCCGTCAACAGCGTCAGCGGCGTTCGCAGGTTCAGCACGTTGAAGATGTCGGCGATGATCTGCACGTGATGGCGGCCCCCCCAGATGGCGTTCAAGTCGTACGCGGCCCGCACGTCGATGGTCAGCGTGTCCGGGACGCGGAGCTCGGAGAACGCCGTCGGATCATTGAGGCGCTTCGGATTGGCTTCGGTGCCGATGGGCGTGCGCCGGTTGACGTAGGCCCCGTCGGGCGAGTACTGGAAGACGTCCCGCGAGTAGGGAGCGCCCGTCTGGAACTGCATGAAGCCGCCCAGCGTGAGCCCGCCCGCGCTGTACGAGGGGCGGACTTTCAGGGTGTGGCGGATGTCCTCGGGCAGGAATCCGTGCCACAGGAACTGCTGGCGGGGGTTGTAACCGGGGCCGCTGGTGTCGTTGACTTGCCCGCCGAACTGATCGGCGGCGCTGCCGTAAAGCCATGCGGCCGTGTAAGCGAAATACAGATCCCAGCGGGGCGACGGCCGTGACTCGACGACGAAGTCGATGCCCTGATACTTCCGCACGTACCCGTGGTTCGTCGTGGCCAGATAGACCTTCTGCGGATTCATGGCGTCGCGATAGACCGGATTCCCTTTAGCGTCCGTCAGCTGGCGGAAGCCGGTCGGGTCCCACACGACGTTGGTCTCGATGAGGTCCCACAGGTTGGCCATGCGCTTGTAGGTGTACTCGATGCTGCCGAGCGTGTTGAAGCCGAGCTCGCGGCGCACGCCGGCCGAGATCTCGTCGGTGTGCGGCGCCGTCTTCGAGCTCGGATCGACCTTGTATCCGCCGGGGCCCCCCGTCCGGTCGACCACCTGATTGAACGCCTTCGCGTCGGCGTCCCACCCGTAAGTCGTCGTGTACGGCGTGCTGGACGTATAAGCGGCGGCCAGGAGGCTGTCGACCTCGTTGACCCGGCCGTAGAAGGCATAGATCGTCGTCTTCTTGTCCCCCACCGGATCGACGAGGACTCCGAAGCGGGGACCGATGGCGAACAAGCTCGAGGCCGTCTCGCCCTGCGAGTTCTTGGACCGCCCGTAGTCGAAGCGGACACCGGGGGCGAACGCCAGCCGCTTGTTCAAGCGCCAGCGATCCTGCAGGAACAGCCCGGTCGTGTACGCCGAGTACCGCTGCGTGTACTCCTCCGACACTTGCTTCTGAAAGCATCCCCCGGTGCCCATCGACTCGTTGCACAGGCCGTCCTCGAGAGGCCCGCCGTCGGCGTCGAAATAGTACGCTCCACCGCCGGACGGTACGAAATGGTACGTCGAGTACTTGTACGAGGTCTGCAGGCCGGCCTTCGCGTCGTGAGTGCCCAGGAAGTCGCCCCGCACCGACACCGATGGATCGAGCTGGAACCGGTAGCGGTCGTCGTACGCCGTGTAGTAATCGCCCTGGTACCAGTAGCTGCCGTCGTCGAGGTTGTTGTGGCCCGGCCGCGCGGGATCGTAGGTCTTGTTCAGATCGGAGAACATGGCACCGGCTGGCAAAGGATCGATGCTGCGGAGGATGCCCTGCGGGCCCGTGTTGACGTGCGTTTGCGCGAATCCAGCCTGCACGGTGGTGGTGACGTTCGGGGTCGCGAAGTAGCTCCACTGCAGGATCGAGAAGAAGCCGCCTTGTTCCTGCCCGATCTGGGCAATGGGCAGGCGCGCGTTCGCGGTGCGGCGCGCGTTGTTGTCGATCACCGAGGGATCGGCCGAGGTCGAAAGGGTCAGCCGATGCTTCGCGCTGGGCGCCCAGGTCAGCTTGAACCGAGCGAGGAGCCCGGTGAAGCGCCGGGTCGGCGCCTGCAGGTTCAACGGCGGCCCCGCCGGGGTGGAGAACTCCGTGTAGTCGAACTCCACCGACTCGTGGAACCAGAGCTTGTTCTTGATCAAAGGCCCGCCCACGTTCTCGTTGATCTGGTACTGCTGCGTGGGCGGAGACGGGACATTCGACGCCGGGGTCCTGCCGTCCCAGACGTTGGGCCCGTACTGACCGGATGCGGCCAGCTTGCTGTGGTTGACGTAGATGGACGAGTCGACGCGCCAGGTATCGGAGCCTCCTTCGGTGATCAGGTTGATGATGCCGCCCGTCGCGTTGTACTGGGCCTCCATGCCGCCCGTGATGATGTCCACCGACGAGATCGAATCGAAGTTGATGTTCGCCGAGAACGTCTGGGTCACGGGATCGGTGATCTCGAGGCCGTCGACGAGGTACTTGTTGCCCAAGAGGTTCATGCCCTTGACCTGCGGATTGCCGCCGCCGTTGACGTCGACGATCCCCGCCACCTGCTCGGCAATGTCCTGATACTCCCGGTTCGTGGCGACGCGGCTGCTCTGTTCCGCCGTGATGACGGTGCCGGACTGCGTGCTGTCGGGTTTGGTCAAGTGTCGCTCCTCGACGACGTAGGTGACGTCCGTGCCGGCGACCTCGGCCGACCACTTCACGTCGAGGGGCGTGAGCTCGCCCTGGCGAACGATCACCGTTCGGTGGGTGGGCTTCATGTTCGCGTAACCCACCTCCACCGAGTAGGCGCCCGGCGGCAGATCGGCGATCTGATAGGTGCCGCGCTCGCCGGTCACGACGGTTCGCGGACCTCCGATCAGTCCGCTCGAGCTCACCGTCACCGTCGCTCCGGGGACCGGGGCGCCGGTCTCCGCCTCGGTCACCGTGCCGCCCATCCGGCCGTGGACCTCGCCCGCGGCGAAGGCCCGCCCTCCGCCGCCGGCGGCTACGGCCGCGGTCACCATGATCGCGAGGACGACGTCCAGACCCCGCGGCACACTCGCCGCGCGGCGCGCGCGGCCCGATCTCATCGAATTAGACATGGTCCGCTCCACCTTCACGGGGCCTGCGCTTCGGGTTGAAGGCAATACACGTAGGTCATGGTGTCGGTCACGGTCGTCGCGGCGGCGGCGGCGGCGGACTGGATGGGGTTTTCCGGATCGGCCTGCGTGAAGATCTTCACATGGCAGATCGGTGAGTAACCCGGGGCGGGCCGGATGAGCTCGAGGATGTCGAATCCGGAACCAGGCCCTTCGTTTGGTACCGCCATGCCGGTGTCCGGATCGATCACGACGTCGGGCACGTAGAGCGTCTGCTCGCGCGCGTGGGTCTCCTGCCGGTCGGGTTCGCCCATCTGACCGGGGATGGTGACGGTCTCGGTGGGGATGTATCCGCCGTCGATGTAGGCGAGCAGGTAGTGGTTGAACCAACCCCACTTCTGCGGACCAAGGTAGGTCTTCGGATCCTGAACCCCGCCCAGGTAATAGACATCGGCGACGGGATCGATCACCGCCCAGGCCAGGTAGCGCCCGCTGGGGACCCCCGTCGCGGGAGCGCCTGCGGCGCCGGGCTTGACCATCACGGTCACATCCTTCCGCGCGACGACGTCATCGGCGCTCTTCGAGTCCTGGCACGGCTCCCCCTTCGAGGCGACCGGCACCTCGGCGACGATGGGGGCGTACGTGAAACGTTCCGCGCCCGTGTTGGGATCCACCGTCCGCGTCGGAAGCGCCGTGAGGATGGACCCCTGCTCGTCGAAGTGGACGAAGTCACGCTGAACGTCGTAGCTGTAGCCGGTGGGCGCGGCGCACTTCGACGGCTTCGGAAAAGGGCTGGTGTCCCCGGGGTCGAACACGTAGGCGAGCGGCGGGGCCTTGCTGCCGCTGCCGAGGACGGTGGGCGAGGCGCCCTTCGGGACGGGGAACGCGAAGTATCCGATGGCCTGGCCATCGACGAAGGCGCTCGACGGAGCGAGGGTGCCGAACGCGGTGGCCGTCGCGCCGGCGCCCCGATACGCGCGGGGGAAGTCGCGCGCATCGACAGGGCCTGCGTAGTACTGCCCCGACCTTTCGTAGGGGTCGCAGGCGGCAGAGGCGGCCGCGATCGAGATGGCAACGGACAACGACACGAGCTTCATGGCTCCTCCCTGGGACGCGGCGCCGGAGCCGAGGAGCTCGCGGCCACACCGGACATTTTTGGCTTCGGGATCAACCCCAGCACCTCGACGCCGGACCCTCGGCACGCATCGAAGATGGTCATCACGCGATCGAAGCTCGCCGCGTCGTCGACGTCGAAGAACGCGACCTTGCGATCGCGGCCAGACATCAGCTCACGCACCCGGACGCGAAGCTCGGCCAGCGAGCCGATCACCGCGTCCTCGAGCCGCACGCTTCCGTCTCCTGCGATCCGGATCTCGATCTGTTCCTCTTCCTCGGGCTGGCGCTGGACGACCGCTTCGTCGGGCGCGCGCAGGTCGGTCTCCTTGAGGACGGTGGGCGAGAGAACCATGAAGATGATGAGCAGCACCAACACGACGTCCACGAGCGGCGTGATGTTGATACCCGACCGGACGCCGTTGGACGCCGCCGCGCCAAAGGCCACCTACCTCGTCTCCTGGCTGGCCAGGTTCAACGTGTCGGCGCCCGCCTCGTGAAGCAAGTCGAGGACGACCCGGACCTGGCCGTAGCGGAGCGACCGATCGCCGCGCACGTGGACTGGACGCCGCCGTCCAGCCAGCTCCCGCAAGAAGGTGTCGGCCATACGATCGTCGGGAATGGGGGTGGAATCGAGGTACACCCCATCGGCGCGCACGCTCACGACCAGCTGCGCTCCTGTGTCAGGCCGGCGCGCGTGATGCCGGGTGGCCGGCAGATCGAGGGGCACGCCCCGATGGAGAAGGGGCGTGACGACCATGAAGATGATGAGGAGGACCAGGACGACGTCGACCAGCGGGGTCACGTTGATCTCGCTGCGCACCCCGGACGGCGCCGCCGATGCGGCGAACAGCGACCGCCGGCGGGAACGGTGTCTGGCGGGGGCCGAGCTAGACACGTCGTTCGCCCCCTGGCCCTTCACGCAGCAGGAACGAGACGAGCTCGGACGCGACGTCGTTGATGTCGACGGTCAGACGATCGATCGCGCCGGTGAGATAGTTGAAGGTCATGACGGCCGGGATCGCGACCAGGAGGCCAGCCGCCGTGGTGAACAGCGCCTCCGCGATGCCACCGGAGACGGCGCCGAGGCCCCCTTGCCCGGAGGCCGCCATGGAACGGAAGGCATTGATGATGCCCACCACCGTCCCGAACAGCCCCACGAAGGGCGCCGACGACGAGATCGACGCCAGCGCGCCGAGCCCGCGACGGAGGTCGGCCACCTCGCGCTCGCGAGTCCGTTCGACCGCTCGCAACAGGGCGTCAGCGAGGTCGGCGCTCCCTTCGGTGCTTCGTCGAGGCGCGCCGGCCGCGGCGTCGGACTCGAGGCGCAGCTCTTCGAACGCCGCCGCCCCCACCTTCGCCACGGGGCTTCCCGCGTGGGTGGTGGCGGCCTCGGCGGCCGAGCGCAGATCGCGCGCCCCGAGCGCCCGCCGCAGGGCAAGCACGAACGATCGCGAGATGCGGCGCGCCCGGAGCACGGCCGTGAAGCGGTCGAGCATGACCCACCCCGAGTACATCGACATCCCGCCCAACACGATCACCACCAGCCGCGCCACCCACCCCATGTTGGACCACAGCTCGGACAGCGAGAACGTGTGCATGGACGAAGTTCCTCAGTTGACCTGAAACCTGAACAAGCGCGGCGAGCACACCGGAACCGGCTGGGGCTTGTACCTCCATGCGCTGCGGAGGTGCGCGACGATCGCCGCGTCGACGCCAGGAATGCCGTTCATCACCTGCACGTCGATGATCTGACCGGACACGCCGACGCAGATTCGGTACAGCCCCGTGATCACCTGGTGCGGGTGCTGATCCTTGAACCAGTCCGGAAGGTGGGGATCGGGCGCCGTCAGCCGCTCGCGATCGAAGACGAACTGCGGAACGATCTTCGGAGCGGGCGCCGCGCCCGGCGCCTGACCCACGCCTGCGCCGGGCGCGGCGCCGGGGGCGCCAGCCGCGGAGGGTGCCGCGGAGCCGGAGGCCGGCGACACATCGGGCAGCGGGCTGTCGGAGCGCTTGGCGGCGAGGCGAGCCTTGGCCGACGGGACACGCAACGCCGCCGTCCGCGCCGGCTTGTGCGGCGCGGACGCGGGCACCGGCGCGGGGGCCGCAGAGGGAGGGGCCGAGGACGGAGACGGCGCGCGCGGAAGCAGATAGGTCACCGGCACCCCGGCGGACCCGGAGGGAGAGCGCGGGCTCGCGATGGTCGCGGCCACGGCCCCGGCCACGACGAGAACGTGCGCAGCGATGGAGATTGGAGCGAGCGAAAACCGCCACCGTGGTCCCGCGCTCCCTTGCAGGTAACGATCGAACATCAACCTCCCCTGAAAAAGTCTCGTTCCAGACAGAACGTTCGTACCAGCGGCGCGGGCGGGGGCACCCGTGCAAGGGGACTCTATGAAAAAGGGCCAGCGGTTCGGCCGGTCCGGAGAGTGTCTGATCCCCGTTTCGCTGTCAACCGAGATCCGACCCGCTGACGTCTACGACGTCAGCGGATCGCTGTTCACACGGGTCGCTGCGGATTGATGAGCTCCACGCCAAAGGCACGGACGAAGAAGACTTGGGCGTCCTCTTCCGAGATCTTTGCAAATCCGTCAGCTCCCCATCCCGTGCCGAAGCTATTGAGAAACACGAAATACGGCGGACCTTTCTCGGGAACCACGTAATCGAGCACGACGATCGCATGGCTGTCCAGCTGCTCAATACTCAGGTGCGTTCTCATCTTGACCCACGGAAGGTCGCCCTTCGGGGAATCCTCGTTCGATGGCTGGCGGAAATTTTCAGGGTCAACGTTGAGCTGAACCGCCAGTGGTCCTCGCTCGAGGATGTATGTTTTCCAGTCACCGAAGTCCGCGCCGAGGCTCACGACGCTCTTGATTCGAGCCGAGGCGGCCGACAGAAGCAACGGGATGAGCGTCTTGTCTACGAACGTCTGATCGACGTCCTCACCGCTCAGAGCCTTTGCTGTTGCAATCTCGCGCGCACCAGGCTCTTTGAACGGCGGTATCCCGTAATCTGCGGCGACCGTCAGCGCTTCGTAGAGGCTCGTTCGCCGGTCATCGGCAAGCCCGTCGCGCTGCTTGGCAACCCGCCAGAGGAACTCGGGGTCCCGCTCGCCGATGTTCAGGCCGCTGAGTCGGAATTGCGCTTCGACCAACTTCGCTCCGACACTGCCGACGCAACTCTCGTCTCGTGGGCTGTCTTTGAACGCTTGGAGACCATGATATCGGTCGACGAAGTCGGATTTCTGGGGAAATCCGAGGGGACTCGGTCGCCTCAGACGTTTTTGAACGGTCTCCAAGACCGAATAGCGAACGCCGTTCTTTTTCCGGGATATGTTTGGATCGGATTTCGGGCCCACGTACTTGTCGATCGCACGGTCTGGGTGTGGTCGCGGTGACGGACTGCCGGGCGGATCGATTGTTCCTGATGATCTACTGAAGGGCGGCATCGGCAAACTCCTTTTTTGCGATCATTCGAAGAGCACTACGTTTCGAACCCACGTCGCGCCACGCTCGAGGTATTGAAGGCGCAGATCGCGAAGCGCCGTCACCGGTGGCTCGCCCGCTTCCAGCTTCGGCAAGAGCTCGGCGAAGAAGTCGCGCGCGCCTCGGCTCGGAATCTGTGAGGACGCGGCGAGGACGGCTCGCGCCCCCGATTGGAGGAAGGCGACGGGGAGGCTCCACGTCGGGGTGTAGTCGACCTCGGCCTCCGCCGCGTCGCACGCCGCGAGAATCACGATCGGATGGCGCGCCAGCTTGGCGCGGCGAATCTGGGCCGCGGTGAGCGCATAGTTTCCGTCTTCCCCCGGCGCCAACGGCAAGAAGGCCGCGTCGGCCACGGCCGCGTCGCGCAAGCCGTGGACGTGGAATTGCACCAGATCCGCGTCGGCCAGCGCGGCCAGGGTCCGAGCCGGGGTCGCCGACGCCCCGGTGAGATGAACCTGGATGGGCGGCGACGCCGGAGCTTGCCAGTGCGGAAGCGGGCTGAGCTGCAGGGCGGGCGGTGTTTCGACGTCCGAGATCACGACGTGGCGGGTGAACCCCTTCGCGCGCGAGGCGGCCGTGCCGGCACCTTCGTGAAAGGACCACGCCACGCGCGGGCCGAGCAGGTCGGACCGGCTGTGAAACGGGGGCTCCGCCACCACCGCGACCTGGGGGCAGCCCTCGAGGCGCGCCTTCACGTGCTCGGAGACGGCTCCCTCCAGTCCTCCTCTCCGCGGCTGCGCGGCGCCCGCCCAGTTCCCGGACGAATCTCGCCACACGGCGCCGACCCGACCGACGTCCTCGACCAGTAGACCGAGAGAACACCCGGCCGGAGCGGGCGTCCGCCGCTCGCGCGCCAGGAGCTCGAACGCGACGTCGTACTTGCCGTCGTCGATCG
>Ga0068859_100005673_pt1 | contig 12707 bp, 10 predicted proteins | sample KBSSwiS22_FD_66585 | JGI IMG/M metagenome (GOLD analysis project Ga0068859, IMG submission 66585) | Switchgrass rhizosphere microbial communities from Kellogg Biological Station, Michigan, USA - KBS Switchgrass S2-2 | ecosystem: Host-associated > Plants > Roots > Rhizosphere > Soil ... | reverse complement strand
GGACCGAGAACCCGCTCGGCATCAACGGCTACTACCTGGTCTCCCGGGGCGAGCGGACCCCGTGGCGGCTCAAGCTGCGCTCGGCCTCGTTCAACAACGTCCAGGCGCTGGCGGCGCTGCTGCCCGGCACCAGGGTCGAGGACCTGACCACGGTCCTCAGCTCGCTGTTCTTCGTGGTCGGCGACATCGACCGCTGAGGCCAGGGTGCCGGCCCGAGTGGTGTCCGGCGGCCGCGCGTCAGCGGCGCGCGGTCAGCTCCTCCTGGGTCCGGCGCATCGCGTGCTCGACGAGCGTGATCAACGTCTGCTTGGTCGACTCCCGGCTGCGCGCGTCGGTCTGGATGACCGGCGTGGTCCCGCCGACCGCCAGCGCCTCCCGGACGTCCTCGATCGAGTGGGTGAGGATGCCGTCGAACCGGTTCACCGCGACGATGAACGGCAGCCGGCGGGCCTCGAAGAAGTCGATCGCGGCGAAGCAGTCGGTCAGCCGGCGGGTGTCGACCAGCACGACCGCGCCGATCGCGCCGCGGACCAGGTCGTCCCACATGAACCAGAACCGGTGCTGCCCGGGCGTGCCGAACAGGTAGAGGATCAGGTCGCTGTCCAGCGACACCCGGCCGAAGTCCATCGCCACCGTGGTGGTGATCTTGTTGGGCGTGTGCGACAGGTCGTCGACCCCGGCGCTCGCCTCGGTCATGACGGCCTCGGTGGTGAGTGGCTCGATCTCGGAGACCGCGCCGACCAGCGTCGTCTTGCCGACGCCGAACCCACCGGCGATGACGATCTTCGCCGACGTCGTCGCCGCGCTGGAGTCCACGTAGGCGGTCTGCCTAGAGGTTTCGAAGTCCATTCAGCACCCTCTGCATCAAGGCAAGATCAGGTCGGTCGGTCGGGGTGTGCGCCTGGTGGACGCGCACCAGGCCCTCCTGGGCCATGTCACCCACCAGGACGCGCGCCACCCCGAGCGGCATCCGCAGGTATGCGGCGATCTCCGCGACCGACCGGGCCCGCCGGCACAGGTCGCAGATCTGCTGCCGCTCGGGCGCGGTCGACTCCGCGCTCCGGTCGCCGAGTCTGGTGGTGGACACCAGCGCCTCGATGGCAAGCTCGTAGTCCGGCCGGGTCCGTCCCCCGGTCACCGCGTACGGCCGGACCAGCGGACCCTGTTCCGGCTGGAAGGTGCTCACCCCGCGGCTGCTTTCTCGGAGGCGTGGACGTCATCGAGGAAGGACGGCCTGCAGCTCGTTGCGTACCGCCGGCGTGAGCACGTCACCGGTCCGCTCGACGAGCAAGGCCATCTCGTAGCCGACCAGGCCGACGTCGCAGCTGGTGGCCGCGAGGACAGCGAGGCACGACCCGTCACTGATCGACATGAGGAACAGGAAGCCCCGCTCCATCTCGATCACGGTCTGCACGACGTTGCCCGCCTCGAAGCAGCGGGCCGCGCCCTGGGTGAGGCTGGTCAGGCCGGATGCCACCGCGGCGAGCTGGTCCGCCCGGTCGCGGGGCAGCCCCTCGGACGCGACCAGCAGCAGCCCGTCCGCGGACACCACGACCGCGTGCGCCACCCCCGGCACCCGGTCGACGAAATTGGTGACGAGCCAGTTCAGGTTCTGGGCGGCGGGGCTCAACGTAGTCACGACTTCTCCTGGGATTGCTGGACGAGTTCGGACGGGTTGCCGCGGTTGTCGCCGTCTTCCGCCCGGTCGGCGTGCCGGCCGCGGCGGACTCCCTGGTGGTAGCTCGCCAGCCGGCTGCGCACCGCCTCGGGGGACCGGTATGCGGGGCGGACCGGCTCGGGCGGCGCGGCCGAGGGTACGTCAGCGCCGCCGGGCATGAGGTGAGCCTGCGGCACCCGCATGGGAAGCCCGGCCCGGGTGGTGCCGCCGCTGGTCGGCTGGAGCAGCTGCTCGGCCCGCCGCCAACCCTCGTCGGCCGGGGACGCCCAGGCTTCCTCGGTCGCCGCCGGAGCGCCGGCCGGGGCTGCCTGCGCGGCCGGGGCCGCCGGAGTGCCCGGGGTGCCGGGTCGGGCCGCCGGTCGCTGGCCGGCCGGCCGCTGCCGGAACCACTCCGACTGCAGCTGCTCGAAGATCGGCGTGCGCTCTTCGGCGCCGTCCGGCCGCGGGTACGGCTGGTCGAGCGGGCCGCCCGGGGGCACCGGCCGGCCGGCCGCGGTGCCGAGCGGCGGGATCGGCCGCGGGCCGGAGCCGGCCTCGGGGCCGCCCCGCATCGGCAGCGGGGGACGCGCCGGCTGGTCGCCGGGCGGGACCGGGCCGCCGGGGCGGCCGGGACCGTTGCCGCCTGCAGGCAGCACCGGCCGGCCGGCCGGGGCGCCGTTGGCCGGCATCGCGCCGTTCACTGGCAGCGAGTGGTCCGGCCGCATCGTCTCGGCGCCACCGGCGGCCGCGCCGTCGCCACCGGCGGCCTGGGCCGGGGTGCGCCGCGGCAGCGGCGCCGCGCCCGGCGTGACGGGCTGGTCCGGCGGACCGCCCGGGCGGCCAGTGAGGGGTCGGCGCGGCAGGTCGCCGGCCGGGCCGGGGCCGAGCGGACGCGGACCGGGGCCCTGCTGCGGGCCGGGCGCGGGCGGCATCGCGAGCGCGGCGGGCCGGCCGGGCCGGCCGTCGGGGGACGCGGCTGCCGGCGGCGGACCGCCGGCGGCGTCGTCGGGACGCTGCTCGAACCGGTTGGCCAGCACGTCGATCGGGATCCGTACGAACGCGCTGACGCCGCCGGTCTCGGACTGGCGCAGCCGGACGGTGATGCCGTGCCGGGTGGCCAGCCGACCGACCACGTACAGGCCCATCATCCGGGACACCGAGACGTCGAACTCCGGCGGATGCGCCAGCCGCTCGTTGGCGTCGGAGATCTCGTGCGGGCTCATGCCGATGCCGCGGTCCTCGATCTCGACCATGGCACCGCCGTCGGACAGCCGCTGGCTGTGCACGAGCACCTTCGACTCGGGCGAGGAGAACACCGTCGCGTTCTCCAGCAGCTCGGCCACCAGGTGGACGAGGTGGTTGACCGCGTGGCCCATCACCTCGACGTCCGGCACGCCGGTCAGCTGGATGCGGTGGTATTGCTCCACCTCGGAGGTGGCCGCCCGCAGCACGTCGACCAGCGGGATCGGCCGGCCCCACCGGCGACCCGCGTCCTCACCCGCGAGAACCAGCAGGTTCTCCGAGTTGCGGCGCATACGGGTGGCCAGGTGGTCCAGCTTGAACAGGTTGGCCAGCTGGTCAGGGTCCTGCTCGCCGGTCTCCAGCTCGTCGATCAGCTTGAGCTGGCGCTCGACCAGGCCCTGCGACCGGCGGGACAGGTTGACGAACATGTCGTTGACGTTGCGGCGCAGACCGGCCTGCTCGGACGCCAGCTCGACGGCACGCTGGTGCAGCTCGTCGAAGGTCTTGGCGACGTCGCCGATCTCGTCCCGGGAGTCGATCCCGATCGGTTCGACTTCGTCGGGTGCCGCCGGCGCGTCCGGCCGCTGCAACCGCGCGATCGCCTCCGGCAGCCTGACCTCGGCGACGTCACGGGCGCCGGCCTGCAGCCGCCGCAGCGGGCCGATCATCGACCGGGCGATGAGCAGCGAGGTCAGGAACGCGACGACGAGGATCGTCGCGATGATCACACCGGTCGTGATCGCCTGCCGCTGCGCGTCGGAGCGCAGGTCCCTGGTGGTGCTGACGACCTGGTCCTGCAGGCCGCTCTCAACCCCACGGATCGCCTGCATGTAGGTGGTGGCCGCCGAGTACCACTGCTCGGCGTCCGCGGTCAGGCTGGGCGAGTTCTGGTCGGCGGTGATGCTGTCCTCGAGCCGCTTGACCGCCAGCACGGCCTGGCCGTTGACCTGCGCGTCGTACGCGCCGACCTGGCTCGGGGTGGCCGCGGAGCGGAACCGCTGCAATGCGGCCAGCCGCTCGGCGAGTGCCGAGGAGAACGCCACCTGCTGCCCGAACTGGAACCGGCCGCCGAGGCGTTCGGAGCCATCGGGCGTCAACCCGCCGTTGGAGGTGACGGTGTACAGCAGCGCGCGCTCCTGGGACAGCGTCTCCTTCAGGTCGCCGAGCGCGGTGAGACCGGCGACCTCGTTGTTCAGCTCGGTGCTGTCGGTGCCGACGCCGATCTGCCGGTTGATGTCCAGCAGGTCGGTGATCATCGCGGTGTACTTGCCACTGATCGCGTCCTGCGTGAGCAGCTGCCGGTTGAGTGCCTGGCGCAGCTGCGGCAGGCCGGCCAACTCCGTCCGGGCGCCGTCGACCGCGGCCTGCGCCTCGGGAGCGACGTCGCCGAGCGAGGCGTCCGCGGACTGGTACGCCGACAGCGCGCCGTCCACGTTGGCCTGCTGGGCTTTGAGCGCGACCTGGTTGCTGGCAAGCGGCACCGGCTTCAACGGCTTGTCCGAGCCGGACTTGGCGTTCTCCGCCTGGATCTTGTCGTTGGCCTCGGTGATCAGCTTGATCTGGGCCGAGTTGTCCGGCCGGCGCCCCTCGCCGATCCAGCCGGCGGCGATGTCCCGCTCGGCCTGCAGCTCGTGCGCCAGCGTGCTCGCCTGCCGCCCGAACGCGGCCACGTCGGCACTGCGGCCATAGTCGCGAGCGTTGCCGATCTGGGTGCCCATGTTGATGCCGGCGATCACGAGGAACGCGATGGCGGGCACCAGCAGCACGGCGGCCAGCTTGGTGCGCACCTTCCAGTTCCGCGGCGACAGGCTGCCGCGGGACCAGGCGTTCCTCGGGGGTTGCGGCGCGAGCGTGGCGCCGACCGGTACGTCGTCAGGCGACGGCTCCGGAGGTCGCTGCAGCGTCATCGTGCCGACGCCGCCGGGGTGACCCTCCGACTCGCCATTGGCCCGCAGTGGCGGGCCCGAGGCGGCCGGGTGCTCCGCGGGTAGTCTTTCCACCAGCTCTCGCGACCTTCCCACGTGCCGACGCAGTTTCGAGTACTTCCCGGGCACTATAGGGCCACCGGCGACCGCGCCGTGAACGCCGTTGGTGGCATCAGCGCTGCGCTGCCGGTCGGTCACCGTACGTTGCCGATGGATCGGTGTCACTCGTGACGAGGTAGCCTTCCCGGGTCTCGCGGCGCCCGAACGGGGTGGGGTGCCCGAGCAGTCCCCGCCCCCGGCCGCCTGAGGACCTGCTCGATGATCACCCGGCGATCCCGCCTCGCTCTGCTCATCGTCCCCGCGCTCGCGCTGGCCACCGCCTGCACCGGTGGTGGCGACAACTCCTCCGGGGCCGCGGCCAGCGGCGACCAGACCCTGAAGATCGGGCTGCTGACGCAGCTGAGGGGACCGAGTCAGGCGGCCGGCAACGAGGCGCAGAACGGCGCCAAGCTCGCGGTCGACGTGATCAACGGGCTCAACCCGTCGATCCAGCTGCCGCTGGCCTCGGATGCCGGTCTGCCCAACCTCGGTGGCGCCAAGGTCAGCCTGGTGGTGAAGGACGTGACGCCGGGCGCCGTGGACCCCAAGGAGAACGAGGCCGAAGCGAAGAAGGGTGTGGACGAGGTCCAGAAGGCCGCCGGCGAGGCGGTGACGGACCTGGTCTCCAACCAGGGCGTGAACGCGCTCATCGGGGCCTACGACCCCGAGGTCACCGAGGCGGCCAGCCAGCGGGCCGAGCGGTTCGAGGTGCCGTTCATCAACGCCGACAGCCCGGCCACGTTCCTCACCGACGCCGGCCGCGACTGGTTCTTCCGGATCGGTCCCACCTGGCGGCAGGCCGGCCAGGCGTTCTTCTCGCTGCCGGGCGTGGATCCGAAGATCAAGATCGACAAGATCGCCGTGCTGTACGCGCAGGACAAGGCCGGCCAGGACGTCGTGACCTCGACCACCGAGCTGGCCAAGGAGGGCGGCCTCGACCAGCCGAACAAGGTAGCGACGTTCGGCTTCAAGCCCGACGGCTCCGACGCCGCGGCGGCCTATGCCCGTGTCCGCGCATACAACCCGGACACGCTGCTGCTCTACTCCTCGCCGGCGAGCGTGCAGCCGCTGCTGCAGGCGGTGGCGACCAGCGGCTGGAAGCCGAAGGCGGCGATGTCGTTCTCGCTCGGCTACGTCACCGCGCAGACCTTCGACCCGGCCGCCGCCGCGGTGGACGGGCTGATGCGCTCGACCTCGTGGTCGATCGAGGCGGCCCAGCGCAACCCGGCCGCCCAGGCGGTGACCGGGCTCTACCAGCGCCGCTTCAACAGCCAGATGACCGAGGCCGCGGCGTCCGCGTTCACCGCGGTGATGACCGCGGCCCAGGCGGTCAACAACGCCGGCACGGTCGACGAGCAGCGGGTCCGCAGCGCTCTGCTCAGCCTGAACATCCCGGGCGAGCAGACGATCATGCCCTGGGCCGGCATCCAGTTCGACGAGACCCACCAGAACACGCTCGCGCAGCCGCTCATCGAGCAATACCACAACCGGGCGTTCTCGATCATCTATCCGAGCGACGCCGCCGCCAACGGCGCCAAGCCCATCTACCCGGCGCCGAACGCCGCGGGCTGACCCGACCAGGCAACTCGGATCAGTCCGGCGCCGCCGCCTCCCGGGCGAGCTCGGAGTCGAGCCCGGCGTCGACGGCCAGCTTCACCGCCAGCTCGCGGGCCCTGGGCAGCAGTTCGGCCAGGTCGACCCCGAGCACCCGGCCCTCGCTGACCACCGGCGTGCCGGCCACCCAGACGGTGTGCACGTCCCGCGGTGAGGCGCAGTAGACCAGCTCCTGGTACGGGTCGTGCACATTCGACAGCGACGGGCTGGCCTCGGCGAACAGCACGAGGTCGGCCTGCTTGCCCGGCTCGAGCGAGCCGACCTCGGCGTCGAGCCCGAGTGCCCTGGCGCCGCCGATCGTGGCCAGCTCCAGCACCTGCGGCGCGGTCATCGCCGTGGCCTGCAGGTGATGCACCTTCTGCAGCAGCGCGGCGACCTTCATCGTCTGCAGCATGTCCTGGCTGTCGTTGCTGGCCGGGCCGTCGAGGCCGAGGCCGACCGGGACCCCCTCGCGCAGCAGCCGCGGCACCGGCGCCACCCCGGAGGCGAGGATCATGTTCGAGACCGGGTTGTGCGCCACCGCGACCCGGTGTTCGCGCAGCAGCTCCACGTCGGTGTCGTCGAGCCAGACGCAGTGCGCGGCGACCACCTGCGCGTCCAGCAGCCCGGCCCTGGCCGCGTACTCGACCGAGCCGACGCCGCGGGTGCTGCGCGAGTGGGTGACCTCCTCGCGCACCTCGTGCAGGTGGACGTGCAGCCGCGGAGTCTCCCGCAGCAGCTCGACGGTGGCCCCGATCAGCTCGTCCGAGGCGGCCGGCACGGTGGCAAGTCCGACCCGGAACCGGCACCGCTCGCTCGCCGCGGCCGCCGCCCGCAGCGCCTCGTGCTCGGCCAGCACGAGCTCGAGCGGCCGCGGGTTGCTGTCGTCCTGCGCCCCGTACGAGACGTCGCCGCGCAGGCCGAGCTCGGTCAGCGCCTGCACGACGCCGGGCGTCGACGGCTCCGGTCCGGGTGCGTGGCAGAACATGTCGGCGGTCGTGGTCACCCCGGACAGTGCCATCTCCGCGCCCTTGAGCAGCGTGCCGACGTACGCGAGCTCGCGGGTCAGGTGCGCCTCGATCGGCCCGGTGACGTGGACGAACCACTCCCACAGCGTGTGGGTCTCGCCGATCCCGGTGACCAGGCCCTCGGAGAAGTGGCCGTGCGTGGAGATCAGGCCCGGGGTGAGGATACCGGTGCCGTCGCCGACTACGCCGGCCTCGGGGAACTCGGCCCGCAGCCGCTCGTACGGCCCGACCGCGGCGATGAGCCTGCCGGCGAGGGCGACCGCGCCGTCGCGCAGGTGCCCCGCCGGCCCGGACGTGAGCACGTGCCGGGCCCGGACGAGAAGGGGGCGCGCGGTGGCCCGCGCACCCCCTTGCTCCACCGTCACTACTTCGAGGTCGTCGGCAGTCCGATGGCCGGGTTGATGTACTCGTTGGTGACCAGGTCGGACGGCTTCAGGTCGGCCTTGAGCTCCTTGTGCTGGGTGGCGTAGATCGGCTTGAGGATGTCGATCATCCGCTGGACCCGGCTGTCCTGGAAGTTGCCGAGCGTCTTGTCCGGACCGTTGCTCACCAGGCCGAGGTTCTTCAAGGTGTTCACCGCGTACTCCGCCATGCCCGGCGAGTACGTCCAGAAGTCCTTCATCTTCTTCACGGTCGAGATGACCAGCTGGTTGGTCGGGCCCGGGTTCGCCATGAAGTCGACCGAGGCCTGCTGCACGATCGGGATCAGCTTCTTCAGGCAGGGCGCCAGCTTGTCCTTGTCCTCGGCCCGGATGGACAGCGCCTGGCTGTACAGCGGGTAGCCGGTGTCGTTGATCAGCTGCAGCCGGGTGTCGAACGAGCCCTTGCCCTGCAGCTCGTTCTTGAAGATGTACGGCTCCGAGGTGGCGAACCCGGCGTTGGCGATCGTGCCCCTCGAGGCGACGAACCGGGCGGGCGTGCCGTCGTAGGAACCGTCCATCTGGCTGGCCCGCACCAGGCCGGCGCCGATCAGGTACTGCGCGTACGCGTCGGCCTGGTAGTAGAGGATCTTGGTGTCGGTCTGGCCGATGTCGGCGATCGTGTTGAAGTCAGGGTGCGCCTTCGTGCCCCAGAGGATCATCAGCGGGCTGATCTCGAGCGGGGCGACCACCGCGATGGTCGGCTGGGACTTGGAGTTCGCGACCGCCTCGTCGGTGTTCACCTGGCCAAGAGTGATCGACTTGTCCGCGTACATCTGCGCGGTGACCGTCTGGTAGCCGATCGCCGGGCCGCCGTTGCGGATCTCGACCTGGACGCCGGTGTCCTGGCCCGAGGCCACCAGCGGACCGCGCAGCAGCTTCTTCTTGGTGTCGATGGTGGGGTTCGGGCCGAGCAGCTGGTAGATGCCGCCGTACTCGCTCTCGGTGAACCAGTCGGTCTGGATGACGATGGTGTCGGGGCACGTGCCCTTCAGCGTGAGGGCCGCCCCCGATGCCTTCGGCGCCGGCGCGCTGTTTTCGGTGGAGCCGCTGTCGCTGCTACTGCAGGCGGCAGCGGCCAGCAGGAGGGTGAGTCCGGCTGCCACCGGAACGAGCTTGCGTGGACGCATTGTTCTCCTCGTTTGTGCGGGGTGGTGCGGTCCGGCTGCGGGCCGGCGCGGGAGGGAAGAGTGGGGTCAGGCGGGCCTGTCGTACGCGGTGGAGCCGTACCAAGGACCGGTCACGACCCGGTTGATGAACCCGAACAGCCAGAACGCGAACACGCCGAGCAGAGACGCGGCGAGCGCCGCGCCGAACAGCTGCTCCGACAGCAACCGGGCCCGGTAGACGTCGATGAGCACGCCGATGCCGGCGTCCCCCTGCTTGAAGAAGAAGTCGCCGACGACCGACCCGACGACCGCGAGCGTCGCCGCCACCTGGAAGCCGGTCAGGATCGCGGGCATGGCCGCGGGCAGCTGCAGCTTCCTGAGCCGGACGAGGCGGTTGGCGTGGTGCAGCGTGAACAGCTCGTGCTGGCCCCGCTCGGCCGACTGAAGCCCGAACAGCGTGCTGGAGATGACCGGGAAGATCGAGATCAGCACCGTCACGATCAGCCGGCTGGCAAGGCCGAAGTCGAACCAGAACCCGATCACCGGCACCAGCGCGAGGATCGGGATGCACTGCAGGATCACCGCGTACGGGTAGATCGACCGCTCCACCCAGCGGGCCTGCGACATCGCGATGCCGAGGGCCATCCCCACGACGATGGAGATGAACAGACCGAGCGCCGCGATCCAGGTCGACAGCCACAACGCGGCCAGGATGTCGGTGCGGTTCCCCGAGTCGAGGAACGACACCTGGATCACCCGGTGTGGCGGCGGCAGCAGGAACCGGCGATCGGCGTCCAGCGCGACGTAGGAGATGTAGTACCAGACCCCGAGGAACACCAGGAGCGTCACCAGCGGCGGCACCCAGGTGCGGAGCAGGCTGCGGCGACGACGCCGGGGAGGTGGCTTGCCGACGGCGGAGCCGACAACCCCTACCGCACCCGTTTCCGGCAAACGGGTGTCCACGCTCATCCGAACGCCTCCCGGACCTCGACCCTGGCGCCGGCAATCACTGTCGGTGCTGTGCGTACCAGACCTTCCGCGTTGCCGATCTTCCCCTCGGTGGACCCCCGCGTCGAGACACCGTATAGCACCTCCCTTTGAAGCTGCATCGGGGTTGCGGAGCAATGACACACAGTGATCGTCGCGGAAACCTAGCCTGACTCGCCGGACGGGCGCTCGGCTGTTCAGGCCGCGCGCGTGCGAGCCACCCAGACGCACCTCCGCGGCCGGCGGTGGGCCCACGCATCGTCAACGAGTGGCCACGCACTGATTCCACCCACTGCGGCCTGCGGTTCTTCGAGCCGGCCGGGGGCGAAGCCGGCACCGCCACCCACGTCGCGGACGGCTGGAACCGGGTCGTGCCGGCGGCGGGCGGGTCCGTTTCGTGCATTCCCAAGCACGGCCGGACATGCCGCTGCCGAGGCGCACCGACGCATCCAGAAACTGCGAAGCGTCAGGATAGATTTCGCGCCGTCAGCGCCTCCGTCACCCGGCTGGGCGACGTGGCACGTCCCGGAGCAGGTCCGAGACCTCGCCGGCGACCTTGGCGAACTCCTCCGAATAGCGCATGTCCGGCTGACGCGGATAGCCGAACGGGACCGACACGTCGCCGAGGATGTGGCCGGGACGCGGCGACATCACCACGACCCGGGTGGACAGGTAGACCGCCTCAGCCACCGAGTGGGTGATGAACAGCGCCGCGAAGCCGCGGTCCGCGAACAGCGCCAGCAACTCGTCGTTGAGCCGTTCCCGGCTCATCTCGTCCAGCGCGCCGAACGGCTCGTCGAACAGGAACACGTCCGGCTGCAGCACCAGCGAGCGCGCCAGCGACGTGCGCATCCGCATGCCGCCGGACAGCGACCGCGGCCGGTGCTTCTCGAAGCCGGTCAGCCCGACCAGGCCGATCGCCTCGGTCACCCTGGCCTGCCGCTCGGCCTTCGGCAGGTGCTCGAGCTCGGCCAGCAGCTCGACGTTCCTGCGGACCGTGCGCCACGGCAGCAGCGTCGGGTCCTGGAAGACGTAGCCGAGCCGCTTCGAGGCGACGTCGACCCGCCCGCTCGTCGGCTCGTCCAGGCCGGACGCCAGTCGCAGCAAGGTGCTCTTGCCGCAGCCGGACGGACCGACGACCGAGACGAACTCGCCCGCGTCCACGGTGAGGTCCACGTCGTGCAGCGCGTGCGTGCCGTCGGGGAAGGTCCGGCCGACGCCGGTGAACGCCAGCATCGGGGAAGTCACCCCTCGGATGGTAGTCGGCCCGGCTGGGACCGGTCAGCGGCCCAGCAGCCGGGACATCACCTCGTTGTCCTCACCGTCCTCGCGGGCGCGACGCCGGCGGGGTGGGACCGATTCGCCCGCGGTGGGCGCTCTCGGCGCCGGCGGCGGACCGGATCGGGGTGACGACACAGGCGGCGCCGGCTCGGGCGCCGGGTACGGCGGGTGCGCCGGACCGGTGCGGTACGCCGGCCCGGACGGCGGCGCCGGGTCCCCGAACCCGCCCGGCTGCGGGTAGTTCGACCGGCCGCTCGGCCCTCCGGCGTCGACCCAGCCGCCGGCCGGGCCGTCGGCGGGCCCGAAGCCGGCCGGGCCGTCGGCCGTTCCATTCGCCGGGCCGTACCCGGCCGGGCCGAAGCCGGCCGGGCCACTGGCCGGTCCGAAGCCGGCCGGGCCACTGGCCGGGCCGAAGCCGGCCGGGCTATTGGCCGGTGCGAAGCCGGCCGGGCCATTGGCCGGCCCGAAGGCGGCCGGGCCGTCGGCCGGTCCGAAACCGGCAGGGCCGTCGCGGGCCGGCTCGGGCGGGTAGTCGGCGGCGAGCTCGGGCGGGACCGGCAGGCCGATCCCCAGCCGCCTGGCCTCGTCCTGCAGCGCCCGCAGGCTCCCGCCGATCAGCCGGGTGGTCTCGATCCGCTCCATCCGCAGCTCACCGTCGAGCCGGTCGATCATCTCGCCGCGCATCCGGCCGACTTCCTCCCGCAGCGCCGCCACGTCCTCGGCCAGCCCGCGCTCCAGCTCCCGGCGCAGGTAGACCTCCAGCTGCAGCTCGTACTCGCGGCGGGCGGCGACCTCCTTCTCCAGCTCGATCTCGTACGTGCGGCGCAGCTCCAGCGCGGTGCCGGGATCACCGGCCGGGGCGTCCGGCTCCTGCCGGCGCGGGGCCGCGAACGCGGCGAGCACGAACGCCCAGAGCGCACCGACGACCGCCAGCCGCAGCGTCTGCGGGTCGTCGCTGAGCACCACCGCCGCGGTGGAGGCGAGCGCGATCGCCACCGCGGCGACCAGCGCGAGCGTGCGCAGGCCGCCCCGGCCGCCCGAGCTGGAGCGCGCCACGGGCCAACCTTAGGGGACCCGCCCCGGCCGGCGACCCCGTGCGCGGCCGGACCGGCTCAGATCAACCGGGCGTCCTGCAGGAACCGCTTGGCCAGCCCGTCCGGGTCCTGCCCGTCCAGGTCCTGGCGCTTGTTCAGCTCCTGCAGCTTCTCGGTCGTCAGCGCGCGGTTCACGCTGTCGACCACCGCCCGGGCCGAGGCCGGCAGCTGGCTGCGGTAGAGCGCGATGATGTTGCCTGCGGGCTCGAGCAGCTTGTCGTCGCGCAGCACGACCAGGCTCTCGGCGGCGATCTCCCCGTCCGAGGACTGCAC
>Ga0068859_100005672_pt1 | contig 12709 bp, 11 predicted proteins | sample KBSSwiS22_FD_66585 | JGI IMG/M metagenome (GOLD analysis project Ga0068859, IMG submission 66585) | Switchgrass rhizosphere microbial communities from Kellogg Biological Station, Michigan, USA - KBS Switchgrass S2-2 | ecosystem: Host-associated > Plants > Roots > Rhizosphere > Soil ... | reverse complement strand
GATCATTGTGCTTTCGGTGGAGACGGGCTACCGCGTCGGAATCTATAGAGCACGCAAGTACGAGCGGGAGCGCGAAGCGCCGATTGATTCGATGGTTGGATCGACGCTTGGCCTGTTGGCATTCATGCTGGCGTTCACTTTCGGCATGGCAACGACGCGTTACGATGCAAGAAAAGCATTTGTCGTTGACGAAGCGAACGCAATCCGAGCCGCGGACCTGCGCGCGCAACTGCTCAAGGAACCGCAGCGCGGCGCCATCCGCGCACTCCTGCGCGAGTACGTTGACGTTCGACTCGAGGGTGCTTCGCAGCCCGAAAAACTGCCTCAGGCCATCAGACGCTCCGAGGAAATCCAGCAAATGCTCTGGTCCTACCTGACGACCATGGGGCCGGAAGTTCCCCCGCCAGACCGCGCCGCGCTTGCTGCCTCGCTCGTGGACGTCATTAATTTGCACACCAAGCGGTTGAACGCGGTCACGCAGAATCGCATTTATAGCGCGATCTGGCTGGCCCTGTATTCCCTCGCCGTACTGGCAATGGGAATGTTGGGCTACCGCGCCGGCATGGCTTCCCGTCGAAGCGCCGTCGCCATCACTGTTCTGGCGTTTGCATTCTCAGCGGTCCTGACGTTAATCAACGATCTCGATCGGCCCCGGCAGTCTCTCGTCGGAGTGAGCCAGCAACCGATCATTGAGCTTCGAAACCGCATGCACGCCAGTGAATAACCGGGGGTAAGCGCGATGCGCGCACGCCCCGGTGGAGGTCAGGTCCTCAAAGTCCCCGCAAAACTTGCGCCGAGGGCTTAAACTCTTCAGCAGCAAGAGCGCTCTACTAGTTCCAATGGCCCGACCGACTCGACTTCAGACGACCACCCTCCTTGGCGCGACACTCGCCATCGCCGTCGCCGGCGTGTGGTTTGCCACGCACCGCGGCGAACACCGGCTTCGCGACATCGAGGGCATCGCCCACGGATCACTCGAGCACCCGGCGGACGGGCGCCTTTCGGTTCTCTTCTTTCTCACGCCCGATTGCCCGATCGCCAACCAATACGCTCCTGAAATCCATCGCATCTGCGACAAGTACGAATCCAGCGGAGCGCATTGTTATCTTGTCTATGCCGACTCTTCCCTCAACGACGATGTCATTCGCAAGCATGCGAGCGACTATCACGCATCCCGTTATCCCGCAATTCACGACAAAGACTACCGTCTCGTCGATGCCGCAGGAGCGACCGTCAGCTCTGAAGTCGCTGTCTTTTCGGACAGCGGAACGATGGAATACCGGGGACGCATTGATGACTTCAATGCAGCTCTCGGTGTCCCGCGCCGGCAAGCGACCCATTTCGATTTGCGCGACGCCCTCGACGCTTTAACCGGCGGCCGCAAGGTTCCCAATCCACGAACAGAAGCCGTCGGATGTTTCCTTCCGACTCGGAATTCAGGAGCACCTTCATGACTCAGCGCCTGGTCCTCATCGTCATTGCTATTTTGCTTCCCCTGACCTTCATCAGTCTGCCGGCAAGCTCACCAGCGCCCGCACAGACTTCGGTGAATTTCGCCGAGCACGTCGCGCCCATCGTGTTCAACCGCTGCGCCACGTGCCATCGGCCCGGTGAGGCCGTGCCTTTTTCGCTGCTGAGCTACGAGGACGTTCGAAAGCGAGGCAAGCTCATCGCGAACGTGACGCAAACGCGCTATATGCCTCCATGGCTGGGCACGTCGGAGATGGGTGCGTTCCGCGATGACCGTCGCCTGACTGACGCACAAATCCAGGTGATCCAGCAATGGGTCCAGGCGGGGATGCCCGAAGGGGATCCGTCGAAGATGCCGAAAATCCCAACCTTCACGCCTGGCTGGCAGCTCGGTCAGCCAGACCTGGTCATTCGCATGGCAGAACCGTTCGAAGTTCCTGCAGATGGCCCGGATATCTTCAGGAATTTTGCAATCCCCTTGAATGTCTCGAAGGATCAGTGGGTGCGCGCCGTGGAGTTTCGCTCCTCGGCTAAGGCATCGCACCACGCGTTGTTCTTCCTCGATCAAACGGGCGGCGCGCGGAGGGCCGATGAGGCCGATCCCAGGCCCGGATTTGCCGGGATGAATTTTCTGGGCGCGGGCGATGCAGCCAGAGGCGCCATTGGACAGAGACAGGGAGGCGGCCTTCGCGCCCTCCTTGGCGGCAGACTCGGACTGGGTGGCTGGGCTGTAGGCGGTTCACCCAGCGGATTGCCCGAGGGTCTCGCACGGCCGTTGCCGCAGGGCTCGGACCTGGTTCTCCAGATGCACTTCCATCCAACAGGGAAGGTCGAAAAAGAACAGGCAACGTTGGGAATCTATTTTGCCGAGAAGCCTCCCACGCGCACGCTGACTGCGTTGCAGATGCCTCCGATATTTGGAGCTCTGGCAGGCATCGATATTCCGGCCGGCGACAAGGGTTACACGATCAAAGACTCTTTCACTCTTCCCATGGATTCCGAAGTGATCAGCGCCGGTGGGCATGCGCACTACCTGGCGAAAGAAATGCGCATGACCGCAACCCTGCCCAGCGGTGAGAAGAAGGAACTCTTCGATATCCCGGACTGGAAGTTCAACTGGCAGGAGCGTTACTACTTCCGCAACCCAGTGCGTTTGCCGAAGGGCACGCAACTCGAAGTGACGGTCTCGTATGACAACTCCACCGGGAATGCGAGCAATCCCAGCAATCCTCCCAGGCGCGTCACCTTTGGCGAACAATCCACCGACGAGATGGGTGCGGTGACCATCGAGATTGTTCCCGTCAATGAACACGATCTGCCCGCCTACGCCACCGCCGTACAGGAGCATGTACAGACGGCTGTTCTTGGGTTGGTAGCTCGAGGTCTTCGCGGTCGCGGGCGGTAGGGTTTGGTGACGTTGACCGAATTCGCGGTGCGAATTCGGTCAACGCCAAAAACAGGAACCGGGTGGTCTGGCCCCGATTTTACGCGAGGTACTTCTTGAACCATGCAACAGTGCGTTGCATGGCGAGCTTGGAAGCCGCTTCGTTGTAGCGCTGCGCCGTGGCGTCGTTGTTGAAGCCGTGCTGGGCGCCCTCGTAAACGTAGCCCTCATGAGTGACTTTCGCCGCCGTCAGCGCGGCATCGTAAGCGGGCCAGGCATTCGCCAAGCGCGTGTCTGCCCCTCCGTGATGGACAAGAACCGCCGCCTTGATCTTCTCAATGTCGGCAGCGTTCGTCGGCATCTGGCCATAGAACGGAACTGCAGCGGCCAGGTCTGCGCCCATCCGCACTGCGAGGTTATTTGAAACTCCGCCGCCATAGCAGAATCCCGTGACGCCGATCTTGCCCGTGCAGTCCGGACGAGCCTTCAACCAGGTCGCCGCGGCAAAAAAGTCTTCCGCCATCTTCGGCTGATTCACCTGGCTAAAGAGCGTGCCGCCCTGAGTATCGTCTCCTGGGTAACCGCCGACGGAGGTTAACCCGTCTGGAGCCAGCGTCATGAATCCCTCGAGCGCCAGACGGCGTCCGATGTCTTCGATATGCGGGTTCAGGCCGCGATTCTCGTGAACCACCAGAATCCCGGCGAGCTTTGCATTCGCCGCAGCAGAGGAAGGGCGCGCCAATACTCCTTTGATCGTGCCGTTGCCGTTGGGTGAAGGCACCGTAACCGCCTCGATCTTGAGCCGGCTGTCATTCTTGGGCACGACCTCGCCGAGCGCATAGTTCGGCATCAGAAGGTCGGCGATTGCCGCTGCCGTGAGACCTCCTACGGCGAACTTCTCTACACCTTCCATAAATTCACGACGAGACATTCCGCCGTGAATATAGACGTTGTACAGATCGATGAGAGGCTGGGGAAGCTTTTGAACCATCGGTCGACTCCTTTGTTTTTCGTGGAAGTTTTTCGCGGGCAAGAATATCACTACTTCAGCGTAATCCGGAGCGGCAAAGCAGCCCCATTAACGCTCGATATCGTAAGCTCTTGATCGTAAAGTTCCACGCCATCGAGTGTCATCGAATGAATCGCCAGGTCGTCACGAAGATTGTCCAGTTCGATGCGCCAATTCCCTTCCGTAAGATGGAACGCAAACGATCCGTCCGATGATACGAACGTTCGGTCTACGGTGTTGGTGCCTACCAGAGAAGCCGAAAGGTTCAGAACGTACTTGAGTGGTTTTTCATCCGGCGTCGAGAGTTTTCCTTCGACTTTCACAAGAGGCCGGGCCTCCAGTTCGAAGTACAGGTCTCGATCCTCGACCTCGATTTCACGATAGATTTGCTGGAAGCGATCGGAACAACACATTTTCAGAATGTGAGTTCCCGGCATGACGGAAAAACTGAACTTGCCGTCACTCCGGAGCGCGACACGCTCGGGTCCCAAGAAAAGAAGCATGCCGGTCCACGGAGCATCCGGGAAATCCCCTTTGATGCGGCCCGCCACAACGGCTTTGCGGGACCAGGTTGCAGATGTGGAGGATGTCCGCGGAACCCAAAGGGGAGTACTCAGGGCTGCAGCCATCAACAGCAAAGCCACGGTCAGCAGAAAGGCTTTCATTACGCCTCATGATAGTGCAGCACGGAAACGGGCTCAACGAATCGTGCTAGGATTTGCGCAAGATGATGCGCCTCATTCCCGGATTTCTCACACTTTGCCTGGCCGCTTCCCTGCTCGTTTCGTGCTCAGAGGGGAAGCCTGCGGCCGACATCGCGGTCAAAGCGCCCGACGAAACTGCCGCACTCGCCGCGCTGAAGGAGATCAACAGCGCCCAGGCAGACTTCATCCGGCGGACCAGGCGGTACGCGCAGACTACGAATGAACTCATTGCCGATCATCTGTTGACGGCGGAGCCAAAGGCGGAAGGCTACACAATCCTGATGCTGCCCAGTCCGGATGCCGGCAGCTACACGATCACAGCCACACCGAATACCCCCGACGCACGGCACTTCTTCACGGACAAGACGGGAGTCATCCACGCTGAGACTGGGAAGGCGGCCACTGCCGAGAGTCCGGGAGTGTGAGGTAAATGAGGAGAAGAAGAAAAGAATTTTGAAATTTGAAAGTCCGGGGAACTCAAATCCGAAATTTCAAAATCTCAAACTGGGCACAACCAGACGCCTCGGGCCACCTTCTCCGGCCTTGCACAAGAAGTCACCGGATGCCAACGCTCAGCGTCTAATTTAAGATTTTGACCCTTCGGATTTAAGTTCCCCGGACTTTCCGATTTCAAAATCTCAAACTGGACCCTACCAGACGCCGGCAGTGAACGCTCTGTGCGAACGTTTGTGCAAACCACGGACTCAGGCGGGCGCTCTGCGTCCAATTTAAGATTTTCAAACTTCGGGTTTAAGTTCCACTACCAGACTCGTTCGGGCCACCTTCTCCGACTTTGCACAAGAAATCGCCGGCAGCGAACGCCCTGTGCGGACGTTTGTGCAAACCACGGACTCAGGCGGATCTGCGTCCAATTTAAGATTTTGAAACTTCGGATTTAAGTTCCCCGGACTTTCCGATTTCAAAATTCTTTTTTATCTTCTCCCATTTCAGAAAGCCGTCCCTCCTCCCCATAGGACCAGATCTGCCCCGTCCCCATCAAAGAATCTCCTCACGCTTTATTACAGGTTGAGTCAAACGCCTCACCCTTTTCTTTTGCAGGGAGGAACGTTGAAAACGACAAAGGCAGCATCGGCCGTTATGCCCACACCCGTCTGGTGTCATCGGTGTTCGATTCGCATCGCTCCGTATGACAACCGCTCCGTACACCACGGAAAAATCTATCATCGCGGATGCTACGTGAAGATCAATCACGAGAAGGCGCAGGCTCGCAGGGGTTAGTGGCGCGTAACTAGTCCGAGACTTTCTTAAGTGTAGCGAACACTGTCTCTGCAAATTCCCGCGCGGCGTGGGAGTGGGCCTGTGATCGGCGACGCGCAAGGTACAGCGTTCGCTCGTACTGAAATCCATCGACCTCGATCCGGACCAGTTCCCCGCGCTGGATTTCATCCTGCACGCTCATCTCCGGCACGAAGGCGAGGCCGAGCTTCATAGCCACCAGTTCCTTTATCGTTTCGAGCATCGCCACTTCCATCACGATGCGCAGCGGGGTCTCGCTGGAGCGAAAGGCTTCCACAACCTTCTGGCGTGACTGCGACGTCACCGTGTGCGCGATGAACGATTCGCTGCCCAGCTCACGAAGACTCGCCCTTCCCTTGTTCGCCAGTGGATGCTCCGGGCTGCCGATCAGGACAAGCGCGTCCTTCATGATCGGCGTCGTCTCGATATCCTTTTCATCGGGAGCAAATGAAATGAGCGCAATGTCAACCATGTTGTCGCGGAGGTCGTGAATGAGCTGGCGTGAATTCTGACGCGTCACATCGAGGCGAATCTTCGGATATTTTTTTCGAAAGGCCTGGATCAAACGCGGCAACAGATGATTCCCAGTGCTCTCATTGGCGCCGATGCGAACGCGTCCATCTTCGAGACTCTGCAGTTCCTTGACGTGTGTGAGCGCCTCGTCACGTAACCCCAGCAGACGCTGCGCGTAGGCAAACAGAACTTCACCGGCCGCTGTGAGTTGATAGTTGCCGCGATTGGCGCGGTCGAAGAGCGGGGTACCGAGTTCTTCTTCCAGTTTCCGGATTGCCATGCTCACCGCGGGTTGGGTGCGAAAGACACGCTCCGATGCTCGTTGAACGCTCCGGAGCTCTGCGGTCGCCACAAACATCTCCAGCTGCATCAAATCCATTGCGGCAGCTTAGCACGAGCCGCCGAAAAGGACGGGCTAGCCACTCCGGAGAACATGAATGGCTCAAAATGAGGGGAGGAAGAATTTGAAAATGGACGAAGGGGAGATCTCAAACCCGAGATTACAAGATCTTAAATTGGACGCGCTAATCCGCAGGTTTGCCGGTCCAATTTAAGATCTTGTAATCTCGGGTTTGAGATCTCCCCTTCGTCCATTTTCAAATTCACCTCAATACTCCGTCAGCACCAAAATCTGCGGAGACGGCAGCAGTTCCTGCTGCGCAGAGCGGCTAAACCCCGCATCTCGAAACATCGCCGCCAGTTCATTGAACGTGTATGCGTCTCCTCCGGCAGTCGATCCGAGCATCATCATGCTGAATGACGCCTGCAGAGGCGGCGTTACGCGATCCTCATTGGGAACGAACTCCACGGTAGCGACTCGTCCGCCGGGTTTGATTGCGGCGCGGACACGCTTCAGCAGCGCGACATTGGTGGGATGATCGAAATGGTGAAGAAAATTAGGCAGCAATACGAGATCGTAGCCCGTTCCCAGATCGGCCTCGAACGCACTGCCGGGAATCGTGTGGTAACGATCGGCAACACCCGCCGCCCGCGCGCCTTCGAGAGAAACCTCGAGAACGTTCTTCCAGTCCTGCGCATAAATCTCCGCTGCGGGATTGAGCTTCGCGATGGCGATACCGTATCCGCCCGAACCGGCAGCAATATCGAGCACCTTCTGGGGCGCTCCGGGAGTTGCGACGACACGCGCCAGCGCCATACCGCCGACCGCGGCAAGTGGCGCCATATAGCGAGCGAAGTCCACCCAGAGGGGGTTCTCGGGCTCCAGATTGCCATCATGAGCGGTTCCGCCCTTACGAACACTCGTCGTCAGGTCAAGGTAGTTCTTAATCTGTGCAGGGTGCGCAAGAAACAATGCGATGGATCCAAGGTAGGCCGGTGACCGCTTGCTCAGAAACACCTGGGCATCGGATGCGAGCCCATACGTTGCGCCCTCCTTGGTCAGGACTCCATGAATTGTGAGGAAATCGCAGAGGATGCGAATTCCTTTCTCGCTGGCATCCGTGCGTCGAGCGATTTCCCTGACGGTATTCGCCCCATCGGCGATATGCGTGAACACATCCAGTTCAACGCCGGACTTTATGGCAAGCGTCAGCTGGTATCCACTCAACGCAGCAAAGAGACGAGACGGATTCGGTTGGGAAGAAGACATTTCTGCAGTCATATAAATAAACTCCTGATTGCCCCTGTTGCTATACTCCCGCGCGAAATCGCGCGAGCATACTGTGCTCTCGGCTGCAAGGATGGTCTCATGCCCAAGTCTCGTCACGCCAGACGTCCGTGGATCGCAGGTTTGCTTCAATTCTTCATGCCCGGATTGGGCAATCTCTATTCCGGGCACCCTTACCGCGGTGCAGTTGCTTTTCTCGTTTATCAGGGGGTGGCGGTCTTTGCTCTGGTCTCCACCCTGTTTCTTCCGAAGCCTTTGAATCTGTTCCTGCCCGTCGCGGCAATCCTGGGGACATTGGCGCTCGTGGTTTTTGACGCCGTTCGCGGAGCAAGGGCCGCCGGTCCGGGCTTCCAGCTCCGCCGATACAATCGCTGGTACGTCTATCTTCTCCTTTACATCGGTATTGCTGTCGTCCAGCCCATCGTCGTGGCGGCCCCGCTGGCCTCAAACGTCCTGCGAGCGTTTCGAATGCCTACTCCGTCGATGGAACCCACGCTGCTTCCCGGAGATCAGTTTGTCACAAGCCTTATCGCCTATCGGCTCTCGAATCCGGCTCGCGGTGACATCGTGGCGTATTCGCCAGCCGACAGGCCGACCGTGAGCTATGTTCATCGCGTTATCGGTCTTCCTGGCGAAACGATCGAGATCCGCGAGAAATCGGTCTACATCAACGGTGCAAAGCTCGATGAGCCTTACGTGCAATTCGTTCGGCCGCCCCGGACAGGTGATTTTCCGGGAGATATGGCGAAGGGCACCACTCTCGCCGACAACATGTACTTTCTTCTCGGGGATAATCGCGATAACAGCGCGGACAGTCGTTACAACGGGCCGGTTCCGCGGAACAACATCCTGGGCAAGGTCCGAATGATTTACATGTCCTGGGATTCGGAACAACAGAGGATGCGATGGGGGCGGTTTGGCGACGTGATCGAGTGAAGCAGTTTTGCTTCTCTACAGCTTCTCTAAAGCGCCTGGGTGGAAGACTTGATACCGCGCTGAGCGCGGAATGCAACTTCGCGGGCTTCCTTGAGCTCTTCCTGCAGCCGCGCAATCTCCTTGTTCGCGCGACGCAGCGCGGCCTCGGATTCCTCGGCTGTATCCTGAGCGCGACGTTCCGCACGGAGTCTCATCCGGTTGGCTTCTTCGACGCGGGTTTCAAAATCGGCCTGAAGCTCTGCGGCCATCTGCTTGCGTACGGCTTCCTGCGCGTCGGGGATCGACTGCTCGAGCTGTTCGATGCGCATCGTCAGCCGCTGCCGCTCCTGCGCAAGCTGCGTTGTTGTCGATTCCAGGTCGTCGCGGAGCCGCTTACGTTCGTGCTCGTAGGTTTCGAGCTTCGGCTCATACTGCGCGCGCATCTCCGAGTAGACCTCCTGCCGGATTTCATCCCGGTTATGCCGCACCTGGCGTTCGAGATGCTGCACCTTCAAGCGCAATTCATCGCGTTCAGAATCGAACTTCGATCGTTCCGCATCGAAGTCGCGCTGCCACTCGTCGGCCGATTTCGTGGCTCTTGCAGGCGGAATCTTGCCAAGCTTCTGCAGTACGGCTCTCCGCGCCGCGTCTTTCTGATCGTCGGTGTTTCCGACCTTCTTGAGGTATTCGATTTCAGACTGCAGGCGGCGGCGTTCGCTGTCCCACTGGACTTCCCAGTCTTTCTTCGCGTCTCGCAGGCGCACTTCCACCTGCTCGCGCACGGCCAGCGCGAGACGCGCGGGATTGTGGGTCTGCTCCATCGCGTGTAACGCGGCACCCTGCAACGAATCGATCTGCGACTGGAAACGCGTCCGCTCGACTTCCCAGCGTGCCTGCGCCGCGTTGAATTCCTTTTCCATCTGTTGATGGGTGCGGGTGGCTTCTTCCAGTTGATAGCGAAGCTGCGCCTGCAGGTCCGCAGAAGCGCCCTTGGCTGCGCTTTCTTTGGCCTGCTCCACTTCCGCCTCAAGCTGTTCGAGCTCTGCGGTAAGACGCCGGCGCTCCGCGCGCCACTGATCACGTGAGCTTTCCAGTTCGTTTTCGATCTCGTCCTTCTGGCGGCGTAGATCGCGTACCTTGGCGTCAAACTGCCTCTGAACTTCCTCGAGCAGCTGTTCCTCCGAATCGATCGACCACGCAACCGCGTACAGTTCGATCGCTTCGTCCTTCCCTTTCATCTCCGCCCGGCCGAGCTTCACACACTGGGCGCCTGCCTCATGTGCAGCCTCGACAAGGACGTCGGTGATCACAATCTGGTCGGGATCGGTCTGCTGCTGGACCTTGGCGGATGCGTTGACGACGTCGCCGTAGACATCGTTGTCCTTCTCCAGGCCCGGTCCCATATGCAGGGCGACGCGGATGTGGATGTGGTCGTCGGGCAGTTCGGTCGCGGCGCGATCGCCTTCCATGACCTTCTGCATTCGGATAGCTGCCTGGATTGCCCCCACAGGATCCTTAAAGCAGGCCATGATCGCGTCGCCTATGGTCTTCACGACCCTGCCGCCGTTTTCTTGAATCACCGGGAACAGCAGATCGTTGTGGTGTTGCAGCATGGCGAGGCCTTCGGCGTCTCCCCTTCGTTCGAAGTACGAAGTGGACCCTTTGATATCGCTGAAGAGTATGGTTACTTCCGTGCGCATGGACCCCAGTGCCTCCGCACGTGTCTTCCGAGGGCTGGAATCCGCTCCGGACCCCTGGGGAAACGTCTCTTCTGTGCTGCTACTATCTGCGTCCATAAAAACGGCGTCGATTATAACAAGGGGGCATCTGAACCCAAGAAAATCAATGGGGCCAACTCTTTACGAGTTGTCGCCCCCGAGGATCGTACCCAGACCTCCCAGGAGTGAGCCTTCCTCCCGTCCGCCACGAACCACGCCCGGAGCGGCCGCAATGATGCGATTCGCGAGCCGGCTCAGAGGCAAGGACTGCAGCCATACATGGCCGGGCCCGCGCAGGGTCGCAAAGAACAAGCCTTCGCCGCCGAACAACGCGCTTTTGATTTTGCCCACATACTGAATGTCGTAAGAGACGCTGGGCTGGAACGCGACGATACAGCCCGTATCGATCCGCATCGTTTCACCCGCCTTCAGTTCTCGCTGCAGAAGCGTGCCGCCCGCATGGACGAACGCCCACCCGTCTCCCTGCAAACGCTGCATGATGAATCCCTCACCGCCGAAAAGGCCCACGCCCAGCCGGCGCTGGAAGGCAATGCCCACGCTGACGCCCTTTGCCGCTGCTAGAAACGAGTCTTTTTGAGCGATCAGCTCTCCGCCGATCTCGGCCAGATGTACCGCAACGATCTTTCCCGGATAGGGCGCGCCGAAAGCGAGCTTTCGCTTTCCGTTGGCGCGATTGAGAAATACCGTCATGAACAGCGACTCGCCCGTCAGGAGTCGCTTGCCTGCCCCCATCAACGCGCCGAGAAATCCGCTATTCTGTTGCGAGCCATCGCCGAAGATGGTTTCCATTTCGATGCCATCTTCCATATACATCATCCCGCCGGCTTCAGCGACTGTCGCCTCGCCGGGGTCCAGCTCGACTTCGACGAACTGCATGTCGTTGCCAATAATCTGGTAGTCGATCTCGTGCATTGCAGGCATGAGTAAATCTCTCCTTCGAATTTGATCCCTATATCATGCCAGAATTCACGGCGTTGAAATGAAGACAGACGTCATTGTTATCGGGGCGGGCGCGGCGGGACTCTTCTGCGCCATCGAAGCGGGCAAGCGCGGCCGCAAGGTAACCCTGCTCGAACACAACGCGACGATCGGAGAAAAGATCCGCATCTCCGGCGGCGGACGCTGCAACTTCACGAACATCCACACCCAGCCCGAGAATTTCATTTCGGGAAACCCATCGTTTGCCAGGTCGGCGCTGAGTCGTTACAAGCCCGAAGCATTTCTCGAGCTGGTTGAACACCACAAGATTCGCTGGCACGAGAAGAAGTCCGGGCAGCTCTTCTGCGACGGATCCTCTCGGGAGATCCTGGGGATGCTGCGGAAGGAATGCGATGCCGCTGGAGTGAAGGTGGTTGCCGAGTGCCGTGTGAGTTCGGTTCAGAAGGGATTCGTCGTGGAGACGAACCGAGGCGAGATGGAGTGCGAGTCGCTCGTGATCGCAACAGGCGGGCTCTCGATTCCGAAACTTGGTGCGACGGATTTTGGGTATCGCGTCGCGAATCAGTTCGGGTTGAGCGTGAAGACGTTGCGACCCGGGCTCGTGCCGTTGACCTTCGATGAGCCGAAGGAGTGGCATGCGCTGCACGGAGTGTCGTTCGAGGCGGAGGTGCGCTGTGGACGGACCGTCTTTCGAGAGAACGTGCTGTTTACGCATCGAGGCGTGAGCGGCCCGGCGATCCTGCAGATTTCGTCGTACTGGAAGCCGGAGGATGTCGTGACAATCGAGGCGGTGGGACTGAAGCCACGAAGGCTCGTTCAGGTCTGGAAAGAGGATGTGTGGAATCTGCGCCCGAGCGGGACCGAGGGATATGCGAAGGCCGAGGTGACCGCGGGCGGCGTGGATACGACGGAGCTTTCGTCGCAGACGATGGAGTCGAGGAAGGTACCCGGGCTGTACTTCGTTGGCGAGGTGGTGGACGTGACGGGGCAATTGGGTGGGTTTAATTTTCAGTGGGCGTGGGCGTCCGGGTTCGCTGCCGGGCAGCGGGTGTGAGCGAAAATGGAAAGTCCTGCCTGAGGATCCCTCACCCGGCCCTTCGGGCCACCCTCTCCCGGGGGGAGAGGGAATGACCTGCAAACTGTCCCTCTCCC
>Ga0068859_100005666_pt1 | contig 12714 bp, 14 predicted proteins | sample KBSSwiS22_FD_66585 | JGI IMG/M metagenome (GOLD analysis project Ga0068859, IMG submission 66585) | Switchgrass rhizosphere microbial communities from Kellogg Biological Station, Michigan, USA - KBS Switchgrass S2-2 | ecosystem: Host-associated > Plants > Roots > Rhizosphere > Soil ... | reverse complement strand
GTCGGAAACGATCAAGCGATAGTCACGTCCTTGTTCAGATAGACATCCTGAATGGCGTTGAGCAGCCCGACGCCCTCGTTCATCGGCCGCTGGAACGCCTTGCGTCCGGAAATCAGCCCCATCCCACCGGCCCGTTTGTTGATGACGGCGGTTTTCACGGCTTCCTTCAAATCGCTCTCGCCCGAAGACGCACCGCCTGAGTTGATCAGGCCGGCCCGGCCCATATAGCAGTTCGAGAGCTGATAGCGCGTCAGGTCGATCGGGTTGTTGGACGACAACTCCGAGTAGACCCTCTTGTCGGTCTTCCCGAAATTCACCGCCGTGAAGCCGCCGTTGGTCTCGGGGAGCTTCTGCTTGATGATGTCGGCTTCGATCGTCACGCCGAGGTGATTGGCCTGGCCCGTCAGATCCGCGGCGAGGTGATAGTCCGTTTCTTTTGTCTTGAAGGCCGGATTCCGCAGATAGCACCAGAGCACCGTGAACATCCCCAACTGGTGCGCCTCGTGGAACCATGCCGTGACTTCCTGAATCTGCCGCTTCGACTCTTCCGATCCGAAGTAAATCGTGGCGCCCACGCCCTGCGCGCCCATGTCGAACGCCTGGCGGATGTTCGCGAAGCGAATCTGATCGTAGGCATTCGGATACGAGAGAAACTCGTTGTGGTTCACTTTGACGAGAAACGGAATTTTGTGCGCGTACTTCCGCGCGACCGATCCCAGCACGCCAAGCGTCGAGGCCACCATGTTGCAGCCGCCTTCGATCGCCAGCTTGACGATGTTCTCGGGATCGAAATACATCGGGTTCGGCGCAAACGACGCACCCGCCGAATGCTCGATGCCCTGATCGACAGGAAGTATCGAGACATAACCGGTGCCGCGCAGCCGGCCGTGGTCGAGCATCGACTGCAGCGACCCCAGAACCGGCGTCGGCCTGTCCGAGAGGCTGTAGATCCGCTCGACGTAATCCGGGCCCGGCAGATGCAGCATCTCCTTTGAGATCGTCTTGCACTGATGCTGGAGCAGGGACGCCGCGTCCGGCCCGAGAATTTCTTCGATCTTTGAACCGATAGTTTGAACTGCCATGATTCCCTTCCGCTATGTAACTTGCTGGGAGCGATCCTGCGAGACTGGGTATTTTATCACCGGGTAATTGAAGTCCTCTATTACCGCACCCTCAACAGCTTGGCGTACAAAGTCGTCGATTGGCAGCGCGCGCTCGGCCTGGTCGATGTCGGCCGGGCGGGCTTTCGTCGCCGGGTGCTTGGGCGTGAACAGCTGGCAGCAATCCTGATCTTCGATGATCGAGATCGAGTACGTGCCAAGGCGCTGCGCCTGCGCGACGATCTCGTCCTTGTCCATACCGATCAGCGGCCGGAACACCGGCAGCGTGGCGACCGCGCCGATGGTCGTCATGTTTTCCAGCGTCTGCGATGAAACCTGTCCAATCACTTCGCCCGTGACCAGCGCCTGCGCGTGGGCCTTGCGGGCGATCGCCTCCGCAATCCTGAACATGAGCCGCCGATAAATGACGATGCGCAGCGGCGGCGCGACCGCCAGCATCACTTGTTGCTGAATATCGCCGAACGCGACCATGTACAGGCGCGTGTGCTGCTGGTACCGGGTCAGGACCGATACAAGCTCGCGGACTTTTTCCTGGGACGCGCGGGAGAGTATCGGGTAGCTGTGAAAGTGCACCGGCACCACGCGGCACCCGCGCCGCATCAGTCGATAGACGGCGACGGGTGAATCGATGCCGCCCGACAGCAGCGCCACAACCCGGCCGCTGACGCCGGTCGGCATGCCGCCCGGCCCCGCATGCTTCCCGAAGTAGCAGAACGCTTCGCCGGTCAGCGCCTCGACATGGATCGTGAGCTCCGGATTGTCCAGACTCACCGTCCAACCCGTGGCGTCCTTGATACGGCCTCCGACCTCTCGCTCGATCTGCGGCGATGTCAGCGGGAAGCGCTTATCGGCGCGCTTGGCGGAGACGCGGAAGCTCGAGACCTGATGTTGGTCCAGCGGACCGAGCTCCTCGAGAATCGAGCTCGCGATCACATCCACGTCGAGGGCGACGCGGCGGGCGCGCGAAAAATTGGCGATGCCGAACACGTGTCGCAATCGATCGGCGACCGGCTCCCACCCTTCCGGCGATCCGAGCACGATCTCGATGCGCCCCATTTTGTTCAGCACTTGCTTCACATCGAGGTCGCTGGTCGCCGTGCGGATGTTTCGCACGAGGCGCCCGATAAACCACGGCCGGTTGCGCCCTTTGAGTGCGATTTCCTGGTAATGAATGACAACAGAGTTCATGAAATCGCCTCGGCCGCCAGGCGGCCGCTGAGGGCAGCTCCCTCGATCGTAGCGGGCAATCCGGTGTCGATCCAGTCCCCGGCCAGCAGCACGCGCTCGACGTTCGTGCGTGTTCCGGGCCGGGCCGGCTGGCCGGGCGCCAGCGAGAACGAGGCCCGCCGCTCGCGCACCACCGACGCCCGCTGCACGCGGGCCTCGCGCGACTCCGGCAGCGCCTCGCGCAACTCGTGCAACGCCAGCGCGATCAGCGCATCGTTCGTGATGCTCATCGCCCGTTCTGCACCGCTGGCGACGAGCGTCAGATGAGATGTGCTCGCCTCGAACATCTGCGCCTTGTCGAACACCCACTGCATTGTGCGCCCTGGCAGCCCGAGGAACGGCGTTTTCATGATGCGGCGATCGAGCCACACGTTGACGCTGGCGATCGGCGAAGGCATGGTCGCCGCGGCCGCCTGGCGAATGGCGTCGACGGCACGTGTGTCGCCGGCGAACACCTCAGGCATCGCGTACCACGGCACGGCACAGATGACCCCGCCGGCCTGCAACCTCTGCCCACGGACTTCCACGTGAGATAGATGGCCGTTGTCGAGCACCACGCGCGCCGGCGATCCGATTCGCACTTCACCACCGCGCTGCTCGACGAACTCGCGAGCCGGCTCCGCGTACAACTCGTCGAGCGGGCACGCCGGCAGGCCGAGTGCCGCGTCGCGAGGATCGGCGCCGAACATCTCTGCCAGCACGCGCGCAAACGGCGGGGCCGCCGCCTGGCGCACCGACTGATTCAACGCCGCGAGCGCCAGCGGCTCCCACAACATCTCCCGCAGTCTCGCCGTCTGTCCGTTGTTGATCAGCCATTGCTCCACCGTTTCGCCGGGCGACGCCGCGATCTTCACCGTGCCCTGCCCTCTGCCCCCTGCCCTCTGCCCTCCTTGTGCCCTCTTCCCTGCCTGCGCGATCCGAATGGGCCGCGCCATGTTCAATGCGGCCAGCCGATCGCGCCATCCGAGGGCCTCCCACTGCAGCAAGCCTGCAACCAGATTGAACGGCGGCGGCAGCAGCGGGCACTCCAGCCGGCTGCGTGCGCCTGCGACGTCGACAAATTCCACGTCGAGGTGGCTTTGCATCCGGACACGATCGTCGGTGCCAACCTTTTTCAGGACCGCGAACGTCTCCCGGTAGCAGCCGACCAGCACGTGCTGCCCGTTGTCGACCCGTTCGCCGGTCTGCGGATCAATAAATGAAGTTGCTCGCCCGCCGAGCACCGCTTTCGCTTCGAGCACGCAGACGCGGGCGCCGCGCTCTGCCAGATTCACCGCGGCCGTCAGGCCGGCGATGCCCGCGCCGATGATGACAACATCCGGATTCATCTGATCATCACCTTCAACCACGTGGAGGCCGCAATGGCCGCCTGCCGGGGACGCGAGACCCGGATTCGGCGGCTGAACACATCGAACTTCGCGCGCTCGATCGATTTCAGCAAATCGAGATAGATGGCCGCCATGATTCGCGCGGCCACCAGCCCTTTCTCGTCCGGTTTCGGCAGCGCCTCATCGGCCTTCCGGTAAAACTGTTTTGCTCGCTCGCACTGATGCGCCAGCAAATCCCGCACGTTCGCCGAGCGCTTTCCCGCCCGGAGGTCGTCTTCCGACACGCCGAACCTTCGAAGATCTTCCAGTGGAAGGTAAACCCGGCTTCGCTCCAGATCCACCGGCACGTCTCGAATGATATTCGTCAATTGCAGTGCGATCCCGAGATCGATGGCGTAGTCGCGCGTCTGCACGTTGCGATAGCCGAAGATCTCGACGCAGATCAGGCCGACCGCCGAGGCGACGCGCAAACAGTATTGCCGCAACGCCTCGAACGTCTCGTAGCGCCGCTGCTCGAGATCCATCGCGACCCCCTCAATCAAATCCTCGAACGCCGAGCGCGGAAGATTGAACCTCGCGACGTAGGGCATCAGCTGGCGCCCTTGAGGCGTGGCGGGCAGCTGCCCGTCGTAGATCGCTTTCAGCTCGGCCCGCCACCCGGCCAGCGCGCATGCTGCTGTGCCTTCTTTTGACTCGTCCACCGCATCATCGACGGCCCGGCAAAAATCCCACACCGCCACAATCGCGCGGCGTTTTTCCGGCGGCAACGCCAGAAAGGAGTAGTAGAAGCTCGTCGCGCGTCCGCTCATGAGCCGTTCCAACTCCATGCCTGCCAGACCAGCGACACCGCGTCGCGCGGGCCGAGTTGTGGGCGCGCCACGAAGACGTTGAAGTCGGCGCGCTCGAGATGCTCGAGAATGCGCATGCCCCCGAGCCACGTCAGCCGGAGCTCGTATCGAAGGCGGCCGTGCACCCCGTCGCACACGCCGCGACCGGCGCGAAACGAGTCGCGCGTGCGGCCGGCCACACGCCGAATCGCGCACTGCCAACGCTCGGTCATCTGCCGGTCGGAGAGATCCCGAAGTGGCGCGCGGCACGCTTCGACATCGTCAAGCGGCACGTAGAGGCGGCCTTTCTGCCAGTCGCGCTCGATATCCTGCCAGAAGTTGGTCAACTGCAGAGCCGTGCACAGCGCGTCGGAGGATCGATCGAGCTGCGGATCGTCATACCCGCCGATCCGAAGCACGAGGCGGCCGACAGGATTGGCCGATCGCCGGCAATAGTCGAGCAGGGCATCCCACGTCGGATAGCGATCCATCGTGATATCCTGACGAAACGCGCTGAGCAGATCGTCGAACAGTTTCATTGGAAGACGGCGATCTCGAATGGTCGCGCCGAGCGCCAGAAAAATCGGATCGTCAGAATTCCATTCCTCAGCCCAGGCGCACGCGTGCAACCGACCCGCCCAGTCGTCCAGCAACCGCAGCCGCTCTTCGGGCGGCCGGAGTCCCTCGTCGGCAAAATCGTCCGCGGTCCGAGCAAACGCGTAGAGCGCAGCCACGTGCGGGCGCATCTCGGCCGGCAACAGCCACGACACGACCGGAAAGTTTTCGTAGTGGGTGCGCGCCAGGCGCTCGCATTCTGCGTACGCGGCGCGCAGCGTCGCTGCAGTCAAGGCCCTTATTTTACTGGTGATTCCGAATGCGCGACGCCGTAGCCGCGCTGGTCGCCGCCGGGCTGCTTTTTGTCGTGCTCAGCCTGCTGACGACGCTGCACTTCTATCGGAAACGCCATAGAGAGGCGCGTGAGGCCCAAATCGCGCGCGGCCGCCGGATTATCGTGGAGCTCCCGACCGATCCGGAGCTCACATTGTTTACGGAAGACGCCGAGCATTTCTATTACGGCGCGACGCCGATCGACAAACATGAGCTCATGGCCGTCCGCGTGCTGATTAACGGGTCGCCGATTGTCGGCTTCGTCTCGCCGCGCTGGGAGGCCGCCGCGCACGCGCAGCCGACCTCGTTGGAGGATCGGCCTGAAGGGATCGCGCGCGACCGCTGGGACGTGGTCATCGAGACGGTCAATGGCCACGTCGTCGTCGAATGCGGTGCGGTGCGGGAACGCGTGTCGCAGGAGCTGGCGAGAAACATCTTCGATGCCGTGAAGGCGGCGATCGAGAAGGATCGTTAAGACGCTACCATTCGGTTTCGGGCTGACCGGCGCGATGGTTCACGGCTCGGGCCATCACGAAGAGCAGGTCGGAGAGGCGATTCACATAGATGACGAGATGCTGATCAACATGCTCGGTACCCAACGACACGATCGCGCGCTCGGCCCGGCGGCACACTGTGCGCGAGAAGTGCAGAAGCGCGCCGGCGCGGCTGCCGCCGGGAAGAATGAACCGCCGGAGCGGCGGCAATTCTGCTTCGAGCCGGTCGATCGCGGCTTCGAGCCGCACGATATCGGCGGCGTCGATCGTCGATCGGCCATCGTCCATCGTCGATCGGCGATAGGGTTTATCCGCGGGGTTGGCCAGCCGCGCGCCGATGGCGAACAGATCTTTCTGGAGCTGCTCCAGCAGGGCCACGATGTCTTCGGCCAGCTCGCCCTGCGCCCTCGCCATTCCAAGGCACGCGTTCAGCTCGTCAACATCGCCGTATGCGGCGACTCTCGGATCGGCCTTCGACACACGCGTCCCACCATAGAGGCCGGTCTGGCCCTGGTCACCGGTCCTCGTATAAATCTTCATGGCCGCCAGTATACGTAAGGCCGGCCGCCGAGCGCGGCCCGTGGTGCCAGCGCCGCCGGCGCGGCGGTCTTTCCGGCGCAAGCTGCTGGAGTGGTACGACCTGAACGGGCGCACGCTGCCGTGGCGAGAGACCTCGGATCCGTACCACATTCTCGTGTCCGAGATCATGCTGCAGCAGACACAGGTAGACCGCGTGCTGCCGAAGTATCACGAATGGCTCCACCGCTATCCGTCGTTCGAAGCGCTGGCCGAGGCCCCTGAAAAAGATGTGACGAACACGTGGTATCCGCTGGGCTACAACATTCGGCCAAAGCGGCTGCAGGCTATCGCGCGCGAGGCGGTCGCCAATTACGGCGGTAAGCTGCCGTCGGACCAAGCGACGTTGCTGTCGTTCAAGGGGATCGGCGAATACACGGCCGGCGCGATCCGCAGCTTCGCGTTTCGCGAGCGAGCGGCGATCCTCGACACGAACGTCGCGAGAGTGCTGTTTCGCGTGTTCATCGGAAGGGGGTTGCCGAAGGCCCACGCGACAAAGCGTCAGCTGTGGAGCATTTCCGAATCGCTGGTGCCTCACCGCCGCGCGTTTGATTTCAACCAGGCGCTGATGGATTTCGGTGCGATGCTCTGCACGGCACGAAAACCGAAATGTCTGATCTGTCCGATGGCGTCGCAGTGTTCGGCCTATCCGTTCAATCCGGAGCACGAAAGGTAGCGTCCATGCGCGAGCGGATTGTCGTGGTGGCCGCGGTCGTCGAGCGCCAGGGTGAATTTCTCGTTGCCCGGCGTCTCGAGGGAACGCACCTGGCCGGCTACTGGGAATTTCCCGGTGGGAAAGTTCTGCCCGGCGAAACCCACGAGCAAGCCCTGACGCGCGAAATCGTGGAAGAGCTGAACACCGGCATCGCAGCCCTTCAGAAAATTTTCAGCACGTCACACGCCTACCCCGAGCGGATTGTCGATTTGCATTTCTATCGCGGAGAACTGACCGCAGCGCCGCATCCAGCGCTGGGACAGGAACTACGGTGGATTACACGGGCCGAGTTCGCCTCGCTGGAGTTTCCGCAGGCCGACGCCGAGCTGATCGCGCGGCTCGTCAATGATCAGGGGGATCAGCGGGATCAGCGCGATCAGCAGGGTCAGTGAGACCGGTGAACGGCAACGCGTGGACGCGTGCCGACGTTGTCCCCTGCGAGGTTTTCACGATCAACTCCGTTCCCACGCTCGTGTAGTCGCGCTGAACATACGCCAGAGCGATTGGAGCGCCCTTGGTCGGCGAGAAGACAGCGCTCGTCACGTCGCCAACCTGTTTGTCGCCGGAGAACACCGCGTCGCCTTTCGCTGGCGATGAACCATCCGCAAAGAGCAGGCCGACCAACCGGCGTGCGACACGTCCATGTCCGCGGTGGAGCACCCGGACGATCACTTCCTGGCCGACGTAGCACCCTTTTGTGAGACTGATGGCGCGATCCTCGATGCCGGCCTCCAGAGGAATCGTGTCGGTGTTCATGTCGGCGCCGAACTTCGGACGACCGGCTTCAACGCGCAACACCTCGACGGTCGCATCACTGGCGGTCATCGCACCGGCCGCGAGCAGCTTTTCGCGCAGCGGGCCGGCTCCTGCCCGGTCGACGTACATGTCGAAACCGCGGACGCCGAACGCGTCGTCCCGAACGATCGTCAACGCGCCCTCCCTGAGATTGTCGTACTGATTTGTGAGTGATGAAACTTGCACGCCAGTAGCCGTGACGATCACATCAGTGGAGGTTGGGCCAACGACGCCGAACAGGGCAAAATCGTTCGTCACGTTTTTCACCTGGGCGTCTTCCGCAAAGATCAGCGTATCGAGTCGCTCGGCAAGCGGCGCCGCTACAGCTTCCTCGACGTCGAGGAAGAGCTCGTCGCCGGTCTCGACGACGCGCATGTCTGAAATCATGCGGCCCTGCGGCGTCAGGTAGGCGGAATAGACTCCCGTTCCCTTCTTCAGCTGCGCGATGTCGTTGGTGAACAACGCGTGCAGAAACGCGATCCGGTCGCTGCCGGTCAACGTGATTTTCCCACGCGCAGAACGATCGATGACGACCGCGGAAGTGCGGGCAGCCTGGTACTGGTCGAGCGAAAACATCTGTTATCCTGATGATGACGAGTGCAAACCCTTTCCAGACATCTTACTGTTACCGCAATGCTGCTGCTTTTCCTCGCTGGAGAGGCAACGGCCCAGACTTCCGCCGGGCAATCGTTCCGCGTTTTCGTCAGAGGCGTCCCCGCGGGCAGCGAAGAAGTCACGTTGCTGGAAGCGCCTGAGGGATACACGCTGCGTGGATCGGCGCGCTTCAACGATCCGCTGAATCTCTCGATTGAGTATTGGGAAGCCCGCTACGATCGTGCGTGGAAACCGATTGAGTTGAGCGTCAACATCGTCGAAGGGACCAACCGCTGGACGGTGCACACAACCGTGAGCGGCACGAACGCGTACAGCGACATCACGCAGAACGGCCAGAACCAGCGCCGGAACCAGATTGTCACCGCCGACACCGTCCTGCTTCCCAATCTTGTTTTTGGCGCCTACGAGGCACTCGCGGCACGATTAGCGTCGGCCCACGTCGGCGATCAGCTGCAGGCGTTCGTCGTGCCGCAGAACGTCGTGCCGGTCGCCGTCACGCGCGTGTCGGACGAAGCGATAGAGCTGCCCAACAGGAAAATCGCCACACGCAAGTGGGGACTGCGCATCGGCGGCCAGGCCGGCGCTCTCGACGTCGAGGTGTGGACCGATGGGCCGCGCCTGCTGCGACTCGACATCCCCAGTCAGATGCTCAGCGTCATTCGCGACGATGTGTCGGCGGTTTCCGCGCGCCTTGTCACGCTTGCCCGCGCGAACGACGAACAAGCGTCGATTCCGGCAAACGGGTTCAGTCTCGCCGCAACGATCTCGAAGCCCGCTCAGCCGTCCGGCGCCAAGCTTCCCGCCGTTGTGCTGGTGTCAGGGACCTCGGCCAGCGAGCGCGACGAGGTCGTCGCCGGCATCCCCATCTTCGCTCAGCTCGCGAACGCACTCGCCGATGCGGGATATCTCGTGGTGCGGTACGACGATCGCGGCATGGGACAGAGTGGCGGCCGGTCGGAATCGGCGAGCTACGAAGACTTCGCGGCCGATGCCCGTGCGGTGATTGCGTATCTTGGAAAGCGGAAAGATGTCGACCCGAAGCGAACGGCGATCGTCGGGTACGGCGATGGCGGATGGGTATCACTCGTCGCGGCCGCGCGGGAACCCAAGCTGGGCGCCCTGGCGCTGATTGCGACGCCGTCCATTTCAGGAACCGAGCTGGTCCTCGAGCAGCAACGGCAGCTCTTCGAGCGCAGCGGCACGACCGCGGCAGCTCAGCAGGCGGCAGTCGATCAGCAGAAAAAAATTCTTCAGGCGGTGATTACCGGAAAAGACTGGGACGCGGTTCCGCCGGACATCCGCCGCCGCGTCGATACGCCGCTTTACCGCAGTTTCCTCACGTTTGATCCGTCGCAGACGCTGGCGAAAATCCGCCAGCCTCTCCTGATCGTTCAGGCCGATCTCGACAAGGAAGTTCCTCTGTATCACGGCGAGCAACTGGCGCAGCTCGGACGGTCGCGCCTACGGGCACGCAGCACCGATTTCGTCCGGCTGCCGGGCCTCAATCACCTGCTCACGCGCGCGGTCACCGGCGACGTGGGCGAGTACGGGAGCCTGAACGAGCGCAATATCAGCCCAGCGGCAGTGCTGGAGATTTCGTCGTGGCTGAAAAAGGCGCTGGCGGCAGACCCGCCCAAGACTTCGCGATAATGTGGATTCTCGAAAACGAAGCGCCAGAGCCGGACCGCGTCACGTTTCGTATCGCCGACGGGGCCGTAAAAACCATCGGCCGCTCCACCGGAGCTGAATTCATCGTGGAAGCGGCGCTCGTCTCGCGGCTGCATTGCCAAATCTCGGCAGCCGGCGGCACGCTGCATGTGAAAGATCTCGGCAGCACGAACGGGACGTTCGTGAACGGGCGTCGCATCCGATCGGCGGAGCTGAAGGATGGCGACCGTCTGGCGGTGGGACGCATCGAACTGAAGGTTTCGCGTCACAGGAAATCACCGCGCGGTTAGATCAGGAACCGATTCGATCGTCGCTCGTGCCCGATCGTCGTCGCCGGTCCATGACCCGGATAGACGCGCGCGTCGTCTCCAAACGCAAACAACACCTGCCTGATCGACCGCAGAAGCGTGACATGGTCGGCTCCCATAAAATCAGTCCGGCCGATCGACCCTGCGAACAGCGTATCGCCGACAAATAAATCAGCCTTGCTCTGACCGGCAAGGCCGGCCGCGAGGCACACCCCGCCGGGGCAGTGACCGGGAGTGTGATGCACGCTGATTTCGTACTCACCAAGAGCGAAGACCTCGTCCGGAGAATAGAAATGATCGACCGGCGGCTGCCGCTCTGCCTTCAGGCCGAACGATGCCGCCTGCTCGACGACACCCTCGTATAAAAAATTGTCAGCCTTGTGCAGACAGATCGGTACACCAAGCGCGCGCTTCGCCCGGCCGACGCCGGTGATGTGATCGACGTGCGCGTGGGTCAGCAGAATGTGCGTCACAGCCAGTTGGCGGGCTTGAACGATGTCGAGGAGTTGATCGACTTCGTCTCCCGGATCGACGATCACGGCCTGGCGCGTATTCTCGGAACCGAGGACAAATCCGTTCTTCGCGAATGGCGGCACGGCCCGAACTTCGATGATCACCGCAACAGTCTCCACGGCTGCGCACGCCACAGCCAGAATGCCAGCGCGGCGACCACGACCGCCAGCAACACGAATTTGGCAATCCCGCCGGAGCGCTGTTCGAGGCGCCGCTTGGGCTCGAACGCCTCTGCGGCCTCGGCCACTTCGGCCCGCATGTCGAGAATCGCCGCAATGCTGCGCAGCTCGGCCGCCACGGTCGCCGCGCTCTGCGCGCGGCTGTCGATGTTCGCGGCCAGCGTGTGCGCGATCACTTCGTCCAGCTGAGGCGGCACTTTCGGATTGAGCCCTCTCAACACTGTCCCTCGGACCCGCTGCTTACCCGTCAGCATTTCGAACAGCACCGCCCCCAGGGCATAAATGTCGCTGCGCGAATCCGGCCGAAGGCCTTCGATTTCTTCGGGCGACACGTACGGCGTCGGCGGATTCACCCGGTTCACGCCACCGGTCGTGAATTGGGATAGGCCGAAGTTGATAAACTTGGCGCGATCCTTGGGCGTAATCATGATCGTGTCGGGCCTGATGTCCCCGTGAATCACGCCGAGCGCGTGAGCCTCGGCCAGCGCGTCGGCCAGATTGATCCCGAACTCCACGGCGCGCCGGACATTCAACGGCCGCCCGTTGACGATCTTTCCCAGCGGCTCTCCCTGCACGAACTCGAAGACCAGATATCGCTGATCTCCGTCCTGCCCGCTTTCGAAGAGCACGGCGATGTTCGGATGTGACACCTCGGCCAGGAGCTTGGCCGTTTCAAGAAGGAACTGCAGCTTGGGCTCATCGCGCATGAGCTCCGCGGGAAGGACTTTTACCGCGACCGTCCGGCCGAGCCTCGTATCGCGCGCGCGGTACACCTCGCCAAGCCCGCCGGCGCCAAGGTGACCGAGGATTTTGTAGTGAGCAATCGCCTCAGGCATCGAGGGTTATTTGCGTGGCGGCTGCGACGGCCGAATCTCGACACGGCTGGGAAGGCTGCGCTGATCGTGCCCCACCAAATCCATCACGACCTGCGCCACATCTTCGGGACGAAGTTTCCACTCGTTCGCGGGATCGGCATGGCCGGTAAAATCTGTGTTGACCGAACCCGGCTTGACGTAACTCACCCGAATCCCGTCGTGCCGTATTTCCTGCATCAGCGCCTCGCTGAATGCATCCATCGCGGCTTTTGATGCGCAGTACCCGGCAGCGCCGGCAAACGGATTCGTGCCGGCCAGACTGCTCATATTGATGATCCAGCCGCCGCCGCGCCGGCGCAGATGGGGGATCGCGGCCTTGCGGCAGTTGAAGAGCCCGGTGATGTTGGTGTCGATGACCCGCCGCCAGTCGTCGTGCTCCATCGACTCCACGCTGCCGAACCATCCGACGCCTGCATTGTTGATGACGATATCGATGCCGCCGTGGCGCCGCACGGTTTCGTCGAGCACCGATTCAACGGCAAGATGGTCGCGCACGTCGGCTGTAAATGTATTGAGGGTGGCGTTGCCGGCGGTGCGCGCGGGCGCCAACGCTTTTTCGGCTTCCGCCAGGTGCCCGGGGTTGAC
>Ga0068859_100005663_pt1 | contig 12715 bp, 6 predicted proteins | sample KBSSwiS22_FD_66585 | JGI IMG/M metagenome (GOLD analysis project Ga0068859, IMG submission 66585) | Switchgrass rhizosphere microbial communities from Kellogg Biological Station, Michigan, USA - KBS Switchgrass S2-2 | ecosystem: Host-associated > Plants > Roots > Rhizosphere > Soil ... | reverse complement strand
CAGTGGAACCGTGGGCTCCTGGAGATCAATCAGCGGAAGCATATGGTAAGCACAATAGGCAACTAGTTCACTGTCGTAAACTCTGCTGCATTTGGGACAGCGTTTGTAAACCGTCGGTACGCTCGAGGGTGCGATCGATAGCAGAGGTTCCGGCCACTCTGGCTGAAAGTCAGTCGCCTCGGTTGAGACTACAGGCGCCTCGCGATCTGTCAGAACATTCTCGATCTCTTGCTGACTCTTGATCGGTTCCCGCTTCTCCGGAGGAGAGCTCGTTTGCTCATTCGAGAACCAAGGTGTCTGTGAAATTCTCTCGAAATTCTCCATCGCTGGCTGACTCTTGACCGGTTCCGGCTTCTTTGGAAGAGGAGTGGTTTTTCCGTTGGAGAACAACGGTGTCTCTGAAGTTGTCAGAGTATTCTCGATCGCTTGCTGACTCTTGATCGGTTCCGGTGGGACATTCAGAGTCTTCCTTAGTTCAGCCTTCTCTTCTAATCGCTGTTTAAGACCTGCAACAAACCTGCGACTCTTTTCATCTGCAGACACAGAATCTGAGGGCGGTGGCTCTGCTGACTCTCGAGTTGTCCTTGGTTTGGTTGCTGTTGTTTCAAAGGGTGCAGTCGAAAGATTGAGCTGTTGGCTTAGCGACCGGGCGAGATCAGTTCGTCCTTTTCGTTCCGCCCAATCGATCGCATTCAATCCAGTGTTATCGCAGACTAGAGGATTGGCTCCGGCTCTTAGTAGAGGAGGCAGTATCTGGGAGTGACCGGCGATGACTGCCAGGATCAGTGGGGTTTGTCCGCCTGCGTTACAAGCGTTGACATCGCCACCGCCGCCAATTATTGCGTTGACGGCCTCCTCATCGCCCGAGGAAACGGCCTGAAGTAGTGCGGAAATCCTAAAACTCAAAGTGAAGAACCCCTTGATCGCGAAGCGGGAGTAACGGGGGAACGCTTTATTTTACGGAGGAGCGAGGAAATGGGGAAGTCCAGATATTTCGGCTAGCCCGTATTCCTTAGGCCCGCAGCGATCCCGTTGATTGTCGCCGCCAAAGCGTAATTGAGGTTGTCGTCATTCTCTCCGGCACGTTTTCGCCGCAGCAGTTCCACCTGAATCAAACTCAACGGATCGACATACGGATTACGTAGTCGGATCGAACGTGCTAAAACGGGGTTTCGTTCCAAGAGCGTCGATTGTCCAGTGAGTTCAAGCACAATTCGCCTGGTTCGCTCAAACTCTTCCCCAATCAACTTCATTACGCGATCACGCAGCGCTTTGTTGGAAACGAGACCTGCATAGAGCTTTGCTATCGACAAGTCAGCCTTGGCCATTCCCAACTCAACGTTGTCGATCAGATCGTGGAAGAGGGGAAACTTTTCCATGAGGTTTAGCAGCACACGTTTGTTTTCGACTGCTGAATTGCCAAAGCGTTCGAGAGCATAACCAACCCCGAACCAGGCCGGCAGGACATGTCGGCTCTGCATCCAGCCAAACACCCACGGAATGGCGCGTAGTTCATCGAGACCTGAGCGTTCGCTACGTCGAGCGGGACGCGACCCGATGCGCGCATAATCCAATTCCCTGACTGGTGTAGCTTCATCGAAATACTCAAGCACGTCGGCGTTATCGGCGATGTTCTTACGATAAAACTTAAACGCATCCTCCGACATCGCCTCGAGTGCCTCTTCACTTTGTTTATCGAGTTGATAAGCGCCGTCCGGACGCGACAGTGCTTCCAAAGAAGCAGCGATCACTAATTCCAGGTTTCGCTCCGCGAGCACGTGGTCCGAATACTTCCAGTTCATTACTTCACCCTGCTCGGTGATCTTTATGTGTCCACTGAATGCTCCAAGAGGCTGTGCGATGATTGCATGGTGTGTTGGCCCCCCACCGCGGCCGACTGTCCCACCCCGTCCATGAAAGAGCGTGAGTCGCACATTTGTATCCGCAGCAACCTGATGTAGCGCACGATGTGCTTTGAAAATTTCCCATGTACTGGTCAGCATTCCACCATCCTTGTTCGAGTCCGAGTAGCCCAGCATCACTTCCTGGCGACGACCCCACGAATCAAGAACACGGGAATAATCAGGATTGGTCCATAGACCTTCGCAAATGTCAGCAGAGTTTCGAAGATCTTCAATCGATTCAAACAAGGGCACCGGCATCAGTCCGAAATCATTCTTTTCGCAAGTTGCTTCCACCTTCACTCCGGAGAGTTCTGCCAGGCGAACGATGTTGAATATGTCCGCAGCCGACTTGCTGCCACTGATGACGTAGCTGCGAATTGACGGCGCCGGAAGCCGGCGCTTCACGTCCCTGATCATTCGCAGCGAGTCGAGCAGGTTCTGGGTTTCTTCAGAGGGCGGATGCGGGAGCTCGCGGGTAGCAGATGGGAACAGCTCGGAATAAGCCTGACTGTGAACTCGCGCGTGTTGACGAACGTCGAGCGTATGCAAATGAAAACCAAATGTATCAACCTGTCGTAGAAGCGGCTCGAGCAGCACTTTCGCCAGTCGCTCGCCGGCCTCTGCAACGAGACTTTCCCGGAGTAAACATAAATCCAAGCGGAACTCCTCAGAGTCTGAATAACCAATTCCTCGTTCAGCTGGATCGCGTGCGGCAACCAGACGAGCCAACACGTAGTCGAGATAGCGACGGTAGATTTCGTTGGGAGGGTGACGTTCAGGGTTTAGACCGTGTGCGGAAATACTTTCAGCGTAGTGATTCAAAGACTCATACAGCTGAGGTGAGACTTTCGCCTGCAGGGTTGAAGAGGTAAGACGCCAGATCAGCTCTTCGGTTTTGGCGATGTAGAAATCAAGAATTGTCTGCCTGGCGATTTGTAAAGCATCTCGTGTGCACTCTGGAGTAACGTTTGGGTTGCCGTCGCGATCGCCACCGATCCACGATCCAAAGCGTAGCATTCGCGGCAGGTCGCCCGCAGTTAAGTCGCCTCCAAAAGCTTCTCGAAAATCGCTTGCTAACTCGTCGTACAATTGCGGCACAGTTTCAAAAAGGACGCTGGGATAATAATCGAGCCCCATCTTGATTTCGTCGCGAACACTTGGACGACGTCGACGCACTTCGTCGGTCTGCCACAGGCCTGTTATTTCGCCAAGAATTGTTTGCTCTTGCTGCTCGGCCTCGCGTTCCGGAAGCGGTAATCGATCCAGTCGCTCGAGAGCTTCTGCGATTCGCTGACGCTTGAAGAGAACGGTCCGCCGTGCAACCTCTGTAGGATGCGCGGTGAAAACAAGAATGACTTCGATCTTGTTCAACAACTCCCGAGCCTCTTGTTCAGTGACCCCGGCGGCGCGCATGCGACGCAGAGTGCCGAGGAACGAACCTGGCTGGGCAATTATCTCAGGAGAACTTTGAGCAGCGCGTCGCCGTCGTTTGCGGTGATTTGTTTCGGCGAGATTTGTAAGTTCAAAGTAAATCGCAAACGCTTTCGTCATTTGATGCGCTTGGTCAATATTCATTCGGCTGACAATCGCTTCGGCTTGCTCGATCAGAGGAACTCCAGACGAATCTTGCGGCGGACGTTCGCGTTGCTCGATCAAGAGAAGACGCAGTTGCTCTACGGCGGCGAACACTTCTTCGCCGGCTTGTTCTTTAAGCACCAGGCCCAGCAGACGACCGAGCGAACGGACGTCCCTGCGAAGCGGTGCTTCTTTGAGATGTGTTGCGTGACTCGTAAGTTCCGTGAGTCGCGCGACCTGATCATCGACCTTCCAAAATGAACTCATGCGGTGTTTTCCAGTTTCGTGCTATTCAATCAGAGAGCATTTCACCGGGCAACCTGTCCGATATGCTTTAGCTTGCCGGTTCAGTGCTTTAATCTAAGTAACTTCGCGACAAGCTAAAGCATATCGGACATAGGACACTTACAATGACTGCACTATTTACTCAATCAAAACCTGTAATTGGCGTGATTCATGTTGGCGCCCTGCCCGGCACACCTCGTAGCACGCAAACCGTTGCCGAGTTAATTGCCTTTGCCAAACATGAAGCCACGTTATACCGCCACGGTGGTGTTAATGGTGTCATGATTGAAAACATGCACGACGTTCCGTATCTGCGCGGAGAAGTTGGCCCGGAGATCGTCGCAGCTATGACGGCGATTGGTAGCGAAGTAAAGATCTTGTGTGGTTTGCCCGTTGGTATCCAGATCCTGGCTGGTGCAAACATTGAAGCGATGGCAGTTGCACACGCTGCAAATCTTGATTTCATACGTGCCGAGGCTTACGCGTATGCGCATGTGGCTGATGAAGGTTTCATTCAATCATCAGCTGCGAAGCTGTTGCGGTATCGGCGAATGATTGGGGCGACTCGAGTAGAGGTGTGGGCGGATGTTAAGAAGAAGCACTCAGCTCACGCTATTACAGCCGATGTCGGTTTGGGAATGACAGCAGAGACTGTTGAGTTCATGGGAGCTGACTGCGTGATTGTCACCGGCAACGTGACGGGGGAAGCACCACAGGTGCAGGATGTCCGAGAGGCGAAGTCTCACTGTGGCCTGCCTGTGTTTCTCGGTTCCGGTATCAGCGCTGACAACATCGATGAGTTCATCGAGGAAGCGGATGGCTTCATAATCGGATCGCATTTCAAAGTTGATGGTCACTGGGCCGGCATGGTCGATCAGAAGAGGGTCGAGCGGTTTATGGCGAGGGTTAGCATTAAGGATGCGGCGGCTAGACGGTGAGGATCATTTTCCATCTATCATTTTCCATTTGAGCAGGTGGCGCGGCTCTATTCTTTTGATCACTCTTACGATGCCAGATGGAAAATGAGAAATGATGAATGGAAAATGACCTATGAAAGACATTGCCGACTTAACTACTTGAACCTGATTTCTTGATCCTTCTACAGCCCCTGATTCTCGCCGAGCATCCCGGCATCGTTCCTCTTCAGCGCCTTCTGCAGTTGCGACCACTCGCGATGGCCGTGTGATAGTTTCTGAAAATCACCGTCGCCATCGTTTACCAGATTCCGCAACATCTCACCCGCCTGACCTTTGCTGATCGCTTTCTGGGCCGCCCGGTTCAGTGCGATGAAGGCCTTCTGGTGAAGATCCTTCGGATCAGCTACGAAAACTTTCGCACGTTCGTATGGAAATCTGTAATCGTCCGCAAATTTCTTTTCTTTCTCAGAAAGGTCTTTCAGGATTCGGGAACTATCCTTTTCTTTTGCTGACAGGCGCAGTTGCCGTAACTGCGCCAGTGCAGCGTCTTCAGCGTTTGCTGCAGGAGTCTGCAATGACGTCGGTTTCATTTCAGCAGTCTTTGTAGACTCAATCGGTTTCGTTGCGGGATCCGTCGGCACAGTTTGGGCGGAAGTTTCGGGAGTTGCTGCTGTTGTCGCGGGCGAATCGCTACGCAAGAGCACAAATAGACTCAAAGCGAAAATGAGCAAGCCTCCAACACCAAGGCTAAAGAGCCTGATCATGGACCCATTTTTCTTGCCAGGGCGTGAAGATGCTTCTGAATCAGACCAGGAGAACATTCCCAGTCCCTTGCGAGGTTCAGTTTGGACTGTTCGCTCTTCATCCTCACCTTCAAACGTCGATACGATCATTCTTGGTCGTTTCGGTTGAACCTCAGCCGCTGTAATCGTATCGGACCGTGGATGACCGCACTTCCAACAGAAAGCATATTTCGCTTCAATCTCTGTATTGCACTGTGTGCACCTGCTTACTTGCTCGTTCTCCTGGGCAATCTGGGAAGTCGGTGCAGGTTGAGGTTGTTCTCGGATTGGCGACTCAGTTGGAATTCTCTTCCTCCGGTCAGGTATCGCTTCAAATACGCCGGTGCTTAAGAGTTTCCAGCCATCAACGGTGGGCACCACTACAGCCGGTTCCAATAGGCTAATCTCGCCCGGGCTCGGGGTGTTGCAGTGATAATAGTCCTGATACAACTCATAGAACTCTCGCACTGTCTCAAGGCGGGGCGAACGCGGAATGACAATTGTTCTTGCCTGCTCGTCGTTGTTGCTGATTAAAACAAACTCACCGTCTACAACGGGCACGAACAACTCACTCTCATAATCAAACGTGACGTTCACCTTGTTGGCAGACTTCGTTCTTCTAAGGTATTGCGCCACTGAAGAAGGAAACGAGGGGCCGATATCTAGACGCTCCAGGCAGATCGGACACGTGTTCAGACCGGTGACAAATGAGACGCGTGCCTCTTCGCACGTATGTTCGCGTAAGTCTGCCGACGCAGGCTGCAGACAGCCGGGACAGCACGGGAAAGGTGTGCCTTCAGAGGTCAGTGTGAAATTCTTCTGCTGAAGCGGAGTATTCGACTCGAAACTGACTGTGTAGCAGCGTTCACAAATATAGAGGACTGAGCTTCGTCGTGTGCAGACCGGACAACGTTCTAGTCCGTTACTGTCGAAATTTATCACGCAGAAGTGTTCGCAGTTGCAACAGTACTGCCATTGGAACTCGAAGCTGGAGGTACCAAGACCGGCAAAGTCCAACTCGCCAAGGACGTGACCTCGGTTTTCGCATTTGATGGGACTTTGTCGAGGTGCGAAAAAGCTCTTTTGGTGTTCTGGACAAAATACTCTCATTGTGGGTGCTCCCTTCGAAGACGCATGGCCGTTCAAGCCAATGCCGGCGCTAGTGCCATTCAAGCTGTTGTTCGAAAAGCTATAGTGTGCTCGAAGCATAAGCGTTTAGATGCTGATGTAGTGTCACCGAGGCGGCGACAAAGAGGAGAGACTTTTACTTCGCGACGTTTATTTGATGCCTCCGACAGGACGGACTTTGCAAATCAAATGAAAAGCTGTCGGGAGAGATTGAAGGAGACCGATCGGGGGAGATTGCTTTGCGACTCTGTCGGGGTCGTTTGGGCTACCAGGAGTGTTTTACTAGCGCTAGATTAATCCGAAGCAGAGCGGGAGGCAAGCAGGAATGTGTGTGCCTTACCAAACATGCAGTCGGGAAGGGGGCAAAGCGAAGCGTCGCCCCTGCAGGCGACAAGTCAAAGATTATTAAGAATGTCAGCTCAAGAAATTAATGACTTATACTCGGCGGGGGCGACGCTTCGCTTTGCCGCCTTCCCGACAGCGTGTTGGGTTTCTCCGCACAAGCCATCCGCGATCCATTCATACATATCAGTGCTAAACTTGACCTCTGATAGTTGGCTCAAACCGAGCCCGTGTCCATGACCGATACCCCGCCTGTAAAGCAACACGAAATCACCGAACTGCTCGAGCAGTGGAGTGGGGGGAATCAATCGGCACTCGATCGCCTGTACCCTCTGGTTTACGAGGAACTGCGTCGACTCGCTCGCTCATACATGAAGCGCGAACACAAGGGGCACACTCTCCAGACCACCGCACTCATCAACGAAGCGTATGTTAGGTTGGTTGATCAGCATAACGTCCACTGGCAAAGCCGTTCTCATTTCTTTGCGATCTCAGCACAGATCATGCGCCGCATCCTCGTCGATCACGCGCGTCGCTACCTGCAAGCAAAGCGTGGCGGTGGTGCGCTAAGAGTATCCCTCGATGAAGTAATGATTGTTGCCAGCGAACGTTCAGAGGAAGTGCTGATGCTAGATGAGGCTCTTGGCAACCTTGCGCGTCTTGATCCACGCCGGTGTCAGGTTGTCGAGTTGCGATACTTCGCGGGGTTGAACAATGAAGAGATTGCTTCAGTTCTCAAGATTTCAGAAAACACTGTGACGCGAGATTGGAATCTCGCGCGAGCGTGGCTCTATCAACAACTCGGTGGGGCGCCTTAACTGAACACTGAACGCTGGGCACAAGTAAGTCGCATCTTCAAGTCGGCGATCGAACTCGACGGCGACGCCCGCGAGGTCTATCTAAACGATCAATGTGGAGCGGACGACTCACTGCGAGATGAAGTTGCGCGTCTGATCCAATCGCACCAGAAAGCCTCACATGAAGACTTCATTGCATCACCTGCCTTCGCAAACGTAAGTGACTCGACGTCCAGGACACTCGCGGATGGACAGCCTCTTGGTCCCTACTTGATCGTGAATCATCTCGGTACCGGTGGTATGGGCGAAGTTTATCTGGCGACTGATACACGTCTCGACCGTCGCGTTGCGTTGAAGATTCTTTCTGGTGAACTCGCTCACGACAAGAGACGCATGCAAAGATTTCAGCGCGAGGCACGAATGGCTTCGTCGCTTAATCAGCCGAATATTCTGACGATTTTTGAGTTTGGCGAAGCGGACTCACTCAATTTTCTCTCGACGGAACTTATCGAGGGAGAAACTTTGCGCCAGCGTATACAGCTAAGAACGCTGAAGCTCACCGAAATCCTCGATATCAGTATTCAAGTCCTGGCGGCGCTCGAAGCTGCACATGAAGCGAGGATTGTTCATCGGGACATAAAGCCCGAAAACGTCATGATTCGTCGTCGCGACCATATCGTAAAGGTTCTCGATTTCGGGCTGGCCAAAACAAGTGAACCAGCTTCTGTCACCCAGGCAACTGATTCCGAAGTAGCAACTCAGTATAAGACAGCGGCTGGCACGATCCTGGGGACAGTCAACTACATGTCACCCGAGCAGGCACAGGGACTAGAAGTCAATGAGCGATCGGATCTGTGGAGCACGGGCGTGATGATTTATGAAATGTTGACTGGAGAAGCACCGTTCAAAGGACCTACCAACAGTCATACGATCGTTCAAATTCTGGAGAACGAACCAGCACCGCTCAGACAAGCTTCCCGCTTTAACATCCCGGATGAGTTAGATCGCATCGTGAATAAGGCGTTAGTCAAAAATGTAGACGAACGTTATCAAACGGCTAAGGATATGCTGATCGACTTACGGAAGTTGCGGAAGCTTCTGGATGTTGAGTCTGAGATGAGGCGATCAGTGGGACCAGCGTTTACGCAATCGAGATCGGAACAGACCAACGCTGCATCGACAACTGAGGCAAACACTTCTCGACCAGTCGGCACAGCGACCAAGCTTGGAATACTGTTCAGTGTGATCGCACTCCTCGTGGCGAGCCTGTGGGCATTTAATAGTTGGCGTCTCAACCAAAGCTCCGCGAGTAATCCAACTTCAGCTCCTCTACCCGAGCGCGTACTTACCTACTCAATCACAGTACAAAAATATCGTGACAACAAACCTTTCGAACCTCCGTTCCAACTGGCAAAGGAGATGTTGTTCGAACGCGACTACCAGATTCGTTTGAATGTTAGTAGTCCGCAGTCTGGCTTTCTTTACATCTTGAACGAAGGACCACACGAGCAAGGGCGGCCGGCTGAATTCGTCGTACTGTTTCCATCGACGAGTTCCAACAGTGGGTCAGCTCTGATCAGTGAACGTCAACAGATCCAGATCCCTGAAAAGAGCTGGATTAAATTTGATCAGGAGAAGGGAACTGAGAGAGTGTGGCTGGTGTTCTCTCCCAAAGCCGTTCCAGAACTGGAACCCATTCGGGCCTATGCGAGCCAGAAAACGCAGGGTCTTATTACCGACGCTTCTCTTCGCGACAGTGTCCAGCAGTTTCTTCGAACGCACGCTGAAAGCAGACCGACGGTGGCACAGAACGCAGATCAAAAGCAGACGCGAATCTCAGCCCCAACTGAGGTCTTGGTGCACGCTATTGATCTGGAACATCAGTAAGGTTGTGTCCCCTCCTCAACCTACGATTTGATTGACCGCGGCATCCTTCGGACATATCATTACGCACATTCCGAGTCTATAACCGGTCCAGAAACCACGACCCAGATCAAGCCTTTCGGGCCGTCGCCACCTTTTTTAAAAGATTTCCCGTCGCCCAGCTCGTAAACGTGGTGGTTTCTCTCAGTCGTTTTCGCGTTAGTAATTAGAAGCAGGGAGCCGGAAGCGTCTCCCAGCGAAATGATCGGTAAGTAGTCATGTCCCTGATTGTTTGAAAACAACCCCGAGGCGGATTCAACTAGAGGCGCATTGCCATTAAGTTAGGACCTGCAATTGTAATTCGTATTAACGCCAGGTCCTGCCCCCCATCCTCAACGTTGAATGGCTCTCAACACAGTTTCAATTCGCGGAATTGTGCAACCTGAACAACTTGTAAGGAGGATTGACGTATGCCAAATGTATGGACGATTCACAACGTAACTGGTCCTAGTGGTAGTCACAAGAGTGACCTGCAGGGTTGTCATATCACCACAAATGCTGCCGGCACTGCCTACGAATTTACCGACAACAACATAAACACCGTTCTTTCGACGACAAGCGGCGCGAGTTTACCCACACCGCCTTTCACCTTTCCAAGTTTCGGAATGAATAGTTTCGACTGGACGATTGAAGTTACTACATTGACCGGCGGCCCAAGCGGAAACCAAGCCCAGGGAACCTGGGCAAATAACGCTCCATCCATTTCTGCCGGTGAAGGCGGCGACTGGACAGCTCAGGCTGGATCCACCGTTGGGGACGATATCGGCAGTGATGCTGAAGAAGATGAAGATGCAGCAACTGCCTCAGCCTGATCATTCAACATCAAACTAAACAGGAAGCGCGAGAGGCTACACCTCCCGCGCTTTCGATTGACGGTGAACTGTCGTGAACTGGTTGCTATCAAGAGAAGGATGTATGACTGTTGGAGTAACACTCCTCTGTGCTGTGATCACATGCACAGCGTTTGCAGCGCGAACTCCCGATTACGCTGAGTCCGCCATAACTCGCGCGGCAGATTTGAAACAGGATCAGACTAATCAGCTTCCAGTTCTTTCTGACGGACAGTACAAGCTGAAACGTGGTGAAGCGAACTCCTACCGAATAACACTGACAACCGGTCAATTTGTAAATGCGGTGGTTGAGCAGCAGGGAATCGATGCGATTGTCACCATCTTTAGTCCTGATGGGTCTCAACTCTCGGTTACAGATAGCCAAAATGGGCGTTGGGGTAGTGAACCAGTTTTGCTGATAGCCACAACCCCCGGAGACTATCGAGTTGAGATCAAGTGTGCGAGCACAGACCCAGAAGCTTCCTATCAAATCCTTGTGAAAGCGATACGCGAAGCTACCGCCGCCGATAGGGAATACGTTCGCACCCAACGAACGTTCGAAGAAGCAGAAAAACTGCGCTCTCAGGCGGCGGCTACTGCAAAACGAGCCGCAATCGAAAAGTACAAAGATTCCCTATCAGGATTCAGGTCTGCTGGTGATACCTACCATCAGGCCATGACTCTGTGGATGCTGGGACTGGCACACATGCAGCTCAATGAGTATCGTTCGGCTCTAACCTACCTCGAGGAAGGGGTCTCGCTAGCAAAAACTCGGAGTGATCGCCGTTTGGAAGCATCCATCCAGACGGTGGTTGGAGGCGCTCATGATGTGCTGGGTAACATCGGAGAATCCCGCGAACACTATCAGCGTGCAATTACGCTTGCTCACGGAGTGAGCACATCTACAGAAGCTTCTGCACTGAACAACATTGGAAAGCTCTATAGTGATGCCGGCGATTTTCAGAAGGCACTTGACTACTATCTCCAGGCGTTGCCGCTCTTCAATGATCTTCCCAACCAGCGAGCGATCACACTCAACAATATCGGTGTGGCTTATTCCAACCTCGGGGAGTTTGAAAAGGCGTTGGATTATTTGCGCCAGTCGCTGACCCTCCTGCGTACGGTGAACGATAGAAATGCAGAGTCGTACACTCTCAGTAACATGGGAGCTGCTTACAATGGGCTCGCAAATTATCCGGAAGCGCTGAACTATTTTGCGCAAGCACGCGCAATCCAGCAGAAGACTGGCAATCGTGCGCAGGAGGCCGAAACCCTGGACCTCACCGGTGTCGCGTATACCAGGATGGGGCAACCAGAGAAAGCACTTGAATTTCATCAACAGGCCCTTCAGATTCAACAAGCCACTCAGAATGTCCGGAGAGAAGCGATTTCGTTAGCCAATCTTGGACACGTCTATAACTTGTTGCGTCAGCCTCACAAGGCTCTTGACGAATTCGATCAATCACTTCGGATTCTTCGCAACATCGGCGACTTGAACAATACCGCGGTTGCTTTGGAGGGGCGCGCTCACTCGGCACAATTAGCAGGTGATCTGATAAGCGCGAAAAAGAATATCGAGGAGTCGCTTTTGTTGATAGAGACTGTGCGTGCACGCTCAGGGAGCCAACAACTTCGTGCTTCCTATCTTGCGTCGCGCGAACAGGCTTACGAGTTCTACGTAGATCTCTTGATGCAACTAGACGCGAAGGAACCAACAAAGGGCTTCGCTGCAGAAGCATTGAGGGCTAGTGAACGTAGCCGTGCCCGTAGTTTGATGGAGTTGCTCAACGAAGCGCGCGTCGATATTCGTGCGGGCGTTAATGTTGACTTAATCAAACGTGAGCGAGAACTAAGTCAGCTGTTAAATGCCAAGGCCCAACGCGAGATTCAGTTGACCGCTCGGAAGAGTAATCAATCTGAGATTGACACTCTGCATAAAGAAATCAGTGCACTCGAGGATGAGTATCAGCAAGTCCAGGTAGCGATTCGCAAAGGAAGTCCAGCCTACGCAGCACTCACTCAACCTGCACCACTCGACTTGAAAGATATTCAGCGAGAGTTAGATCCCAACACACTCTTGCTTGAATATTCACTTGGCGACGAACGAAGCTACCTCTGGCTTGTCTCGCAGGATTCACTAAAAACCTATGAGCTTCCGAAGAGAGATCAAATACAGACACTCGCAAAGAAGCTTTATGAATCGCTGACCGCTCGCAGTGTGGTGAGATCGAT
>Ga0068859_100005660_pt1 | contig 12722 bp, 13 predicted proteins | sample KBSSwiS22_FD_66585 | JGI IMG/M metagenome (GOLD analysis project Ga0068859, IMG submission 66585) | Switchgrass rhizosphere microbial communities from Kellogg Biological Station, Michigan, USA - KBS Switchgrass S2-2 | ecosystem: Host-associated > Plants > Roots > Rhizosphere > Soil ... | reverse complement strand
CCCCTTCCAAATTGAGCCCCGGCAACTGATTTGTGCTTGATTCACTTTGTGATACAAAGTATATTGCGGTCGTCCGATTTCCGGCGTGGACGTCGCGTTTTACGGACGGTCAACACAACGCAATGACGAGGTACATATGAAACAAAGCTCAACCCTGTTCTCTTCCAGTACGCTGCGGCGTATCAAATATTCTGCGATCACGATCGCCATCCTGATGGTGACGGGGATCGCGGCGTTGATGGTCCTGGCTCGCGGGAAGGGAGAAGACATCACCGGCATCGTGGCGCCCGCCTTACTGGTCACGTTCATCTCGATCACCGTCGCCACCGTCGCGGCGGTCTTTCAAAAACGGGCGCAAAGGCCGTAAGAATAGGAACGGCTAAGTCGCGAGTGAAGGCTGGCTTGCCGAGTCGTAGCTCGAAATCGATTGAGTGGGTGGTCCGCCTTCGTTTCACTACGGCGCGACAGTCTCGCTCTCCGCTGTGCTCCGAGCGAAGACTGGAGGCGAGGGTCGGAATCGAACCGACGAATGAGGCTTTTGCAGAGCCCTGCCTTACCACTTGGCTACCCCGCCGTTGGGGAAAAATCAGAGTAATTTCCTTCCGCCCACGAAGCAAGTTAACTTTCTGGCTCAACCGTTAAATCCCATCCGATGTCGATTCTTCCACAGTTCTTTCGGCTTGAAGATGCCCGCCGGCGTGATGATGCCGGTGATCAATTCCGGCGGCGTCACGTCAAAGCCGGGGTTGCGCGCATGACTCGCCGGGTTCGCCGTGCGGATGTAAACACGCTTCCCGGATCCCGGACCTTGGACTTTGGACTCTGGACTTTGGACGACTCCCCACGCCCCGCACACTTCGCTCTCGCTGCGTTCTTCGATCGGGATGTCGAATCCGCGCTTCAAATTCCAGTCGATCGTCGAGAGCGGGATCGCCACGTAGAACGGGATCTTGTGCCGCGCGGCCAAAACCGCTTTCGTGTAGGTGCCGATCTTGTTGGTCACTTCGCCGGTGCGCCCAAGCGTGCGGTCGCTGCCGACGATCACCAGGTCGATCTCGCCCCGTTGCATCAGGTGCCCGGCGGCGTTGTCGGCGATGATCTGGTGCGAAACTTTTTGTTGCGCCAGCTCCCAGGCCGTCAGCGTGCCGCCCTGGCAACGCGGGCGGGTCTCGTCGCAGAAGACATGGAACTGCTTGCCCTGCGCCTGCGCGGCATACATCGGGGCCGTCGCCGTGCCGATGTCGACGAACGCCAGCCAGCCGGCGTTGCAATGCGTCAGCACCTTCATGCCGTTGCGGATGAGCCGCGCGCCGTGCCGGCCGATCTCTTCGCAATGGCGGACGTCGTCGCCGGCGAATTCCTCCGCCGCCGCGAGCGCCAACGATTGCTTCTCATCGACGGTCTTGCCCCGTTGCATCGCGGCGCGGACGTCGTTCATCGCGTTGACCGGATCGACGGCCGTCGGCCGGGCGTCCTTGAGCGTGTGGTAGACGGTGTCGACGTGGCGGGAAAACTTTTTCAGGTCGCTGCCGCGGAAGGCGAGCGCGCCCTGGGCCAGGCCGTAAGCGGCGGTGGCCCCGATGGCCCCGGCGCCGCGGACGATCATGTCGTGGATGGCGGCCGCGGTCTCGCGGAAATCTTTGGCGGCGACGATCTTGAACTCATGCGGCAGCAGGCGTTGCTCGATGAGCAGGACGGCGTTGCGCCGGCGGTCGAAGGTGACGGTGCGAAAATGTCGGGTGCGTCCGTGGAGAGTGACGTTCATGGTTCGTTGAAGCGTGGAGCGTTGAAGCGTGAAGCGTTGACCCGAGGCAACGATTCAACTCATCTCACTTCAACGCACTTTCACTTTCATCCCTTTGATCTTTTTCTGGATGGCGCGGTAGATCGGCTGCAGGCGAAGTTTCTTGAGGTCGGGGTCCTTGGCCAGCCAGTCGAAATCGCGGTAGCCGAGCTGCAGCGCCTTTTCGAGGGCGAGCGCCGCGCGGTCGAACTGGTCGGTCAACGAATAGCTGCAGGCCAGGTTGTAAAAGACGACGGGATTTTTCGGTTCGAGCCGGGCGAGCCGTTCGTCGACGCTCAGGCCTTCGTTGAACCGTCCCCGCTGGGTGTAATGGTCGCCAAGCAATTGCAGGGCATCGACATAATTGGGGTCGCGCCGGACGATTCCTTCCATGAATTGGATCTTGACGTCGAGTTCGCGCTGGATGACGCGATTGAGTTTCCGGGAACTGCTTTTGGCCTGCATACGACTGACGCATTTTCACACGTCGCCAGAGCAAGTCAAGCGGGAGAATGTGAAAAACTTTTTGTGGCATCCGGCCCCCGATTGGCGCAGAATCGAAGCCGTTAAGCCGGAGGCGTTCGCGAGCATTCATCCGCCGGACCGCTTCCCGCTTTAACCCTAAAAGGCGTCCGCAAATATGAAATGTTTTGTCACAGGCGCATCGGGATTCATCGGGTCAAACCTCGTCCACGAACTGCTCGCGCAGAAGCACCAGGTCAAGGCGCTGGTGCGCCCGGGCAGCGATGCGCGGGCCCTGGAGGGCGCGGACGTCGAGGTGGTCACCGGCGACCTGGCTGACCGGAGTTTTTTGAAGCGCGAGCTCAACGGCTGTGAATGGTGTTTCCATTGCGCCGCGGACTACCGGCTCTGGGCCCGCGACTACAAACCGATGTACCTCACGAACGTCGAAGGCACGTTCAACGTCATCGACGCCGCCGGCCATTACTGCCAGCGCATCATCTACACCAGCACCGTCGGCTGCGTCGGCCTGCCCAAGAAAGGCAAGGACGGCCAGGTCGTCCCCTCCACGGAAGCGGACACCGTCAACGACGAAGACCTGACCAACGATTACAAACGTTCGAAGTGGCAGGCGGAATTGATCGCCGCGAAGTTCGCGCGCCAGGGCCTGCCGGTCGTCATCGTCAACCCCAGCGCGCCGGTCGGGCCGCGCGACGTGAAGCCGACGCCGACCGGCCAGGTGATCGTGGATTTTCTCAACCGCAAACTGCCCGCGTTCGTCGACACCGGCCTCAACTGGGTGCACGTGCGCGACGTCGCCAAGGGCCATATCCTCGCCGCCCAAAAAGGCAAGATCGGCGACCGTTACATCCTGGGGAACAAGGACGGCAACTGGACGATGGAACAGACGTTGAAATTGCTCGAAGAAGTGACGGGCATCCCGGCGCCGAAGACCAAAGTGCCGCATTGGGTGGCGATGGCGGCGGCGCATGTGGGAGAAAGCACCGCGATGTTCACCCGCAAACCGCCCAAGGCTCCGCTGGCCGGCGTGCGGATGTCGAAGTACAAGATGTGGTTCGACCCGGGCAAAGCCATCCGCGACCTCGGCCTGCCCCAGACCCCGCCCAAACAGGCGTTCACCGACGCCGTCCAATGGTTCCGCGAGAACGGCTTCGTGAAGGAGTAGGTTTCAACTCCGCCGGCGCCGGACGAGGAACTGCACGATCTTGATGGCCGCCACGACCGGGTTGGCGAACAGACTCACGACGATCATGATGCCGAACAGGTCGGGCGGCTCGACCGATTGGATCGCCCCGTTCATCTTCAACTTCGCCCACGCCGGCATGAAGATCGCGTAGACGAACATCAACACGAACGTGCGGACGAGGATCCGCAACCATTCCTCGCCCGGCCGGAACAATTCGACGAGCGCTTTGCCGAAGATGGCGAGCGATCCCACCAACATGACCGGCATGAACAGGTCGTGGGACATGATGAACGGCGAAAAACTTAAGAATCCGAACGACAACCCGACCACCAACAGGACCGTCGGGCTGCTTTTGGCATTGAGATATTTTATAAGCTGACTCCTTTCGATGGCGGCGATCTGTTCGATGACGGAGGTTTTTCCCAGGTCCGGCAGCACCCGCAGCCAGAGCTTCACCACCCCGAGGGCACGCCCCGCCTGCCAGGCGTCCCGACATTGGTCCCGGAACAACTGGGTCATCGCGTCCGCATACTCGCGCCGATGCGACGCCGGGTAGAGGCACAATGATTTCCGGTAAATCTTTTCTGAAACGACGACGATTTTCGGCGACGGTTGCATGTTCACGTATATTTGACCGTAGCCACCCCAACGACGCGCGCGGCTTTGACCATCTTCGAATAACGCGACACCTCCGCGCCCAGGACCCGGCGGCCGAACGGCGTCAATCGGTAATAACGCCGGCGCTCATCGTCCAGCTTCGGGTCGGGCCGCTCGTCCGATTCCTCGACCAGTTTGGCCGCCAGCAGGCGTTTGAGGGTGCCGTACAGCGTCCCCGGCCCCATCTTGATCCGGCCTTCGGTCGTTTCCCCCACCTGCTGCATGATGGAGTAACCGTGGCGTTCGTCTTCGGCCAGGGCCAGCAGGATGTGAAAAACCGCAGGCGTCAACGGGAGCATTTCTTCAGGTGATGGCAACAGGTTCGACATTGTATCGATGATTGATATATCTGTTACGGATATAGTAACGCCGACGCCCGCTGCCGTCAACCGATCTTTTCAAAAACTTCGCTTGCGCTCGTCGCGCGCTTGTGAAACATTTCACAATCTATGGCGCATGTTAAATTGCATATTCCGGGTCCGATCGAAGTCAGCGAGAAAACTTTCAAGGCGTTTTGTTCGCCGATGATCGGGCATCGCGGCCAGGGTTTCAAAGACCTGTACGCGAAAGTCCAGCCGCAGCTCCAGCAGTTGCTTTCGACGAAGCAGCTCGTCTATCTCTCCACCTCGTCCGCCTGGGGCGTGATGGAAGGCGCCATCCGCAATCTCGTCGCCAAAAAAGTCCTCAACTGCATGTGCGGCGCGTTCTCGGACAAATGGTTCGACGTGTCCAAGAAATGCGGCAAGCAGGCCGAGGCCCTGCAGGTCGACTGGGGTTCCCCCATCCGCGCGGAAGCGATCGACAAAAAGCTCGCGACCGGCGAATTCGACGCCCTCACGCTCATCCACAATGAGACGTCGACGGGTACGATGTCGCCGCTGGCGGAGATCGCCGCGCTCAAGAAAAAATATCCCGACGTGATGTTCATCGTCGACGCGGTCAGCTCGATGACCGCCCTGCCGTTGAAGTTCGATGAACTGGGCATCGACGTCCTGCTGGCCGGCACGCAGAAGGCGTTCGCCCTGCCCCCCGGCCTGGCGGTGTTCACCTGCTCCCCGGCGGCGCTGGCCAAGGCGGCGACGATGAAGGACCGCGGTTATTATTTTGACTTCGTCGAGTTCCAGAAGAACGCCGAGCAAAGCATGACGCCGAGCACGCCGAGCATCGCGCACATCTACGCATTGAGCTCGAAGCTCGATGAATTTTTCGCCGAAGGGCTGGACCAGCGTTATGCCCGGCACCAGAAGACCAACCAGTTGACCCGTGACTGGGCGGCCAAACATGGCTTCACGTTGTTCCCGGAAAAAGGCTTCGAATCGATCACGCTCACCTGCGTCAGCAACGGCGCCCGGCCCGGCGGCCGGACGGTGGACGTCGCCAAACTGCAGAAGCTCGTCAAAGACCAGGGGTTCCTGATCGACGGCGGCTACGGCAAGATCAAGGGCACGACCTTCCGCATCTCCAACATGGGCGATGAGACGGAGGCTTCGATGGCCCCGCTGTTCGCCGCGCTGGATGGGGCGATGAAGCAGCTTTAAGCGGCTGATCCCACATTATTCTGTTGACGGTTTCGGCCTGCCTTTATATCAAGCAGGCAACCCTGTTGCTTTTCCGCGGGGCGATCAACAACCCAACCATCAACAAAAGGAACGAATATGGGAGAACAGCAAAATGACGCCGCCGTCGCGGCCGCCGCCAAATTAGGAGCCGTGGTCGGAGTCCTTATCTTTTTAGTCATTCTCCTGGTTCCGGCGATTTTCTACCTGTTGAGCCTGCAAAAAGCGTTGAACCGGGTTTCACCGGAAAACCGCGCCATGGCCCCCGGCCTGGTGTGGCTGATGCTCATCCCGCTGTTCAACCTCGTCTGGCATTTCTTCGTCGTCCTCAATATCTCGAAGTCCCTGGGCGCCGAATTCCAGAAACGCGGCATGAATGAAGATCCGGCGCCCGGTAAAACGATCGGCCTGGTCATGTGCATCCTGGCCTGCTTCTGCTGGATCCCGTTCCTGAACCTCCTGACCGACCTGGGCACGCTGGTCTGCTGGATCATCTATTGGGTCCAGATCGCCGGCTATTCCAAAAAGTTGGCGGCATAGTCCGCCTCCAGGATCGTGCCCGGCGATTATCAACTCGTTGACCTCGCCGGCGGCGCCAAAACTCTATTCTCCGCCGGCTACGGCGAGAAGATGCATCCCGGCCTCGGCCCTCAAGCCGAGGCCGACCTGCTTTACGTCCGGCAACTCCGCATCGCCGAACGCCTGCGCGCCACCTCGGGCGAATTCGTCATCTGGGACGTCGGCCTGGGCGCCGCCGCCAACGCCATCGCCGCCCTCTGCGCCACCCGCGATCTCCCCGGACGCCTGCGCCTCGTCAGCTTCGACAACACCGTCGAGCCGTTGGAATTCGCGCTCCAAAACGCCGGCGCCCTCGGCTACCTCGCCGGCTACGAACAGCCGCTCACCGAATTGCTTCGCTCGAAACGCGTCGCCTTCAAGAACGGCAAACTGGACGTGGAATGGACTTTTCACCTGGCCGACTTCCCGGCTCTGCTTCATTCCGCACTCCGCGCGCCGCGCTCCGCATTTCCTGCTCCCCACGCGATCTTTTACGATGCCTTTTCGCCCGCCAAAAATCCCGCCATGTGGACACTGTCGGTGTTCGAACAGTTGTTCCGCCACCTTGACCCGTCACGTCCTTGCGCATTGACCACCTATTCACGCAGCACGTTGTTGCGGGCCACGTTGTTGCGCGCGGGATTTTTTGCCGGGGCCGGCGACGCCACCGGCCGGAAAGAGGAGACGACCATCGCCGCCAACACCAGGGACCTCGTTCCGCGCCTGTTGCCGACGGCGTGGCTGGCGCGGGCGGCCCGGTCGGACAGCGCCGAACCATTGGCCGGACCGGTCTATCGGCGCCAAAAACTTTCCGCCGAAACCCTGGAAAAATTACGGGGCCATCCGCAGTTTCAACTTTGAAATCCGTCGAAAGTTTTTAGACTGTCCGGTATGAACGTATTTGTCACCGGCGGTGCAGGTTACATCGGGTCGATCTGCACGGAAGAACTGCTCAACGCCGGCCATCAGGTCACCGTTTACGATAACCTCACCGAGGGCCACCGCTCCGCGGTCGATCCTCGCGCGAAATTTATTTTTGCCAAACCGGAGGTCGAGGGCGACATTCTCAACGCCGTCAGCTCCACGAAACCCGACGCCATCATGCATTTCGCGGCGAACGCGCTGGTCGGCGAATCGATGACGAACCCCAAAAAATATTTCCACAACAATTTCGTCAACGCGCTGAAGCTGGCGGACGCCGCCGTGGAATGCGGCGTGAAGAAATTCGTGTTCAGCTCGACCTGCGCCACTTATGGGCCGCCCGATCGCGTCCCGATGACCGAGGACCTCCCGCAACGCCCGATCAATCCCTACGGCGAATCGAAGTTGATGTTCGAAAAAGCGCTGCTCTGGTACCAGCAGATCTACCAACTGGAGTTCATCGCCTTCCGCTACTTCAACGCGGCCGGCGCCAGCGAACGTTTCGGGGAACATCATCGCGTCGAAACGCATCTCATCCCCAACGTGCTCCTGGTCGCCCTCGGCAAAAAAGCGCATTGCGAGATCTTCGGGACGGATTATCCGACTCCCGACGGCACGTGCATCCGCGATTACATCCATATCCATGACCTCGCGCAGGCCCACATGCTCGGCCTCGCGCCCGGCAAGGCCGGTTTTTACAACCTGGGGAACGGCGACGGTTATTCGGTCCGGCAGGTCATCTCCGTCTGCGAAAAGGTCACCGGCAAAAAAATCCCCTTCGTGGAGAAGCCGCGCCGGCCGGGCGATCCGCCCAAATTGGTGGCCTCCGCCGAGAAAGCCATCCGGGAGCTGGGCTGGAAACCCCGGTTTTCGAAGCTGGAAGATATTGTCACGACGGCCTGGGCATGGCATAACAAGAACCCGAACGGTTACCCGGATTAACCCGACCCGGTATGAGCACTATCCTATACGTCGAAGACAACCCGATCGTCGTCCAGGCCTATCGCAACGTCCTCACACGCGAAGGCTTCACGGTCGAAGTCGCCGAAGACGGCCTCGTGGCCATGAAAAAACTCGCCATGGGGAAATTCGACCTGGTGCTGCTCGATCTCCTCATGCCCAAGATCAACGGGACCGACGTGTTGAAATACATCCGCTCGACCCCCGCCCTGAAATCATTGCCCGTCATCGTGCTCTCCGACGGCAGCATGGCCGACGTCGCGACCAATGCGCTCGCCCTCGGCGTCACCGCCGCCCTGCTCAAGTCCCAGTGCAATCCCAAGACGCTCGTCCAAACCGTCAAGACCGTCCTGGGCCTGCCACCCGACGCGCCCACCCTGCCCGCCTGAAAATTTGCTTGCCAACCCTGCGGGTCAGCCTCCATTTTCTGACATGGCAGCGACGCGCAATCCCGATTTCGACAATCCGTTCTACCAGACCGCGGATAAATTTTTCCCGGCCAACAGCCAGATCGGCCTCACCTTCGACGATATCACCCTGGCCACGCTCTATTCCGACGTCCTCCCGCGCGATACCCAGCTCGACACCACGCTCGCCGACGGCCTGCACCTGAACATCCCGGTGATCTCGTCCGACATGGACACCGTCACCGAATCGCGCATGGCCATCGCCATGGCCCTCAATGGCGGGCTCGGCCTCATCCATTACAACCTGCCCGAACGCCACCAGCTTTCCGAAGTCAGCCGCGTCAAGAACCACGTCCATGGCCTCATCCAGGAACCCATCAAAGTGCTGGCCGACCAGTTCATCGGCGACGTCCTCGCCCTGATCGAACAAAAGAAATTCGGCTTCAGCACCTTTCCGGTCGTCGACGAAAAAGGGAAATTGATCGGCCTCCTGCCCGGCCACGTCGTCAAACCGCGTTACGCCAAACGCAAGGTCTCCGAAGCGCTCCAGCCGCGGTCCCAGGTCCATACCATCAACGAAAAAGAACTCGGCAAGGACCCCATCGCCCGCGCCGACAAATTTTTCACCGAACATCTCGGCATCCATAAACTGCTCGTCGTCGACGACAAAGACCATCTCCGCGGGCTCATCACCCTCAACGACGTCGAACACATCACCCAGGAACGCCGCGCCCAGTTCAAACCCGCGCGCGATTCGCATTTCCGCCTGCTTTGCGGCGCCGCGGTGTCCGCCACCCGCAACGCCTTCGGCGAACTCGACCGCGACCGCATCCTCAACCACGTCGGCGCCCTCGTCGAACGCGGCGTCGATGTCATCGCCGTCTCCACCGCCCACGGCCACACCAAGGGCGTCGGCGATACGGTCAAAGTCCTGCGCGACGCGTTCCCGAAATTGCCCATCATCGCCGGCAACGTCACCAGCGCCGCGGGCGTGGAGTTTCTCGCCGATTGTGGCGCCGACGCCATCAAGATCGGCCAGGGCCCGGGCTCGATCTGCACCACCCGCATCGTCGCCGGCGTCGGCATCCCCCAGCTCACCGCGCTCTACGTCGCCTCCCGCGCCGCGGCGAAGAAAAAAGTTTCCATCCTCGCCGACGGCGGCATCACCAAATCCGGCGACATCGTCAAGGCGCTCACGCTCTCACAGGCGGTCATCTGCGGCGGCATCTTCGCCGGTTGCAACGAAGCCCCGGGCGACGTCGTGGAGATCAGCGGCAAGATGTACAAACAATATCGCGGCATGGGCAGCATGGCGGCGATGAAAGCCGGCAGCGCCGCCCGCTACGGCCACGAAAAAAACCCGACGCAAAAAGTCGCCGCCGAAGGCATCGAAGCGCTCAAAGAAGCCTGCGGTTCCGTCGACCGCGTGCTCGCCCAGCTCATCGGCGGCATCCAGAGCGGCATGGGTTATCTCGGCGCGAAGAACCTGGCCGACCTCCGGCAGAAGGCGCGTTATATCCGGGTCAGCCCCGCCGGCATGCGCGAAGCCGCCCCGCATGATGTCGTGGAATTGAAGACGGGGAATTGAAAGGCCTTTAACCGCGGATGGGCCGGATATGCTCGGCTTTTGAAGCTTCGTCGTCGACGCGGTGCCACTTGAAGCGTCTTCCTCGCCCAATGACAATAAAAATGTGCCATCACTTATTCACGACACCTCGTGAACAGCTTGTGCACATGATAAGATGGAATTTATCGTCTATCCGATTTAATCTCTTATCTTCATGATCGATTCTGTTTCCGATACAGGTTCCGCTCCGGATCTGAAGAAGGCCCGCCGTCAAAAAACGGCGCGGGCCGATGCCCGCCCCGTGTTGGACCGGCTGCCGCCCCATTCGATCGAGGCCGAACAAGGCACCCTCGGCTGCTGCCTCATCTCCCCGAACGATTGCATCGGCGAAGTCATCGAGAAACTGAAAGACGACGGCCAGGGCGGCGCGCTCGGGTCGCACTTCTACGATCTCCGCCACCAGACGATCTACGAAGCGCTCGCCGAGATGTTCAATTCGCGCGAAGCCATCGACGTCATCACCGTCCAGCAGAAGCTCAAGGACAAGCAGCTCCTCGACCAGGTCGGCGGCATCGCCTACCTCTCCCAATTGCAGGACGCCGTCCCCAGCGCCGCGAACCTGTCGTATTACCTCGAGATCGTCCGTGAAAAATTTTTGCTGCGCAAGATGATCTCCGTCTGCACCGAAGTCGTCGGCCGCGTGCACGATTACGAGGGCGAAGTGGATGCGCTGATGGACGAAGTCGAGCGCGACATCCTGCGCATCAGCGAATCGCGGGCGCAGAGCACCTCCACGGGCGTGAAGGACCTCGTCGGCAAAGCCGTCCAGACGATCGAGAATTTCTTCAGCCGCCAGGGCAAGTTGAACGGCCTGGGCACCGGGTTCGCGGACCTCGACAAGATGACCGACGGCCTGCATGGCCAGGAGATGATCGTCATCGCGGCCCGTCCTTCGATGGGCAAGACGTCGCTGGCGATGAACATCGTCGAACACGTCATCCTGGAGGAAAAACTGCCGGTGGGCGTGTTCAGCCTGGAAATGAGCGCGGAGTCGCTGGTGCTGCGCATGATGTGTTCCATCGCGCGGGTGAACCTGCGTTCGATCCGCGAGGGATTCATGAGCGAATCGGATTTTCCCAAGCTGACGAGCGCGGCGGGCAAGCTGGCGAACTCGAAACTATTCATCGACGACACCGCGGGCCTGTCGATCCTGCAGTTGCGGGCGCGGGCGCGCCGGCTGGCGCAGCAGCATGACATCAAGCTTTTTGTCGTTGATTATTTGCAACTTTTGCATTCTACTGCGCGACGTTCGCAGGAAAACCGTCAGCAGGAAATCTCCGATATTTCCAGCGGCCTCAAAGCGCTCGCGAAAGAACTGAAAGTACCGGTGCTGGTGCTCTCGCAGTTGAACCGTGAATTGGAACGCGACAAAGGCCGCAAACCGCGCCTGAGCGACCTGCGCGAATCCGGCGCGATTGAACAGGACGCCGACGTCGTTGGTCTGTTATATAAGCCGAACGCCGGCGACGACGAAGACGCGGCGGAAGGCGGCGCTCCCGAGGCGGACGGCCTGCCGGTGAACCTGTTGATCGCCAAACAGCGCAACGGCCCGACGGGCGACGTGAACCTGACGTTCCTGAAATCTTATACTCGATTTGAAAGCGCAGCCAAAGTCAGTGACGAAGACGTGCCGCAGTGATCGCCGATCGGCGATCACCGGGGGTGGATCGGATTTTCAATTTTCATCTGGAACTGCTTTGATCGGGCATCGGCGGTCTTTTCACCGATGAGATTTCCCATCTTTTTCTTTGCCCTCTGGCTGTCGCTCGGCTGCGTGCAGATCGCCGGCGCGCAACCCTCCGATCCCAAAGTCGTCCGGGTCGACCTCAAATACGTCGGCCCCACCAACGTCAGCGAACAGTTCATCCGCTCCAACATCCGCCTCAAGGCCGGCGACCTTTACAAACCAAACCTGTCCGAGGACGACGTCCACCTGCTCTACGGCACCGGCCAGTTCTATAATATCCGCGTCGCGGTGGATCCGCAGGACGACGGCGTGGCCGTCACCTACATCGTGCAGACGCGGTTGCGCATCACCGACGTGAAGATCGAGGGCAACACGAACATGACGTTGTCCAAGATCAAAAAGAAGATCACGGTCAAGATCGGCGATCCGCTCGACGAACAGAAATTGTTCAGCAACGTCCAGGAGATCAAAAAGCTTTATGAGACCCAGGGTTACCCGAACACGGGGGCCAAATATGTCATCGACACGATGGACGAGGCGACCGGCAAGGCGTCCGTGACGTTCCAGATCACCGAGACCCGCCGCATCCGGATCACCGACGTCCAATTCCTCGACGCGAAAGCGTTCCCGCAAAAACAATTGCGCAAGCAGCTCAAGACGCGGCGGCATTGGCTGCTGTCCTGGTTCGGCCATTCCGACCGGTTCAAGGAGGACCAGTTCGAAGACGACAAGGAAGCGCTCATCGATTTTTATCACAACCACGGCTACCTCGATTTCGAGATCCGCGAGGTCAGGTTCGAGTATGACCGGGCCGACCGCATGCGGATCCTCTTCGTGATCTATGAAGGACGGCAATACACCGTCGGCGCGGTGAAGTTCAGCGGGAACAAGGGGTTC
>Ga0068859_100005658_pt1 | contig 12723 bp, 12 predicted proteins | sample KBSSwiS22_FD_66585 | JGI IMG/M metagenome (GOLD analysis project Ga0068859, IMG submission 66585) | Switchgrass rhizosphere microbial communities from Kellogg Biological Station, Michigan, USA - KBS Switchgrass S2-2 | ecosystem: Host-associated > Plants > Roots > Rhizosphere > Soil ... | reverse complement strand
AGCTCATCTCGCTGTGTCTGGCCGCGAACAAGCCGGTGCTGGGGGTGTGCCGGGGCGCGCAGGTTCTGAACGTCACGCTGGGCGGGACGCTGTGGCAAGACCTCGCCACCCAGCATCCCGGCGGGCGCGTGCACCGCGACTGGGAGGTCTACGATCGCCACGCGCACGACATCGCGCTCAGTCCCGGCTCGCGCCTGTCGGGGTGGTACGGCGGGGCCACCGCCGGCCGGATCAACAGCGTGCACCACCAGGGCCTGCGCGACCTGGGCCGCAACCTGGTGGTCGAGGCGCGGTCGGAGCCCGACGGTGTCATCGAAGCGGTGCGCCTCGATGACGGCGAGCGGTTCGCCTACGGGGTCCAGTGGCACCCCGAGTTCCTGGCCGCCGCTCGCGAACCGGGCCTGCTCGATCCCGCCGTCTTGTTGCGCGCCTTCTTGGACGAAGCGCGTGCCCGCCAACCGGCCGTCTCCTCCAACCCCTAGGACTGGGAGATCCCATGAAGGTCATCAACCCCGCCACTGGCCAGACCATCGACGAGCTCTCCGAGGACGACGCGTCCGCCGTCGACGCCAAGGTGGCGCGCGCCCGCGCCGCGCAGCCGGCCTGGGCCGCCACGCCGCTCGACGAGCGCCTGGCCGCCGTGGCTCGCTTTCGCGACGCGCTGGTGGCCCGCAAGGAAGATCTGGCGCGGCTCCTCACGCGGGAGATGGGCAAGCCGATCTCGCAGGCGCGCAACGAGCTCGGCGCGATGCCGGGCCGTCTCGATTTCTTCCTGCGCGAGACGGCCGCGGTGCTGGCCGAGGAGATCGTTCACCGCGAGGGCACCGACGGCGCGACGCCGGCCCTGGAAGAGGTGATCGCGCACGAGCCGCTCGGCGTGGTCGCCAACGTGTCGGCGTGGAACTACCCGTACTTCGTCGGCTCGAACGTCTTCATCCCCGCTCTGCTCACCGGTAACACGGTGGTCTATAAACCGTCGGAGCTGACCACGCTGACGGGCCTGCGCATCGTCGATCTGTTGCACGAGGCGGGGATCCCGAAGGACGCGGTGGTGGCGGTCGTGGGCGGCGGTGCCGCCGGCGCCGCCCTGGTGCGCGCCGCGGTCGACGGCGTGTTCTTCACCGGCAGCTATGCGACGGGTCGCCGCATCGGCGAGGCGCTGGCCGGCCGCCTGGTCAAGCTGCAGCTCGAGCTCGGCGGGAAAGATCCCACGTACGTGTGCGACGACGTCGACGTGCGCGCCGCCGCCGAGAGCCTGGCCGACGGCGCCATGTACAACAACGGCCAGAGCTGCTGCTCGGTGGAACGGATCTACGTCCACCGCGACGTCTACGGGCCGTTCCTCGAGGCGTTCCAGCAGGTCGTGCGCGGGTTCGTGGTCGGCGATCCGGAGGACGATCGGACGTACATCGGACCTCTCGCGCGGCGCGATCAGATCGGGGTCCTTTTGGCTCAGGTGGCGGACGCCGTCGCCAAGGGCGGGCGGGTGCTGGCGGGGGGAGCGCCGGCCGTTGGTCACGGCGTCGGCACCAACGTGTTCCAGCCGACCGTGGTTGCGGACGCCACGAACGACATGTCCCTGATGCGGCAAGAGAGCTTCGGTCCGGTCATCGGCATCGCGCCCGTTTCGAGCGACGAAGAAGCGGTCCGCCTGATGAACGACACCGAGTACGGTCTGACCGCGGGCGTCTACACGAAGGACCGCGCGCGGGCCCGCGCCGTCCTGGCGCGCGTCGACGCGGGCAGCGTCTACTGGAACTGCTGTGACCGTGTCAGCCCCCGGCTGCCCTGGACCGGTCGCCGCCACTCGGGCATCGGCTCGACCTTGTCGCGCGAAGGAATCCGGACCTTCGTGCAGCCGAAAGCCTGGCACTTCAGGCGCGCCTGAGCGCCGGCCCGGGCCGCGGACGCGCGGTCGCGACGACGGCGGTCGGGGTGTCCCTTCGTGAAGGACGTTGACGTCCGCGCAAAGGTGATCCCAACTTCAGATCATTGGGGGCGACCATGAAGACGAAGCAACACACTCTGTCGCGGTGCGCGCTGGGCATTCCGCTGCTGGTCGTCCTGGGGCTGGCGGGGTTGGGGGCCGCCGGGTGCGCGACGACCCGCTACGGCTACCGGCCCAACGCCGTGAACGCCTCGAACGAGGCCGGCTTCCCCGCATCCCGCTACGCGATCCCGGCCCAGGCGCCGCAGGGCGAGGCGTTCGTGACCTCGTTCGGGACGCGCGCGATCGACGACCAGAGCCGCGGCAGCACCCAGCTCGTCCACGTGCGGCTGGCCGTGGCGAATCAATCGAGCGCCACGCCCTGGAGCGTCGATCCGTCGAAGCTGCTGCTCCGATCGGCCGTCGCTGCGGGGGGACCGGCGGCGGCCGGGCAGCGGCCCGACTACATGGAGATCGATGGCCGCCAGAACGGCGGCACCGACGTCGCGCAGGGCCAGCGGCGCGTGTTCGATCTCTATTACCGCATGCCGGCCGGGTCGGCCGAGGCCAGCACGCCCCCCGCCTTCGACTTCGCGTGGGAGGTGAACCTCGGCCCGACGATCTTCGCCGAGGACACGGCGTTCACGCGGGAGCCCTACGAGGAATATGAGCGGCAGAGCCAGCGATACGTCGCCGTGGGCGTGATGCCGCCGTGGTGGTGGGGATGGTATGGACCGCTCTGGTGGGGGCCGTATTGGGGGGGCTACTACGGTTATGGCTACCGCCCCTATGTCGGCGTCGGTTACGGTCACCGCGGTTACTGGGGAGGGTCGCGGGGCGGCTACGTGGGACCGCATCCCGGTCACATGGGTCGCCCGATGGGTGGCGGCGGGCGTGTTGGCCCGACGATTCGGGGCCGCCACTGAGGGCGGGGGGCCGCGGACGGCCCCCCACCAACCCCCCTCGGATCTGGCTGATGTGAGCCGGCGCGGCGGAGCCGCGCCTTCCGTCGGTGAACCCGCTCGCAAGCTCGCTCTGGCGCTTCGGCCAAAAGAGTCGGTCCTCGTGAGGACGTGAGGGCATCGGGTGGGCGAGGGAGCGGGTCTATCGAAAAGTGCGCCGTCAGAATAAAAACCGGGCCGGGGAGGTTCGAAGCTCAGGATGACAATGCGAACGAATGAGGCAATGGGGCGGCGTGAGCCGCGCGATCGATTCTTGGGCGGATTAGGTGGGTGGATGGGGATGTTGGTTTTGTTTGCGGGGGCGGGGTGTGGGCAGGCCGTGGCGGCGCCGCCGCCTCCGCCGCCGTCGGGGCAGGCGGTCACGCCCAAGGTGGAGAAGCCGGCGGAGGCGAAGGTGCTCTCGTCGGCGTTCGCGGCCACGGCGAAGGCCTTGCGGCCGAGCGTGGTTCGCATCGACGTCGAGTCGGGTCCCCCCCGGGTGGCGCGGGGCGAGAGGCGCGGGCGGGGGGCTCCCGACGACGTCCCTGAGTTTTTTCGACATTTCTTCGACATGGATCCCGGCGACGGCCCCGGACCGGGCGGCGGCGTTCGCCGCGGCACCGGCTCTGGCGTCGTGATTGATACGACCGGCAACGTCGTCACCAACCGACACGTGGTGGAAGGCGCGAGCAAGGTGACCGTCACCATGTGGGACGGCTCCGAGATCCCCGCCAAGGTCGTGGGCGCGGATCCGCGCACGGACGTGGCGGTGGTTCGGCTCGAGAAGCTTCCGAAGGGGCTGACGGCGGCCCGCCTCGGCGACTCCGATCGCCTCGACGTCGGCGAGTGGGTCCTCGCCATCGGCAGCCCGCTCGGGCTGGAGCAGACGGTGACCGCCGGCATCGTCAGCGGCAAGGGTCGGGCTGGCCGACGCGTGCACATGTCGGGCGACCGCGTTCGCTCGTACATCCAGACCGACGCGAAGATCAACCCGGGCAACTCGGGTGGACCGCTCGTCAACCTCGACGGCGAGGTGGTGGGGATCAACACGCTCATCAACGCGGGGCCGGGCGGCGCCTACGGGTTCGCGATTCCCATCAACGAGGTGCGCCAGGTCAGCGTGGCGCTGCTGAAGGAAGGGCGCGTGCGCTATCCCTATCTGGGCGTGATGGTCGGGGATCTCTCCGATCTCGAGCCCGGCAAGAAGGCGAACCTGGGGGGCAACCTGCCGGAGAAGGGCGCGTTCGTCAGCGAGGTCTCGGCGGGCGGGCCGGCCGCCAAGGCCGGCGTGCAGTCGGGCGACATCATCACGCAGATCGATTCGCGCAAGATCGAGTACGGCTCCGACGTCGTCGACTACGTGTCGTCGCAGCCGATCGGGACCAAGGTCAAGCTCACCTATCTGCGAGGCGGAAAGAACCAGAGCACGACCGTGGCGCTCGGCGAGCTGCCGGGCAGCGATCAGCCCGCGGTGGCTGATTCGGGGAAGATCGGGCTCGGGCTGCAAACGCTGACCCCCGATATCGCCGAGTCGCTGGGGCTGCCCAAGGGCAGCAAGGGCGCGGTCATCTCGGACGTCACGCCGGGCAGCGTGGCCGAACGCGCGGGGCTGAAGGAAGGCGAGGTCATCGTGGAGATCGACCGCAAGCCGATCTCGTCCTCCGAGGACGCGGTCGCCGCGTTCAAGGGTGCCCATGGCTCGGCGCATCTGGTCCGCGTCCGCGGGCAGAGCGGGGCGCGCTTCGTGACGGTCCCGGCCCCGGGCAAGTGAGCCGCCGCCCGCGGGAGGTCCCCTGCCTCGCGGTTTCCCGAAACCGCGGGGCGGCCTCGCCCGTAGGGCTCTGGTGACGACGGCTCTTTCTGCTTGTGGCGGCGCCTGGGCCGGGAGCATGCTGGCCGATTGGATGGGACCGCCGCCGCAAGCGCCGCTCGAGAGGGCGATGGATCGGTTCGCGGCGGGGGACGACGCGGCGCTGGGCGAGGTCTATGATCTGGCGGCGCCCGCGGTGTACAGCTTCCTGAAGGGGCTGTGCCGCGACCCGCAGCGGGCGGAGGACCTCACGCAGGAGACGTTCCTGCGCATTCACCGGGCCCGTGGCCTCTTCCGCCCTGGCTCGCCCGTCTTGCCGTGGGCCTACACGATCGCCCGGCGCCTGTTCCTCGACGACGTGAGGGCGCGCCGAGCCGAACGGGTGGTGGCCGCGAGCGGAGGTGCGCCCGGCACGGCGGGCGCCGACGGCTCGGCGCCCGCAGGTGAAGCGGCGCGAGCGCTCGAGACGGCGGCCGCGGGGCCTTCAGCCGAGGAGCTGTTCGCCGATCAGGAGCTGTCCCGCGCGCTCGACGAGGCGCTGGCCCAGCTCCCCGAGGCGCAGGCGTCGGCCTTTCGCCTGCTGAAGGGCGAGGGCCTCTCGGTCGCCGAGGTCGCGGGCATCATGGGGACGACCCGGGGCGCGGTGAAGCTGCGGGCCCACCGGGCCTACCTGACGCTCCGGGGCCTGCTTCGCGGCCGCTTCGGGGCCGGCGACGGCTCTCTTCCGGCTGCCCCTGCCGTCGGTCAGGCCATCGGTCAGAAGGGAGCGGAAGCGAAATGAAGCCCGTGGAGCGGCCGCCGTCGGACCTGCGCGCCCGGGTCCTCGCCGCCGCCAGTCGCGCACCGTCGACGCGACCCGGGACGTGGTCGCGGCGCGTGCTCGGCGTCGGTGCCTTTGCGCTGGTGTGGACGATGGCGGCGGTGGCCCTGGTGCGCGGGCGATCGGATTGGGGCGAGCTGCCCGCGAGCTCGGTCGCGCTGACCTTCGCCGTGTTGTTGGCGGTCGCTGGCGTGGCGCTCGGCGCCGGGCTCACGCGCGGGCGCGCCATGGCGGGCCCGCCGCTGGAGCGCCTGGCCATCGTGGTCGCGGTTGGCCTGACGGCTCTGCTGGCGCTGGTCCTGGCGGTCGATCCGGGGGGCCCGTCGACGAAGCAGCTGTCCGGCGCGGCTCTGTGGTGGCATTCGGTCCCTTGTGCGGCGCTGGAGACGGGCGTGGGCCTTCCCCTGGTGGCGGCGGTCCTGGTTCCCTTCGCGGGCCTGTCGCTGGCCCGCCCAGGGCTGACGGGGGCGTGTGTGGGCCTGGCGGCCGCGACACTGGCGCACGCCGTCGTCCGTTTTCATTGCGGCCTGGGGGGCTCGGACCACGCGCTCCTCGGACACTTGCTGCCCGGGGTTCCCCTCATGCTGCTCGGCGCTTGGTTCAGTCGGGCGCGCGTTGTAGAACGCCTGCTCGAGAGAATCGGCCGCTCGAGCGAAGAAAGACCGTAACCCGTCCGTCCATCAGTCCGTAGTCCGTGCACGTGGCCGGCCGACGGCGCACTCGAAGCTCATCAGTCAGATCTCGATCGAAATCGAAACGAAAGGAACGCGCATGACCATGACCGGAAAAGGTGCCCTCGTCGCCGCGGCTGTCGCCGGGCTGTTCTCGGCCGCAACGCCCTTCACCGCCTCGGCCAAGTCCGAGGGCTCGGTGCAGTGCCAGGGCGTGAATGCCTGCAAGGGCAAGAGCGCCTGTCACTCGGCCGACAACGCCTGCGCCGGCCAGAACGGGTGCAAGGGCAAGGGCTGGACGATGATGTCGGAGAAGGACTGCAAGGAGAAGGGCGGCAAAGTCATGGGCGCCGACAAGGGCGCCGAAAAGAAGAAGTGAGCTGACGGTCGTAGCGCCATCTCCGCCGGCGTTCCCGCCGCCGCTTCCGTCGGCGTTCCCGTCGGCTTTCCCACATTTGGGTCACGGCATCGGGTTGCGTCCGCCGCACTACCAGGCGCTGGCGCGGACGCTGGCCTCGGAGCGGCCGCTCGTCGACTGGGTCGAGATCATCAGCGAGAACTTCATGGTGGCGGGCGGCAACCCGCGGGCCGTGCTCCGTGAGGTGCGGGCGCGCATGCCGGTCGCCATGCATGGGGTGTCGCTGTCGCTCGGCTCGGTCGACCCGCTGGACGAGCGCTACCTGACCGAGCTCGCGGCCCTCGCGAGGGAGATCGAGCCGGCCTGGATCTCGGACCACCTGTGCTGGTCTAGCTTCGGCGGGCACACCGGCCACGATCTGTGGCCGTTGCCCTTCACGGAAGAGGCGCTGGCGCACGTGGCGGCGCGCGTGCACGCCGTCCAGGAGCGGCTCGGCCGGCCCCTCCTGGTCGAGAACGTGTCGAGCTATCTGCGATTCGCGCACTCGACGCTGGCGGAGTGGGAGCTGCTGGCCGAGCTCACGGCGCGGACCGGCTGCGGGGTGCTCCTCGACGTGAACAACGTCTACGTCAGCGCGCACAACCACGGCTTTGCGGCGCGCGACTTCCTGGACGGCATCCCGGTCGGACGGGTGGGGCAGATTCACCTGGCGGGACACCGGGACGAAGGATCCCACCTGCTGGACACGCACGATCACCCCGTCTGCGACGGCGTGTGGGAGCTCTACGCGGCCGCCGTCGAACGCTTCGGAGGGGTAGCCACCTTGATCGAGCGGGACGACGACATTCCGCCGCTGGAAGAGATCGTGGCCGAGGCGCGGCGGGCCGCCGACGTCGAGCGCGCCGTGCTGGCCCGGCGCGAGGAACGACATGTCCGATGACCGTGCGGGATCGGCGGGACCGACAGGACCGGCCCTTCGCGACGTGCAAGCCCTGCTCTACGAGCTCATCACCGCGCCCGCGGGAGTCGGTCCTGGGCTCGCGGCGCGCGGTCTCGCGCCGGCGGCACTGGAAGCCGTCATCGTCGGGGATGCTCGGCTGTCGGCCACCGCGCGGCTCGACATTTACGCGAACATGTATTTCTTCCGGATCCTGGACGTGCTGCGCGGCGAGCTGCCCCGGGTGCGAGCGGCGGTCGGGGACGACGCCTTTCACGATCTGATCACGGACTACCTGCTCGCCGTCCGGCCGGCGCATCCGTCGCTGCGAGAGGTGGGAGCCCGCTTGCCGGCCTATCTGGCGCAGCACCCGCTCGGCCTCGAACGGCCCTGGCTGGCTCCGCTGGCGCGGCTCGAGCGCACGCACCGCGAGCTGTTCGATGGGCCGGACGCCACGCCCCTGACCGCCGAGATCGTGCGCGCACTCGGCCCGGATGGATTCGTGCAGCTGGAGGTGGGCCTCGTCCCCGCTCACGCGATCCTCGAGCACGCGTCCGGCATCGCCGCCGCCTGGGAGCCGCTCGCGTCGGGGCAAGCGGTGACGCCCGCCACGGCGTCCGAGACGCTGCCCGAGATCCTGCCCGAGACCGTGCAGGAGACGCTGATCGTCTGGCGGCAGGGGCTCGCGGTTCGGCACCGGGTCGTCGCCGACGCCGCCGAGCGCGCGATGCTGGCGGGCCTCGCGAAGGGGCGGGCCGCGCTTGGAAGCTTGTGCGAGATCTTCGTGGCGGCCGCGACGGCGGGCGCGGGGCGAGAGGGGGCGGTGACGGAGCTGGCGGCGGGCGCCTTTCAGGTGCTGGCCCGGTGGATCGACGACGGTCTGCTGGTCGCCGCGCCCGACGCGCCGGCGCGGTAGGACCCGCGCGGGCCCTTCGACTCGGGGCGCGGGGCGGACTATTGTCCGGCCATGGCAGCTTGGCTGTTGAAGACGGAGCCCTCGACCTATTCGTTCGCCGATCTGGTCAAGGAGAAGCGCACGCGCTGGGACGGCATCACGAACCCGGTCGCCCTCCGCCATCTGAGGCAGGCGAAGGCGGGCGAAACCGCCGTCATCTACCACACCGGCGACGAGAAGAGCTGTGTCGGCCTCGCGCGGATCGTGAAGCCCGCCTACGCCGATCCGCGCAACGAGAAGCTGGTGGTCGTCGACCTCGAGGCGGGCGAGGCGCTCGCCGGCCCGGTGACGCTGGCGACCCTGAAGGCCGACCCCGCCTTCGCCGACAGCCCGCTGGTCCGGCAGGGGCGCCTGTCGTTCGTGCCGCTCACCGACGCGCAGCTCGCGCGGATTCACGCGCTGGCGGGGCGCTGAGCGTCACGCCGCACGTTTCACGCCGGCGGGAGGGGGAATCGACAACAGGCACACCGCTCGGATCATGGCGACCGGCCGAAGCAAGGACGTTGCCGCCGCGTGACCCACCGGAGCAGCGGGCCGTCGGGCGCAGGTGCGTGACGCAGGTCGGGCATCGTTGTCGTCGGACATCGTCGATTGCCGCATATTCTTCAGGGCTTCCGGCGGCGCGCCGCGACGCGGAGCGTTCCTCGGCCGGGGTCGCCACGCCGCGATCGCTAAAGATTCACCCGCGCACCGTCGATCAAGGTTGATGTCGGCGCCGTGCGCCGGCCGCCACGCCCATGACATCGACCGACTCGCGACGCCCCCCGCGCGGCCGACCCGGCTCGCGGACGCGGTCGCTCTCTCGCACGAGCGGCGGCTTCACGCTGCTCGAGGTCATGGTGGCCCTGGTGGTCGCCTCGATAGGCCTGCTGGGGACGGTGGCGGTCCAGCAGACGATGTTCAACGCCACCGCGAACGCGGGTGACGCCGCCATCGCCACGCGCCTCGCCATGCAGACCCTCGAGGAGCAGCTGGCCAAGGTCGTGACGGCCGGGCCCCCGGTCGTGGATCAGCTCGCGGCCGCGGTCACCGGGGGATGGTCGGCGTCGGTCTACGTCAACGCGCTCGGAGCGGTCAACCCCGGGGGCACGTCCACGCCGGAGTACCGCTTCCGCAAGCAGGTTCAGATCACCAACCTCGGCGTGACCCAGCCGTACAACATCTCGGTCCGGATCATCTACAGCTTCGACACCGGATCGTCGAAGACCGTCCGCCTCGATAGCCAGAGGTACAAGACGTGGTGAGGCGCGACGGGCGGGCCGGCCTGACCCTGGTCGAGCTGATGGTCACCTTGGTGGTCGCGGGGCTCGTGACGTCGTCGTCGTTCGTCTTCTTCGCCGGGCAGCGGAGGGTCTACGACGCGCAGATGAAGGTGCTGGGCGTGCAGCAGAACTTGTGGGCGGCCATGGACACCGTCGCGCGGTTCGTGCGGGCCTCCGGGATGGGGATGGTGGGCTGTGTCAACACGACCGACCCGACGCCCACCGGCGCGACGCCACCGCAAACGGGCCTGCGCGCCTACACCGCGGGGCCGCCCGCGCAGGTGATCCGCCTGGCGCCGATCTGGATCCAGAACGGGGTCAACGGCGCGCCCGACGCGATCACGGTGGTCTTCGGCGCCGGCACGTTCGGGAGCTTCAGCGACGTGACCCTCGGAGCCTCGGTGCAGCGGGCATCGGACGCCGTCGTCACACCGGCCGGGTTGACCAGCTCGTTCCGGGCCGGCGAGTTCGCGCTGCTGCTCGACACGAGCGGGTTGCCGGCCGGCCCGCCGCTCAACGATCGCGGCTGCACGCTGTTCCAGATCACCGGCGTCAACGCGGGGGCCAACACGCTGCTGCACGCGTCGACGTCGTCGTGGAACCCGCCCGGCGACGTCGCGGGCCTGGTCCCGTTCGACTATGTGGGCGGAGCGGCGCCCAAGGCCGGCGTCCGCGACTTCGGGTCGCTGTCGTGGGTGCGGTTCTCGATCGACAGCTCGGGCGCCTCGCCGCAGCTCATGATGCAGCGGCTGGACGGGCTGTCCGGCCCGACCACGCCCCAGGTCCTGGCCGACGGCATCGAGGATCTCCAGATCGCCTACGCGTGCGATCTGGTCCCGGCCGCGCCAGCCGGGCCCGACGGTGTCTTCTCGGAGGGCACGGACGGACCGACCCGCCTCGCCGACGAGTGGACGTACAACGTGGCGGGGGACGCGCCGCCCGCCGCCTGCGTGCGGCCGCAGGCGGTGCGGTTGACCATCATCGCGCGCACGACGGTCGGCGACGAGAACCTGGCCAACGTCGCGGCGAACGCCAAGCCGGCCGTCGAGGACGGCGCGGCGGGCGCGCGTGACAACTTCCGGCACCGGGTCCTCACCACCATCGTCAGCCCGAGGAACAAATGACGGCTCCGCAGAGAGGGAACGGACCGGAACGGAGGGGATCGGGCGCCGAGCGGCCGCGGCCGCCGGGCGCCGCCGGCCGCGACGCCGAGGGCGGGGCGGTGCTGCTGGTGATCCTGCTCCTCATCCTGGGCCTCCTGGGCTTGGGGATCACGGGCCTGTGGCTGACCTCGGGGAACCTACAGGTCCAGGCCAACACGAACTTGCGCGCCCAGGCCCTGGTCGTGGCCGAAGCCGGCGTCGAGCGAGCGCGCGCGGCGCTGAACGCGGGCGTGGACGTGAACGTCATGCTGACCGGTCGCACGGCGGGTCAGGACGACGTCCCGACCGGGGTGGACGCGTCCGGGCGGCCCAACGGCGCCGGGGCGATCTTCGTGGACGGGGCGGTGACGCTCTTGAACGTGGCGTTCCCGCCCGCGTCGTTCGGCCGCACCGGCGGCTCGGCCACCGCACCGACGGCGGTGACCATGGGGACGTACACGGTCTGGATCCGCAACGACACCGCGGAGATCCGGCAGGGGCGGTACACCCAGGACAGCAACGGGACCGTCCTCGTTCGCTCGCGCGGCCTGGCGGCCGACAACCTGACGTCGGTGGTGGTCGAGGTCGCGCTCGGCGCGACGCCGGCCGTCCCCGGCGCGCCCGGGGTCGCGCCGGGAGCGCCCACGATCCTGTGCGTGACGGGCAAGAACGCCTGCGACGACAACAGCTCGACCGTGTCGGGCGTCGTGGCGAACTGACGCGGGCCGCGCTGATACTGCCCGCTCAAGGAAATCCCGCCTTCCTCCGATGAGATCGCACAGGGCGCGTGTACGCGCGGCCCGACGATGTCCACCCGAACCTTGCGCGCGAGCCTCGCCGCACGTCTGGCCAAGACGGCGGCGCTCGCTTTGGTCGTCGCCGCGGCGACCGGAGGGCCCGTCGACGCGCGCGTCGATCCGCTGCTCATCATCTCGCAGCAGATCCACCCGCCCAACATCCTGGTGGTGCTCGACACCTCCGGCTCGCTGACGGGCGTCCCGGGCGGATCGTTCAGCAGCAGCACCGAGGTCGGCGTCGACTGCGACGACGGCGTGAATTGCCGGGGCGGCGTGGCCCAGGGCGTCTGCTACAAGTCGGGCAAGACCTGCTCCTCGGACTCGCAGTGTCAGACGTCGACCTGCAAGGTCGACGGCGCAATGTGCCTGCTCAACAGCGACTGCGCCGTACAGCCGGGCTCGTGCAACCAGAAGACGTGCAACACCTCGGGGTCGATGTGTCAGTACGCGCCGTGTTACACCGACCCGGACTGTCCGTTGGTCACGACCGGGAAGTGCTCGACCACGCAGGTCGCTTGCAGCCCGAGCGCGCCGTGCGCCTCGCAGCCGAAGTGCCAGTACGGCGGGGCCAACTGCAGCCTGGGGATGAACTGCCCGGCCTACGGCCTGTGCCTCGGCGCCACCGGCAAGACCACCACCCAGACCTGCAGCCAGGACAGCCAATGCCCCCTGCAGGCCAGCGGGACCTGCGCGGTCGGAGGGGGCACCTGCACCTCCGCTTCGACCTGCGCCAAGCTCTGCGGCGATCACGCCACCACCTGCAGCGCTGACTCGGGTTGTGGTGTCTGTTCCAAGGGCAGCTCGAAGAAGGGGACCTACTGTACCCAGACCACCGACTGCACGGCCTCGGGCGCCAAGTGCAACGTATCGAGCGGCGCGTGCAGCGCCAACAACAACAAGTGCAACATCCCCAACTACAGCTGCCAGATCCAGCAGGCCACCAACCCGTGCAAGGAGACCAACAGCTGCGTGGGCCCGGCCAACACCTGCACGGCGGGGCCGTCCAACCCATGCGTGGCCGGCTCCCTGACCGACACCTGCAACCTGGGCAGCAACACCACCAGCGCCATCGGCATGTGCCGCATCACGCAGCTCCGCTGTCA
>Ga0068859_100005657_pt1 | contig 12723 bp, 15 predicted proteins | sample KBSSwiS22_FD_66585 | JGI IMG/M metagenome (GOLD analysis project Ga0068859, IMG submission 66585) | Switchgrass rhizosphere microbial communities from Kellogg Biological Station, Michigan, USA - KBS Switchgrass S2-2 | ecosystem: Host-associated > Plants > Roots > Rhizosphere > Soil ... | reverse complement strand
CTCGATACGCTCGAAGGGCGCGTCTGGATGCAGCTCGAATGGCGGGCGCTCCGCCGGGCGGTCGAGTCGAGCGGGAATGTTCGGGCTGAGGCAATCGCCGATGCGCTGGCCTTCAGACGCGAACGTCGTCGCCGGTTTCCCGACGCGGCTGAAAACGAACCACGCGATGAGATTCGCGAAGGGCTTGCCTCCTATACCGGCGTCGCGGCCTGGGCCAATTCGCCCGCTGATGCCCACCGTGAAGCAGCGACTGCACTCGCAGGGGGCGAGTTGCAGCGGTCGTTCGTCGGAAATTTCGAAGCCGCGTCCGGACCCGGCTACGGTGTATTGCTGGACGATCTCCTGCCAGGATGGAGACGACAGGTTCGTGCCACCTCGGACCTTGGCGACTTGCTCGCCTCAGCAAACAACAGGCCACCGACGGCAGACGTTGCAGCGGCAGCGGCACGCTACGATGGGGCAACGCTGCGAACGTCGGAAGAGGCGCGCGATCGGGCGCAGCAGGTGCGCGTCGCCGAGTTACGTCGACGCTATGTCGATGGGCCCGTGCTGACGATGTCTGCGTTGGGCAGCGGGACCAGCGACTCCACCGACTCCGTCGGCATTCCAGGCGTCGGTACTTTCTTTCGCAATTTCACTGTTTCCGCTCAATGGGGCCGTCTCGTGGCCAACGGCGGCGTCTTGCGCTCTGTCGATGGGACGACAGTGTCCGTACCGGTTACCGTGCCGCTCGAAGGGACCACCCTACGGGGAGACGGCTGGAGCGCCACTCTCAACTCCGGGTGGGTGGTGCGGCCGGCGGCACGACCTGGCTCCTTTACCATTGTTCGCGAGAACTAACGGATTCTCTCTCCTGTGTTGACGCTTGATCGTGCCGCGAGTGGTGCCATTGCCGTTAATCCCCGACTGTTCCAATTGAAACTGGCCGGTTGTCCAGGGACCGAACTGTAAGGTGTGTTGAGGGCCATTCAAGAAGATCCGCCGGCGGTTACATGACCATTGGCTGTACGAGATGTGATTTTGTCCGGAGTAGCTCGGAGGAAACTCTATGGACGAAGATGTTAATCAAAAAGACGCGCGAAGAGCTGATTGGGGAGATTAGAAAGCTGCGTCAGGGAATCCGGCAGCATCGCGACAGTACGCAGCACGAGCTTTGCTGGCATCATCCTGCCCTGTGGGGTTTGCTGCCAGAAAAGACGGATCCAATCCCGGTGGTTCCCGAATGGCCGGAGTTCATCCGAGGCTGTGTGACCTACCGCCAGTCGCTCGACGAGCAGGCACCCAAGGCTCCAAGGACAAACGAGCCATACGCAAGATGAATCGCTGAACCAATCCTGTGATGGCGTTCCGTTGAGTGCAGTTCGCAAGATCCTAATTTCCAGTGTTGCGTAGCCGGCAAATCGGACTTGTGAAACTGAAACGCTCGTTAATCAAGCACAATGACGAGGAGGCGGTAAATCGGGCACTGAGACGACACGATTGGTAAACCCTTCGCGACAAGGCGAGAGTGATTGCGCCGCGCTCCTGGGTAAAATTTGGATTTCAACGCTATGGCAAGGAGACCGTTGCGCCGAGCTGCCGCAGCAGCCCTAAGGAATCATCGACAAATCGGCATTCGACAATCTTGCCATTCACGATTCGGAAGAGGTCCGCTCCAATCCATCGCACCGGCTTACCGGTAGCTCGGATGCCCTCAAACTCACTGGTTTGGGCTCCTTGAACGGTGTACCACATGGCCACTTTGTCTCCCTCGGCCACCACATCTGTGATGGTTACCCGGAGGTTAGGGAATGCCGTAATGAACCGGCTCATGCTCTTCTTGAGCCCCGGATGACCCACAACTTGGTCATTGATAATGACCTCGGAGATGAATATTTCATCGACCACCGTCAAGTCTTTGTTGTTGAAGCCCTGGTCTATCCAGCGTCGGACCAGCGCCTTATTGCCTTCCGGATTCATCTGTGAAGGTGTTGCTGCGCGCATCGAGGCGAACCAAGATGAACACGCTACAGCGGCAATTCCCAGAAAAAACATCAGGGTCAACCGTCGCATGTTTTCCTCCGGCGCTTTCCGCGCAATAATCTTCACCGGCACAAAGCCACTCTATCCTCAACTATGCGTTTCTATCCTACGACGTTCTTGCACGAGCGTCAGCCCGTCATGGACACGAGTGTAGCGGACGTAACGCCGTACTGTTTAGCCATCGCTGGTCAGTTGGCGAGAAGTCGGCTTGTCATAGAAGTGAATTCGAGCCCAGGCGTCCTCTTAGTGAAGGCATAGGCGGTTACACGGTCAGTGGAGGTAGGGCACCCGACGACAGCCAAACCTTGGCCGCTTCATATTGATCTCAGCTCCTCGACAACTCCATCGGATGTTTCAACTGGCGCCGACCTGATCGTTTAAAAACTCCCTTCACCACGATGTCGAGAATGTCCCCTCGGCTCCGACCTACTTATGAAAGCGCACAGAGCAGTGCGAAAATAAAAAGGAGCGGAACCATGAAATACATATTAATGATGAACACAACGGAAAGAGGGCCCTACAGCATCTTCAACTGGCCCACGAAAGACTTCGAGGCGCACATTGCGTACTGGAAAAGCCTCAATACGGACCTCAAAAACCTTGGCGAGTTGGTGGCGGTCGAAGCGTTGACCGGACCGGACCAGGCGAAGCTCGTGCGGGCGGACAAGAACGGCATGCCGGTTACGGACGGCGTATTTCCGGAATCAAAGGAGTTTCTCGCCGGCTACTGGATCATCGACGTCGAATCTCCGGAGCGAGCCTACGAGATCGCTGCCCGCGCGTCGGCGGCTCCGGGACCAGGCGGGGTGCCATTGAACATGGCGATCGAAGTACGGCAGGTGATGACCGGTCGTCGGGACGAACTGTCGTGATGCCACCTTTGTTAGACACTCATGGCGAGCACCTGTTGCGCGAACTCGCGCCGCAGGTGCTCGCCGTGGTGGTCCGCCGCTTCAGCGACTTTGCCGCCGCGGAGGACGCGGTTCAGGAGGCGCTGATTGCAGCATCCCTGCAATGGCCCCGGGATGGCGTTCCCGATAGTCCACGCGCGTGGCTGATCCAGGTCGCTTCGCGGCGCATGACTGATTACCTGCGCAGCGAGGTGGCCCGGCACCGCAGGGAGGCTGCCGCAGCCATGGAGACCGATCGCCTGGCGTGGGCAGCCGGGGTTGAAAGTGACGTGGAACAAGATGACACGCTCATCCTGTTATTCATGTGCTGCCATCCTGTGTTGAGTCCGTCATCCGCAATCGCCCTCACGTTGCGGGCGGTGGGCGGCTTAACCACACGCGAAATTGCCAACGCGTTTTTGGTGCCGGAAGCGACGATGGCACAGCGTATCAGCCGCGCCAAGCAAAGCATCAAGGCTTCCGGCGTGCCGTTCAACATGCCGGATGCGATGGAACGCGCGGAACGCCTCATGTCCGTGTTGCATGTGCTCTACCTGATATTCAATGAGGGCTACAGTGGCAGCATTGGCTCTGACCTGCAACGCCGCGATCTGGCGAACGAGGCGATTCGGCTTACCCGGGCAGTTCATCACCTCCTCCCCGATAATGGCGAGGTCGCAGGTCTGCTCGCGCTCATGATCCTGACGGATGCACGGCGGCGGGCCCGCACCGGACCGGAAGGCGAGTTGATTCCGCTCGACAAACAGGATCGAACTCTATGGGATCAGAAAGCCATCTCGGAGGGTGTCGCCCTTATCAGCCTGACGCTCTCTCGCGGCTCGATTGGCTCTTACCAGCTGCAGGCCGCGATAGCCGCTGTCCATGACGAGGCCGCTCGCGCTCAGGATACCGACTGGACCCAGATCCTGGCGCTGTATGGTTTGCTCAGGCGCATCTCCGACAATCCCATGGTGACGCTCAACTACGCGATCGCTGCGGCCATGGTGCACGGCCCCTCGACCGGTCTCAAATTGTTGGAGGCACTGGACGCGGATTCACGGCTGGCAGGCCACTATCGCATCGACGCCGTTCGTGCCCATCTCTTCGAGATGGCCGGAGATCAGCAAAGGGCGATCGCGTATTATCAGGCTGCGGCGCGTCGCACCACGAGCATCCCGGAACGCGACTATCTCACGACGAAAGTCACCCGAATGAACGAGGATTCCCTCGAGTGATCAGCTTTGCACATAAAGTCGGAACGAGAGCCAAACACCCCTCCTCAGAACGAGGAGGGGTGGTGTTGATCAAGAGATTGATTTTCTTTGAACCAACCGCCCCGCCGCCCCATCTCTTGATGGTGCACCCCGCCCGAACCAAGGCGGGGAGTTCGCTCGCTTCGACTTTATGTGCAAAAGCCCGAATGATCCCATGGCGGGTTAAGCGATGAATGATACGTACCGACTCACTGACCGCGCCATTCAGCAGATGTTGCTGCGGCAGGGCTGTTGGACTGCAGAATCCTTGTGCTATTCGTTGATCTTCGGATTAGGGATCGGACTATTGGGCCAGGCTCCCCTTTGGCCGCTGATAGGAATCAACGGAATTTTAGTTTTGCTCCATTTGAAAGCACTCCGTCACGCTCGCCAATGGACGGAGAATTGGCGGGATTTTGAAGTGCAGGTGAAGACTGACCGTGTGCTTGTGCTCCGACACGGGGCGGTCGAATCCACCGCAACAAAGTTTGAAATCAGGAGAATCTCAGAAGTTCGAGGCAATGGTTTGTGGATTTATGCCGGGAGTCGGGGATTCTCGCTTCCGTCGCAGCTTTCAGGCTACGAGAAGTTGAAGAGGACACTATCGACCTGGAGCACCATCGAGCGTACGAGCTCACTGCCCTTGTGGATGTACATTGGCTGGCCAGCTGCCGCCGCTATGTTCGCATCTGCATTACTGGTCCGCTCTCCGTATGTCTTTTTGGTGTTGCTCGCATTCACGGGATTTTATCTGTTGCGATTGGCGCGTCTGTCGATCAAAACCTGGAAGACGGACGGATGGAACTGGCGCGGCAAGATTGCATCCGGGCGTATTCATGATCCATTTTGGATTCCAGCGATTCCTTTGGCGATGCTTGGAACGCTGGTGGTGAAATCGATCTTGATGGTTTTCTAACTACCGCCCAGGTGCGGCAAGTTTCACCGAGCCCGGCTACTTGACAGGGGCACGGGGGGTGGATTGGCAGCGATGTTGTAACCTCAGAGCGATTGCAGCACACTGCGAGAGCGGTCAGCATCCCTGGCGCGCCTGACCTGACTGATGGAGGGATACTATGATTTCGCGAGAGGGTCTCGTTGCGGAGTATCTCTTGAATGGGAATGCGGACGATACCAGTGGCGGCGGATTTCACGGGCTAGTGAATGGGGCAATGCCGGCTCCGGACCGTTTCGGCACACCAAACAGCGCATACATGTTTGATGGCAAGGACGATTACATCATCGTCTCTCCGCCTCCGAAGTTCACCAATGTCGCGCTTACGGTTTCGGTATGGGCGCGTTGTGAGGCTCCAAAACAACGCTGGTGGCACGACTGCATCATCTGTCAGGACAACGGCGATGACGATGACCGTTCTCGAAGAATTTTCCAGCTCAGCATGCTTCAGGATCGAATCGTGTGGCATCGGATGGTTGAAGCGCCAGATCCTTTCACCATTGATCCCGTTACCCCCGGAGTCTGGTATCACTGTGCGGCTGTTTTCGGCGACGGCCTCCATAAGCTCTATGTGAACGGCGCGTTAAACAACTCGGTCCGCCACAGGCTGGCGGTTCATGCGGACGAACCTCTGTACATTGGCAGGAAAGGGACCGACGAGAAGTTCTTCTACTTTGACGGCGTCATCGACGACATCCGAATTTACAACCGCGCGCTGACGGGAGAAGAGATCCAATCGCTGCTATAGTTTTCCTTTAGAAGTCAGCCGGTATCGGGGCGTTATCGCCGGACCAATCTTTCACGGTTCCATCTTTTGTCTTCAGAAACCCCAATATGCAGTCATTGTCGTGGCCTTTGGGGACCACCCGGAGACGGCGGCAGCGCGCTTTGATCGTATCGCCTGCCTTGACGTAATCTGCCGTGACTCCTATTCCTTGAAGCTCCTTCGGACTACCTGCTTCCAGAGGCCAAAGTTGCAGCACGCCATCATCGCCTCTGACCTCCAGCATGACCCAGGAATGTGGCGGTGTCAGACGCACTTCCCTCACCACCCCCTGAATGTCGGAAAACGTATCGTTGAAGAGGCCAGGTGGATGTGTGTGGTGCGCCCCCATTGGCAAAGCGATGGCGACCACAAAAGCGATCGCGCCTCCAAGCATTGAAACAAGAGGACCAGATTCAAATCGCATTCGTCCCTCCGTCCATGAAATCGTATTGATTCTTCTTCCTATAGACAGAGCAATGAGCGCCCCAGTTCAGATTTGGTTCTCTGGCAGACGGGGAGGATGAGGTTCAGTGAGAGAGATGACGTCAACAACTGACAAGCGTTGGTGCTGACTCAGTTTGAATTTGAATTCCTTCCGCTTATCAGGAAGTAGACGACACCAAGAATAACCACGACAACAACTCCTGCCATCCATATCGGAATTCCGATCATTCAGTTCTCCTTACGCGGAACGTTGCTTGTACGGCCTGCGCTTCGCATGCTTCTGCTCCATGTTCTTAGCGTCCAGCAGCAAGGCTACTTGCTTTCAAGACTTCGGATCTTGGAAGTGAGCAGCACCCAAGCATTCGCTAGCCTTCGTCAGGATGAGGGACGCCGGCGGGTTGGGCTTTGGACGAGGACTCGGCTCCGGGTGGCTCGCGGAACGGTTCCACGGGAATGCGTTTGTAACATACCTCCAGGACATCCAGGTTTTCCGTGCCGCCCGGCGCGTGCAGAACCACGCGGTCGCCCGCTGCAGCCTTCATCAACGCGCGCGCCAGGGGCGACACCCAACTGATATGGTCGCGTTTGAGATCGACCTCGTCGGTGCCGACGATGCTCACCACTCGCTCCGTTCCAGCGGCATTGGCATAGCGCACGGTCGCACCGAAGAATGCACGCGTCGCCGACTGTCCCGTTCTCGGCTTTTCGGGGTCCACCACTTCCGCAGCGTCGATTCGCTTCGTGAGAAAGCGAATCCGTCCATCGATCTGGCGAAGCCGCCGCTTGCCGTACTGATAGTCGGCGTTCTCACTGCGATCGCCGTTGCTCGCAGCCCACGACACCACCCTGGTCACTGCCGGTCGTTCCCTGGTGAGAAGAAAATGGTGCTCCTCTTTGAGTCGCTGCAGACCGCTTGGCGTAATGTAGTTCTTGACTCGCGTGCCGGTAACTTCTGCTGGAGGTTTTCTCGTAAACCCTTTTTGCATACGGCTAATCTTTTAACGCGCGAGCATAGCGCGCCACAAGAGTTCTTACTGCGGCCCGAATACACCCTCGAGAAATCCAGGCAGGGCAGGCCCGCCTGCCGCCCCAACCGCAGGAATTTCGATCATGATGTCGTCCGCGAGACCATCGTGATTTGAATCCACCGTGCTAAACGAAGTCCCGGGATGTCCATTGGACACGAAAAGCTGCGGATGATCGAAAGGCGCACGCCTGTACAGCACACGCTCATCGGTTAACGCTTCAAGAAATGCCACGATGGCATCCACTTCGTTTGGTGCCAGGACCGGGACTGCGAGAGGTTCAATCACGGTCCCATCCAATTCCGTTGTCGGCGCCACGTTTCCGCCCCGGCTGTAAAGTTCGACGGCCTCGCGCAATGTCAGGATGTCTCCATTGTGAAAGTAAGGCGCCGTAAGGGCCACGTTTCGCAGCGAGGGAACCTTGAACGCCCCTTGCACTCCGAATCCCTTTGTTACCGCAGCTCCATCAAAGTTGAACGGTAAGAGTGGAAGCGTCGGGAACAAACGTCGCGTAAACGAAAGTGGGCCAAAGAGGTCACTTGCTCCGACGCCAAGGTCGTTGTCTGTCGGGCGGATTCCGATGTTGTTGAAGCCCTTGTCGATGATGTTGCCGTCACGATTGCGCACCGGTCCGTTGGTTGCGGCGGCCACGCGTCTCACCGACGCATCTGTCAGTTCCGACTGCTCGTGACAATTAGAGCATCGGATGTGTGGAAGCTCCGGCGGCGTGAACGTACGAGTTCTATCATTAAAGAGGTGCGCGCCGAAGAGTGCGAGTCGAGTGATGTGCTGCGGCGTGGTATTGGTCCAGGGATTCAATAAAGGGTCCGTCGGCGATGGATGTTGCCGCCGGAATCGATCCCACGGCGTGTCGTCGGACACCAGAGTTGCTTCGTACATCTGCACTGCGATTCCAAAAAAGAGGCTGAAGTTATATTGAAGCAGGGAGTATTCACTGTCGTTGCAATCCTGGTCGCATTCCGGGTCATTCTTCAGCACGACAATCACGGATCCGTCAGGATTGACCCTAATCACCTTCTTCGAGTCCCACCATTTGGGCTGAAAGGCAGCCTGAATCATTTTGTCGTAGCGATTGATGTAAAGTCCGGGATCAGGCCAACGCGACAGTGGACCCAACACACTATCCGTCGGTGAAACCAGTTGGTTCACAAGCGGGCGTGCCTTATGGAGCTTCTTACCCTGGTCACGCTTCGACTTCGACAGATCTCTCGCAACGTCAACGCGGGTCCGCCCAGGCGTCGCCATCTCGAGATCACTCACGATCGGAGCCACGGCCTGGGAAGCAAGACTCGAGTTCTCCAGCGCGACGATCACCTCTGCCAATTCGCCAGACTCTTCAACTCGCAAAACCCGGGCTGCGGGATCACGCCTGCCCAGATGATTAACACCGTTGAAAATATTCTCGGCCCGGCCATCCCAAAACTGACGGTGGTTAAAAACGGCATTGATCACCGAAGGTGTGTTTCGAGGCTCAACCCGTCTTGTGTTGATGGAACCCACGGCAAATCCCATGTCATCTACTTTGCCCTCGGGGCTATGAATGCCCTGCGATGCAACGGAGTCATTGCTATCCAGTGCTCCGTTGAGTGTCCCGCGAACGCCAGGTATGGAAAGCCGTGTCAGGGGAAAATCCGTGGCCTTGAGTTGGTAGTTCGGACCTCTGCCGGCCGAGTATCCCAAATCAGCTCCAGGCACATGTTTCAGCCCCGGACTTAACTGGTTTTTGGAACGTGGATCAGCGCCGGCACGAAAGTGACAACTGGCGCACGCTTGCACACCATCACTTCCCACCTGCATGTCCCAAAAAAGCGCCTTACCTAGAGCGCGTGCCATGTCGGCGTCGGCAACGAAGTCGTTGAGGCCAGGCGGAACCGGAACGGGAATAAGGCGAAGGTCTCCCGGTAAACTGGGAAGGTCAGCGGCAAGCGGGGGATTCGGTACGCGACGGATTTCCGCATCAGAAGGTGTCTGAGCGAGAAGCAAGGAACTTGTGATGAGGGCCCCAGAAACGGGAAGGAATCTCTTCATACTGTCCTCCTGCGGGATCAATTGAAAAGGTGCCCGATCCTAGTGCGGCTATAACGTTTCGTCAAACAAAAATGCCCAATAGAAATGCCCGCAGTGAAGTACTGAGCCGGACAACGATCACGAGTCTGACTCGGGCAGAAGTCTGGCTGGCCTTGACCTTTACGATGCCGTCGAGGTCTCAGCGGCAGGAAGGTTACAACTAACCACCTGCCATAAGTTACAGTTCACCTCTTCCCCGGTTCCCTGAAGAATCCTTTTGCGGCCTAACTCTCGACATCTCTGGTCCGGTGAAGAGATCCTGCCGTTGCCGCTGACGCAAATATCGGAAGAGAAAGAGGGGATCGTATGGGATTGAATTTGAGGAAGTTCATGGTTTCCGGAAGCGCGCTGCTGATTGTGATGACCCTGTGTGCAGTTCAATCCGTCGAGGCGCAGGACCTCGATGGCACACTCAAGAGGATCAAAGCGTCGAGCACGATAAACCTCGGGTACGTGCAGTTTGCGCCGCCGTTTTCCCTGCTCGGTCCCGATAAAGTACCCGCAGGCTATTCCATCGATCTGTGCAAGCACGTTGCCAGCGTCATTCAGAAGCAGCTCAACGTAAATCTCAAGCTCAATTGGGTTGAGGTGACGACTGAAAACCGAATGAATCTGGTTGACCAGGGCAAAGTGGATCTCGAGTGCAGTACGAGTACGATCACACTTTCGCGTCAGGACAAAGTGGACTTCAGCCTGATGACGTTTATCGATGGCGCCAGTTTCCTGACGCTCACCAGTTCGCCCATTCGAAGCCTGTCCGACCTGTCCGGCAAACGTATTGCGGTAATTCCGGGCACTACTACTGAAAAAGCGCTGGCCAAGTTTCTCAAGGACGAATTCATTACCGCTGTCACAGTACCGGTCAAAGATCACACTGAGGGACGGACAGCGCTCGAGCGGGGTAACGTAGCCGCATTAGCTTCGGACCAGGGCATCCTGATTGGGCTTGCGCTAACGACCGCCGATCCGAAGCGATTCACATTGTCGGATCGCCTGATCTCTTATGAGCCGTACGGATTCATGTTGCACCGCAATGATGCAGCTTTCCGAACGGCGGTAAATCGGGCGCTGGCTGGGCTGTACCGGTCGGGCGAAGTCCTGGCGATCTATGATCGGTGGTTCGGAGTTCTCGGCAAGCCCAGCGAGGCGCTTAAGGGCATGTACATGCTCAACGGCCTGCCCGAATAACTACCTACTCACGTTGCGGTGTAGGCGCAGTCGCGGACTGCGCCTACACCTGGTCCGACACCCCGCTGCCTGAGATCGATCCATTCTCAAGACGTTTCTGTTGGCATGCTGCCGACGATGGACTTCGCCCTCTTGAAGATGACGGTCAACGTTTCATCCGAACTCCTTAGGCTCGGATTCGGCAGAATGCCACACAGTTCCCATCCCTTTTCGCCAGCCTGGTCGAGAAAGTTTTGCAGGTCGCCGGGAAGGATGTCGTTCATTTCACTCTTGGGGGCCAGTCCTTTGCCGTCAAAAGTCGCATATCCGTATTTCCATTCCATCGGATTCTCCCTTCTCAAAAGACGTTATCACCAGAAGGAGCGTTGCTGTGACCGATCGGGCTAACCAAAACTGGAGATCCTTGGAAAAGCGCTTTGTGAAGTCCGCCGGCGCCGAGTTGGGTGATTACGATCCGCCACTGTAATGACCGATACTTGGATCTATGACGACGAACACCAATGGCCGCTTTATCGCTCCGATGTTACTGCTGCCAAAATCGGCTCTGCCTGAGGAAAACAACTGGCGGTATGAGCTGAAGCTGGACGGTTATCGCGCCATCGCCTTCAAGTCACGCGGCAGGGTAAGTCTTCGCTCGCGCAATGATAAGGATTTCAGCGGGAACTATCCTGCAATCGCAAGAGCGCTCTCCGGGATGTCTGATGAAACCATCATCGATGGGGAGATCGTCGCCTTCGATGAATCCGGAAGGCCTTCCTTTAACGCGTTGCAGAATTACGGTTCGACCCGACAGCCAGTTCTCTATTACGTGTTTGATGTCCTGGCGCTGTCGGGCCGAGAACTGCTGCGTACGCCGTTAGAGCGCAGGCGCCAAATTCTTGAAGAACACATCCTGCCTACTCTGGTTGAGCCGGTTCGTTACGCTCCGTTTCTGGATGCTCCTCTTTCGGATTTGATTCGATCCGTCAAAGCCCAGGGATTGGAAGGCATCGTCGCGAAACGAGCCGACAGCTTTTATGAGCCCGGACTGCGCTCGGGTGCCTGGCAAAAAATGCGAGTCAACCAATCGCAGGAATTCGTCGTTGGGGGATATACGGTTGGCAACCCATTCGATGCGCTGGTGTTTGGTTACTACGACGGGAGAGACCTGATCTATGCCGCCAGAACACGCAATGGGTTCACGCCTGCGTCGCGGGCAGCGTTGTTCCGGAAATTCAGAGGGCTTGAGATCACGGAATGCCCATTCGTGAATCTTCCCGAGGGAAGGAGCGGCCGTTGGGGACAAGGCTTGACGAAAGAAAAAATGAAGGACTGCAGGTGGCTTAAGCCAGTTCTAGTAGGCCAATTTGAGTTTTTGGAATGGACCGAAGACAACCATCTTCGACATTCACGTTTCGTTGGTCTCCGAGAAGATAAAAGTCCACTTGAAGTTGTCAAGGAAGCGGCAGCCAGATTCCTCAGCGATGACTAAATCGATATGCAACCGGTGTAACGCCGACCACCGAGAGGAAGCCCTCTCTTGAAACGCTTCGGCGTGGTCCGTATAAGAATGCAACTCGGCTCCCATGTCGGATTCTTTCAGGCCCCTGGAGAACCCTGAACACAGTCGCTGTGGACGGGGTGGGAGTTGAGCATCCTGTTCGATCGACCTTGCCTCGCCCTACGGCACGATTTCGATACGGACCTTCTGTAGAATCACCGGCGTTACGGGCCGCTCATTTTTCGTTTTGACCGTGCCGATCTTCCGGACCACATCCATTCCACGAACGACCTGGCCGAACACCGCATTGACCTTGTTGAGCTCGCGAGCTTCGCGAAGGGTAATGAAGAACTGGCTCGTTGCGGAATTCGGCTTTCCCGGATTCGCCATGGAGAGGATCCCGGCGCGATCGTGGATGAGTTGCGGGGAGAATTCGTCAGGAATGGGAAATCCTGAGCCGCTCGTGCCGGTTCCTGCGGGATCGCCGCTCTGAATCATGAATCCATCGACGACCCTGTGAAATACAAGTCCGTCGTAGAACGCCTTTCCACTCACGATCTCGCCCGTATTCGGATCCTTCCAATCTTTTGTTCCCTGAGCGAGGCCGGTGAAGTT
>Ga0068859_100005656_pt1 | contig 12725 bp, 6 predicted proteins | sample KBSSwiS22_FD_66585 | JGI IMG/M metagenome (GOLD analysis project Ga0068859, IMG submission 66585) | Switchgrass rhizosphere microbial communities from Kellogg Biological Station, Michigan, USA - KBS Switchgrass S2-2 | ecosystem: Host-associated > Plants > Roots > Rhizosphere > Soil ... | reverse complement strand
ATATTACTTACCATGTTGATGAAGAAATGCGCATTTCAAAAGCAATTATAGATGCACAGGAACAGGAACGCCGTTTTATTGGTGGAGAATTGCATGATAATGTTAACCAGATACTGGCTGGTTCATTAATGGCACTGAGTATGGTAAAAGGCAATAAGAGTATAACCAAAAAAGCAATGGAATTTATAGAGATGGGCAGAGCACATATTTTTAATGCCATTGAAGAAGTTAGAAAACTATCTCATAAATTGGCACCTGCTTCTTTTGATGACAGTTCTTTACAAGATGCTTTCGAAAACCTGCTGCAAACTTTTAATGTCAGCAACCAGTTCAATATAAAACTAGAAATGGATGATGCATGTAATACTGCTAATGGTGATGTACAGATCAATTTGTACAGGATATTGCAGGAGCAGGTAAAAAATATTGTTAAGTATGCCGGGGCAACTGAGATTGAAATTTCTGTGAAAAAATCAGGCAATGCATTAAAGATGCGTATCTGTGATAACGGTAAGGGGTTTGATGTAAAATCTGCAAAAAAAGGTATTGGCCTCAGCAATATAAAAAAGAGAGCCCAATCTTTTTCAGGAAAGTTCATTGTAAATTCAGCGGTAGGAAAAGGTTGCGAAATGATTGTAGAGATACCATTGTTGGGTAATTCCATTCAAAAACCAGCTACACGTTCAAAAAAAATGATCAACCTGTAATCATTAATTCATCCAATGCGGTGATATCAATTAAAAAAATCGCATTCTTTTTCTAAGGAGCTGACGGGGTTGTCATAAAATCATCCAAATCCCTTTTATCTTTTTTAGTAGGCCTTCCTTGTTTGCTCATTCTTTTACCTGTATGAAAAACTGCAGCCTGGAATTTGATGCGATCTAATTCTTCCGGCGGCGTAATATCAGTATAGTATTTTATTGCTTCGCTGTATTGTACCCTGTGGTCCAGCAAACCGGTAACTTTTATCACCCAGCGTTTAGCTTCGGTCTTCACTTCATATTCATCATTCACATTTACGGTTCGGGATGCTTTGCAATTATCACCATTACATTTTATCTTGCCTTTATCGCAGGCATCGGCTGCCTGGCTCCTCGTTTTAAAAAGGCGGATGGCCCATAAATATTTATCCAGCCTAAGTTTTTCTTTTTCCATTGGGCAAAATTAAGTGCTTTTCTTTAAGGGCTCCCCAAGGGTTGACAACCTTTTAGCCGGCTTTTAATTTACAAAAAGTCTTTCGAAGGTTGTCAACCCTTGAGAATAAAGGTTGTCAACCCTCGTATCCTTTTATACCAACGGTGATTATCGGTTGATCTATTTGCTTATTTTTATCGCCTAAAACAATACATATGAAGTTTAGGATAATTGCACTCTGTTTACTTTTTGTTTTTGCTGTACAGTCAATGTCTGCCCAGCGCCGCATTAACTGGACACCCGATGGGAATGCCTATACCAAAATTAAAGATGGCGGTATAGTGAAGGTTGACCCCAAAACCGATGCGGAAACCATATTGGTAAAAAAAGAACAGCTTACACCAGCAGGTGGCAAAGCCTTATTTCCACAATCGTATGCTTTTAGTAACGACAATTCAAAACTGCTCATCTTTACCAATACCGTAAAAGTATGGCGTTTAAATACCAAAGGCGATTACTGGGTACTGGATATAGCATCTAATAAACTCACTCAGTTAGGCATGCATTTGCCGGCACGTTCATTAATGTTCGCCAAATTTTCTCCTGATGGAAAAAAAGCAGCTTATGTTAGCGAACACAATTTATTTGTGGAAGATCTTTCCACCAACGTAAGCAAAAGACTAACTAACGACGGTACACGAAAATTAATTAACGGCACTTTTGATTGGGTATATGAAGAAGAATTTGGTTGCCGCGATGGTTTCAGGTGGAGCCCCGATGGTAGCAGGATCGCTTTCTGGCAGGTGGATGCCACCAAGATAAGGGACTATTACATGCTGAACACTACAGATAGTAATTACTCACATGTAATTCCGGTGGAGTATCCAAAAGTGGGCGAATCACCATCACCTGTTAAGATTGGTGTTACGGATATTAATTCAGGCATTATACGCTGGATGCAGATTGAAGGTGATCCGCAGCAGCATTATTTGCCGCGTATGGAATGGAGCGGCAGCAATGAATTGATCGTTCAGCAACTTGACCGTAAACAACAGGAAAGTAAACTGATCTATTGCAATACCAACGATGGCATTACACATACTTTTTGGGCAGAGAATGATGATGCCTGGGTGGATTTAAATTCTGCCGATATTTTTGGTGAGCCCGGAGGTTTTTCATTTATCAATAAAGGCCAGGATTTTATCTGGGTAAGTGAAAAAGATGGCTGGAGACATATTTACAAGATAAGCCGCGACGGAAAAACAGAAACCTTATTAACCAAAGGCAATTATGATATTGAAAGTATAAAATGTATTGATGAAGCCAGCAACTATATTTATTTTACAGCATCACCAACCAATGCTACGCAGTTATACCTCTATCGTATTCGTATTGAAAATAAACCGGGCCTTTTAGATAAATTTAAAAAAGGTAAAGAAGAAGCTGAATTGGTAAGTGCAGACAATTTAGTAGGAACGCATGGATACAATATTTCTCCCAATGGAAAATTTGCCACACATTCCTTTTCCAATTACAATACACCTCCGGTAAGAGAATGGATAACACTACCCGATAATAAACCCGTTAACCAGGCAAAAAGTATTGCAGCAACAATTAAAACGGATAATGAGAATGATGTGGAATACCTGCAGATAACTACCGACGATAATGTTACTGTTGACGCATGGATCAACAAACCAAAGAATTTTGATCCTGCTAAAAAATATCCTGTAATAATGGAAGTGTATGGCGAACCTGCAGCTTCTACTGTACAGAATACTTATGGCGGGCATAGCAATTTTTTATATAATGGAGATATCAGGGCCGATGGATACATACAGGTTTCTGTAGATAATCGTGGCACACCAATGCTAAAAGGTGCAAAATGGCGCAAATCGATCTACAGAAAGATCGGAACTATCAACATTCGTGACCAGGCCATGGCAATGAAAAAATTACTGGAAGCAAGAACTTATATGGATAAAGATCGTGTAGCCGTTTGGGGTTGGAGCGGAGGTGGTTCATCTACATTGAATTTAATGTTCCAGTACCCCGACATTTTTAAAACAGGAATTGCTATTGCAGCAGTGGGCAACCAGTTAAACTACGATAACATTTACCAGGAAAGATATATGGGTTTACCACAAGAGAATATGGAAGACTTTGTAAAAGGTTCACCCATTACTTACGCAAAAAACTTAAAAGGAAATTTACTGTACATACATGGCACCGGTGATGATAACGTACATTACAGCAATGCAGAACAACTGCTGAATGAACTGATAAAATACAATAAACAATTTCAGTTTATGGCATATCCTAACCGTACACACAGCATTTCCGAAGGAGAAGGTACATCACTGCATTTAGCAACTTTGTACACTACTTATTTAAGACAGCATTGCGAACCGGGAGCAAAAAATTAAATGATACGATATTGTCAATAAAAAATGGCGACTTATAAGCTGCCATTTTTTTATGGATTGTTTTAAACCATCAGGAACTTGTAAAGTCTTAACCGCATAAAACAAATCTTTATGAAAAAGTATTTTTTTAGAATTATAATGTTGCTTGCCATAATGGTTTCATTTACAGCAGCAACCGATGCACAAATTGTAGTTAAGATTCGCCCTGCTGCACCGGTACTCAGGGCAAGGCCAATCGCTCCTTCGCCCCGGCACGTGTGGGTAAGCGGAAATTATGTATGGCGTGGTGGCCAGTATGTATATGAAGAAGGATATTGGGCTATGCCTCCGGGCCCACGTAACGTTTGGGTAGAAGGCCGTTGGAAACACAGAAGGGGAGGTTGGGTTTGGATACCAGGCCATTGGAGAAGGCGCTAAAAAAAAATAAAAATAGTTTTAACGGGGTCATAGATGTAAGCCGGAGCCTGCCATGCGCAGGCTCTCTTACTTTACAGGTACGATTGTTAAAATTTTACTTTGGCATAATCTTCGCTTCTTTAATAACGTTTCCATTAAAATCAACAAATGAAAAACTTACTTACAGCAATACTGGTTCTTTCCACTTTTTTTGCAACTGCACAAAGAAATAAATTAAGTGATGACCATGAAAATTTTTTCAGGTTTGGGGTAAAGGGTGGTGTTAATGCAAATAAAATTACCGGCCAGTCTTATAACAGCGGGTTCAACTATAATTATCAGTTGGGTGCATTTATGCAATTTAATTTTGCAAGCCGATTGGGTATTCAGCCCGAAGTAAATTTTGTACAAACTTCATCAGAGTTCAGTAACGATCCCAATGATATTTATGATGATATCTTCAGGGATGGCAGCCAAAAAAAATCTAAATTAAATTATCTTGAAGTACCGGTATTATTAAATGTAAGCATTGGCCCAAGCAAAAGAATAAAACTACAGGTTGGGCCTGCTTATGGTGGCCTGGTAAAACAAACTGTTGACAGTTTAAAAAATAGCGGGGATATTTATAAAAATGCAGACTGGAGTGCTATTGGTGGTTTATGGATACAATTACCTTTTATTAATATGGGAGCAAGATACAAACTTGGTTTATCGAATATCAATGCTATTGATGACCGGCAAACCTGGAAGAACCAGGCGATACAGGTCTTCGTTGGTGTTACCTTTTAATGTCCGTCGCAACTCACATGATCTGACGTCTCGTCTGATCATGTGAGTTGCGAGGGTCTGACGTCCTCGTCTGACCATGTGACGCCCCGCTGAGCATTTGGTACATGGTCAGACGAGGACGTCAGACCATGTACCAAACTTCGTCTGGCCATGAGAGTATTGCAATGCCTCTAAAAACCTGCAATCTTCTTTATTGATTTTGGTTGTTTTAAAATGACTTTGTACTTTACAAGTATAATCATTCACCATGCAAAACATTATACTTGAAAATTTACTACTGATAGATATTGAAACCGTGCCACAGCATCCCTCTTTTGATCTGTTAAGTGAAGACTGGAAACAATTGTGGGAAGAAAAAACGGTACGCACCTTACCCGATTTTACTTCGGCTGCAGAATTTTATCCGCAACGTGCAGGAGTAATGGCGGAGTTTGCAAAAATTGTTTGCATCAGCATCGGTTATTTCACAAAACAAAACAATGCCTTGCAGTTAAGGGTAAAATCTTTTTTTGGGGATGACGAAAAAAAATTGCTGCAGGATTTTATTACCACGGTTAACCAGATGGAATCTAAAAATAATAAATGGAGTTTTGCAGGGCACAATATTAAAGAATTTGATATCCCTTTTATTAGCCGCAGGCTTTTAATAAACAGTTTACACATTCCTGTTTACCTCGATTTTCAGAATATGAAACCCTGGGATACCAATATCGTCGATACTTTTCAATACTGGCGTTTTGGCGATTATAAAAATTACACCTCATTAAAATTATTGGCTGCTGCAATGGGCGTTCCTTCTCCAAAAGATGATATTGATGGCAGCATGGTGGCCGGTGTTTACTGGGAAGAAAAAAACTTACAACGCATTGCAACGTATTGCCAGAAAGATGTGGTTACAACAGCCAATATTATTTTACAGTTTAAGAATAGAGAATTGCTGAAAGAGGAGCAGGTGGTAATTGTGCCATAAAACAGCTAAAACAAAAACTATGGGGAATAAAATCTTTAGAATTTCCTATTTTATATTCCTTGTCAGTTTGATTGCAATGCTTTTGTTGAGTAGCATGCATGTTATCTCTTTTGGAGTAGACGTGGGAGACTCTTTAACCAGGGTTATGATCGTCATTATCATATTCATCTCCTTATTTATTTTTCTGCCTGTAAACAAAAGTAAAAGTGAAACGCTTTTTTTAAATGCTTTGCGAATGACACTGATCTTGCTGATGCTTGTTATAATTATTTTTTTGGTAAATGATTTTACTTCACGACTATAATTACAAAAGCCCACTGGTAGAACAGTGGGCTTTTGTAATTAGGTAAGATATTTCATTTATTCTATCGCCACTTTTATTGTAGTTACATTATCTGCAGCTACTACTTTTACAAAATACAATCCCTTAGCCATACCCGAAGTACTGATCTGTACATGCGATTGTGCTGATGTTGTTTTGTAAACAATTTTTCCTTCAGCATTTAGCATCAGTATGCTTGCTGGCTGGTTGCCAGTTTTAGCAATGTACAAATTGATAAAATCTGTTACAGGGTTAGGCACCACTTCAGCAGTGTAGTTAGAATTAAACAACACTTTCTTAATATCAGAATAATCATACTTCGCATCTTTATCCACTTCTTTTAAGCGGTAATAATTAATACCCTTCATTGGAGCATTATCATAAGTGCCATAATTGATGCGCTGGCTGCTGTTACCTGCTGCTGCAACAGTTGCAATGCTGTTCCATGTTCTTCCGTCAACAGATCTTTCTACAACAAAATGACTGCTGTTAGTTTCCTGTTCTGTACTCCAGGTGATCTTTGCAGTATTATTAACTTTCTGTACATCAAATGAATTCAGCTTAACGGCTAACACAGCATTATCATTCCTGGTATACCAGATTGGAGCCGTAACAATGCGGCTGGTACCATTGGTAATATCAATGTAATAGTAACCTGTAATGTTGTTAGGTAAATTGATGTCTGTAAATTTCAAACTATTGCCAATAGCGGAATCAATTTTTACAGGTAAAACGCCGCTGCCGGGCACACCATACATAACACGTATAACCGCAGTTGCAGTAGATGTTGTTACATCGGTTAATGTAACCGAAATATTAGGAGCAAACCTGTCTAACACAGTTGACCCCATAATTTTTGTATTAAGCGTAAAATCTACTTTGCTGTCGCAATCCTGTGTAGCATAAAAATTCATATTCCTCATACCGCCAATAATAGCAGTCTTGGTTAACACAGGTGCAATGATTGCAGTTCTTGAATAAGTAGCATGGCCAAAAGTTGTATTATGGTTATCATGATCAATAGTTGGCCCCAGGTGATAACCTTTAGACAATAACGTTTGATAATACCATAGATACGACATTGAAGAACCAGGATTTGAATAGGTGGTGTTGGTAGATGTAGCAGGGCCGCTTTCTACTGCAGAACCGGTGATGGCATTATCTGCAACCACATCATAGGCGATAGTATTAAGGCTATTATAGTCTCCGGAATTAGGATGCGCCAATGTAGCAAAGGTATTTTTTGCAACATTATCATTAATTGTTTTAAACAAACCTGTATTTCCGGTATAAATGCTCTTCGGCACGTACACGTCATAGTTATTAGTAGCGCCCCAGCCGCCGCTGCCGCTTTCCCATCCCCAAAGATCGTCCATACCATCGCCATATACTACCACGTGTCCGCCACCACTGATCACACCCCACTCCATTCCATACAATGCTAAAAAGCCGGGATGTGCTGAAGTAAACGTGTTGGCTTCCACAGGACCAGAATGATAAAGTGCAATGGTATTACCCGGATTATCGGGTGATGAAAAGTGATTGTGCTCAGATATACCAAGATAATCCATACACTGTGCGGTCATAGCATAAGTATAATCATCCGTTGGTGTATAACCCGGATGATCTTTGTTACCATCAGAATAATCCGAATGAGAATGCAATGTTCCAAAATAGTAGTTATTAGCAAGTATGTTGGTAGTAACAACACTGCCTGTTAATGAAGCACTGGTTGCATATTTTGTACCACCAGAACAATTTTTGTTTGCAGCAAACACAAAGAAATAATAAGTAGTGTTAGCAGAAAGGTTGGTATTAAGGAATGTTGTAAGGCTGCTGTTAGCAACAACAACGCCACCGCCAAAAGCATCACCCACATTATAATCTGTGTTATCAACTGGTGATGCAGATAAAGTTGGAGAAGTGCTTTCAACAACTAAATAATCATCTGCATCAACCACACCAGTAAATGTACCTGACACAGCCGTATTAGATGGTGTAAGACCAAGTTGAGTTGGTTGCGCCGAAGGTGCAGCACAAGGCGGTAATGGTTGCGTTGTATGGTTGTCGCTTAATGGAGATACCGTATTATATACAGGTCCGTTTATACATGCCTGTGAGCTGATGCTGAAAACAAAGAAGTAATACTGTGTATTGGGAGCTAATCCAGTAGCACTAAAAGAAGTAGAAGTTCCTCTTTCAACAACAACGCCATTGCCCAATACATCACCCGGGTTATACACTTGTGTATTAACGGGGTTATTACTTAAAGTTGATGATGTACTTCTTACTACCAGGTATTCATCAGCAGCAGGAGTTGCTGCTGTAAAGCTGCCTGCTATAGAGTTTACACCAGTTGTACCAAAAACAATATTGGTAGGTTGCGCTGCAGGTGCGGCACATGGTGGTAAACCTGCAATAGTAGTAGCAGTACCATTTAGTATAGTCGTGCTATAATATAACGGGCCACCGGTACAAACACTGTTTAATGGAAACACAAAGAAATAATATTGTGTCAGCGCTGTTAACCCTGTTGCATTAAAGCTTGTACTGCTACCTCTTGCAATTACAGTACCATCACCAAGGTTGTCACCCACATTATAAATCTGTCCGTCAATTGGGTTACCGGTAAGGCTGCTGTTAACACTCATTACCACAAGGTATTCATCAGCAGCAGGGCTTGCAGCCGTAAAGCTTCCGGCAATGGATACATCAGTTATTGTTCCAAAAGTTAAATTGGTTGCAGGTGCTGTTGGGCTTGCACATGGTGTGGTGGCAACAGCAGTTACGTTAATATTATCGATACTTATTTTCGGCCTGGACCCGTTCGTACCACCGGTACCGTTATGATAGTAGAAACGTAACCTTGCATTGGGATTATTATTGAAACTTGCAGGTAATGCAATATTTGATTTAGAACCGCTTATCGGTGTGTTGTTGATAAAACTTAAAATATTGGTAAGCTCAGTAAAAGTAACACCATCAGTAGTAGTATATACCCTTAATGAACCAGCCCTGTCATTAGCGCCGCTTCCCAATGCATTACTGAAAGTTTGGTAATCAAAACTTAAAGTACCTGCATTAACGCCCGTAAAATCTAAATAAAAATCCAGCGCAGCTGCACTTGAATTCTCAGGCGATGAGCCGGTTGATAATAATATAATGGATTGGGTAGAAGGTATTGGTGTTAACTGGTCTGTTCCTCTTTGAACACCACCCGAAGTAATAGCCGGCGGTGTGCCTGTAGCACTAGTTTGAAATGATGATGTAGAAGCTGTTAAAACTGTACCACCAGTAGTACCAATGCCGCTGCTGCCGGGAATACCTGCTGCAGGTGCTGTTGCAGTTGAAGACAATCCACCAAAATGATTGGCTCCTGTACCGCCGATGAAGAAGTTGGTCCAGTTGGCAATATCAGCAAATGTTTCTGTATAACTTAAACCAGATTGTGCAGACATAACAACAGGTAGTGGAGTACAGTTAAATGCCTGTTGTGTGCCATACGTTGTACCGATACTGTTAGTAGCATAAGCTTTGTAATAATATCGTGTATTAGGGGTAAGACCCGTAATAGCAGAACTGAATGATCCGGCAGATAAATTTGATGCTGGAACCTGTGTTCCTGTACCATCAGGGAATCCGGAGCTGGTACTATATTCAATACCATATGCTGTAACCGTTGCACAACCTGTACTGGTAATATTTCCCGGAGCCACCACACTTGTTGCTGCAATGGAAGTAGCGCTTGAAGTAGTTACAGCAGGCGCAGTGTTAATACCAGATCCCGTTGCAGTAACCGGGTATGCTGAAGCAAGTCCGCCGCCGCTTAAATTGATCGTACCATTATAAGATTGAACCGCAGTAGGAGAAAATTTTACATAGATCACCTGGCCGGTAAAACTGTTACCACTATACGAAAAACTTAATGTAGAAGTATATGTTCCTCCTGATGTTAGGGAATAGGTAAAACCAGCAAGTGCAGCAATATCAATAGTTGAACCATCAAGGCTGTTGCCATCTAATGTAAATGAATTAGCAGTTGAAGTGGTATTGATACATACATTACCAAAATCGGGTAATGGTGAAGTAAGCGTTAGTGTTCCGCCACTGGCCGGGTTAATCGTGAAAGTTTGTGTATTGGAAACTGCAGCAGCACCAGTTGTTGTAACACCTACAGCAGCAGTACCTGAAGCAGATATATCAGTTGCAGGAATGGTTGCAGTTAATTGAGTAGCATTTACAAAAGTAGTTGCCCTGTTGGCACCATTCCAGGTTACCGTAGAATTATTATTGGCAAAGTTTGTTCCGTTTACCGTTAATGTAAAACCTGGCGAACCTGCTGTAGCAGAAGAAGGAGAAATTGAAGTTGTGGTTGGTGTTGATACAGAAGTAACCGAAGCCCACGTTGTACCTACGCGTATCCCATCAACAATCTGTGCAGATGCAGAGCTTCCGGTTCCCTGTCTAAGAGCTATCCTGTTAAATGTTCCGCCATCAGTTGTACCTGCGCCAACATTTGCAATAGTAGCAGCAGGCTCAGTAGTACCCAGTACTGGTTCAATAAATAAATTCAGCACATCATCTGTAGTTGTGCCTGTGTTGAATGTATATTTTAAAACTACCAGTATAGTAGTATTGAATGAGCGAACAGTTGCATCATAAGAAACCGTACCTGCGCTTTTGCTAATACCTAAAACATAACCGGCGCCACTTGATTTTATAAAAACTCTTGTAATATAGGTGCCATCATATAAAGAGAAGAAATAATCACCTGTTGCTTGTGCGGAGGTAACATTTACTAAAAAAGAAGCATAAGCACTTCCAGAGGTTATGGTGGGAGCAAACGTTTTGGAATCATCCTCGCCAGATGTTGTCATCGTAACAGCATTGCCTACACCCGAAGAAGGCGAACCTGGATAAGTTAACCCCGGTGTGGTAACAGTAATAGCATTTGTTCCGGCACCACTAAAGGCTGTATAACCATTTGCTGTTAATAAAGTTCCGGTGGTGTAGCTAAAATCTTCTGTTAATGCCTGGCTAAATCCGTTTGAACAAGTAAAAATAATTAGTAGTACGGGCAATACAAATCTGAGTAGAATTGCTTTCTTCATACGTAAGGTTTAGTTTTGTTTGTGTAAGTATAAATCCGGCGTCAAATGTAGGCCCATAAAGTGTCTTAAAACTACTTTTGATGTAAAGAATTTATTAACAATTTGACATCCTGTCAGCAATTAAAAACTGGCATTTTGTTTGACAAAGGAGCCATAAATAATAACAATCAGTCATATGCAAAAAGGAAACATTAGGGTACAAACGGAAAATATCTTCCCCATTATTAAGAAATTCTTATATAGCGATCATGAGATCTTTATACGGGAACTGGTAAGTAACGCTATTGATGCTACGCAGAAGCTAAAGACCCTGTCTTCCATTGGCGAGGCTAAAGGTGATTTAGGTGAATTAAGGATTGATGTAAAATTAGATACTGAAAAAAAGACACTCACCATCAGCGACAGGGGTGTTGGCATGACAGCAGAAGAAATTGACAAATACCTTAACCAGCTTGCATTCAGTGGTGCAGAAGAATTTTTGCAAAAGTACAAAGGCCAGAACGAGAACAATATCATCGGCCACTTTGGTTTGGGCTTTTACTCTTCATTTATGGTGAGTGACCAGGTGGAAGTGTTTAGCAAAAGTTTCAGGGAAGATGCAAAGGCAGTTAGATGGGAATGTGATGGCAGCCCGGAGTTTACTTTGGAAGAAGTGGAAAAAGAATGGCGGGGGACAGACATTGTGTTGCACATCAATGAAGAAAGCAAAGAATTTTTAGACGCTTACCGTATAGAAGCAATACTTCAAAAATTCTGCAGGTTCTTACCCGTGCCTATTTATTTTAAAGATGTAAATGAAAAACCTGCCGAACTAAAAGTTGAGCAAAGCGAAATCCCGACGGATGACGGGAAAGGGGAAACAGCACCGGAAGAAAAATCCATCAACAACCCAACCCCGGCCTGGACGAAAAAACCATCTGAATTAACAGCAGAAGATTATACAAATTTTTATAAAGAACTATACCCTTACAGCGAACCACCATTATTCTGGATTCATTTAAATGTGGACTATCCGTTCAACCTTACCGGTATTCTCTACTTTCCAAAGATCAAACAGAGTTACGAGATTCAGAAAGATAAGATTCAATTATACAGCAACCAGGTTTTTGTAACCGACGAAGTAAAAGAAATTGTTCCCGAATTTTTAATGCTGATGCATGGTGTTATCGATAGTCCGGATATACCGCTTAACGTTAGCCGCAGTTATTTACAGGGGGATCAGAATGTAAAAAGGATCAGCAGCCACATCACCAAAAAAGTGGCCGATAAACTGGAAGAAATATTTAAGAACGACAGGAAACAGTTTGAAGAAAAATGGGAAAGTCTGGGATTGTTTGTTAAGTATGGTATGATGACAGACGATAAGTTTTTAGACAAAGCAAATAAGTTTCATATCATACAGGATGCAGTTGATAATTCCTTTTATACACTGGAAGAATACCGGCTTGCAACAGAAACCCTTCAAAAAAATAAAGAAGGCAACCTGGTTATTTTATACACTACCAACCCGGTGCAGCAAGATGCTTACATACAACAGGCTGTAACAAAAGGTTACAAAGTGGTAAAGATGGAAACCA
>Ga0068859_100005655_pt1 | contig 12725 bp, 10 predicted proteins | sample KBSSwiS22_FD_66585 | JGI IMG/M metagenome (GOLD analysis project Ga0068859, IMG submission 66585) | Switchgrass rhizosphere microbial communities from Kellogg Biological Station, Michigan, USA - KBS Switchgrass S2-2 | ecosystem: Host-associated > Plants > Roots > Rhizosphere > Soil ... | reverse complement strand
GTGGCAGTTGTTCCGTCAGGGGCATCGCTGCGTAGCCATGTGCGGAAGAGATAAGCGCTGAAAGCATCTAAGTGCCAAGCTCCTCCCAAGATAATGTTTCCCGGACCGCAAGGTCCCTGAAGACCACGGGCAGACTACCCGTTTGATAGGCTGGAAATGCAAGTGCCGTGAGGCATTCAGTTGACCAGTACTAATCGGTCGTGCGGCTTGATTGCTTTTTCTTTACGTTAAATCCATTGAATCGGGAAACCGATCGCTGGAGGACGGATCGAATAGCAAATTTCAACTCGCGAATTGTGGAAATGCTCCACGCTTTCCCCTGTGTGTAGTTTTCAGAGAACCGTCGAACTCGCTTCGAACGATCTTTTAAAAACGTTGAACCGTTAGACCGTTAGACCGTTACATCGGGTTCCGATGCAACGCTTCAACGGATCACGTTTTAACGAATATTTTGGTGGCAATACCGCAGTGGTCCGACCCGTTCCCATCCCGAACACGGCCGTCAAACACTGCATGGCCGATGGTAGTGGTCTTATAGATTCCGCGAGAGTAGGTAGCCGCCAGTCTTTCTAAAAACCCCGAGTGAACCTCGGGGTTTTTGCTTTTTAAGCCACCGGATTAGAAGCCACAGATGGGCACAGATGAAACACAGATAAAAAAACGCAGAGACGCAGAGGACGCGGAGATGCGCAGAGAAAAACCGATTGCCTCACACAAGGGCCGCAAAGAAAAAGACTTTTACACAGATTTCATGGATCACTTCCAAGTCCAGCCACACTTGGGACAAACTTCTTGGCTGGTTTCTAGAACGGTTCCGCATTTAAGGCATTGAACTGGATTTGTGTCATTTTTTGAAATTTGCCCATCCTTCCCTTTCTTCATAATGCGAATAACCCAAAGAATTCCAAATCCAATGGCTATCAATGGTATGGAACAAAGGAGAATCCATTCTATGAGAAATATTACGATGCCAAATGCGTTCGCGCCGTAGCCCATAACGCTATTGTATCGGAATGGTATCGTCTGTCAAAAAGCGCCGGCTCGTGACGGCGCTTGCCCCACCTTGAAAATCCGCGAAATCCGCGTAAAAACTCTTTGCTTTCTTTGCGAATCTCCGCGTTCTCTGCGTCTCTGCGTTTATCTGTGTTCATCTCTGTCCATCTGTGGCTCACAACCCGTTCAACACTTCCACCAACTGCCGTAACCGCCCGTAATCGCGGCGGTTGAAATTGAACGCAATGCGCTTCAAGTCCAGGTTGTCCTTGTCCTCCACCTCATCCGGTGTCGGTTTGATGACCTCGATCTTTCCGTCCACCACGATGTCCGAAAAATCTTTGTTCATCCCCGCCAACGCGCTCGACGTCGGCGTCGTCTTCAGCCGGATCACCAATCGATCTTTCACGAACCGTGTCGAATGATAATTCCGATAGAACCGGGTGATCACTTTCACCGCGTCATCCGGGCTTTCCGTGACATGATACAAGCTGAGGTCGTCCGGTGAGATCAGTTTGTTCTTCAACAATTGTTCACGGATGTTGATGTCCCACGTCTTCCAATAAGTGCCGCCGGGTTTGTCGACCAGGACCAGGGGCATCAATTGGCTCTTGCCGGTCTGCATCAGCGTCAAGGCTTCAAACCCTTCATCAAACGTCCCGAAACCGCCCGGGAACAGCGCGATGGCATCCGAATGCCGGACAAAGATCAATTTGCGCGTGAAAAAGTATTTGAACGTCACCAGCTTTTTGTCCTCGGCGATGACCGGGTTGGCGCTTTGTTCCCAGGGCAGCCGGATGTTCACGCCAAAACTGTTTTCGAGGCCCGCGCCTTCGTGTCCGGCCTGCATGATGCCGCTGCCGGCGCCGGTGATGACCATGAACCCGGCCTCGGAGATACGGCGGCCGAATTCGACCGCCTGTTTGTACTCTTCCCTGTCCGGTTGAGTGCGGGCGGAGCCGAAGATGGTGACCTTCCGTTTGCCGGCGAACGGGGCGAACAGCCGGAACGCATAACGCAATTCACGCAGGGCGGTCTGGATGACGCGGACGTCGCCGGTGTCTTCAACGTCGGTCAGCAGTTTCAGGGCATTTTCGACGATATCGGCGACTTCGTTTTCGTTATGGCCTCCGCCTTTGAATTGGATCAGTTCCTGGATTTTATCGCGCAATTCGGGGTTTCCGGCCCTCGTTTCACTCCTATTTCTCATTGCCGGAAGCATAACTTCGACCACGCCAAATGCAAGGTAGGCGCTTCGCGCCGGGTCTGAACCGCGAAATACGCGAAATACGCGAACCGATTTTCATTTTTCGCATATTTCGCGTATTTCGCGGTTAAAATCCTCATTGGAGGAAGTCCGCGACAGCGGTTGGATTGACGTTGACTTGAACTGCCAAAAAGCTAGTATTTCTGCCCATTTAATTAACCGCGGGCGTTTGACCCGCATGAGAAAGGAAGTGAGAAGCATGACCGAAATCAAATTGAAAAAAGGCGAACCCGTTGACCGCGCCCTGCGCCGGTTGAAGAAGAAAGTCGACCGCGAAGGCACCCTCAAGGTCGTGCGGAATCACCGGCATTTCGAAAAGCCGAGCGAACGCCGCCGTCGCAAAGAAAAAGCCGCGCGCTTTTCTGCGATGCTGTCGGCCCGCTACGCCGATCTCTAAATCGTAATTCGTTGGATTGTTAAATCGTTAAATCGTTGCATCATTGCGGCGGTTTAACGATTCTTCGTTTTCACGATTCAACGATGTAACGCTTTAACGGATCACGTGTATTCCTTCTCCACATGCTGGAACTCGCATCGCCACACCGATGGCCGGGCGATGTTGCGCGAGATCCGCGACCTGGGTTTCGAATATGCCGAGCTCAGCCATGGCATCCGGCTGGGTTTGGTGCCGGGCGTCCTCGAAGCGGTCAGCGCCGGCGAGATCAAGATCTCCAGCCTCCACAATTTCTGCCCGCTGCCGCTGGGGGTGGAACGGGCATCGCCGAACCTGTATGAATTCTCCGACGAACGGCCGCGCGAGCGGGAACTGGCCATCAAGCATACGCTCAAGACATTCGACTTCGCCGAACGCGTCAAAGCCCCGGTGGTCGTGCTGCACCTCGGCAGCATCGAGATGAAAGATTACACCGGCAAACTCACGGAGATGCTCGAGCGCGGCGAAAAGAAATCGCCGAGATACGAAAAGCTCTGCGCCGAGGTTTCGAAGGCGTTGGTGGCCAAAAAAGACAAATTTTTTGAGCTGACCAAAGATACCTTGCGCAAACTGTTGCCGGAGGCGGAGAAACGCGGGCTCAAGCTGGGCTGCGAAAACCGCCAGGCGATGGAGGAGATCCCGGTCGACAGCGATTTCCCTTTTTTCCTCCGCGAATTTTCCGGTCCGGCCGTCGGTTATTGGCACGACACCGGCCACGCGCAGATCAAAGAAAATTTCGGTTTTCTCCATCACCAGCTGCACCTGGAATCACTGGCCGACCGGTTGATCGGGTTTCACGTCCACGACGTGGCTTTCCCGGCCGGAGACCACATGCCGCCGGGCACGGGCACCGTCGATTTCGCGGCGCTCAAGCCGTTTGTGAAGCCGCATCACGTCAAAGTGTTCGAGCTGAGCCCGACCTTGCGCACGGAAGCGGTGAAAGCCGGCGTGGCCCATGTGAAATCAATTTGGTGCGCCGGATAAGGTAGCCGCCGAGGTGACGAGGCGGAATTGGCCATTGGAAAATCCGCCTCGTCACCTCGGCGGCTACAAAGGTTTTAATGGGCGCGTAAATCGTATATCGTAAATCGCAAATGGCTGCCGCGGTTCCAAAACAAATCGCCAAAGGCATCGTCGAACGCTTACAAAAGGCGGGTTTCCAGGCCTTCTGGGTCGGCGGCTGCGTGCGTGATTTCCTTTTGGGACGCGAGCCGCAGGACTTCGATATCGCCACGGACGCCACCCCGGACCAGGTCGAAAAACTCTTCAAACGCACCATCGCCGTCGGTAAAAAATTTGGCGTCATCGTCGTGGTCGAGGACGGGCATCAATTCCAGGTGGCGACCTTCCGGGCGGAAGCGGATTACCAGGATGGGCGCCGGCCGGAGAAGGTGGTTTTCGCGAACGCGGAAGCCGACGCGTTGCGCCGCGATTTCACGGTGAACGGCCTGTTTTACGATCCGGTTTCGGCGCAGACGCACGACTGGGTCGGCGGAGAAAAGGACCTGCGCGCGCGGATCATCCGGACCATCGGCGATCCGCAAGAACGGTTCGCGGAAGATCATCTGCGGCTGTTGCGGGCGGTGCGGTTCGCGACGCAATTGGACTTTGAGATCGAGCCGGAAACCTTTGCGGCGGTGAAGGCGATGGCATCGAAGATCCAGTTGATCAGCGCGGAACGCGTGCGGGATGAATTGGTTAAATTGTTTGCGGCGCCGGGTTGGAGTTCAAGCTTTAGCTTGTCCGGAAGCACGCTGAAGCGTGAACTCCAACCCGCCGCGCGCGGCCTGGTCCTGCTGCGTGACAGCGGACTGCTCAAATATGTTCTGCCGGAGTTGGAAGCCACGGTGACTTGCGATCAATCGCCCGATTATCATCCGGAAGGCACGGTGTTCGAGCATATCAAATTGATGCTCGCGAAAGTGCCGGCCGGGTCGTCGGAATCCCTGCCATGGGCGGTGTTGCTGCATGACATCGCCAAGCCGGTGACGGCGGAGAAGGATCCGAAAACGGGATCGATCCATTTTTACGGGCATGAAAAGATCGGGGCCGACATGGCCGAAAAGATGTTGGAACGGCTGCGGTTTCCGCGGAAACAGACCGATGAGATCGTGGCCGCGGTGCGGCATCACATGCAGTTCAAGGACGTGAAACAGATGCGGAAGGCGACCTTGCGCCGGTTGTTATTGCGCGAAACGTTCCCGCTCGAACTGGAATTGCACAAGTTGGATTGCCTCGGCTCGCATGGGTCGCTGGAGTATTACGATTTTTTGGTGGAACAGGCGAAGGAATTGGAAAAGAAGCCGGAGATCAAGCCGCCCTTGCTGACGGGAAAAGATTTGATCGACCTGGGCGTGCCGCCGGGGCCGGCGATGGGCGCGTTGCTGGAGGAGATCCGCGAGAAACAGCTGGCCGATGAATTGAAAACCCCGGCCGAAGCGAAGGCCTGGGCGCGGGAGGAAGTCCGCCGGCGGAAGGCGGAAGACAGAAGTTGATCAAAGCCGGGTGACGAAACGTTGTTCGTCGCCGGGGCGGGGAAAGATCAGGATCTTTCGTCCATCCGGAAGTTTGGCCAGGCCGACCGGCGTGTCCGGGAACAGCGCCAGCAATTCTTCATCCGTGAGCGCTTTGGCTTTTCCGGACGGCGATGCCTTCGTTCCCGAGACCTGAAGATGCATCGACGGGTCCGGCTTTTGTATGGCCAGCCAAAAGGCGGCGCCGGCAAAGGCGGCGATCAGCAGGGCATGCCGCGCCGTGCGCCACTGTCGACGCCGGCGAAGGATATTGGCGCCGGCCAGCAATGTTTCGTCCTGGCGGGTTTGGTCGCCCAGGACATCCCCGATCAAATGTTCTTTCTCACGTTTCATGGGACAGCTTTCGGTTGATGAGCACACGCAGTTTTGCCCGTGCGCGTTCCAGCCGGCTGGAGACGGCTTTGGGGGTGGCGGCGGTCTTTTCTGCGATTTCTTTGTGGCTCAGATGTTCGAAATAAAACCATTCGACGACCTGGCGATCCTCGGGCTCGAGGACGAGCAAGGCGGCGTCGAGACTTTCTTCCAGGACAACGTCCGGGCCGAGGTCGTCGGCGCAATCCGGCAGTTCAGACAAGCTGACGGCCGGGTGGCGTTGATCTTTTCGCAATGATTTGGCCAGTTGCTGGCGGACGACCTGGGCCAGCCAGTTCCAAAGGTGGCGTTCACTTTCGACCTGGCGAAGTTTTTTTGCGGCGGTGATGAAGGCGGATTGGACGGCGTCCTGGGCGGCCGCTTCGTCACCTCGACCGACGGCAAAGGCAAATCGCAGCAATCGCCGGTGATATTGCTGGTAAAGGCGATGAAAGGCCGCTTCATCGCCTCGCCCGATCGCGGCGGCCAGATGGCGCGCTTCGGCATCGGCCGTCGCAGGGGTGGGGCTGGATGCGTCCACAGTTCGGAGCGGTATGGATTCCCGCACGAGCATTGCGATGGAAGGCGTGGCAGTGATCATCCGTTCATAAGCTGCTTCATTTGGCCGCGGGTTTCAAATTGGTTGTTTTTGTGTTGTCGATCATTTGCTTCGCCATGGCGTCTCTCACTGCATCGGCTCTGGCGGCTTCCCTGGCGCTTGCGGTTTCTTTTTTGGCGATGGCGGCCTTTTGCTTCAGGGCGTTGAGAATGTCTTCGACAAAAGCGATCTGTTCGGTGCCGCCGCTGACGATGAGCAATTGCGCGTCTTTATGAAATTGAAGCGCCGCCGGCTCATTGTAGGTGGTCTTCCACACGTCCTGGACCGTTTTGATGATTTGATCCATCGTCATGCCGCCGCTTTTTTCGTCGCCGATGAGATCGCCGACGAAATAAACGCGGCGAACAGTCGGGATCCCAGGCACTATTACGGGCAATGCCGGTGAGGTGAAATCAGCCAAAACCCGGAGCAGCGCGACTTGTCGTTTTCCGTTCAACTTGAGCTGCCAGCGCACCGGCGTGCGATCATTTTCGAAGGTCATATTCATGGCATTGAACAATTCGGTGGCGGTCACGTTCTTGAGTTGGAGCGTGACCTGGATCGCACTGATGTCGAGCCCACCGTCTACGCCGGGCGTGAGAATGTCGAATTGGCCGTGAAATTGTTCCCGGATATAATGGACCACTTCTGAGAGTGGCAATCCTGAGGAAAAGTCGACGTTCGCCAGGACGATGTCGGGGTCTTTCCAATTCGAATCTTTCCAATCCGGTATGGCGGGCGCGGACGGAACCGGCAGGCCGGAGGCCGGGTCGATGAGCGGGGCATCGCCCCGGGCGGGGAGCCCGGAAGCCGGGTTGATGAGCGAACTGCCGGTCGTGACCGGGAGGCCGGTAACCGGATTGAGGGGAGCGGTTTGTGCGATCTGGGCGGAAAAGAGCGCGCCGCCGATGATCGAAAGAAGCAGGTTGGCTTTGGATTTCATAGTGGAGTGTTGGTTGCCGTTCACTCCGCATTAGCCCGGGCCCCGGCAAATGCCTCGAAAAATCTTAAAAAACTGCCGACTTCAGTTGGCCGGCTGCAGCGACATCCGGCGGATCTCGAAATCGGCGCCTTCGCTTTGGATGCCCACAAAACCATTCGATACCGTGCATTCGCTGATCTGGTTCAGTGGCTTACCGTTGATGATGGCTTTGACGGTGTTGCCGACGCAGATCGTGACGTTGGTGTTCCATTCGCCGACCGGTTTCTCGGCAGAGTCCCCGGTGAAAGCGACGGGGGTGTTCTGGTCTTTGCCGAGGGCGAGATGTTCTTTGCATTCGGCGCCGGCCATGACGAAGAGGTCGCCCTGGCGGGTGGACTTGCCCTGGTTCTGCACGCACACCGGCCAGACTTTGTCGGGCGACTGCAGGTTCACCAGCACGCCGGTATTGTCTTTCTTGGGCTCCACTTTGGTGAAACGCCATTCAACGGTGAGGATGTAATTGGTGAACGCATCTTTGGTCCGCAGGTAACCGACCGCCGAGCCGTTGCAATGCAGGACGCCGTTCTCGACGCTCCAGGTCTTGGCCGGGTCGGCGTCGTTCTTCATGCAGAACGTGAACGTGTCGAGGTTGGTGCCGTTGAAGAGTTGGATCGGCTTTGATATTTGCGCGGAAGCGGCAATGGTTGAAACCGCGAAGGCGCCAAGGCACAACGTTTTCAGGATGTTTTTATTTCGATTCATTTTGGCGCCTTTGTGTCTTTGTGGTTTTAGTCCAATGGTTCCAGCGTCACTTTCCGGGCTTCCCACGGGCCGCCTTCGCTTTGGAGGCCGAGGTAGCCGGACGAATTGTTGCAGCCGGTGATCTTGTTCATCGATTTGCCGTTGACGACGATCTCGACGGTATTGCTGCGGCAGATGACGGTGAACGTGTTCCATTCGCCCGGCGGTTTTTCCGCGGACGGCGCGAGCATCTTGATGCCGTTCTTGCCCTGGGTGACGGGTTCGTTGCAGGTGGCGCCGCCCTGCAGCCAGAAATCGCCCTGACGATCGTGCATTCCCTGGCATTCGATGCAATTGGGCCAGACCGCATTGGTCGGCGCGTCGGCCGGCCGGTCCTGCATGAAGACGCAGACGCCGGTGTTGATGGCCTTGGTCATGGTGGCGGGGAACCGCCATTCGACGGTGACTTTGAAATCGGAATATTTTTTCTCCGTGCGCATGTAGCCGCTGGGTTTGCCGGTGCAATGCAGGATGCCGTCGGCGACGCTCCAGGTCTGGGCCGGGTCGGTGTTGCCGCGTTCGAAAAAGGTCCAGCCGGAGAAATCTTTGCCGTTGAACAGGTCGGTCGCCTGGGGCAGGGCGGTTTGGGTGAAGCCGACCAGGGACAAAACGACGACCGCCGCGAGACCTTTGTATGTCATGGGATACACGACGGCGAAAATGACGCGGGGGTTACGGCAAGTCAAGCGATGACGCCGATGGAAAAGCACAATCCGGATGTTCATTCCATGCCCACCGAACATGTGACATGCGGATTTCCGGGCTTATGGCAGAATGCAGCCATCCCGCCGTCCCGGACGCCAGACGGTTCCAGTTGGTTGGCGTTGAGAAGCCGGATCGCTGACACACAACCATTATTGGACCATTCATGAAACTACCAACGATCGTCCGTCTGCCCCTTTTTTCCCTGACCCTCATGGCGATGCTGGCCGCCCCGGCGCTCCGCGCCCAGTTGGGCACCGGGTGGACGGCGAAAACATTCACGGAACGGTTGCAATACGAAACCAACGATATCCTTTTTTCCATCACGCCCGCGCCCAGCTCGTTCGACAACGGTTTGTGTGCTTACAACAAAACCGGCAACGTCCGGACGTTCCAACTTTTGACCCATAGCTCCAATCGCATTGAAATTCGTGACAATGACGATTACTCCACCGGCACGCACCAGTTCCAGGCGGATATCGTGATGTCACCGCCGACCAGCGGCGAATCCATCCACCAGATCTTCAACGGCCCGACCGGCCCGTGGTGTATCATCCGGCAATACACCAATTTCAACGGCAGCATCCGCATCTTCGCCGGTTCATCGACCAGCTACGTGGCGACCAATCTTAACGGCCATTCATTCCGCCTGAACACGATCAACGACATGAACAGCGGCCAATGCTATTTTTACGTCAATGGCCGGCTGGTCCACCAAGTGGCCAATCCGGGTGGGACTTTCTATACGAAATACGGCGCTTATGGAACGCACGACAACGCGCATACGGCCTACATCGTTTTCACCAACGCCACGCTGTTCACCGGCGGCGATGAGACCGGGGCCGGCAACGGTAATTTTTCATTGTCGGCTTCGCCGAACAGCGTGTCGGTCGTCCAGGGCAATAGCGTCACCAGCACCATCACGGAAACCGACCTCAACGGCTATGCCGGGACCGTGAACCTCTCGGCGTCGGGTTTGCCCAGCGGGGTCGCGGCCTCGTTCAGCCCCAACCCGACCACTGGTAGCAGCAGGTTGACCTTGACGGCCAGCAGCACGGCGGCGGTCGGAACGGCCACGGTGACGGTCACCGGCACCGACAGCACGATCGTCGGTGACACGCTCGTCCACAGCACAACCGTCAGTTTGACGGTCGCTTCGGCGGCGGATTTCTCGGTCGCGGCGACGCCGGGTTCACAAACAGTCGCCGCCGGCGGTGTCGCCAACGGCACGGTGACGGCCACGGCCAGCGGGGGCTTCAACGGCACGGTTACCTGGAGCGCCGGCGGATTGCCGGCGGGCGCGTCGATGACCTTCAATCCGAGCAGCGTGACGGGCTCGGGTTCATCCAGCTGGTCCCTGGCCTTGCCTTCGAACCTGGCGGCGGGCACCTACCCGATCACGATCACCGGCACCAGCGGCAGCCTGTCGCACTCGGCCACGGTGACGATTGTCGTCTCCGACTTCTCGATCTCGGCATCGCCGTCCTCGCAAACGGTCGTGGCCGGCAACAGCACGACCTACACGGCCACCGTCGGCAGTGTGAACGGTTTCAGCAGCGCGGTGAATCTGTCGGTCAGCGGCCTGCCGGCCGGCGCGACCGCCGCCTTCAGCCCGAACCCGGTCACGCCGGTCGGTTCTTCGGCGCTCACGGTGAACACGACCACCGGTACGGCGCCCGGGGCGTACACCTTGACCATCACCGGTGTCAGCGGCGGAGTGTCGCACAGCGCGACCGTCAACCTGACGGTCACGGCGCCGCCGGACTACACCATCATACCGGTGCCCGCGAGCGTGACGATCACGCAGGGTTCCAGCGGCACCACCACCGTTTCGGTGAATGGCGCCAACGGCTATTCCGGCACGGTGAGCTTCTCGGCTTCGGGATTGCCGGGGGGTGTCACCGCCTCGTTCAGTCCGGCCAGCACGACCAGCAGCAGCACGCTGACGTTCACCGCCAACAGCACCGCGACGACGGGAACCTCGGCGGTCACGGTCACCGGGACCGACGGCACACTCACGCGCACCACCACGGTGACCCTCACGGTCAATCCTTCGAGCGGCGGGGCATTGCCCGCGGGTTGGACGGATGTGGACATCGGCGCGGTGGGCCTGGCCGGCAGCGCTTCATATAACAACGGCACTTTCACGATGAGCGGCAGCGGGTCGGACATCTGGACGACGGGCGACCAATTCAACTACGCCTATCAATCCGTCGCCGGCGACAACATCGTCATCGCGCGCGTGGTCTCGGAAAACCAGACCGCGGGCTATGCCAAGGCGGGTGTGATGATCCGTGAATCCCTGGCGACGAACGCCGTGGAAGTCTCGGTGCTGTTGACGCCCACCAATGGCGTGGCGATGGAAGTCCGGCCGACGACCGGGGCGACGACCATCAATGTCGCCGGCTGGGTCAAACCCGCCTTGCCCCCGCAATGGGTCAAACTGGTGCGGGCCGGCAACACCTTCACGGCATTTTACTCCACCGATGGTTCGGCCTGGACGCAGATCGCCGCCACGAACGTGACCATGGCTTCGAGCTTCACCGCCGGCCTGGCGGTCACCGCGCACAACAATACCGCGTTGAACACCGCCACGTTCGACAACGTCAGCGTCGGCGCCAACGCGGTCAACATCGATACCAACGCCATCTACCAGCTCCAGAACGTCGCCAGCAGCCTGGTGCTCAACAACCAGGGTTCATTGACCAATGGTTCCAAGGTCACGCAATGGTCTTCGGCCTCGACCAGCCAAAACCTGCAATGGCGGTTCATCGCGGCGGCCAATGGCTATTACCAGCTCAACAGCGTCAAGAGCGGGCTCGACGCGGTGGTCCAAAGCGCGTCGACCGCCGCCGGCGCCGGCATCGTCCAATGGTCGTTCGGCTCGGCCGGCAATGACCTGTGGAAACCGGTCGCCAACAGCGACGGGACGGTGACGTTCGTCAACCAGAAGAGCGGCCTGGTCCTGGGCGATCCGGCCGGCAGCACCTCGACGAGCACCCAGATGGACCAGGAAATTTCGAACGGTGGATCCAACCAGAAATGGAACCTGCTCGTCCAATAAGCCGATGATTTGAGGTGGGGTGATTCGCCGGGTTCAACCCGCCCGGCGTTATCTCCCTCAACGGCCGAGCGGCCGTTGGGCTTTTGCGAAGACCGTTTCCGGCGAGATCGTCGTCAGGCACTCCATCTGGTTCTTCCAGGTGCAATACGGCTTCAGGCACGGTTCACACGGCAATTCGATGTTCAAAACATTTTCGAGCTGCCCATAGGGACCGGTGCGGCGCGGTTCGGTCGGCCCGAACAACGCGACCAGCGGTTTGCCGAGCGCGGCGGCGACGTGCATGGGGCCGGTGTCGTTGGTGATCATCAGGTCGCTCAACCGGATCCATTCCGTCATCTCCTGCAACGAGATCTCGCCGCACAGGTTCAGGCAACGGGTCGGTTCCGCTTCCAGGATGGTCCGGCCCAGGGGCTGGTCGCCGGCGCTGCCCAGGATGGCGAACCGCACGTCAGGAAATTTTTTGGCGAGCAACTGGACCAATTTGGCGTAGTGATGCGCGGGCCAGCGTTTGTTTTCCCAGCGGGCCCCCGGCTGGATGACGATCCAACGGGCGGTTTCCGTCTTCCATTTCGACCGGACCATCGCCGCCAGTTTGGGACGCGCGGGGATCCATTGGAAATCCCGATGGACCGGGACGTCGAGGGCGGGCAGCACCGACAGGTACCAGTCGACGGCGTGGGTGTGGAACGAGCGGCGCGGGACGGCGACGTCGTAGAAGCCGCGCGCGCCTTCCCGGACTTCATCGAGGCCGACGAGAAATTTTCCGTTGGCGAGCCAGGCGAACGCACCGCTGCGGGCGAGGCATTGGAGGTCGATCACGAGGTCGAAGTCCTGTTTGCGCAGCCAGCGGACGCTCGCGAACATCTCCGGCCAATGGCGGGGATGACGCCACCGCCGGCGTTCGAACCGGACGATGCCGGCGAGGTCGGGGTCGTCCTCGATCAACGGCGCCAGGGCGGAATCGATCCACCAGAAGATCTGCGCTTCGCGGAAATGCCGTTTGAGCAGGCGGAGGACGGGCAGGGCCTGGATGACATCGCCGAGCGAACTGGGTTTGAGG
>Ga0068859_100005649_pt1 | contig 12737 bp, 2 predicted proteins | sample KBSSwiS22_FD_66585 | JGI IMG/M metagenome (GOLD analysis project Ga0068859, IMG submission 66585) | Switchgrass rhizosphere microbial communities from Kellogg Biological Station, Michigan, USA - KBS Switchgrass S2-2 | ecosystem: Host-associated > Plants > Roots > Rhizosphere > Soil ... | reverse complement strand
CTCGAAGGGGGCGCCGTCGAGGGGGGTGTTGCGCTTGGCGACGAAGGGCGCGATCCCGAAGATGACCTTCGGCGCGATGGCCGCCAGCTCGCCGCCAAAGCGGGCCAGCTCGTCGATGTCATCCAGCGTCTCGCCCGGGAGTCCCAGCATCATGTAGAGCTTGAGGTGGCGCAGGTCGTGGACGCGGCTCAGCTCGGCGGCACGCAGCAGGTGGCGCTCCTTGGTCTTGCGCTCGATGCTCGTGCGCAGGCGCTCGGAGGCGCCGTCGGACGCCGTCGTCAAGGTGCGGTACCCCCCGCGCTTCAGCAGGCCCACGATCTCGTCGTTCAGGCGATCGGCACGCAGGCTCGAGATCCCGACCTCTCGCCCGCCGTCGACGATGCCGCGCAGGATCGTCGTGAGCTGCGGGTGATCGGTCACGGCGGCGCCCACCAGACCGACCCGGCGCGCCTCGGCCGGGATACGCCCCAGGACCCGCGCGGGCTCGACCAGGCGCATCCCGCCGTTCGTCGATCGGCGCATCACGCAGTACGTGCAGCCGCGGTGACAGCCGCGCTCGGGCTCGATCAGAAACATGTCGGCCAGCTCGGTGTGCGGGGTCAGCACCTGCGAGTACGCGGGCAGCCGTGCGTCGTCAGCCGCCGCGATCTTGGGGACGTGCTCTCCGTGCAGGGAGGGGACGTAGAAGCCGGGTTGCGCGGCCAGGCCGGCCAGCAGCCCGGCGCGATCGCCGCCCGTCTCGCGGACCGCTGTCATCAGGATCGCGATGAGCTCCTCGGCCTCGCCGAGCAGGATCACGTCGGCGAACGGCCCGGCGGGCACCGGGTTGGAAAACGTCAGGGGCCCCCCCACGACCACCAGAGGCCAGCGCCGGCGGGTGGCCGCAGCCGCGTCGGCGCGCTCGCTGGCACGCGCCGGAACGCCGGCCAGATCGAGGCAGGTGACCAGCCCCGCCAGCTCCAGCTCGTACGCCAGCGAGAAGGCGATCACCGGGAAGTCGCCCACCGGCCGCATCGACTCGTAGGTCAGCAGAGGGTCGCCCCGCCCGGCGCGGCCCGGAGCGGCTTCATCCGGCAGGAACGCGCGCTCGGCCGCGACCCCGGGTAGCTGGTTCAGCTCGCGGTAGATGGTCTGATACCCGAGCGACGACATCCCCACGTGGTAAGGCGACGGGTACACGAGCGCGACGCCCAGCCCGCCCTGTCGATAGAGGGTCCCCCGTTCGGCCTCGAGCCGAAGGTCGCGAAGCTGCTGAAAACGGGCGGTCGCCATTCAGGGAACCTGTGAATATACGGCAGGAGCCCGCCCCGCGGCGCCTTGCATTTGCAGTCTGTAAAGGTGGGCGTAGACGCCCCCACGCGCCAGCAGCTCCTCGTGCCGGCCCTGCTCGACGATGGCCCCCCGCTCGAGGACGATGATCCGATCGGCTCGGCGTACGGTGGACAGGCGGTGCGCCACCACGATGGAAGTCCGCCCCCGCATCAGCTCGACGATTCCGCGCTCGATGAGGCGTTCGACCTCGGGATCGACGCTGGCGGTGGCCTCGTCCAGGACGAGGAGCGCCGGATCCCGGACCAGCGCGCGGGCGAAGGCCACGAGCTGGCGTTCCCCGGCCGAGAGGTTCACGCCGCGCTCGAGCACCGGGGCGCCGAGGCCTTGGGGCCGGGCCGCGATCACACGGTCGGCGCCGACCCGGCGGGCGGCCTCCATGATCCTCTCGGGCGGCAGGCCGGGATCGCCGAGCGCGATGTTCTCGCCGATGGTGCCGGCGAACAGGAACACGTCCTGGTTCACCACCACCAGCCGCTGGCGCAAGAGTCGGACGTCGAGGGTGGCGACGTCGTCTTCGCCGACGAGGACCTGCCCGGCCTGCGGGTGGTAGAGCGCCGACAGCAGCTTGATCAACGTCGATTTCCCCGAGCCGGTGGCGCCCACCACGGCCACCGTTTCGCCGCGCGCGATGGTGAGGGAGAGGTCGCGCAGGATCGGGTTGTCCGGCCGGTATCCGAAGGTCACGTGCCGCAGCTCCACGGCGGCGGACACGGCTACGGGTACCGGCCTCGCCGCGTCGGCCGCGGTCGCGGCCGGGCCGCCGTCGAGGTCGGTGCGGTCCAGGATCGCGAAGACCCGCTCGGCCGCGGCCATGGCCTGCTGGCTGACGGTGAGCTTGGCCGACAGATCGCGCAGCGGCGCGAAGAACTTGCCCAGGTACTCGATGAACTGGACCAGGATCCCGAAGCTGAGCGCGCCCATCGCGATCCGCCCGCCCCCGTGCCACAGCAGGCTCGCCACCGCGATCGACGCGACCGCTTCGACCACCGAGTACAGCGCCGCGTCCGCCGCGATGGCGCGCGCGTTGGCCTGTCGGTACTCCTCGTTCACGCGCGTGAACTCCGCGGAGACGCGCCGCTCGCGCGCGAAGGCCTGCACGACCTTCATGCCTGATAGGTGCTCCTGCAGGAAGGCGTTCATGCGCGCCAGCTTGGTGCGGATGGCGCGGAAGGCCTCGCGCATCCAGCGCCGGAACACGACCGCGATCAGGGCCAGAACCGGCACGGCGGCCATCGAGAATGACGCCAGCCCTGCGTCGGTCCGGAACATGACGGCGATGATCAGCCCGAGCCGGACCACGTCGCCCAGCAGGCTGATGATGCCCGACGCGAACAGCTCGGTCAGCGACTCGATGTCGTTCGTCATGCGGGTCATGAGCTGCCCGATCGGCGTGCGATCGAAGAAGGCCGATGACAGCCGCAGCACGTGGCGGTGGACCGCCAGTCGCAGCTCGCTCATGGCTTGCTGGCCGACGACCTGCACCAGATAGTTGTGCGCGAACGAGGCCACGTACTGGCCGATCAGGCACAGCAGGTAGAAGACCCCCAGCCGGTCCAGACCTTCCAGGCGATGCGGGGCGATGTGCTCGTCGATGGCGCGCTTGAGGAGGTAGGGCTGGGCCACCTCGAACCCGGCCATGACGGGGAGCATGACGATGGAGACGACCAAGGCGCGCCCGTGGCCCCGCAGCCGTCCCGCCAGGCGGCGCAGCAGCCGCAGGTCGACCGCGCGCCCGGTCGCCGGGCTGTCCTCGTGACCTTCTGCAGAGCGACGGGGGCGTGCCTTGGCCGGAGGCGTGGTCGTCGCTGCGCTCATGAAGGGGCGCCCAGGGCCTCGGCCACCAGTTGCTCGCGGTAGAGGGAGGCGTAGAGGCCCCGCGCCGCCAGCAGCTCCTCATGCCGGCCCCGCTCGGCCACGCGCCCCTCGTCCAGCACGACGATGAGGTCGGCCTGCCGCACGGCCGCCACCCGATGGGAGACGACGATGGAGGTGCGCCCCTGGAGGATGGGGCGCAGGCGCGCCAGGATCTCGCGCTCGGTGTGGGCGTCGACCGAGGACAGCGAGTCATCGAGGATGAGGATCTCGGGATCGGCGGCCAGAGCGCGCGCCAGCGCCAGGCGCTGCCGCTGGCCGCCCGACAGGGTGATGCCGCGCTCGCCGACGATGGTGTCGAGACCCTCGGGAAGCGCGGCCAGGTCCGGCCCGAGGCCGGCCGCCTCCACCGCGCGCGCGATGCGCTGGGCGCGCTCGTCGCCGGTCACGTCGTCGGGCAGGCCGAAGGCGACGTTCTCGGCGACGGTCGCCGAGAAGAGGAACGGCTCCTGCGGAGCGTAGCCGATCCGCTGGCGCAGGACGCGCGTCGGAATGTCATGCACGTCCTTCCCGTCGAGGAAAATGCACCCGCGCGGCACGTCGACGAAGCGGGGGATGGCGTCGACCAGCGTCGTCTTCCCTGCGCCCGTGGGCCCGACCAGCGCCAGCGACTGTCCGGCGCCCACTTCGATCGACACGCCCGCGAGGATTCGGCGGCCGTCGCGCTCGACGCCCAGATCGCGGATCGACAGCGCGGGCGCCGATGGCGAGGCCGGCCCGCGCACGCTGAGGACTTGTGACGACGAGCGGGCCATCGCCATCTGGGTGGGCGCGGCGGGCGTAGGGGTCGCGGTGGCCAGCGGATGCGCTTCCTCGAGCGGGCCCTCGGACAAGAGATCGCGAACCCGCACCCAAGCGGCCAGGCCGCGCTGCCAAACGGCCAGGATCCAGCCGAGCGCGATGGTGGGGAGCGACAGATAGACGAGGTACGCATTGAAGGCGACGAGGCCGCCCAGGGTCAGCCGGCCGGCGATCACCTCGCGTCCCCCGATCCACAGCACGATCAGCGTCCCCAGGGCGCCGATCACCGCGAACAGCGGCGTCAGGCTCCCCCGCGCCCGCGCGAGCCGCAGCGCCCGATCGAGGTAGGCCTGGCTGTGCCGCGCGAACCCGGCGTGGCGCGCCTCCTCCAACGCGTAGCTCTTCACGACCGCGATCCCGGCCAGATCCTCCTGCAACGACGCCGACAGCGCGCCCAGCTGCTCCTGGAGGGCCCGGCTCGCGCCATAGATCCCGCGGCTCCACAGGCGCGCCGTCACGATGAGCACGGGGAAGGGGATGAGCGCCATCAGCGTGAGGCGCGGGCTGAGGTGGACCAGCAGCCATACGCCCGTCACGTAGACGATCGCCGTGTTGACGACGTTCAGGATGCCCGGCCCGAACAGCATGCGCACCGCCGACAGGTCGTTGGTCAACCGGGACATCAGATCGCCCGTGGTGTGGCGGCGGTAGAAGCCGGGGTCGAGCCGCAACAGGTGCGCGAACAGGTCCTGCCGGAGCTCGTACTCGACGTTGCGGCCGGCGTTGAAGATGAGCACCCGCGAGAAGGTCCGGACGATGGCCTGCGCCACCGCGGCTCCCGCGATGAGGGCCGCGGCTCCCGCTACGCGGGCGGTGACGGCGCCGGCTTCCACCGCGCCCGCCTGCCCTTGCAGGGCGCGCAGCCGATCCACGGTCGTCTTCAGGAGCCAGGGGATGGTCAGACCGAGCGCGTTCGTGCCCCCGAGCGCAACGACTCCAGCCAGCAGCAGCGGCCACTGGGGACGGACGCGCGCCAAGATCGACAGCGAGATCGACGGCGAGGGCGCTCGGCCTTGGGGCGGGGCGGGGGGATGCGGAGACGCGCCCGGCGGGGACGGCGAGGGTCCTCGGGAGGCGGGCGCAGCGGGCTTCGGCACGCGCGGGAGTATTCCTCACGGATCGGCTCTCCGCCTTCCGGAATTGGATCTACTCTAGTTGCTCTTTCCGCCCGCCCGCGCCCGGGCGCGACCTTTCTGTCGCGCGCCGGCTCGGTCTCTTGAACCCATGGAAGCTTGGGGCCTATAGTTCCGCCCGCTTCAACCAAATCCCAATGGAAACAGACATTTCGAAGGCGCTAGCCACGTTGCAAATCGAGCCCGACAACGCCACGGCGCTGACGGCCTTGAAAAAGCTGCGGCCGAACAACGGCAGCGGCGTGGACCCCCAGACGCTGACGCGGGCGCTGACCGACGCGCGCCGCTGGCACCGCGAGCGCGGCGACTTCGAGCTGTGCATCCAGCTCCTCGATCTCGAGCTGCTCTGGACGACGGACCCCGTGCGGCGCGCCGACCTGCTCCACGAGAAGGGGCGCGTGCTGGCCGACGAGCTCCTGTCGGAGGAAGCGGCCCAGGAGTGTCTGCGCGAGGCCTTGAAGGCGGTCCCGGGCCATACGGCGTCGGCCGAGGGATTGGCGCAGATGGCGTTCATCGCGTCCAACTGGCAGCCGATCGCGTCGCGCTATCTGCAGCAGGCGGAGGCCGCCAAGGACAAGTCTCACGCCTCCAGCTTGTTCGGCTCGGTGGCCGAGATGTACATCAAGTACCGGCCCGACGCCCCCGAAGGCGAGACGTACCTGCGCCGCAGCCTGGAGCTCGATCCCAAGAACCGGCGAAGCAGCGCGCACCTCGAGCGATGGCTGCGCCGCCACGATCGCGCCGACGAGCTGCTGACCTTGCTCGGCAGCCGCGCCTCCGTCGCACAGACCCGGGACGAGCGCGCCGCCGCCGAGGTGGCCTCGGCCGAGCTGTCGCTGAAGCTGGGCAAGGCGGACGAGGCCCTCGGCCATTTCCGCAAGGCGCTCGAGGCGAACCCGAGCGAGCCGAAGGCGCTGCGCCCCGTGGTGGCGGCGCTGACCGAGAAGAAGGACTGGCCCGAGCTGGGCAAGGCGCTCGAGCTGGCGGCGCGCTCCAAGCGCGGCGAGGGGGACGTGCCGCTCCTGACCCAGCTGGCCGTGCTCCAGTGGAAGAAGCTGGATCAGGTCCCGCAGGCCGAGATGAACTTCCGCAAGGTGCGGCGGCTCGACCCGGCCAACAAGGCCATGGTCGAGTTCTACCGCGAGTATCACGGCAAGCGCGACGACCTGCCGCAGCTGCTGGTGGTGCTGGCCGGCGCGCAGAAAGCCGATCCCGATCCGGAGCGGCGCATCGCGCTCGGCATCGAGATGGCCAAGGCGGCCGAGTCGCGTCCGCAGAACGCCGAGAAGGTCATCGACATCTGGAAGGGGCTCTTGCGCCTGCGGCCCCACCTGCCCGAGGCGGTGGCGGCGCTGCGCCGGCTCTACGAGCGCGGCCAGAAGTGGAACGCGCTCCTCGATCTGTTGAAGGAGGACCTGGAGGCGCTGCCCGAGGGCGCCAAGGCCGAGCGCATCGAGCGCTACCTGGAGATCGCCAGCATCTACCGTGACCGGCTGAAGCTCGAGGTCATGGTGGTCAACACTTACCTCAACATCCTCCAGCTCGATCCCGATCACCCGGCTGCGCTGGCGGCGCTCGCGTCGCGCTACGAGGCGCAGGGCCGCTGGAGCGATCTGATCCAGGTCCTGACCCGCCAGGCCGAGCGTACCAGCGATCCGGCCGCCGCCCTGGCCCTGCACCGGCGCATCGCCGTGCTGTGGATGGAGCGGCTCTCCAAGCACCAGAACGCGGTGCCCAGCCTGGAGCGCATCCTCGAGGCCGATCCCACCGACACCGAGGCGCGAACCCGCTTGCGCGAGATCTATACGCGCGGCCGCTCGTGGCGCGCGCTGGTCGAGCTGACCCGGCGCGAGGCGCCGCTGCTCAGCCCCGACGAGCGGCGGGCCCGTCTGGCCGAGGCGGCGCGGGTCGTCTCCGAGCGGATCGGCGACAACAAGGAAGCCATCAACGTCTGGAACATGGTGCTCGCCATCGACCAGCACGACGGGGAGGCGCTGACGGCGCTCGCCAACCTTTACGATCGCGAGCGGCGCTGGGCGGCGCTCGCCGAGGTGCTCGATCGCCAGCGGGCCACCGTGGGCGGCGACGTCAACGCCGAGGTCGCGCTGCTCGAGCGGCGGGGCATGCTGCTCTACGAGAAGGTGGGCGCCGCCGACGCCGCCATCGAGGTGTTCCGGCGGGTGCAGGACCTGCAGCCGCAGAACGCGCGCGCCACGCGGGCCCTGCGCGAGATCTATGCGGCGGCGGGGGACTTCGAGGCGCTGGAGCGTCTGTTCGCCGACCAGGGCAACTACGAGGATCTGTGCGAGACGCTGGCCATGCTGGCCGACCGCACGAGCGACCCGGCGGCGCGCACGCGCATGCTCGAGCGCATCGCGGTCATCGCGTCTGAGAAGCTGCACCAGCCCGAGCGGGCCCTGAAGGCGTACGAGCGCATCCTGTCGACCGATCCCGGCAACGTGAGGGCGGCCGAGGCGCTGGTGCCGCTCTACCGCGCGTCGCAGAAGTGGCCGCGCCTGCTGGCCACCTATGAGGTGCTGACCGGGCGACTGCCCGACGGCAGCCTGCGGATCTCGCCGGAGGCGTGCCTGGCCATCCTGCGCGACGCGCGCCAGATCGCCGAGCAGCGCATGGGCTCGAAGGGCCTGGCCTTCCAGTGGACAGCGCGCTGCTTCGAGATGGCGCCGACCGACAAGGCGACCGAGCTCGACCTCGAGCGCCTGGCGGGCGACGCCGACGAGTGGGACGTGCTGGCGGAGCTGTACTCGAAGCGGCTCGGGGTCACCCAGGATCGCGACGAGCGCGCCAGCCTGCTGCGGCGCCTGCTGAAAATCTCGTCGATGCGGCTGCACCGCGCGACCGACGCGCGCCGCTACGCCGAGGCCTTGCTGGCCGAGGTCCCGGGGGATCAGGACGCCCAGACCGCGCTCGAGCAGATCCTCACTCAGAGCCAGGCGTGGCCCGACCTGGCGGCGTTGCTGCACGGTCGGGCGGAGCGGGTCGGCGACGTTGCCGAGCGCACCAAGCTCTTGCTGCGTATCGCGCAGATCGAGGAGGAGAAGGCGCGCGACCTGCCGGCGGCGGCGCGCACGTACGCACAGATCGCGGATCTCGAGCCGGGCTCCGACATGGCGACCCGGGCCATCCGGTCTCTGGCGCGCATCCAGGAGGCACGCCAGGACTGGCCGGCGCTGATCGCGACGCTCGAGCGCGAGCTCGCCTCGCGCCACGGCGAGGATCAGGAGGACCTGCTCCTGCGGATCGCGGACATCCAGGAGAGCCGCGTCTCGGATCGGGAGGCCACGTTCGCCGCCTACCGGAAGGTGCTGGCGGTGAATCCGCTCTCGGCTGCTGCCGTGGCGGGCCTGGAGCGAGTGGCGGCGCGCGACGCCGCCCACAAGGTCGAGGTGGCGCAGCTGGCGCTGCCGTACTATCAGCGGACCGACAACGCGGCCAAGCTGGCCGGCGCGCTGGAGGTGCTGGCCGAGGTCACCTCCGATCCGGCCGAGAAGGTCCAGCGCCTCGAGCGGTTGATGTCGCTCTACGCGGGGCCGCTCAAGAATCCGGCCGGCGCGTTCGCCGCCAGCCGGCAGATCTTCGATCTGGTCCCGGGCAACCGCGTCAACCGCGACGCCCTGATCCGTCTCGGCGTCGAGGTGAACGCCGCCAATCAGGTGGCGGAGGGGATGCGCGCCGCCGCCGGCGCCACCGAGGATCCCGTCCTGCGGCGCGATCTGCTGGTCGAGGTGGCCGAGCTCCACGAGCTCCGCCTGGGAAATTCGGCGGCCGCCGAGAAGGTGTATCGCGAGATCCTGGACGCCGAGCCGCTGCACACGGGGGCCTTCCGCGCGCTGTCGCGGCTTTGCCGTGAGGGCGACCGCTGGCCGGAGCTGCGGGCGTTGCTCGAGGATCGGCAGCAGCGGGTGGCCGATCCGATCGAGCGCCTGGACCTGTTGGCCCAGATCGCCGAGATCGACGAGACCGTCATCGACGACATCGATCACGCCATCGCCAGCTACGAGCAGATGCTGGAGATCGATCCGGCCGATCCCCGCGCCTACAAGGCGCTTGATCGTCACTACGCCGCGCGCGAGCGCTGGCGCGATCGCGAGCAGCTGCTCGAGCGGCGGCTGACCTTCGCGGCCGAGGGCGAGGTCCACGAGCTGGAGTTCCGGCGCGCGGAGATGCGCTACCAGAAGTTCAACGACATCGAGGGGGCCATCGACATCCTCGAATCGATCGTCAAGACCAACCCGGATCACCCGGGGGCGCGGTCGTTGCTGGAGAAGACGCTCTCGTCGGCCGAGCACAAGGCGCGGGCCGCCCACATCCTCGAGCCGCTCTACGAGGCTGACCAGGCCTGGATGGAGCTGGTGAGCGTGCTGCAGATCGAGCGCGAGGGCGCCAACGCCGCCGAGGCCGCCACCCTGCTGAGCCGCATCGCGCGCATCGAGGAGACCCACCTCGGCGCGCGGGAGCCTGCTTTCCAGGCCTGGCGCCAGGTGCTGGCCGTCGATCCGCCGAACAAGACCGCGCTCGCCGAGGCCGAGCGGCTGGCCGAGGCGCTCGGACGCTGGAACGATCTCGTCGACATCTACCAGGAGTCCGCCTTCCGGCGCGATCCGGCCGATCTGGCGGGCCGGGCCGATCTGCTGTCGCGGGCGGCGCGCCTTTACGCCGGGCGCATCGGCAACCGGCGCGCGGCCATCGACGCGTGGAAGCTGGTCCTCAACCTCGACCCCGACAACGCCGAGACGGGCAAGCCGGCCGCCGAGGCGCTCGAGATCCTGTACGCCGACACGGGCAACGTGCCGGCGCTCGTCAAGATCCTGCGCCAGCAGGTGGCCTGGGCCGAGTCGCTGGATGCCCGGCGCGACCTGTTGTTCCGGGTGGCCGAGCTGGAGGAGACGGAGCTGGAGGACGCCGACGCCGCCGTGGCCACCCTGCGGTCGATCCTCGACCTCGATCCGACGTCGACCGACGCCCTCGACAGCCTGGAGCGGTTGTTCGAGCGGTCGGGCCAGGCCCGGCAGCGCGTCGACATCCTGCGCCGGCGCATCGATCTGCTGGGCCGCGATCCGGGGGGCCGGCGGGCGCTGTGGCGCCGCATCGCCGAGATCTTCGAGAAAGAGGTGGGCGATCCCAACGAGGCGATCGCCGCCAACCTGGCCATCCTCGACGACACGCCCGAGGATGGGGGCGCGCTCGACTCTCTGGCGCGGCTGTACGAAGGGCAGGGGCGGCACGCCGACCGGCTGGACGTGCTCGAACGGCGCCTGACCCTGCTCAAGCGCGAGGGCGCGACGGGCAAGGACGCCACCGCGCGCATCGAGGTGCTGCGGCGGATCGCCGAGCTGACGGGCGGACCGCTTGCCAACCCGACGGCGGCGCTCGGCCGCTGGCGCGAGATCCTGACGGCGGCGCCCGGCGATCCCGGCGCGCTGGCGGCGCTCGAGAGCATGCTGGTCAACGTCGACCTGGAACCGGCCTCGCGGCTGTCGGCCGCCGAGGCGCTCGAGAGCCACTACGAGAGCGCGGGGCGCTTCGCCGAGCTGGCGGCGGTCCTGCAGGTCTACGTCGAGGTCGATCCGGACGCGCGCGCCCGCGTCGGCACCTACGTGCGGCTGGCCCAGCTGCAGGAGACGCGGCTCCGGAACCCGGACGCGGCCTTCGCCGCATACGGCGCGGCCATCCGAGACGCGCTCAGCGAGTCGCAGCTGCCGACGTTGCTCGACCACTACGAGCGCCTGGCCGGGACTGAGCGCACGAGCGACGTGATCGACCTGTACCGCGACGTCTACCCCGACGTGCTCGACGAGGTCGTGAAGACCCGCATCGACCGGGTCATCGCCGAGGGCGCGCTGCGCATGGGGAACCGGTCGCTGGCGGCCGAGTGCTACCGCCGCATCCTCGATCGGGCGTCCGACGACGCTCCGGCGCTGGCGGCGCTGGAGCAGATCTACCGGACGGACGACGACAATCCGGCGCTGTACGACATCCTGCAACGTCAGGCCGAGCTGGCCACCGAGCCCGCCGTCGAGCGGCGGGTGCGCAGCCAGATGGGCGCGCTGGCCGAGACCAAGCTCAACCGTCCGGTCGAGGCCATCGCCGCCTACGAGCGGGTGTTCGAGCTGTCGCGCGAGGACCGCGACGCCATCCAGGCGCTCGATCGTCTCTACACCGCGCACGAGCGGTGGGCCGATCTGGTGCAGCTGCTCGAGAAGCTGCTCGAGCGGCGCATGCCGGAGAACGCCGCCATCGAGCTGCGCTTCCGGCTGGCCGAGATCCGCCTGCGGCGGCTGGGTGACTCGGAGCGCGCGCTGGAGCAGCTGCGCGCCGTGCTGCGCGGCGATCCGGACCACGCCGGTGCCATCTCCATGCTCGAGGCGATGCTCGAGGACCTGGCGGTCCAGGGGGCGGCCGCCGAGCTGCTCGAACCGGTGTACGCGGGGCGCCAGGACTGGGCGGCGCTCATCCGCATCGTCGAGATCCGCCTGCAGCAGATGGACGATCCGCAGCAGCGCCTGGCTCTGACCAAGCGGATCGCGCGCCTCTACGAGGAGCAGATCGAGGACTACGACAGCGCGCTGAAGTGGTACGGCCGCGTGTTCCAGGAGAACTCCGCCGAGCGCGTGAACATGGATCAGCTGGTCCGCATCGGCGGGCGGCTGGGCCGCTGGCGGGAGGTGGCGGTCCTGCTGTCCGACACCTTGACCGGACCGCTCGAGGAGTCGCCGCTGGGCCTGGAGATCGCCCGGCGCGCCGCCGAGATCTACGACCTGCGCCTGAACGACCAGGGAGAGGCGCGCCAGCTGTACCGGCGCCTGTATGAAGCGCGCCCCGGCGACCACGAGATCGCGCAGCTGTTCGAGGGGGCGCTCGAGCGGTGGGAGGCCTGGCAGGAGCTGCGCGAGCTGCTCGATGACGAGGCCAGCAAGACCGGCGAGCTGCAGGCCAAGAAGGACCTGATGCGGCGGAGCGCCCGCCTCGACGAGGAGAAGCTGGAGGACCTCGATCGAGCGGCCCGCACCCTGCGCGAGATCATCGATCTCGATCCCACCGACCGCGCGGCGCCCACCGCCGCCGACGAGCTGGAGCGCCTGCTGCGTGCGCAAGAGCAGTGGCACGACCTGGGCGACCACCTCGAGGCGCAGCTGGCGCGCGCCGGCGAGGGCGCCGAGCGGGACGCCCTCGCCCTGCGGCTGGCCGAGGTGCTCGAGGAGAAGATCGGCAACGTCACGGCGGCCGTCGATCGTTACGCCGAGATCCTCGAACGCAGCCCGGCCCACCGCGAGTCGATCACCGCTCTGGAGCGGCTCCTCACCGAGCCCGGCGAGCGCGCCCGCGTGGCCCAGGTCCTCGAGCCCGTTTACCGTCACTCGGGCAACTGGGCGCGGCTGGTCACCGTCCTCGAGGCTCAGCTCGAGAACGTCGACGATCGCGACGATCGGGTCCGGCTGCTGCGCGAGGTGGCCGACATCCAGCAGCGGCTGGCCCGCGTCGACAACGCCTTCGACACCCGAGCCCGGGCCTGGCTGGTCGACGTGTCGAACGCCCAGACGCTGTCCGAGATCGAGGCTCTGGCCATGTCGGCCAAGC
>Ga0068859_100005645_pt1 | contig 12749 bp, 9 predicted proteins | sample KBSSwiS22_FD_66585 | JGI IMG/M metagenome (GOLD analysis project Ga0068859, IMG submission 66585) | Switchgrass rhizosphere microbial communities from Kellogg Biological Station, Michigan, USA - KBS Switchgrass S2-2 | ecosystem: Host-associated > Plants > Roots > Rhizosphere > Soil ... | reverse complement strand
CACGCCGAAGCGAACCAGGCTGGCTCCCAGGGCGCGAGCCTGGCCGAGGGCGGCGGCGCCCGCCGTCCCGGCCAGGTGGGCTCGTAGCGTATCGTTCGCGCCGCTCGCGCCGTAAAAGATCATCGCGCTTCGGCCGGCCGGGTAGGGGCGCGGCGCGGCGGCGCGCGCCTGCAGGACGCCGGGATCGGCAGGCGCCGCGCTGCGCGCCTCGCCGATCTCGTGCCAGGTTCCGAAGTTCACGGCGCGCAGTGTAGCATCGCCGCGGCCCACCTCGACCCCCGCATCGGTCGCGAAAGGCGGCAGGGTTTCTCTCGTACGCTCCGGCCCAGCGCGCGGACCCCGCATGGTATCCTGCCCGCCGTATGGCTTGGTACAAGCGAGAACGAGACGACGACGCCGCGGCCATTGAAAAACGCAGCATTCCCGCCGGGGTCTTCACGAAGTGCCCGGGCTGCCGCGCGGCGCTCCTGACGGCCGAGATCGAGCAGAGCCAGTACGTCTGCCGCCGGTGCAGCCACCACTTCCTGATGCCGACCGCCAAGCGGATCGAGCTGGTCACGGACGCGGGCTCGTTCGTCGAGTCGGACACGCGCATCGAGAGCATCGACCCCCTCGGCTTCAAGGATTCGAAGCGCTACTCGGAGCGACTGCGCGCCGCCCGGAAGGCGACCGGCCCGGGTGACGCGTTCCGCGCAGGCGCGGCCACCATCGGCGGTTATCCGGTCGAGGCCGGCTTCTTCGTCTTCGAGTTCATGGGCGGCTCGATGGGCTCGGTGGTGGGCGAGAAGATCACCCGCCTCTACGAGCGAGCGCTCGAACGACGGGTGCCGGCGGTGGTGTTCTCGGCGTCGGGCGGCGCGCGCATGCAGGAAGGTGTGCTGTCGCTCATGCAGATGGCGAAGACCTCGGCGGCGCTGGGGCGGCTGCGGGCTGCCGGCATTCCTTACATCTCTGTCCTCCTCCACCCGACCACCGGGGGGGTGGCGGCCAGCTTCGCCATGCTCGGAGACGTGATCGTCGCCGAGCCCAAGGCGTTGATCGGTTTCGCCGGCGCGCGCGTCATCCAGAACACGATCCGGCAGCGGCTCCCGCCCGGATTCCAGCGCGCCGAGTTCCTGCTGGAGCACGGGTTCCTGGACAAGATCGTCGCGCGCCCGGACCTGAAGGCGACGCTGACCAGCCTGCTGCGTCTGCTCGGCCCCCGGCTCGTGGCCTGAGCCCGGCGCGACCCCACGGGATGGCGATCGGGAACGACGGGAAGGCGATCGGGAACGACGGGGAAGCGGAAAGTCGCGCCCCTGCGCCCGCTCCGGCGGGCCGCCCCCGGCTCCTCGATCTCCTGCGGCGCCTGGATTCGATCCGCGCGCTCGGCGTCGACCTGGGGCTCCAGCGAGTTCAGGTGGCGCTCGACCGTCTCGGCAACCCGGAGCGCGCCGCTCCCGCCGTCCACATCGCGGGGACGAACGGCAAGGGATCGACGGCCGCCATGACGGACGCCATCCTGCGCGCGGATGGGCTGCGCACGGGGCTGTTCACGTCGCCCCACCTGGTGCGCTTCACCGAACGCATCCGGATCGACGGGGCGGAGGCCGACGGTGATCACCTGGCGGAGCTGGACGCGCGCATCGTGGCCACCGGCGTCCCGCTGACGTACTTCGAGGTGTGCACCGCCCTGGCGTTCCTGGCGTTTGCCGAGGCGCGCGTCGACGTGATGGTGCTGGAGACGGGCCTCGGGGGGCGCCTCGACGCGACCACGGCGTGCCGGCCGGTCGCCACCGCCATCACCAGCATCGGGCATGATCACCTCGAGCTTCTCGGACCGACCCTGCTCGATGTCGCACGCGAGAAGGCCGGTATCGCCAAGCCCGGCGTCCCGCTGTTCCTCGGCCCCCTGGCGCCCGAGATCGACGCCGCCATCGCGGCCGCCGCCGCGATCGGGGGAGCCCCGGTGAGACGAGCCGGACGAGACTATCCGCCGGCGCCCGTCCCGCCCAGCCTCGCCGGGGCGCACCAGGCGGCGAACGCCGCGCTGGCGGTGGCGCTGGCCCGCGCCACGGTATCGGCCATCGCCACGCCGACGGCGGGCGCGACCACCGACGGGGGCACCGGCGACACCGACGCGCCCCGCATGGCTGCGGCCATCCGAGCCGGCCTGACGAGCGTGACCTGGCCGGGACGTCTGGAGTGGCTGGGCCCCGACCTGCTGCTCGACTGCGCGCACAACACCGAGGGGGCGGAGGCGCTCGCCGCGGCCCTCGACGCCCTGCCGCGCGATCGCCGCCGCGCGCTGGTGCTCTCGATCGTGGACGGCAAGCCGGCGGCGCCCATGCTCGCCGCTCTCGTCCCCCGGTTCGACGTCGTCGTCGCGACCCGCTCGGCGAGCCCGCGCGCCCTCGGCGCGCCGGCCCTGGCCGCGCTGGTTCGGGCCGCGGTTCGCCCCGGCGAACCGGTCGACGAGGTCGATGTTGCCGAGCTGGATGACCCTGTGGCAGCCGTCGCTGAGGCCCGCCGGCGAGCGGGAGCGGCCGGGCTGGTCGTCATCGCGGGTTCCATGTTCCTGGTCGGAGCGGTGCGTGCCGCTCTGCTGGGCGAGGCCAGCGATCCCGTTCCCACCTCCGATCCGATGGGGCGCGACGGGGGTCGAAGGTAGAGACCCGCCTTACATACAGCGCCTGACGGGATCCGCCGATCTTTCGAAGGCGAACCCATGCGCGCCGTGTCTCTCATGCTCGCCGTCTGGCTGGCGCCTCTGGTGGCCGGAGCGGTCGGCGCTGCGCCCCCTGCCGCCGAGCCGGCGGGCAAAGTGGCTGACGCCGCTCCGGCGCCGGCGCTCACCCCCGCGACGCCCTCCGCCCGCTCCGCGAAGGAGAAGGGCAGGGGCAAGGGCAAGGGTGACAACGACGGTCCTGGGGCGGTGCCCCGGACCGGTCCGCGCCCGGGCAAGCCGCCCCGCCCCGTGATGGCCCGCCGCCCCGCTCCGGCGTCCAGGGCCAAGGCCCCCGTTGCGCATCTGCTGAGGAGTGGCTTCCGGGTCACCTCGGCGGGGAGCGAGGTCGTCTTGCAGACGTCGGCGGAGGTCGACCTCGAGACGCGCGGGACGCGAGCGGCACCGAGCTTCGTCCTCAGGCGCTGCCGGGCGCTCCACGCGAATGATCGCCGCGCCCTCGACACGCGCTACTTCGCGACTGCAGTAACGGGCGTCGCCGTGCGCCAGCGCGGGCTGGACCTGGTCGTCCACGTCAGCCTGCGCGAGCCCGCCACGGCGACTCCCCGCAAGGAGCATGGCCCCGGCGAGACCTGGAACTGGGTCGTGGCCTTCACCACGCCCAAAGAGGGCGAGCGCAAGTCCGATCCGCCGCCTCCGTCGGCCCCGACGGCGACAGCGGCCATCGTACCGGCCATCCCGGCAATCGTGCGCTGACGCCCGGATCGCCCCGGCCCTGCGATCGAAAGTCGGCGGCTGACCCACGAGTCGGGTGTCGCGCAACTGCGATACGATGGCCTCCTTCCTTCCAGATCGCTCATGAGCTCCGTGGGCCCAAGACTCCGGGTTCGAGGCTGGCGTCCCCTGCCTGTCGCCTTGCTCGCCATGGAGCTGCTCGGGTGCGGCTCTCGTTCGAGCGGCGGCATGTCGGCGAGCGGCGGATCCTCGGGCGCGATGGTGGGCTCGGGGGGCGCCGCCAGCTCGGGGAGCGGAGGCGTTCACAACTCCGGCTCGGGGGGTGCCGGCAGCGGCGGCGCTCCGGGCAGCGGCGGCGCTCCGGGCAGCGGCGGGCGAGGCGCCGAGCCTGGCTCAGCCAGCGGGGGCGGCGACGGGAGCATGGCCGGACAGGGCGCCTCGTCCTCGAGCGGCGGGCGAGGGGGCGCCGGCGGTTTGGACGTCACGGGTGGCCGAGGCGGCGCCGGCACCTCGCAAGGAGGCCACGATGCGGGCGGCTGGGGGGCCCTCGGCGATCGCTTCCTGATCGGCGCCGACGTCACCGACCAGGAGGTGGCGCCCGACGCCACCCGGGCGAACCTCCTCACCCTCATGAAGGATCACGGCTTCAACGCCATCCGGCTACGCACCTTCGTCGATCCCCGTGCTTCCGACGGATACGACCAGACGAACGGCTACGCCGACCTCGCGCACACCGTCACTTTCGGCAAGCAGATCAAGGACGCTGGCCTGGCCTTGTTGATCGACTTTCATTACAGCGACAACTGGGCCGACCCCGGCAAGCAATGCGTGCCCGTCGCATGGCAGGGGTACACCACGATCGCGGAGCTCGCGCGCGCGCTGCACGACTACACGAAGGACGCGATCCAGAAGCTGGTGGCCGGGGGCGCACGACCGGACATGGTGCAGATCGGGAACGAAACGACTCCCGGCCTCTTGATTCACCGCTGCGACGGCGGCGGGCAGCCGGTGTCCATGAACCCCATCAACGGTCTCGCCTCCAGCGGGAACTGGCCCAACCTCGGCGCTCTCTTGAAGGCCGGTGTCGACGGCGTCCGCGAGGTCGATCCGGAGATCCTCGTCGCGTTTCACATCGATCGCGGCGGCGACAAACCCACCGACAAGGCGGGCTCGGCGTTGCAAGCCAGCGTCGACTGGATCACCCAGGCGCTGAAGTACACGACCTTCGACGCATTCGGGGAGTCCTGTTATCAGCGTTACCAGGGCGATCCGAACAACCCGAGCGCCACGAAGGCCGGTTGGACCGACACCTTCACCGGCCTGGCCCAGAAGTTCCCCGACCTCGGCCTGTTCGCGGCCGAGTACGGTCCCATGCAGCGCGAGATCAACGACGTGGTCTTCGGTCTCGCCGGCCGGCGAGGCATCGGCACCTTCAACTGGGAGCCGACCACGCGCGGCGACTGGAATACGGGGCACGATCTCCTACGACGGTCCGGATCCACCTACACCGCCCAGCCCGACCTGGCCCTGTACGATCAGATGAAAATGGACTACGCGAGCCGACTGTAAATTGCGGCAGTCGGTTATAGTGGAGGGGAGGCTCCCATGACCGAGCACGGTGGTCCCCCTCGAGAGAGACGCCGCCATCCGCGTGCGCTCACCGATCTTCGCGCCACGATGCACGTCCGCGGCGCTCCTCACGCAGCGCAGATCATCAACCTGAGCCTGGGCGGCGCCCTGCTGGACCTGCGCGGCGCCCTGCTAAACGTGAGCGGGGCGCCCCTCGACAAGGGCGAGCTCGTGTCGCTCGAGATCCGCGAGCGCGGCCGCGAGAACCCTCTGTTCGCCGAAGCCCGGGTGGTGCTTTGGAACACCGCCGCGGCAGATCGCCCGTTGCTGGCCGTCCAGTTCGAACCGATGACGGACGAGGCGACCGAGGTGCTGGAGGAGCTGATGGCGAAGGCCGTCGCCGAGCTTCACCGGCGCTTGTACCTGGCCCGCGCCCGCGCCGACTAGTGCACGAAACGCCTCACCTGACCGGAATGAACAAACGAAGGGGGGCCCGTGGGGAGCGTCCGCGGCCCCCCGGGTTTGCTACCAGGCGTTGGTGGCCAGGCCGCGGGCGGGGCGCCCGCGCGAAGGCCGCCGTGGCTGGCCGTACCAGGAGGTCTGGCTGGGCGCCGCCCGCTGCGTCTCGAATGTCAGGAAGAAGATCTTCAGGTAGTGGTTGCGGCCGATGCGCTCCTTGCCGAACAGACCACCCAGGATCTCCCAGCGCAGATCGCCCGGGCGCTGGACGGCGGCGTCGAAGAGCGGCGGCACGAAGAGGCGCCAGGTCCCGTCGGGCTCGCCGTTCGCGAGGCCCTTCCGATAATAGAAGATCGGAAAGACGTAGGTCCCGCTGTACGTCTCGCGCGTCCAGTGGGCGAACAGCGGGAACACCACCGTCGTGCGGGTCTTTTCGTGGGCGAAGTCCCAGATCAGCGGGAACAGGACGTTGGTGGAGTCGGAGCCGGTCCGGTGGTGATAGAAGAACGGCGCCAGCCACATGTTCTCGCCGGTCACCTCGTTGGCGTGACGCACGAAGAGGGGCAGGAACACCGTGGTCCGGCTCTGCCGCAGATCGTGCACGTCGAAGAGGAACGGCAATACGAGCGTGGTGGTCGAGCTGACGTCGGTGCGCCGCCAGAACAGCCCGGCCACCGTCATCAGCGACTTCTCCGGGTTGCCGCGCGAGAAGTAGAGCAACGGCAAGAAGAAGCGCGTGCGCGTCTCGGTCTTCCGATCGAGGTGGCTCACCCACAGCGGAAACACCAAGCGCGTCGAGCTCTCGACGGTGTCGCTGACGTAGACCGGCCCCACGTACGTGCGGCGGCGGTCGGGCGCGCGGCTCACCCCGGCGAGCAGCGTCAGCAACGTGAAATGATCAGGCCCGTGTGACGCGTAGAACAGCGGCAGCAACGCCTCGCTCCCGCTCTTCTTCACGTCGTCGCGGCTGTACCAGGCGATGGGCAAGAGCGCCCGCAGGCGCGTGGTCCCGCGGGTCGACCAATAGAAGGGAATCAGCAAGGTCGACCGGCTGTCCGGGGCGTCCACGAAGTGCCAGTAGATCGGCAACACCATGCGGTGGCTCCGCGGGCCGTCGCTGCCCGCCCAGTACAGCGGGAACAGAATGGTGGTGTCCTTCGGAATACCCTCGGTCTGGGCGCTGTGAAAGAACGGTCCAACCCACGTGAGCGAGGTCCCCGCCCGGAAGTCGTGCTTGTGATACGTCAGCAGCGGCGGCACGACCAGGAGCGTGCGGTCCGGGTTCTTGGCCCAGAAGTAGAGGGGAAACAGGCCCGTGTTGTGAACGCCGGGGCTCTCGCGGTCGTAGTAGGGCCCGACCACGGTGGTCGATCCGCCATTCCAGGTGGAACGCCAGAAGAGCGGCAGGAACGAGTCGAGCGCGTAGCCGTCGGCCTTGCGCTGGCGGAAGTACGTCGGGAACACGTACGTGTCGGTCTCGTTGCGGTCGTGGTGGCGGCCGAACAGCGGGAACACGACGCGCGTCTGCCGATCGTCCGGGCCGTCGATGGCGACGACCGGGCCGAACTGGCGTGTCCGCTCGCCCGTGTCCGCCCGCGTGACGTCGGCGTAGAGCGCGGGGATGCCGTGCGCGGTGAAGGTCTTGCCGTGGTACCAGAAGAAGGGGCCCACGAAGCCAGCCTGACGTTCGGGACCCGAGGCGGAGGCGCCGAGCGGCGTGACCAGCCAGCGCCGGGTGGCGTCGCGGTGATAATGCACGAGCGGAAACAGCGTGAACGCCGTCTCGTCGGAGCCGCCGGGCCGCGCCCCGCGCCGGTACCAGAACAGCGGGAAGAAGGCGTCCGTGACCTCTCCCCCGTGCCGGCGATGCATGACGTTCGCCACCACGGTGGTCGACTTGTCCGCCTGGTCGTCATGGAAGTGCCAGAGCAGCGGGAACAGCACGAAGTGGCCGCGAGGTCCGCCCCCGGCCGCCCAGATGATGGGCAGCAAAGGCCCGACGCCCAGCCGCCAGCCTTCGGGGCTGCTGCCGAAGAAGCCGATCGGCGTGACGGTGGTGCTGCGACCCGCGCCCTCGTCCGCGAAGCGCCAGAACAGCGGGAATTGCACCTGGTACGACGTGCGATCGCGGCGGCCGAAGAACGCCAGCAGCGGGAGGATCCCGGCGTCGTAGCCGCGGGCGTCTCCCGTCTTGAAGAAGACCGGCAAGAGCGCGGTCGTGCTGCCCTTCGCGCCGGCGAAGTGCCAGAAGAGAGGGAAGACCACCGCGTGCGAGGCGTCGCCGCGATGGCCGAAGAACGCCAGGGGAAAGAGGCCGCCGCTCCACCCGCCGGTCGGGTCGGTGAACGTCCGGTGATAGAACCACAGCGGGAACACGCCGCCTGCGATCAGGTGGTCCCGGGGGGTGCTCCGGCTGAGAAACAGGGGCAACAGGGCGTTCGTGCTGCGCCCACTGGCGGTGTCATGGAACCGCCAGAAGATGGGGAACAGCGCGGTGGTCGAGCCCCGCGGATCGTCTCGGCGGAAGAAGATCAGAGAGACGAGGCGCGTGGTGGCGTCGGTGGTCTTGTCGGTGTAGCGGAAATACAAGGGCGACACGAGATCGATCGCGGTCTGGGGGTCGCGCCGATAGACGATGGGCCCCGGCAGCAGCACCAGCGTGCGCGAGCCGGCCTTGTCGTCGCGCCGGTAGCCGCCGAGCAGCGTGAGCCACGAGAACTGAGCACCGTTCTCGGATTCGCTGGAATAGAAGAGGGGGATCAGCGTGCGGAACCGCCATCGGTTCTTGCCCTTGCCCGCGGCGTCGTCGCTGCCGGCGCTCCACCACACCGGCACGACCGTGTTGAACGACCAGTCGCCGCGTCGAAGGCTCCACACGATGGGGAACAGCGTCGACGTCGCGCTCGCGGGCGACCGGAAGCTCCAGAGCAGCGGAAAGAGGACGTCGTAGGCGTCGCCGCTCTTCGAGTTGCGCCCGCCCCAGTAGAGCCATGCCACGGAGCCGCGGGCGTCGGGTCCCTGGCGGTTGTAGTACCCCAGCAATGAATACAGGCTGGCCCCGTTCTTCCAAGAGTGCGCCAGGAAGAAGGGGATGCCGAGGGTGTGGGACTCGCTCCCGCTGCGCCAGTAGAAGTTCAAGGGCAGGGCGAAGGTGAACGCAGAGGCCGGCGAGCGCGACGACACGAACAGCGGGATCAGCGTGTCGAAGGCTTCGCGTCCCTGGTCGGTCCCTTTGCCCGTTCGGCTCCACCAGTAGAGAAACGCGACCGCGCCCCAGGCCTTCCCCTTGTCGGGATCGGCGATCTCGAACGAGCCGAGGAGCGGCGCGGCCCAGCCGAACTTGGTCGACTTGTAGAAGAGCGGCCAGACCCCGAAGGAGCTGGCCCCGGGCTGCCGGCTCCACGAGATGGGCAGGCCGGGGACGATGACCGTCGATGTCCTCTGCGCGACGTCGTCCTCGAAATGCCAGTAGAACGGCGCGACGATGCGCGAGCGCGTCTTGGGTGAGAAGTAGCTCCAGTAGAACGGCGCCAGCACGGTGTAGCCGGTGTTGCCCCGCTTCGACCAGTAGAGGCCGAACAGCTCGCGGAATGTCCCCTCCTGATAGTAGAGATAGAAGACGTTCACGCGGTGCTCGATGCGCCGGCAAACCGCCTGCTCGCAGATGTGCTCGTCGGGACACTGCGAGTCATCGGTGCACGCGACGGGAGCGGACGGGGAGCTCGTCGGTCCCGCGACCGGGAGCGGCGCCTTCGCGGGCCCGGCGGGAGGCGGGGACTGCGTCGGAACGGCCTTCGGCGGAGCGGGCCGGGGGGGCGCCTCGGGAGGCGCGGGCTCGGCCTGCGCCCGCGGCGTTCGCCGGAACGGATCGAAGCTGGTCGAAACGCGGGGCAGAACTGTGGTCACGCCCGCCTGAGCGGTCCCGCTGGCCAATGTCGTCACGGCCAAGGCCAGAAGGACGACGGCCGTCGAGCCCACGGCGTGGACGACGGCCGCAGAGCGGCGACGGGTGAAACGACGGGCGCGGGTGGCGCGAGGGAGAGGCGTCTTCACTGCGCGGGGGGCAACATCTTCCATTCGCCGTTTTCGCGCACGAACGCGACCTCACCCGTCTCGCTGTCGTCGCCCTTCTGGCGCGCCACCTTCAGGGTCGCGGTGTCGCCCTTGGTGGTGGCCCCCTTGACCTGGAACTTCGTCCCCTCGATCTCCTTCTGCATCTTCTTGACGGCGTCGTTCGCCTGGCCCATCTGGCTCGCGAGCAGGCCCTGGTACATGAGCGCGTAACAATCGATCACCTTGTCCATGGCGCCGTCGGTCAGCGCCTTCCGCCAGCGCTCGAACGTCTTCTCGGGCGTCGAGAACTCGGGGCGAGACGGGGGGAGGGTGAACCCGATGGACCGGACCTTCTCGCGGGGGACCTTCTGCGTCTGGCCCGCCACCTCGACCGTGAAGACCCCGTCGTAGAAGTGGATGATCTTGGCGTTCAGCTTGGTCTTGTCGAGCAGCTCGATGACCTCGGCGCGGGCCGTCGGAGACGCCAGCCCGCCCAGCACGACGGTCAGAACGGCTGCTCCGATGGAGCCGAAAAAGATCGAGGAGCCTCGGGAGGATGAGCTACGAAGTCGCATGGCACGCATCAGCATCGATTGTCTTTCGTGACCTTTGGGCCTTGGACCGACCTGCCGCCTCAGCCGATGCCCGGCGCCGGAAATTTCCGGGTCAGCCCGGTGCTCGAGACGTTCCACCCGTGGGAATACGTCTCCGGGTCGGTGGCGGCCAGCGCTCCGACGGGCACGAGCGCCGCATCCGCGCCCGCGCGGGCGCCAGCCGGCGGAGCCGCGTCGTCGAGGTTTGCCGGACCCGTTCCGTGCATGGGGCAGCAAGCTAGTCGCCGGACCGGGCCGAGTCAACGCACATCCGGCACGAGTTTGGCAGAGGCCTTGCCCAGGAAGCCGGGAGGGGGCCGGTGGGACGTCTCCGGAACGGGTCGGGGGGGATCGATTCGGAAGCCGCTTGACCTGGCCCCTGGTATGGCCAATTAATTGGGGCCAACCGGCTTTCCGTTTCGACCGCCGGACTTCGACTTCACTCTACTTCACAGTCATCTGACCCGCCGGTCCTCTAAATCGAAAGAAGCATGAACAAACCTCTGCGCGGCGCGCTCGTTGGTTACGGCTTCATCATGGAAAAAGGCCACGGGGCCGCTTATCGCCAGCGTCTGCAGGGCGGCAGCGCCTGGAACGCCGACGGAAGGCCCGAGCCCGACGTGCAGATCGTGGCGGTCGCCGACATCAACGAAGCGCGGCGGCGGCTGGTGAAGGAGCACTTTCCCGGGGTCCGGGTCTATCCGGACTACATGGCCCTGCTCGAGGCCGAGGCCGAGAACCTCGACTTCGTGGACGTCGCGACGCCGCCGGCCGAGCATGCCGCCGTCGCGTGCGCGGCCCTGGCGCGCGGCCTCCACGTGCTATGTGAAAAGCCGCTGGCCACGACGATCGCGGACGCGCGCCAGATGCTGGATCAGGCCCGCGCCGCCGAGCGCGTGATCTTCCCGTGCCACAACTACAAGCACGCGCCGGTGATCCAGAACGTCCGCCGCATCATCGACGCGGGTGAGATCGGTCGCGTGCACATGGTGACGTTGCAGACCTTCCGCAACACGCACGCCCGCGGCGTCGCCGACTGGCGGCCCCACTGGCGGCGCGAGCGGCGCCACTCGGGCGGCGGGATCGCCATGGACCACGGCAGCCACACCTTCTACCTGGCCTTCGAGTGGCTGCGGTCGTACCCGACCGCGATCTCGGCGCGCATGTCGACGATGGGGAACTTCGACACCGAGGACGATCTCAGCTGCAGCCTGCGCTTCCCGACCGGGGTGGCGTCGGCGCACCTGAGCTGGCAAGCCGGCGTACGCAAGGTCATCTACACGATCCACGGAGATCGCGGGGCCATCCGCGTGGAGGACGACGACGTGGAGGTGGCGCGTGCCGACAAGTCGAGCGCCATCGGCTCGCCCGAGACGGCCTGGAAGTTCGAGCGCCTCGAGGTCCCATCGGACTGGATGGACTCGAGCCATGTCACCTGGTTCAACTCGCTGTTCGACGACTTCCGGCGGGCCATCGAGGCGGGCGAGTGGGCCGGCAAGGAGGCCGAGGAGGCCTTCCTGTGCGTCGAGCTGATCCAGACCGCGTACGCGTCCGCCAACGAGGGGTCACGAGAGCTCCCCCTCGGCAACCAGGGCTCGGGGTCGCTGGCCCTCCCCGACCTACGAGCCAAGCGCCGCAAGCATGCGTAGGGGGGCGTTGCCCCCCTACGTGACCCCCCAGAGATCTCAGCGCGACGCCGGCGCGGCGAAGCCGCACCTCCCGTCGATGAACCCGCTCGCTTCGCTCGCTCTGACGTTGCGGGAGTAGTCTGGCTTCCGAAGCCCGAGGCCCGAGGCCCGAGGCCCGAGGCCCGAGGCCCGAAGCCCGAGGCCCGATCGGTCCGGGGGGGCTTTTGTGCAGTGTGAGTTTGCGTGCTGAGGGCGGCGATCGTAGGTTCGGCGTTCGGGTTCATGCAGGATCTATATTTTTCAGCCGGGATGGTGGGCCTGCTCTGCGTCGGGCTCGTGGTTTATGGTGTGCGGGCCCTGTTCCTCGGTCGCGCGCGCCATGAGCGGGTCGATCGGGATGGCGGCAGCCTCTTCGTCGGCAAGAGGTTCATGGAATTCGGGTACTGGCTGATCGGACCGGTGGTGGGGTGGCTCGATCGGCTCGGCGCGACGCCGGACCGAGTGACGTTGTTCTCCATCGTGCCCGCCGCGGGGGCGGGGGTGGCGGTGGCGTTCGGGTGGTTCGGGCTCTCCTGCGTCCTCGCCACCATGGCCGCGTTCGCCGACATCGTCGACGGACTGCTGGCCCGCCGGCAGGGTGTGTCGTCGGACGCGGGCGAAGTGCTCGACGCGACTGTCGACCGCTACTCGGAGTTCTTCTTCATGGCCGGGTTGCTGGTCTACTACCGCGACCATGTCGCCGTCTGTGTCCTGATCTTGGCGGCGCTGGCGGGCGGCTACATGGTCAGCTACGCGACGGTCAAGGCGGAAGCCATGCAGGTGCCGGCGCCGCGCGGGAGCATGCGCCGCTCCGAGCGAGCGGTGTACCTGTTCTTCGGGGCGGGTTTCACGCCGCTGGCGCAGCTGCTGGCCGGCCCGGACCGGTCGTTGCTGGCCCGCCAGGCGCCCATCCTGCTGGCCGTGGCGATCGTGGCGGTGGTCGCGAACGTCTCGGTCGTCCGCAGGGTGGGGGCCATCGTCGCGTTGATCCGCGAGCGCGAGGCGCAA
>Ga0068859_100005642_pt1 | contig 12752 bp, 11 predicted proteins | sample KBSSwiS22_FD_66585 | JGI IMG/M metagenome (GOLD analysis project Ga0068859, IMG submission 66585) | Switchgrass rhizosphere microbial communities from Kellogg Biological Station, Michigan, USA - KBS Switchgrass S2-2 | ecosystem: Host-associated > Plants > Roots > Rhizosphere > Soil ... | reverse complement strand
CTGATGAGGGGCCGGCAGCTGGCGCACCGGCACGACCTCGTCGCCGGTTGAAAGCACACCGACGCGCGGCGCTCGCACGACGCGAACGTGCGCCCGCCCTGCCGCTGCGAGCGCCGCGACCTCCGTGGCGCGCACGACGGCGCCGGCGGACACCACCGTCTCCCCCGCTTTCCGCTCCTCGCCACGCCGGCGGATGTTCTGGCCCGTCTCGACTGGGGTTTCAGTGCGGACGGCGGCGCCGTCGTCGAGCACGGCGCACCGCTCGATCATCACGACCGCATCGGCCCCTTCGGGGACGACCGCTCCCGTGAAGATGCGGACGGCGGTCCCCGGCCGGACCGCGGTGCCCGCCGGATCTTGGCCGGCGCGAACCTCGCCGGCGTCGGCCAGAACGCACCCGGCCTTCTCGCAGTCCGCGGCGCGAACGGCATAGCCGTCCATCGCGGAGCGGTCGGTCGGAGGCGCGTCGCGATCGGCGGGGACGTCTTCGGCGAGCGTCCGGCCGGCGGCTTCCGTCAGGCTCGCCTCGCTCACCGGAAGAGGCTGAACCGCCGACAGCAGCGTTTGGAGCGCCTCGGAGACGGAAAGGAGGCTCACCGGCGGGCCGTCAGGACGCGCGGGATGCCGCGAAGGTCGGGGCGCACGCCGATGCTCGTGAAGCCGGCGCTTTCGACGATCCCACGCACGGCGGTTTCGCTCTTCCATCCCAGCTCGAGCGCGAGAAGGCCGCCCGGTTTGAGAAGCTCTATCGCCGCGGGTGCGATCGCGGCGTACGCCTCGTTTCCCGAAGGACCCGGGACGAGCGCCGCTTTCGGGTCGTGGTCGCGCACCTCAGGCGCGAGCCCGCGCCATTCGTCTTCGGAGACGTACGGTGGGTTCGACACCACGGCGTCGCAGGCCACGCGCACGTCCGCAAAGTCGGCTCGCGAGAACGTGATACGGCCGGCGACTCCGTTTCGTGTCGCATTCTCCGCGGCGAGCGCGAGCGCGTCGTCCGACAGGTCGACCGCGGTCAGCGTCCAGCCGGGTCGCGCGGCGGCGAGCGCGATCGCGATGCATCCGGTACCCGTGCCGAGATCCACGACCTCTGCGTCGTCGGGGAGCCCCGCGGCGAGCACGGCATCAACGAGGTCTTCGGTCTCCGGCCGCGGGATCAGGGCCGCGCGGCTCGTCTTGAACGTGAGCCCGTGGAATTCGACCGTTCCGGTCAGGTGCTGCATCGGAACGCGCCGGGCTCGCTCCTCGATCAGGGCATGGAATGACGACGCATGCGTCGCGTCGAGCGCATCGGGGCGCCGCGCCACGACGCCGCCTCGGTCGGTGCCGAGCACGTGGGCCATGAGGGTCGTCGCGTCGCGGGCGGGGTCTTCGATGCCCGCCTCGCGGAGCCGCCGCACCGCGTCGTCGAGCACGGTGAGCACGGTGGGCCCCGCCGCCGGGGTCACGCGCTGATCTCTTCCCTGAGCCGCTGCGCCTGATCGTTCGCGATCAGCGCTTGGAGGATGTCTTCGATGGAGCCGTTCATCCGGCCGGGGAGGTCGTGAACCGTCAGCCCGATCCGATGGTCGGTGATCCGGTCCTGCGGGAAGTTGTACGTGCGGATCTTCTCGCTGCGATCGCCCGAGCCGATCTGGCCGCGCCGCTCGGCGGCGATCTTCGCCTGCTGCTCTTGCAGCATGCGGTCGTACAGGCGCGAGCGGAGCACCTGCAGGGCGCGGGCCTTGTTCTTGTGCCACGACTTTTCGTCCTGGCACTGCACCACGGTGTTGGTCGGCAGGTGCGTGACGCGCACCGCCGAGTACGTGGTGTTGACGCTCTGGCCGCCCGGCCCCGACGAGCAGAACGAGTCGATGCGCAGGTCCTTCTCGTCGAGGTGCACCTCGACGTCGTCGGCTTCGGGGAGCACGGCGACGGTGATCGCCGACGTGTGGATGCGCCCTTGAGCCTCGGTCTGGGGCACGCGCTGCACGCGGTGCACGCCGCTTTCGAACTTCAGGCGGCTGTAGACGCGGTTTCCCTCGATCACGGCGATGACTTCCTTGATCCCGCCGACGCCGCTTTCGGACAGATCGGTCGTGTCGACCTTCCACCCTTGGGACTCGGCGTAGCGCGCGTACATCCTAAAGACCTCGGCGGCGAACAGCGTCGCTTCGTCGCCGCCGGTGCCGGCGCGGATCTCGAGGATGACGTTCTTCGCGTCGTTCGGATCGGACGGCAGGAGCAGGAGCTTGAGCTCGGCGTCGAGCTGCTCGATCTTCGCCTCGAGCGCCTTCACCTCGTCCGAAGCCATCGCCTTCATCTCGGCGTCGTCCGCGGCGGCGGCGAGCTCGCGCGCGTCCTTGCAGTCGTCGGCGAGCTTGCGGTACTCCGCGTACTTGTCGACGAGCGGGGTCAGCTGCGCGTAGAGCTTCGAGACGGAGCGGTACTCCGCCATGTCGGAGACGATCGCGGGGTCGCCGAGCTGCCGGCCGAGCTCCGCGTGCTTGGCGACCGTTCCGCGGAGCTTCTCTTCGACCTTGGGGTCGAGGGAGGCGGCCACGGCAGCCGCCTCAGCTCGTCGCGGGCGTGCCGGCGTCCTTCTTCGTGTACCGCCGCTGGAAGCGCTCGACGCGGCCGGCCGAATCGAGCAGCTTCTGCTTTCCGGTGAAGAACGGGTGGCAGGAGGAGCAAACCTCGACGCGGAGGTCCTTCTTCGTCGAACGGGTCGGGAACGAGCTCCCGCACGCGCAGACGACGGTCACGTCGAAGTACTCGGGGTGGATTTTCGCTTTCATCGGACACCTCGATCGCCCAGGGGACAATACCGAGGGCGGCAACCGGGCATTGTAGCGGAGGCTGTCAACCTACCCGGCCATCGAGCTCAAGAATTCGTCGTTGGTCGCGGTCTTTTGCATCTTGTCCCGCAGAAGCTCCATCGCCTCGACCGGGGACATCTGCTGGAGCACCTTCCGCAGGACCCAGGTGCGGTCCAGCTCCCTCTTGGACAGCAAAAGCTCTTCTTTGCGGGTCCCGGAGCGGAGCAGGTCGACCGCCGGGAAGACCCTCCGGTCCGAGAGCTTCCGGTCGAGGTTGATCTCCATGTTCCCCGTGCCCTTGAACTCCTCGAAGATGACGTCGTCCATGCGCGAGCCGGTGTCGATCAGCGCCGTCGCCAGGATCGTCAGCGAGCCTCCCTCTTCGACGTTGCGGGCGCTCCCGAAGAAGCGCTTGGGCTTTTGGAGCGCGTTCGCGTCGAGGCCTCCGGAGAGGATGCGGCCGGAGGTGGGCTGGACGGCGTTGTAGGCGCGGGCCAAGCGCGTGATCGAGTCGAGCAGCAGGACGACGTCGCGGCGCGCTTCGACGAGCCGCTTCGCGCGCTCGAGGACCATCTCGGCGACGTGGACGTGACGCGAGGCCGGCTCGTCGAAGGTTGAGGAGATCACCTCCCCCTTGATCGACCGCGTCATGTCGGTGACCTCTTCGGGCCTCTCGTCGATCAAGAGGACGATCAGGTGCACCTGCGGGTGGTTGACCGCCAAGGCGTTCGCGATCGCCTGCAGCATCATCGTCTTGCCGGTACGAGGCGGAGAGACGATCAAGCCGCGCTGCCCGCGCCCCAGGGGGGTCATCAGGTCGATCACGCGGCCGGTGACGTCGGGGCCGGCCAGCTCCACGGACAACCGGCCCTCCGGGTACAGCGGCGTCAGGTGGTCGAACGTCTTGCGAGCGCGAATCTGGTCGGGGGGCAGGCCGTTGACCGTGTCCATGCGCGCCAGGGAGAAGTAGCGCTCCCCCTGCTTGGGCGGCCGCACCTGGCCGACGACGGCATCCCCCGTCAACAGCGCGAATCTGCGGATCTGCTGGGCCGAGACGAACACGTCGTCCGGCCCGGGGAGGTAGCTCGCCTCCAGCGCGCGTAGGAAGCCGAACCCCTCGGGCACGACTTCGAGCACGCCGTCGGCGATGAGCTGGCCGTTCTTGCGCGCCTGCGCCTGGATGATCCGGTAGACGAGCTCCTGCCGCCGGAGCACGCCCGCGTTTTCGATGGCGAACGACCCCGCGAGCCTGACCAGCCCCGTGGCATCCATCGTCTTCAGCTCCCTGATGTCCATGCCGTTCCCGCCCGCCTTCCTAGGAGTCCGACTGCAGCTCGCGATGCGCGGCAAGCGCCGCGTCGATCTGATGCCACAGGAATTTCACGCCGAGGCCGTTGACCGCCGAGACGAGAAAGGGCGCCACGCCCCCTTCGGCCGTGGGGAACGCGCGCGCGAGCGCCGCTTCGGCCTTCACCCGGTCGTTCCCCGACAGCTTGTCCGCCTTGACGCCCGTCACGATGCACGGGGTGTCCCGGTCGATCAGCCAGGTCAGCATCGTGTGATCGAGGTCCGAGGGCGGATGCCGCGCGTCGACCAGCACGACGGCCAAGGCGATCGCGTCGCGCCGCCGCGTGAGGAACCCCTCGACCATCGGTCCCCATTGATCCCGGACGCTCTTCGGGGCGCGGGCGTAGCCGTATCCCGGAAGGTCGACGAAGAAGTGCTCGCCGTTCACCCGGTAGAAGTTCACCGTCTGCGTGCGCCCAGGGGTCGACGACGTGCGCGCCAGCCCCTTGGTGCCCAAGAGCGCGTTGATCAAGGTGGACTTGCCGACGTTCGACCGGCCGAGAAAGACGACATCTCCCCGAAGAGGACGGGGCTCGTCCTCGGCACGCGCCGCGGCTCGGTCGAATCGGCAATCGTCGATCTTCAAAACGTCTCTTACTGACGAGACGCGCCACCCCGACAACCGGCGGTGAGCGCGGGACGGGCCGGTGAGCGCTAGTGCGTCACCGAGCCGTCGGTCGGAAGATCCGACGCGGTCGCAGCCGCGTTGGTCGCCCGCTCGCCCAAGGCCGTTCCCGAAACCGGGGCGACCAGGGCGATCTCCAAGACCTCGTCCATGTCCTCAACCAAGTGGAACGTCATCGTCCTCTTGATGTCGTCGGGGATCTCGGACAGATCCCGCTCGTTGTCGCGAGGGATGATGACCGTCTTCGTGCCATAGCGGAACGCCGCCAGGACCTTTTCCTTGAGCCCGCCGATCGGCAGGACCTTCCCGCGCAGGGTGATCTCGCCGGTCATCGCCACGTCGCGGCGCACCGCGATCCCCGTCATCAAGGACGCGAGCGCCGTCGCCATCGTGATCCCCGCGGACGGGCCGTCTTTCGGGATCGCGCCTTCCGGGACGTGCACGTGGAGGTCGAACTTCCGGTAGAAGTGCGGGTCGATCCCGAAGTCTTCCGCGCGGGTGCGGATGTAAGACAGCGCCGCCTGGGCGGACTCCTGCATGACTTCGCCGAGCTGGCCGGTCAGGGTCACCTTGCCGCGGCCGGGCATCCGGGTCGCTTCGAGCCCGAGGATCTCGCCGCCCGTCTCGGTCCAGGCCAGACCCGTCGCGACACCGACCGCCGGCTCGCGCTCCATCTCGCGCGCGGGGTGGTAGTGCGGCACGCCGAGCATCTCGATCACCTTGGCGGGCGTGAGGACGATCGGCTTTTCGGCTTGATTCGAGACCACCTTGCGGGCGATCTTGCGGCACAGGGAGGCGATCTCGCGCTCGAGGTTCCTGACCCCGGCCTCGCGCGTGAACCGCTCGGCGACTTCCACGATCGCCGCGTCCTCGAACGAGATCCCCGCGTCCTTGAGGCCGTGCGCCTCGATCTGCTTGGGCACCAGGTAACGCTGCGCGATCGAGAGCTTCTCGTTCAACGTGTACCCGGCGATCCGGATGACCTCCATCCGGTCTTTCAGCGCGGCGGGGATCGTGTGCACGACGTTCGCGGTCGCGATGAACATGATGTTCGAGAGGTCGTATTCGGTGTCGAGGTAGTGGTCGAGGAACGCGTGGTTCTGCTCGGGATCGAGAACCTCGAGCAGCGCCGCGGACGGGTCGCCGCGGAAGTCGGCGGCCATCTTGTCGACCTCGTCGAGCAGGAAGACGGGGTTTCGCGTCCCGGCCTTCTTCATCATCTGGATGATCTGTCCCGGGAAGGCGCCGATGTACGTCCTCCGGTGGCCGCGGATCTCGGCTTCGTCGCGCACGCCGCCCAGCGACAGCCGCACGAATTCGCGGCCGGTCGCGCGCGCGATCGAGCGCGCCAGCGAGGTCTTGCCCACGCCGGGGGGCCCGACGAAGCAGAGGATCGACCCCTTCATCTTCTTGACGAGCCGGCGCACGGCGAGGAACTCGAGGATGCGCTCCTTGATCTTGTCGAGACCGTAGTGGTCCTCGTCGAGGATCCGCTCGGCGCGCTTGATGTCGGTGAGCTCGCGCGACTTCTTCGACCACGGCACCGCGAGGAGCCACTCGAGGTAGTTCCGGGAGACGGTCGCCTCCGCGGAAACCGGCGGCATCACCTCGAGGCGCTTCAATTCCTGGAGCGCCTTCTCCTTCGCCTCGTCGGGCATCTTCGCGGCTTCGATCTTGCCGCGGAACTCCTCGATCTCGTTGACGCGCTCGTCCTTGCGCCCCAGCTCTTGCTGGATCGCCTTGATCTTCTCGTTGAGGTAGTACTCCTTCTGGGCCTTTTCCATCTGCTTCTTGACGCGGTTGTTGATCTTCTTGTCGACACGAAGCTTTTCGATCTCGGCTTCCAGCAGGCGCTCGACCTCGGCCAGCCGGTCGGGCACGGTCACGGTCTCGAGCAGCGCTTGCTTTTCTTCGATCGTGACCGGCAGATGCGCCGCGATGGTGTCGGACAGACGCCCGGGATCGGCGATCTTCACGGTCGAGAGCATCGTCTCGTAAGGGAGCCCCGGGGAATACTTGATGAACCGCTCGAACAGGGCGGAGACCTTGGCCATCCGCTCCTGGAGCTCCGGGGTCATCTCGGCCGGACGCTCGATCGCCTTCAACACGACCCGGAAGAACCCGTCCGGGTCCTCGTCGATCTCGAGGATGCGCCCGCGCGAGGTGCCCTCGACCAGGAGCTTCACGTTCCCGTTCGGGAGCTTCAGGTGCTGCACGATCGTGGCGACCGTCCCGATGGCGTTGATCTCCTCGGAGTTCGGGTTGTCGACCTTCGCGTTCCTCTGGGTCGACAGGAAGATCTGCTTGTCGCCCCCCAGCGCGAGCTCGACCGCGAGCAGCGAGCCGCGCCGTCCCACGACGAACGGGACCATCGTGTGCGGAAACACCACGATGTCCCGGAGCGGGACCATGGGCAGTGTCGTGACGGAGTCCGAACGCTTGCCGCGTTCCTGCATCAATTGTCTCCTCGGGGTACCAGGGGACGGGGGGCTCGCGCTAGCTGGCCTTCTCCATGATGATCAGCGGGCTGCTCTTCTTGAGCACCACGTCGCGCGTGACCACGACCTCCTTCACCTCGGACTGGGACGGGAGCATGAACATCATGTCGAGCATCAGCTCTTCGAGGATCATGCGGAGGCCGCGGGCGCCGATCTTCCGCTCGATCGCCTGTGACGCCACGGCTTCGAGCGCGTCGTCGGTGAATCGGAGGCTCGCCCCCTCGAACTCGAAGATCTTGCCGTACTGCTTGACCAGCGCGTTGCGCGGCTCGGTCAGGATCCGGATCAGCGCGGGAACGTCGAGCTCTTCCAGGATGGCGACGACCGGCAGCCGGCCGACGAACTCCGGGATCATCCCGAACTTGATGAGATCCGCCGGCTGCGCCTGCGAGAGCACTTCCGCTAGGTTCTTGTCGCGGCGGGCCTTCACCTCGCCCTTGAACCCCATGGTGCGCCGGCCGATCCGCTGCTCGACGATGTGGTCGAGACCGACGAACGCGCCCCCGCAGATGAAGAGGATGTTCGTCGTGTCGACCGGGACGAATTCCTGGTGCGGGTGCTTGCGCCCACCCTGGGGCGGCACGTTGGCGACGGTCCCTTCGAGGATCTTGAGCAGCGCCTGCTGAACCCCTTCGCCCGACACGTCGCGCGTGATCGAGGGGTTTTCGCCCTTGCGCGCAATCTTGTCGACTTCGTCGATGTAGATGATCCCGCGCTGGCACTTTTCGACGTCGTTGCCGGCGGCCTGCAGGAGCTTGAGAACGATGTTCTCGACATCTTCGCCGACGTAACCGGCCTCGGTCAGCGTGGTCGCGTCGACGATGGCGAACGGGACGGAGAGCAGGCGCGCGAGCGTCTGCGCCAGAAGGGTCTTCCCCGACCCGGTCGGGCCGACGAGGAGGATGTTCGACTTCTGGATCTCGACGTCGTTCCGGCGGCGGGACATTTCATTGCGCTTGTAGTGGTTGTAGACGGCCACCGCGAGCTTCTTCTTGGCGGCTTCCTGGCCGACGACGTACTCGTCGAGGAACGCTTTGACTTCGATCGGCTTCGGAAGGCGGGTGCGACCGTCCGGCTCGTCGGTTTCTTTTTCTTCCGCGATGATGTCGAGGCAAATGTCGACGCACTCGTCGCAGATGTAGACCGTCGGCCCGGCGATCAGCTTTCGGACGTCGCGTTGGCTCTTGTTGCAGAAGGAGCATTTGAGCCCGTCACCTTCCGCCTTCTTTCGCGACATCGAGCCTCCTCAGGTCCGCTTTTCGATCACGTGATCCACCAGACCGTACTCCTTGGCCTGGGCCGCCGTCATGATGAAATCCCGGTCGGTGTCCCTTTCTATACGATCGATCGGCTGTTTGGTGTGCTTCCGAAGGATTTCATTGAGCGCGTGCCGCATCCTGAGGATCTCGCGGGCGTGGATTTCGATCTCCGAGGCCTGCCCCGAAACCCCACCCAGCGGCTGGTGAATCAAAAGACGCGAGTTCGGGAGGCTAAATCGCTTTCCGGGTGTGCCGGCCGCCAGGAGCACGGCACCCATGCTCGCCGCTTGCCCGACGCAAAGGGTTGAAATATCGGGCTTGATGTACTGCATGGTGTCGTAGATGGCCATTCCCGCGGTGATCGAGCCTCCGGGGGAATTGATGTAGATCGAAATGTCCTTGTCCGGGTCTTCCGCTTCCAGGAAAAGGAGCTGGGCGATCACCAAGTTCGACAAAACGTCGTCGATCGGCTGCCCTATGAAGACGATGTTGTCCTTGAGCAGGCGCGAATAGATGTCGTAAGCGCGCTCACCTCGGCTGGTCTGCTCGACCACCATCGGGACAAGGGTCATGTTTCACTCCGCGCCGTGAATATTAGCAACCGACGTGATCAAGTCAAGCGATTTCTCTCTAACCATCTGAGTCTCAAGGGCTTGTAGCCCACCACCCTTACTGAGTCGTAATCGCAGGTCGTCGTAGTTTTCACCCACGCGCTCCGCTTCGCGCCGCACGCGCGCGTCGACTTCCTTCCGGTCGATCGCGACCCCCTCAGCACGCGCGATCGCGTCCAAGACCAGGCGCGCGTGCACGATCTTCCTGGCCGGCTCCTCGTTGCGATCACGAAGCTGCTTCCAGTCGAGGTCCGCTTTTCGCGGGTCGAGGCCGTGGTACATCATCTCGCGGACCATGTCCTCGAGGCGGTGCTGAATCTCCTCTTCGACCAGCACCTCGGGGAGCGGCACCGGGTTCGCCGCGAGCACCTTGTCGAGAATCTCCTGCCTCACCCCGGACCGCACCGCGGCGGCCTTGCGCTCTTCGAGGTCGGCCCTCACGCGGGTCGTCAGCGCGTCCAGGCTCTCGAACTCGCCGAGGTCCTTGGCCAGCTCGTCGTCCAGCCCGGGAAGCTCCTTGCGCTTCACCTCGTGGACGCGGATCCCGAAGTGCACCCGCTTGCCGGCCACGTCCGGCGACCCCGCGTCGGCGGGAAAGTCGACGTCGAACTCGAGAGCGGTCCCCGCCTTCGCCCCGGTCAGCTTGAGGTTGAACGCCTCCGGGTTTCCCGGCCCGCCGACCTCGATCACCATGCGCTCGCGCTTCTTGAGCTCTCCCCCTTCGGGCTGCTCGTCCACGTCGGCGACGATCACGTCGCCGGTCTCGGCAGGCCGCGTCTCGTCGGCCACGTACCGCGCGCGCGATTGGCGGATCGACTCCAGAGCCGCCGCGACCTCCGCATCGTCGACCTCGGCGGCCGGCGACGTGGCGTCCACTCCTTTGTAGTCCTTCAGGTCGAACTGCGGAAGCACCTCGAACGTGGTCTTGAACTGGAACGGCATGCCGTGCTCGTGCTTCAGCTCGTCGAGCACCGGATCGCCCAGGGGGACGAGCCCCTTCTCGCTCGTGGCTTCGCGCCACAGGCGGGAGATCAAGCGCTCGCGAACGTCCTCTTCGATTTCCTTCGCGAAGCGCTTGCGCACGATCTCGATCGGCGCCTTCCCCTGGCGGAAGCCCGGCAGGCGGACTTGCCCGGCGTACCGGCGCACGACCGTTTCGGTCTCCTTCGAGACCTCGTCGGCGTCGATCTCGACGGCGAGGGTCTTCTTGACGGGGCTGACGTCGGTCATCTCGATCTTCATCGGATTCCTCGGCCGCGCCGTTGGCCTGCGATCAGAGAGCGCGGGAGTGAGTGGTGAGCCGCCCTGGAATCGAACCAGGAACCCGCAGATTAAGAGTCTGCTGCTCTGCCAATTGAGCTAGCGGCCCGTGATGCCCTTCGATTCGAAAATGGCGCGCGAATATAGCACACGCTTTTCCGGATTTCGTTGGCGCGCACGGTAGGATTTGAACCCACGACCATCAGATCCGAAGTCTGACGCTCTATCCGGACTGAGCTACGTGCGCCCTAGGCCGCATGGTAGCGCGGCCGCGCGCGATCGTCAGGCGGGCCTCGCCGAAATTGCCTCCCGCACGACCATCGTGATGCCGTTGATCAGGAACTGAATCCCCACCGCCAGCGTGATCAGGCCCATCACTTTCGAGATCGCCGCCTCCCCCGTTCTGCCGAGCCTGCGCGACACGGCGGGCGCCGCGGCGAGCACCGCGTAGGACACGAGGGAGACCGCGAGGATCGCGGCGAGGGCCGCGGTGTTCGAAGCGACTCCTGCGGCGTCGGCCGACAGGCCGATCACGACCGAGATCGTTCCCGGGCCGGCGAGCATCGGCATCCCGATCGGCGTCAGCGAGACATCCACCTTGTGAAGACCTTCCTCGCGCGCTTCGGGCGAGAGCCGGTCGGTGACTTGCAGCGCCCTCCACCCGCTCCGGCAGACGAGCACGCCCGCCGCGAGCACGAGCGCGGGCCTCGTGATCGAAAAGAAGTTGAGGATGGCGGAGCCGGCGAAGTAAGCGACGACGAGGATCGCCGTCATGAAGAGCACGGCCCGCAACGCCTGCTCGCGTCGCCGCTCGTTCGTGTCCCCCGGGGTCAATGCGAGAAGCAGAATCGCCGACGAGAACGGATTGACGATCGGGAAGATCGCGACGAACGCCCGAAGTCCGAAACGGAGCGCGTCCATGGGCGGGGATTATTGACCGTTTTGGAAACAAGGGGCGCAGATCCGGGCTTTTCTTGCTCGAACCGTCGTTCTTCAGTAAAAAAACTCACTTTTCACGGTAAGCGGTCTCGCAGGATGCCCCAGGAGACGCGATCGCCGGTGGCTTCGACCTGAAACGCGGCTGTAATAACCGAAAGTGCTACGAAAGTTCAGCCGCGATCGAGACTTCCGACGACGAACGACACTCCCGACGGCGATGACCGCCAATTATTGACTTTCGGGTTTCGCGCTCGGCTCGCCCTTCGCCTGAGCGTTGGTGCATCGCACCGCGTAAGCCTAGGGAATTCCATCGGTTCGCCGCGATCGCCCGCTCGCGCTTCGTTACGTTTCCGTAGGTCCATTCGTGGCGTAGCGCTTGCTGTTTCGGCTGCCGACGCGGCGAGCGGAATCGCCGCGCGACAACAGAGGCCCTCAAAACGTGGGAGGTTTGACGGATATGAACAGACGGTTACTGATGGTGGCGGGTCTGGCGATGCTTGCGTCGGTCCCGGCCTTCGCGGGCGTTGCGAGCACGAATCTCAGCGTGTCCGCGTCGATCAACAACAACTGCACGATCGCGACGGGCGCCCTCGCCTTCGGCCCGTACGACCCCGTCGCCACCAACGCGACGACGCCCCTCGATGCCGCGGGCTCGGTCAGCATCACCTGCACGAAGGGTGCGGTGACGACCGTCGCTCTCGGGCTCGGCGCGAACGCGTCGGGCGCGGTTCGCCGCATGACGGACGGCGCGTCGTCCTTCCTCACGTACGAGGCCTACCAGCCGCCGGACAGCACGCCCGGCACGGCGTGCAGCTACACCTCCCCCACCGTGTGGGGAACGGCCGGCGCGAATCTGTTCACCCCCGCGGCGGCGCCGAACAAGAACGCCCGCACCTACAACGTCTGCGGTCGCGTCGCGGCCGGCCAGGATCTTCCGGGCGGCAGCTACACCGACACCGTTCTCGCAACCGTCAACTTCTGACGCGGCAAGGAGCGAACGATGCGCCTCTTCACGGGAGGGGGGTGGCGCGCGGCGTTCGCATGGACGTGCCTCGGCCTGGCGATCTGCCGGGCCGAGGCCGTTTCTGCGAGCACGCTGCGCGTTTCACCCGTGCAAGTGACGCTGTCCGCGGCGGCGCCCAGCGCGCTGCTGACGGTGGCCAACGACAGTGACCAGCCGATCCGCATCCAGGTGAGCGCCTCGGCCTGGGATCAGGATTCCTCGGGCCAGATGTTGCTCACACCCACTCAGGACGTCGTGTTCTTCCCGATGATGCTGACGATCGCTCCCCACCAGGAGCGTCGCGTCCGCGTCGGGTCGACCGCTTCGTACGGGAGCGTCGAGAAGGCGTACCGCCTCTTCGTCGAGGAGCTGCCGGCGGCGGCGACGCCGACGGGGACGGGCGGCTTCCAGATCC
>Ga0068859_100005640_pt1 | contig 12758 bp, 5 predicted proteins | sample KBSSwiS22_FD_66585 | JGI IMG/M metagenome (GOLD analysis project Ga0068859, IMG submission 66585) | Switchgrass rhizosphere microbial communities from Kellogg Biological Station, Michigan, USA - KBS Switchgrass S2-2 | ecosystem: Host-associated > Plants > Roots > Rhizosphere > Soil ... | reverse complement strand
ATGGAGTCGCCATTGGCGAGCGCAACACTGAAAAGCTCGCAGAAGAGATTAAGGCTCATGTGCGGCATGCTGTAGACCTTGATGTGCTTTTGAGACGCGTCGACGCTCGCGGTGGCCCTGCGACACCGTGGGACGTAGACCTTGGAGCGCACCAAGCTAAGTTGGGACCGATTTGTGTATTTTTTTATCCCCTGGCCAACGGTGGCTTTTCCCCTGCCTCTTACACACGACGGGATCGTCCTCCGGATCTTCAACGAGATTGGCCGCTGATTGAGGATGCCCTCGCTTGCGTTGCGAAGGCCGTCGCAGCTGCCGGCCCTAACTGGTCGCTGCCGCCCGGAGAGACGTCTCTGCTCTTTCAAGCGGACACTCGAATTCTCAGTCAACCCGCGCAGCACGTGCTCGACCAAGGAGAGCGGTCGTTTCGCGAGGCGCTCGAAAGTCACAAGGACCTTACAGAGGGAGAGCGTGCCGCATTCGCCGCGGGAGCACAGGAGATCGCAGTCGCGATTGATGGAGCGGTGCCAGAACACTCAACGACCGAGCGATTTCTCGAGTTGTTGTTTTCAGCGAACCCGCTCCTTCGGTCCGACTGGCCGCTGTGGCTTGACACGCGACCCTTTCAAGATCGGCGTTTCATGCCAAAAGTCGTAAACAAGGCTTGGCAAGCTCTGGCAGTCTTCTCCGCCGGCACAGTTCCATGGGACCTTGCGGAGTTCTATCGGCTGGACCCCAAGGGATCATTCTTTCTCCGCCGGATGATCGATGACGACACCTTCGCCCGTGTAAACAAGGTTCCTGCGGGTAAGTTCTTGGATCCCCAGCATGTGATCACTCGCACCGCCGAGGCGATCGCCGTATCGTTGTCTTTTGCCCGTGCGATGGGTTGCGATCCGAAGAACACGCGGCTTCATTTCCAGTTCCGATGGGAGAAGCTCCGCGATCGTGTCATCCATAGTTCGACGGGTATAGGGCGAGTTCTTCCTCCGCGCACCCAGTACACATCTGTTGACGATGACGCTACTGGAACGGTCGAAGTGCCTCTAACTGCAGCTGATGGTACGTTGGCGCCTTACGTTGACCGGGCGACCACCGACCTCTTTAACCAGTTTGGCGGATTTGAGCCCCCCGTCGGCTTCACGAGTGCCTTAGTTCAAAAGCTCATGGAAAAAAGATAGCCGGCCCCTGGAGTTTCGTTCCGTGGATCGGAGTGCAGCAGCAGCCGATGTAGCGTAGTAGCGCGGCGTATTTGGACGCATTGTAGGCGTCCGGCTGCGACCGTATTGAATCACCGATAGGACGTGCCGCAGAGCTGAAGGGAGTTCCTTGTGGAAGGATTACGCCGTACAAGCCAACAATGTTGAAGGCGATCAGCACGACCGGCCGAATACAATTTGTGCTTACGAGAGCTTGTACTCACCTCGGATTTGAACAAGGCAACACCGCCTTTGGGATCTCTATCGGCTTGTCCTGCATTTCGCCGATTATCAAAGGTCTTCACCTCATTGGGGTCGGCTAATTCGCCGTACAAGCCACTTCAGACTGCTCCCCTTCGCCCTGTGACAGGCTTTCCCTGTCGCCGACTACTACGAGAGCTCCGCCAACTTGGTCAGCCTTGGGGGACACACTCCCTTCACATCTGTTCCAAGCCTTCCCTAGTTCACATGTCTGGACTCAATCACACGGGCGAGGTCGCCTATCGCAGTCTTTATCCTTGCTTGCCGCAAGTCGTCGCAGGTTGTTTGGTCTAGCAACGCTCTCCCCAAACCCACCGTCCGGAGCACATATCTGTTGATCCGGCCTTCGTCGGCCAGCGCTTACATCTCGCCCGCCGTTACCTGCGTCCTGCCTGTTAAGTCGTGTAGGCAGGGGTGACATTTCAACCCTCAGATGCGTTTCACTAGGTTCGTGTTCCTCAACCGCCCCATGCTCAGCCTAGAGACTCATCTTGGCGTAACGACTTCGCCTCAAGCCCCGTTTCCCACGGACTTCGTCACCTTGTCAGTGTTCGACAAGTCACCGCCGCTTCGGCTCACTCCCTCTCGTAGCAGAGGAAGGGCATGTTTATTACTCCATGCATTCCAAACATGCTCAAGCGCTGCTCCCCTCAGTGCGGCGGGGACCGACAGCGTCTAGGCGTACAGTACGTGATGTCACTCGACCAGACCTGCCCGGGTCGCTCAATGGCCAGGTTCTCCAGCAGATACGGGTAGATCGAGGGTAAGCGAACCGCCCTTGTGGTTGTAGAAGAGCCTGATCAAGTGTGGCGTACCCATTGAGCCATGGAAGGCCATATTCTTCGACTGCTGTTTTGATCTCGGGATAGCGAACCTCATCTGTGGCCCGTGACTGATCGCCGACCCATCGCGCAGGAGCCTTCCCAAAACCACGCGGGTAGTTACCTTGTCCTCTCCCGGTATCGGCGCAAAAAGCAAACGACTCAAATTCAAGGATCGGGCTCTTCTTCATTGGCTCGAAGGTAACGCGCGGTTCACTGTCGATGGATATCCTTTAACCTCAGAGAAGCCTTCCTTCCCACCACCTTACCCTTGTTGACCCGCGACGAGCGAACTCAATCATTCAAGTCCTGATGAGCTCGGTTAAACCAGCTCGAAGCCCCCCGCGACACAGATCTAACGGTCGTACGTTCCGACGGAGGTCCTGGTGCGCCGCTGACTTCCGCAAACTCGTGGACGCGGTCGCTACCTAACTCGACTGAGTGGCGCGTGGCACAAGTACACGTTGTGGGAGGCGGTCAAACGTGTTGCAGCTCCGCACTAACGCATTGATACAACGTTCGGCGCCCCCAGTGGAGTAGTCTCGCATCATCTGGATCCAGCCTTGGCACGCGCCCATGGACCACTTTCGAGCGGGCGCCATAAAAGAGCCGGAATTGCTTCCTTATTTCCTCGCGCTTCTCACGTCCGCCGCCAGTCAGAAACGAAACTCGATCAGCTAACATTGCAGTCACGCCGACGTCCGACATCTCACCACTACCGTGACGCTCATCTTCGCCGAGTAACGCTTCGAACCCGATGCAAGCGTACAGGAACGCCACCGTCTGATTGCGCTCTGCCTCCGAATCGAAAAGCCATTCACCGCAAGTGCAGAGCCGTTCAGCGGCCTTGTTACTTGATGCGGCGTCTATAGCCGTCGCGACATTCTTAAGAGAGCTACCAAGGTGCTGTGCCCACTCCCCTTCGGGAATCCCATTCTCTGGATTGGCCCCCATGAGCAGGGCCAGGAAGCCGCTGCGCTGGAATGCTGTTTTGGAAAAACCATATTGAGCAATTGCTTCCCACTGGGGCTTCTCTACTTGCAACGAACGCCAACTTCCTTCGAAACTCGTCGCAAGCATGGCAACATCCGGGGGAACGTCTTCCGAAGGCCTCCAAGTTGTGTCAAGCACCTGCGCGGCCTTCGCGAGTACCAGAAACTGTTTGAGCCGCGAGAGAGCTCTTGTCGGAGCGCTTTCTCGGGAGAATCCTCCCGAGTGATAGCCGCTGGCCTCAACGCATATGTACCTCATGTCGCGTTGCAAGTGGCTTGCGCGATAGGAATCTTCCAACTCAGCTTTGTACTCCTTCGCAGACACCACCTTAAGTGTGCGCACTTCGTCCGGTTTCGTGGTGTCCACGAGTTCGAGATTCGCGCCGATTTGAAGGCTGTCCGCGCCGAACGGGCCCAGTCCAACCAACGGCACAATGTATGTATATTTATGGGGGATGGAACTCGCCCAGTTCCAGATTCTGTTTGCCCAGTACTCCACACGTTCATTTGTGAGAAGGGCGGAAAGAAGGGCTCCGGTTGCCGCACCATTGGGAAGATCATTTGAAATCTCGTGTGCCAATGTCATATCGACATAGATATCAACATCGAGACGCGAGATCTCCTGCCTAAGCTCCTTGAAGTTCGCCAGCTCGTTCGCGAAAGCATCGAGAGCTTGAGGGTCGATGTCCACGCGCGCTGGCCCCTCTCCAACACGGGCGTGGCCGATGATTTGCTTCGCCTTACCAAAAACCCAGTTTCGCTTGCCCTCGTGAAGCGGCATGTCAGCACTGCTCGGGAAGGCGTGCCATGCGCGGTCGCAACGGTTCGTCGATCTGTTCTTGGGTCAGCCTGATGCCGAAGGGTTTACGCATTGACGTGATTACTCTCTCCGATGGACGCGGACTCGGACCACTTGCAATCCGTCGCAGGAGATCCATCGCCGCGTGACCGTGGCAGAGCTTGTATGTTAAGCGAGCGCCCCTGCCTCCACTACCAATTGAGATTTGGATGCGCTGCTGGCCAGGCGGCGGCTCGCGACGGCGCTGAAGCCCGGATCGACGAACGGCGAATGGTGAAACGGCGGGCCGGGCAAAGGCGCCAGCAACCATACTCGGCTTCTTGACCGGCTACGACGCCGGAAAGCGGCCGGCGCGGACCGGACAGTCGTCTTGGCGCTTGGAATTTACGGGGCTCGCTGGACTTTGACGCGGCGCAGAATCGGGGGCGTAAGCAGTGGGATATCGCGCCCCCGATGTGAACCTACGGCTAAACTTTCCACCATCGATTCTGTGGCAGAGCTTAGGTTCCTCGTCGCCCTGGATTCAACGTCTTGCTACAGCGGACGCGACTTTCGCACCGGAATCAGTCATAGAGACTTAGCGCGTCTCAACGAATCTTTTGCCAGCGGCCGGTTCACCTGGGTAGGTTTTCGGGTAACTCTCGGGCGGTCGATCGAAAAAGCAAGTCAATACAGAGACTTATGATCAAGGTTCGAGTCCTCTCCCGGGCACCAGTTTAGAAATATCTATAATAATCAAGAGTTTATTTGTTCCATGGACGTGCGCTCGGAATGAGCGCAGCGATCGAGAAATCGCTAGAGAATTCCGCATGTTATCAGTGCGGGCGTCAACGCGAGACATCAAGTGTACCAAGCCCGACTAGCGGGTAACTTAGAGGGTAACTTTTGAATGTCTCGGTCACGCTGGCCGCGACGCAGCTCCTGTGTTGATCCGAGGCTCTAAGCGCTAGCTGCTCGTGGGGTGCCACCGCGCATCTGTGGGGCGGAAGGATGGCTATGCCCCGAGCTCCTGGTCCACGAATCGGTCTCGCAAGCGGATCGCCGGCAGCAGCACTTCGTCGGCGTACACGCACCCTATAGTTCCAGGGTCCCGCTGGCCCTCCTTCCGAGCTGCCGCGGGCGAATGGCCGTCGCCCGCCTCGAGTCGAGCCAACAATGGGTCGTACCCGGCCCTCCAGGCGGTGGCATCGGCAAAGCTTTGGCGCAGTTTAGCGAGGATGGCGAGTCCCGCGAAATCAAGGTCCCCATAAAACGAGACCGGCACTTCAGGACCCTCGCGCGCCAACCAACTCACGAAGCGATCAGCGTGAGCGGGAGTAGGCAGAGCCGCAGCGGAAAAGTAGACACTCACGCCCCCTACGGTGCGGAGTCGCTTCGCTGAGCAGCGATAGCCGCTTGCGTAGACAATGGCGAGACCATCAGTCACAGGCGGACGCCGACGGGCCAACACCTCGAATGTAACGAGGTTTTCGACAAACAACACGCCCGCAAACTCTCGCGCCGGAAGATGCACGGAGAGTTGTATTGGGGATTCCGGGAACGGGCACTCCGGCTGCTCGAGCAAAGCGGCAATGAGCGCCTCGCGGCCATCGAGAGCTTTGGATTGTGCGAAGAAGACTCTGCTCGACACCTCACGCAACAGAAGCGGTTCCTCGGCGAGTTGGCGCACACTCAGCAACCTCTCAGCGACGAGGGCCGGGTCGTATGCCTGCAACGGGAGCGAACCGCGTGATGCTTCCTCGATCGCCGGATGGCCAGACGGCAGGATCTTCGCGAGCGCATCGAGAAAGCGTTCCTGCCAATCAGGCTCCGTTCGCAGCGGCCGCTGGATGAGATCCCGAAGAGCTTGCTCGTTCACGAGCTCGACGCGAGGGTTGCGATAGTATTCTGACTCCCCGGATGTGCCGTGGTCGACCACCAACCGGATCCAGCCCGCCTGCTGCATACGTTGCAGCAGCGACCACTGATAATCCGACTCCCGTGCCGATGCGGCAAACAACTCGGGCGCGGTCTGGGAGTCGAGTTTCAGACGCGGCGGTCGCACGCGTTCCTGTGGCCCTCGCTCGACTCGGTCGAGCAACATGTTAGCGATGCGGGCGACCAGCGGCTCACGGTGCCATGGCTGCGAATAAGTACCACCCATCCGGGTCATCCAACGAACGGAAGGTACCCGCCGGTTTCAGGCACCGTGACAGCGTGGGTAAACCGCGCAGCAGACGACAATGGGCGTGGCAGGAGCATGCGAAAATTCCTCAGCACTCGCTGCTCAAGATTTCTCAGCGATCTTGCGCGACGGCTCTAGGTCGAGTTCGGGTTGCGCCTGCGGGTTCGCAGCGAAGAAGTCCTGACGCGCTCGCGTAGCCGCCTCGTGCCGCGCTGCGTGCCAGCGCACTTCCAACGCCTCGCGTCTGAAAACCTTCTCCTGCGCCTCGCAAGCCAGCCATTCGCGCCCGTCGGCGAGCAAGGCAGGCACCCGCGCGAAGGTGAACTCCTTCTCGAACTCGGGTTTGACTGAACCGGAGTTGGATGTAGGCATAGCTACTATAAGCTGGACACCCAGTGCTTGCCGCAGATATCTGATGACCGATCGTCGGCGGCTCTCGTCCATCTTCGAAAACGCCTCGTCCGAAAGCATCAGACGCAGGTGACTGCCTTCTTTCGTGAAGAATCGCAAGGAGCTGGATAGCACCGCGCTGCGCACGATGTAAAACGGCGTTTCGAGCTGCCCACCCGAGCCGGTACCCCAGGTCGATAGAGCCACACGGCCGCCATCGGGCGATTCACGCCAGATTTCGTAGCGGCGGTAGTTGCGGTAATCGGCCAGCTCCTTGAGGCGCTTCTCGGCCACATCGCGATTCTTGTCCAGCAGCAGATTCTTGAGAGTGTCGCGCACCCGCGCCAGCTCCTCATCCAAGGTACCCTGCTCGAACAGGCTCTTCTGGCCAAACTCCTCGGCGCGGCTGTGCACCGTGTTGAAGAAACGATAGTAGTCCTGGTACTGCGGCACCCACTCCCAGCTGATCGAGAAGCGATCGGTGCCGAAAGTGAGGTGTTCCAGCTCCCGGTTGAGTTCGCGCAGTGCGCTTACTCCTTCATTGACCCTGCGGTGGATCTTGAAGCAGAAGTCGCTCGTGAACACGTGATTGAATCGACCTTCGGCTTCCTTGAGGCGCTCGTGGTTCTGTGCAATGCCAATATCCCGTTGCAAACGAAGCTGTCTCTCGATCTCCGCAAGCACCGTCACGAGCCAGGGCACCGCCTGCTCGAAGTCATCAGCGCGCAAGCGCTGGTGCTCCAGGGCCAGACGCTCGGGCTCGCGCGCACCCGCGTTGTACTGCCCGGTCGTACCGAGAAAGTTGCCGTAGTTGGTCGCGGCTCGCTTGTAAGCCTGTTGGATGGCTGCCGAGAAGGCCTGTTCGGCCACAGTTGCGTCGGCCGCTAAGGTTTCCGCGCGTCGAGCAAGATCGTGGGCTTGTACGCGGTGAGCGGCGCTTTCTTCCAGAGCGGTGAACCTGGCAAACCGATTGGCGGCAATGGCGCGCTTGTCCGGCAGCTCCAGCTCCAGCCTGTCTGCATGCTCGCGAGCCTCGTCGGCTTTCTTTTGGTGCAGCCAAGCCGCTCCGAGGTGCTTCTTTTCCTCGTTCGCGAGCTCGTCGATCTCCGCCTCGATTCGTCCCAGAGCTGTCTGCAACTCCTCAGCCTCCGACAAATCCAGACGCGACATCGCCGTTACCGCCTCTGCCCGGCCAGCGGCGTGACTCACCAGCTCGTGCGCTGCCGGCCCCAGGTCAGACAGCGCGAGCTGACGCAAGCTCTTTGCGACAGCCCGCAGATCGCGCAACGTACTCTCGAGCGATTCGATCCGCTTCCGCACTTCCCGCCATTCGGCTTCCGCGGCCCGACGCGCTCGCGCTCGCGCCTCGTGACCCAGAGCAAGCCGCTCGTCGGGCATCCAGGCAATGAACATTCCATAACCTGCGGCCGCGTGGCCTTGTACTGTGATGCCCCGATTGACGTCGCGTAGGGCCTCGGTGTTCTCCACTTTCAGAACATTGCCGTAGGCGACTCGCATATATGCAGCTGCGGTTGGATGCTCGATGACGAGCTCTTCGACAATGGATTTCGCGGGGAGATCGCGATGTTGCGCATCGCGCTTGGCACGACGGCCTTGGATGATCTTCGCGCCCTCCCGGGAGTAGTCCTTTCGCAGGAGCTCGATCGCTTCGCGCTCGGCACCCTCCTCCACGACGATGGCAAAGCGATCGTTGCCCATGAAACCTTCGATCGCGTTCTGCCAAGGGGTATTGAGCCGCGTCTCCACCAGTTCGGCAAGTACCTGCGGCCTGGCGTGGGGCAACCACGCATTCAATGCCGCCAGCACGCGTTCGGTGCCCTGCGGAATAACGGAGCGCCCGGAGTCCAAGCGCCGCAACGTTGCCGTGAGGCGCTCGTCTTCCTCACGCAGCTTCACCAGCTCTGCGTCCAACAGAGCCGCCTCTCGCTCGCACGCGGCTGAGAAGCTTCTCTCATCGCGCAGCAGGGTACCGAATAGCCGCGCGGCCGGTTGCACGAGCGCTTCGACATCATTGGCGAGAGCAGTAGCTTCCCCAACCGGGAAACCATGCTCGGGCAGTGCGCCGATTGCCGTAGCGAGCCGCGCGGCTGAAAGACGCCGAGCCGATCCAAACGCCTCCCGCACGGCAGTCTGGGCTGCCCGCAACTCCACTGACAGAGTTTGGGTCACGAAGCCATCGACCTGTCGACCCCATTCAACCAGCGTACCGACCGCCCTCAGCCATCCGACGACGGTTTGAGCGCGTTCCGAGCCGATCCGCTCCGCGTCGGCAATGGCCGCGACCAAGCGCTCGCGTTCGTTCCATGCGGGAATATGTGCGAGCTTGGCCCGCAGAGCGTTCGCACTCTGTGTTTGGGAGTCGATGCGCTTGGCAACCTGCTCCGCGTCTTTGTTTGCGTTGGTCTGGTCAATGAGCGCCTTGGCGCTCTCCCCTCGACGCCGTGTCAGGTCTGCCTCATCGCGCAACACCGAGCGCCGTGCTAAACCCGCCTCCTGCACCAGTTGCTCTGCGAGGGCTGCCAGTGTTTCTTCGCCTTCACGCTGCGCGCGCTCAAGACCCTCGATGTTGCGGTTGAGCCGTGCCGCCTCCTCCGACAGCTCACGTATATCGCGCAACAGATCGCCGACTTTGCGCAGGTCGTCAGAGAGATCGTGCTCTTCGAGCAGCTCACTCTTAACCAGCTCATCGATCGAGCCGACTGGCTTGTACGCCATTGCTTTCACGACCGCGCGCGCCGCCCGCAGCGCCTCGGCCTCTGCGACATGTGGTTGATTACGGAACGCGCCGTAAAGCGAACGCAGGTAATCACCTTTATCTTCGCCGAAATACTGCACGGCAGCGCGTCCAAACCTGCGCTGCAGATGAGCCCAGAATTCACGCACCTCGACCACGTGAATACTGCCATCGAGCTGCGCTTCATCGCGCAGATAGTCCTCGATCCTCAGCGCCTTCCCACGCACCAGATACAGGCCGAGCCGCGCCTGCTCGGCTTTGTTGGCGACCCCGATGGCCTCTACCGCCACCACTGCTGTAAACGAGCTGCTCTCCTCCTCTGGAGAGGGCTCGAAATAACATCCAACATAGGTGTGTGCCGACGTGCGTGCCAGATGCGTTCCCTCCCGTCCGAGGCAGTAATCCGCCAAGGTCCGCTTTTCCTTCGTTCGCGAGCCTTGCGTCGTTTCCTCCTGTCCAGGGTTGTAGAAGAATACGCCGGCTCGCGTCGCCGTCAGCACTGTCTGGATCGCATCGAGCAGAGTTGACTTACCCGAGCCGGATTCGCCCGTTAGCAATGTCATCTCCGCGAATGTCCACTCGCGGTTTTCGAGGTTTCCCCAATTCAGCGTGACGAGGTTCGCGAGTCTCACTGCGATTCCTCTTCTTCCCCGACTGGCTCTCCAGCCACAGGCTCCTCGGCACCTTGCTCACGCGCATGTTCGGCGAGCGCGGACTCGAGCACTCCCTCACCCACAAGTGATAACACGCTCCGTTGAATCGCAATGAAGCTATCAGGACTGGCCAGCCGCGATTCCTCAGGGAGACGGACCACACGGTGCATTCGCAGCTCGCGCAGGAGCGCCTGGCGATCGGCGCTCGACCGGGGCATCGCAAGCCCCAGCGTGCCTGCCATCGCCTGCGCAAGCTCTTCAAGAGTGACAGCGACCTCGTCCTGCGCGTTGACGTTGCCCTCCTGCACACCTTTGCCATAAAGAAAACGCAACGCTAACAGCGCAGCGGCGAGCTCACGCGAGACTCGCGTGCGGAGGCGCTTGGTTACCTCATCATCGGACCCCTCATCATCGCCGTCCAAAGTTATACCGGGAGGAAAAAGCCGCATAACGCGCGCATCGAGGTCATGAGTCAGGCGAAAGCCAGCGAGTGAAAAGTAGTCGGCCAACAGCGCCTCGATACGCGATGCGTCGTCATACAACCTTCCCTCCTCGTCGCTCCAGAGGCGGTACAGCGTCCCCGTGGCATAGAGGCGGCCTACGATCTGACGAAAGCGCGGCGGCGTTACACTGGTGTGCCCGAGGCGCTCACTCAGGTGCTCCTGCAGCGAGTCACTCATGATCGATGCCCGATTAGGATGTCCTGGGTTTCGAAGGTTGGCGTGTCGGCACGCTCGGCAAGGCGCTCCAGCTTGAAGCGGTGACGAGCCTCGGCGCCGTGGACAGCGCCAAAAGCATGCATCGCATATAAGGCCTCCCGCGCCGTCTTCTGCGGAAGCTCCGATATCCGCACCCCTCGTGGTTTGAGCACCAGCGCGCGATCGAGAGACGCAAGGATATCATCCGTCGTGAAGTCGAAAGCGGATGCGGCCGCGCGTCGTTCCGCGGCGGCCAACCTGTCCGCGACTGTCATTGTTGGCGGGGTCAGGAGAGCGCTTGCGCGACGCCTCGCGCTGGGTGCATCTACCTTCAATGTCTGAGGATCGATCAGCCGCACACGGGCCGTCCCTAGCCTTGCCGCAAGCGTGCCAAGAAGCTGCTCCTGCCGTGCCGGATCGGCCTGCTTCACCGCATCGCACATGCGTCCGAGGGCGCTGACCCCGAACGAAGTCTCCATCGCCATGACCTGGCGCAGTAGGCTGGTAAATCGGTTGATGTAATTGCGCATTGCCGTCCGCAGCTCCGGAAGCTTGCGCTCACACGCTGAATCCACGGCCCCCTCGATCTGACGCAGCAGCCAGGACAAGGGCCGTCCATGGATTTCCTCGGAGGTGAGCCAAGGTGCGCGCTGCAGCAGCTGGGCTTCAGTATCCGCCAGCTTCTCCTGCGGCATCCGGAGGATGTCGTCGAGCAGGCCGAGAATCTCATCCCGATGACGCTCGGCGTTATCCGCCACCAGCCGTGCTGCGAATTCCGAGCGAAACCGGTTATCCAGAAAGTCCGCAAATTCGTCCCACGCGAGACGGCGCTCCATGGCGTCGCGTGCGAGTCCCCGGACGAGTCCGGCGAAGTATTCGATGTCCTCCTGCAGATCGGCAGTCACCCGACATGCGTAGTCCCAGGCATCCAGCAGGTCATCCGGGTCGAACGCCTGCAGAAAAGCCGCTAGGTGGCCTTTCGCGGAGCGCATGTTGCGCTGCCGCGTTTTCGACCGTGGGCGGTCCAGCTGCGCAAGGGCTGCGGTGACGTGCTTTCCTGGGCGGGAGAACCGGAACACCCGCTCAAGGGTCACCCGATCCGAATCGGACTCGAGCCAGCCGTGGGCTTCCAGATCACGGATGAGCGCCGAGGCAAGTTTCATCTCGTCGGCCAGCTCGATCGCGCCTTCCTCGTCGGCATCAAGCATGACCACTTTCGACCAATCGCGCGCCCGTACGACCCCTATAAACACCGCACGAAGACGCTCTCTCGTCATGGGCGCCGCTTGCGCAGCCGCGGCCCCGTAGAGCGCTTCGTGAAGTGCCTTCAGGCAAGCGGCCACGAGCTCCCGGCGTCCCCACGTTAGCGGACGAAAAAAGTGCTCTCGTTCGGGTGTGAAGAAGTCCAACGCGGTAATAGGGTCTTGAGCTGGGTTCTGCCCTGTCAAGTGTAGCGTGCGACTGCGTCAAACGCCTCTTGCACGGGAAGCAATCGCTCTCTTACGTTCTGTTCGCGCAACCTCGAAGGACCAGGAACGCTCGAATTGGCCAGGCATTTTCGAGGGATCGAGGATGCTCAAGACATCAACGCCCCCTTCCAGGCAAACAAACACACCAGCGGTGCTTTGTGCCAGCCGTGCCAACCGTCTTGCCGCTTTGAGCGACTCGCGGCGCCTCGCGGGATTGGAGAGGCAATCATCGAGATATTTGCCGACGACCAGACGGGCGACGCGTGCCTGGGTAATGCCGTTTGCGTGCCGCTTTTCACTCAACCGCTCAAGATTGATACAGCGGCTTTCGAGTACCAACAAGGGATGCAGGACGCTGATGGGATCCAGGTCGCCGATCACTATGGGAACTGCGAAGCGCTCGACATCGCGCTACTTCAAACCGAGGACGACAGAGAGAATGTCGATGTGCAGCAACTTCCCTTTCGTCCCCTTGAAATCGATCACCGCGGCGGTGTGATCATCAACCTTCGGATAATGCGCTTCGCCCTCAAGATATTTCGCGAGCAGTGCCGCATCGG
>Ga0068859_100005639_pt1 | contig 12761 bp, 9 predicted proteins | sample KBSSwiS22_FD_66585 | JGI IMG/M metagenome (GOLD analysis project Ga0068859, IMG submission 66585) | Switchgrass rhizosphere microbial communities from Kellogg Biological Station, Michigan, USA - KBS Switchgrass S2-2 | ecosystem: Host-associated > Plants > Roots > Rhizosphere > Soil ... | reverse complement strand
CGGATGCGCTCCTCCGGGTCGAGGCCCGCCGTCGGCTCGTCCACGATGAGGAGCTTGGGGTCGTTGACGAGCGCCTGCGCGATCCCGACGCGCCGCTTCATGCCGCCGGAGAAGGTCCGGATCTTGCGCGTGGCCACGGCGGACAGCGCGACCATCTCGAGGACGTCCTCGACGCGCTTGCGCCTCAGCCTTCCGTCGTCGATCCCCTTGAGGATCGCCATGTAGTCCACGAGCTGCTCCGCGGTCAGCTCCGGATACATCCCGAGCTCCTGCGGCAGATAGCCGAGGATCGACTTCGTCGCGCGCTTGCCGGCGTCGGTCGCGTGGTCGCTGCCACCGACGCGGACGGTCCCCGCCGTCGGCTGGACGATCCCCGCGAGGATGCGCATGAGCGTGGTCTTGCCGGCGCCGTTGGGTCCGAGCAATCCGAACATGCCCCGGCCGATCGAAAGATCCACGCGGCGGAGCGCTTCGACACGCCCGAAGGTCTTCGTGAGGGAGGCGATCTCGATCACAGGTAGCGCTCCTGGCGGCGGAGGAAGAGCCACGCGACGAAGATCGCCGCCGCCGAGGCCGCGAAGAGGATCAGCCGGCTGGCGGCGAGATCCACGCGGCCCGGCTCGAGGATCCCCATGAAGAGGTAGAGGCGCGGGCCGTTCGCGAGGATCCACGACTTCATCAGCACCTGGAGGAGCCAGACCGCACCCGCGACGAAGGCCCCCGTCACGCACTGAGCGCTCGCGAGGGACACGGAGAGGCCGATCGCCGCGAGGGTCAGCGTCGGCACCATCCACGCGAGCTGCACGTCGAGGGGGCTCCCGAGCGGCGACAGATCCACGCCCAAGGCCGACACGAAGGCCTGGAACGAGACGGCGCACGCGCCTTGCACGGCCAGGAGGAGCGTCAGGCGCGTGAGCAGCGTCTGCACGTGCCGCGTCTGGGTCGCAAACCGCAGCTCCAGCGCCGGGTCGTCGAGGACCGCGTACGCCGCCGTGATCCCCGCGAGCAGCGGCACGAAGAAGCCGAGATAGCCGCGCGCGATCGTGAACCGTATCTCCGGGTGCCGCATCATCACCACGATCACGACGAAGAAGAACAGGAGCGCGAGCGGGAACCACAGGAGCTCCCGCCGCGAGGTCCTCCAGGCGTACCGGATCATGCGAGGCGCGCCCGGCGACGGAGCGCCGCGGTGAGCAGAGCGAGCACGGTCACGGAACAAACCGCGAGGGCGCCCACGTTGAGGGCCGCATCGAGAGCCGCCTCCGTCGAGGGGGTCTTCATCCACGCCGACACGAACATGCCGCTCGGCGTCACGAGCGTGCCGTTGAGCGTCGGGAAGAGCTGCGGCGGGACGAAGTTCGCCCAGAACCAGTAGCCGGTGAAGAGCACCTGGTAGACGGGAAGAGGCAGCACGGCAGGACACGCGATCGAAAACGCGACCACGAAGGCGAACGCGGGCACGGTGATGGCGAGAAACGCCAGGAGGGTCGCGGGGACGAACGACCACGGAGCGTGCCCGATCGCCGCCATGAGCACCGCGATCGCCGCCGCCCACGCAAGAAGAGGGATGAGGACCGACGCGAGGACCCCGGCGTACTTCGCCGTCACGTACGCCGCGGGGGAGAGCGGGGTGCTCTCCTGCAGCTCGCGCATGCCGAGGCGGACGTCGCGCTGAAGCCGGTCGGCCGTGAGGATCCCCGCGATGAGCGGAAAGAAGACGTTGAGCGCGGCGAGGAAGCGTCCGGCGGCCGGCCAGACCATCGCGGGCGTGATCATCTCGCCCTTCACCCACTCGCCGACCGGCGGCGGGGCGAACAGCACGACCGTGTGGAAGGCGAAGAGGAGCGCGTAGGCGATCCAGAGGCCGGGTCGCCTCAGCGACATGCCGAGCTCGTGCAGGATCAGTCCGCGCATGCTCTTCTCAACGCAGCGGACCGGGGCAGGCTTAACGGGGGCTTACTTCGACCCTGCGCCCGACTGCTGGAGCTTCTCGAGCACCTGGTCCAGGGAGAACGAGCCCGGCTTCTGGCGCGGCGGGTAGTCGTGGTACGTCGCCAGGTGCGCCGCGACGAAGGCCTGGGACGGGACGAGCGCGAAGGCGTGCTCGACCCTCCATTTGTCGTAGTCACCGGCGTCGGATTGGGCGCGCTCGAAGGGGTCGGCCCTCAGGTCGATCAGCTTCGGAAAGCGCAGGGGGACGAGGGGGTCCTGCCACACGTCGAGACCCTCGGCGCGCTGCTCGAGGAAGACGAGCTTCCACCGGTCGTAGCGGAGGCCGGCGAGGTTGCCGTCGTCGGTCCAGTAGAAATACTCGCGGCGCTTCCCCTCGCCGCTTCCGGCGAGCAAGCTTCGCTGATCGTACCCGTCCAGATGGACCTTGAAGCTCTTGCCCGCCGCGGCGTACCCCGTCAGCAGCTTCTGCGTGACGCCGGGCTCGCCGGCCGCGGCCACGAGGGTGGGGACGAAGTCCTCGTGCGAGGTGATGTCGTTGATCTCCGTTCCCGGCTTGATCACGCCGGGCCACCGCATGACGACCGGCACGCGGTAGCCCCCTTCCCAGTTCGTGTTCTTCTCACCCTTGAACGGCGTCGTCCCCCCGTCGGGCCAGGAGAAAACCTCGGCGCCGTTGTCGGTCGTCCAGATGACGATCGTGTTGTCCGCGATCTTCAGGTCGTCGAGCTTTTTCAGCAGCTGGCCCACCATCCCGTCGAGCTCGACCATACCGTCGGCCTCGAGGCCCAGGCCCGTCTTGCCTCGCGACGCGGGCTTGAGGTGCGTGTAGATGTGCATGCGCGTCGCGTTGAACCAAGCGAAGAACGGCTTCCCCGCCTTGTGCTGCCTGTCGATGAAGTCGAGCGTCGCGCCGAGGAACTCCTCGTCCACGGTCTCCATCCGCTTTCGCGTGAGCGGGCCCGTGTCCTCGATCGTCTGCTTGCCGACGCGGCCGAAGCGCGGGTCTTCCGTCGGGTCGTCCTTGTCGCTGGCCTTGCAGCGGAGCACGCCACGCGGTCCGAACTTGGCGCGAAACGCCGGGTCCTTCGGATAGTCCGGATTCTCGGGCTCGTCCTCGGCGTTGAGGTGGTAGAGGTTCCCGAAGAACTCGTCGAAGCCGTGGACCGTGGGCAGGAACTCGTTGCGATCGCCGAGGTGGTTCTTGCCGAACTGGCCGGTCGCGTACCCCTGCGGCTTGAGAAGGTCGGCGAGCGTCGGGTCCTTCTCGGAGAGGCCCTCCTTCGCGCCGGGGAGCCCGACCTTCAGGAGGCCGGTCCGGAAGCACGACTGCCCCGTGATGAAGGCCGCGCGGCCGGCCGTGCAGGATTGCTGCGCGTAGTGGTCGGTGAAGATCGCCCCTTCCTTCGCGATGCGATCGATGTTCGGCGTGCGGTAGCCCATCATGCCGCGGTTGTACGCGCTGACGTTCCAGTACCCGATGTCGTCGCCGAAGATGACCAGGATGTTCGGCTTCTTGGCCGATGTCTGAGCCGACACCGTGCTCGCCGCTCCCAGGAGAGAGACCAGGGCCAGCCGCATCGCGAAGCGAAGGTAGGTCGTCATGGGGGTTTCCTCGGGTGATGGGGCCGCGGAGTATAAGACGATCGTTGCACCGTTCTGCAGCGGTTCAGTTTCACCCCTCTGACCGGTCATACTCTCGAGATGCTGGCGTTCTCGATCCTGGCCGGACTCCTGACCGTCCGGGCGCGTTACGGCGCAGCCCCGGTTCCGGACGCCCAGGTCAGCGCGGGCACGGTCTCGGCGCTGACCGACGAGCGCGGCGACGCCACCCTCGATCTCCCCGACGAGGAGCAGAAGATCCGCATCGAGCGGAACGGCTTCGTGCCCGCGGAGCGAGCGGCGACGGTGGGCCAGAAGCCGTCGGTCCTCGTCGTCCAACTCCAGCGGGCCGAGACGCCGGAGGAGGTCACGACGGTCTTCGCGACGCGCAGCGACACGATCGTCGAGGACCAGCCGATACGCGTGGAGACGGTCCCAGAGGAGGAGATCGAGGAGAACGCGACCGTGGCGCCGGGGAACGTCTCGACCCTCCTCGCGGAGCTGGCGGGCGTGCAGGTCCAGACGACATCGGCGGCGCTGGGCGCGGCCGGGCTCAGACTCCAGGGCCTCCCCGGCCGTTACACGCAGGTTCTGCTCGACGGGCTTCCCGTGTTCGGCGAGCAGCCGGACGGGTTCGGTCTCCTCCAGATACCGCCTCTGGACCTGGCGCAGGTCGAGGTCCTGAAGGGAACCGCGTCGGCGCTCTACGGCGGGCGCGCGCTGGGCGGCGTCTTGAACCTCGTCTCCCGGCGTCCACCGGGGGAGGCCGAGCTGATGGTCGCGGGGAGCTCCCTCGGAGGCGCGGACCTGCTCGGCTTCGTTCCCGGCAAGCTCGGAGGTGCGTGGGGCTACTCGCTGCTCGGCGGCGCTCACACGCAGAAGAAGAACGACGTGGACGACGACGGCTGGGTGGACGTCGCCGGCTACCGGCGCGGCGTGCTTCGGCCACGGCTCTTCTGGAGCGACGGCGCGGGGAGGTCGCTGCTCGTCACCGCCGGGGCCGCGTATGAGCACCGCGAGGGCGGCACCGCCGAAGGAGGTCTGACTCCGGCGGGGACGCCGTTCGCGCAGAAGCTCACGACGAAGCGCGCGGACCTCGGTCTCGCCGGCCGTTTCCTCTTTGGAAAGGACCGATTGGTCGCCGTCCGCGCGGCATTGACGAGCACGGACCACGACCTCGTGTTCGGCGGCCCCGAGCAGCGCGACCGGAGGTCGTACGGCTTGTCGGAGGTGAGCATCACCGGCACGACGGCGAGGAACACGTGGCTTGCGGGGGCCGCGATCGAGTCCGACGTCTATCGCGCGCGGGACGTGGAGGGCTTCGACTACACCGACACCGCGCCCGCGGTGTTCCTTCAGGACGAGTACCCCGCCGTGAGATGGCTCACGCTCTCCGTGAGCGGGCGGGCCGACTTCCATGATCAGGCCGGCACACTCCTCGGCGGGAAAGTCGCGGCGCTCGTGCGTCCCGCGACCGGATGGAGCGTGCGGCTCTCCGCGGGAACGGGCGAGGCGCCCCCGGTACCGTTCACCGAGGAGACGGAGGAGATTGGTCTCGCGAACGTCGTCCCGCTCCGGGACGTGCGTCCGGAGGGGGTGCGGAGCGCCGCCCTCGACGTCGGCTGGACCGGGAAGGGGTTCGAAGCGAGCGGCTCGGTCTACACCTCCGAGCTGGACGACCGGCTGGTGCTGCGATCCTCGGTCGCCTCGCCGGGGCGCCTCGAGATCGTCAATGCGGCGGGGCCGACGCGCACCGAGGGCGCGGAGGCGCTCCTGCACTTCACCCACGACGACCTCCACGCGATCGTTTCCTACACGTACCTTCGATCGACCGAGATCGAGCCGGCGGGTCCGGAGCGCGTGGACACGCCGCTGGTGCCGCGGCATGCCGGGGAGGTCGCGGTGATCTGGGAGATCGAGGGGAGGGGGCGAATCGGAGGCGAGGCATCCTACGTCGGCCGGCAGCGCCTCGACGACGACCCGTACCGCACTCAGAGCGTCGACTTCGTCGAGGTGAACCTGCTCGGCGAGATCAGGCTCGGGCACGCCAGCGTGTTCTTGAACGCCCTGAACGTCACCGACGTGCGCCAGACGAAGTACGCCCCTCTCGTGCGCCCCAGCCCGTCCTTCGACGGCCGGTGGACCGTGGACGCGTGGGCCCCGCTCGGCGGACGGACCTTCAACGCGGGGATGCGCTGGGAGTTCTGAAACCCCGGCGGATCCCGCGCGAAAATCTCACGAACATCGAGAATTTCCGCCAGGGCGGCGAGCGGGGGCGCGAGGACTTCGTCGGAGCTTGCCAAGGCGCGGAGGACACCTAGATTTTGGCGCGAGGGGTCGATGACCCCCGAGGAGGCTCCATGGGTTTCTCGGGCGGTAGAGCGGTGATCATGCTGGTGATCCTCGTGGCCTTGGTCCTCGCGGTGACGAAGCTCGGGCTTCCGGGCTGGGTCCTTCCCGTGGGCCTCATCGGCTCGGGCATCCTCGTGAAGGGCGTCACGGTCAAGCGCGCCTCGGCCTAGCCTTCACGAGCCCCCACAGTCGGACTTGAAGAACCGGCAGTCGCCGAGCCGGCAAGCCGTCCGCCATTCGGCGCAGGCGCGGTCGGTGTCCGTGTCGAGTCGCTTGTACACGCCACCTCGCAGCACGTAGGCGATCGCCAACTTGGGGTCCAGGCGTGATGCCTCCGCCAGATCGGCGAGCGCGGCGTCGTGGCGCGTCATGCGGATCAGCACGAACGCGCGCCGCGTGAGCAGCTCGGCGGACGACGGCTCGACCGTGACGGCCCGCGTCAGATCGTCGAGCGCCGCCTGGTCCCGTCCCAGCTGCACGTACGCCATGGCGCGGGAGCGGTAGGCGAGCGCGTATCCGGGATTGGTCGCAAGGAACCGGTCGAAGTCCGGGATCGCGTCCTGCGGCCGTCCGGCGGCGGATAGCGCATCGCCGCGATTGAGGTACGCCTGCGGGTACGACGGATCGAGCTGCACCGCGCGATCGAGGTCGGGAAGCGCGAGATCGGCGCGCCCCTGCTTCAGATAGGCGAGCCCGCGGCCGGTGTACGACTCCGCCGACGCCGGCTTGCAGCGCAGCGCCTCCCCGAACTCCGCGATCGCCCGGTCGAGCTCGTTCGTCTTCGAGAGCAGCGTGGCGAGGTTGTGGTGCGCGATCCACGAGTCCGGGTTCTTCGCGATCGTGTCGCGCCACAGCGTGGCCTCGTCGTGGTAGGTCGAGGCTTGCCGGAACGTGAGCACGGCGAGCACGGCGACGACGGCGATCGCGATTCCCCGCCGCACCTCGCGGCTCGCGATCCACGTCCCGGCGAACGGGAGCACCGCCAGGACCGGAATGCTCGCGAGGTAGCCGAAGTGATCGGCGACGAACGAGAAGCGGAAAGCGTAGACGTCGAAGAACCCCAGGGCGGGGAAGATCGTCACCGCGTACGCGAGCGCCGCACACGCCGGGCCGTGCCGGCCCTTCGTCCACGCGTACGCCAGTCCGGCGGCGATGAGCGCGACCGCCGCCGGCGCCGCAAGCGCGGCCGCCGTCGCGTGCTCCACGTCGAAGCGCGGGTAGTTGAAGATCGTGGGGTACGGGACGAGGAGCTTGAAGGGATAGAAGAGCAGTCCGCGTGAAGCGACGAGGATGCGTTGCCAGGGCGACAGGATGAAATCCGGGCTGACCACCTCGACCATGCCCTTCTCGAGGACGATCGTGACCATCGCCATGGCCGAGGCGATGAGCACGAAGGGGGCGAGCGGCTTGAGCACCTTCCACCGCGGAGGCCAGCTCTTCCACGCGTCCACGATCGCGAGAGCGACGGGGAGCGTAGCCGTCGCGGTTTTGCTCAGGAGCGCGCCCGCGAACAGCGCGAGGGCCGCGCCGTACGCCCGGCGGCTCCCGTCGCTCCGGAACTTCAGGTACGCCAGCGCGGAGCCGAGCGCGAGCGCACCGGACAGGACGTTCTTACGCTCGGTCACCCACGCGACCGACTCCACGTGCATCGGGTGGACGGCGAAGAGCGCGGCGACCCAGTACGCCCCCGGGACGCCCAGCGCTCGGAGCAGGAGCCCGACGAGGAGCGCGTTCGTAGCGTGCAGGACGAGATTGACGACGTGGTACCCGAGCGGCTCCAGCCCCCAGAGCCGGTACTCCACCCAGTAGCTCGTGAAGAGGAGGGGGTAGTACTGCATGCGCGGAACCGAGGTCCAGATCGCGTGCAGCCCGTGCGTGTCACGGATCGCCGGGTTCTGCGTGAGCCAGGCGTCGTCGTCCCAGACATACCCCGCATGGAACACGGGCGCATATGAGGCGAAGGTCAGGCACACGAGCCCGAGGAAAATTCCCCTGCGCTTCCGGTCGCTCACGGCGCTAGAGTCTACAGAACGTGTTGGGCTCGGGACGATGACTCGGGCGGGAGGCGTCATGCGGCTACGAGGCTTGTCGTTGGTGCTCGCGGGGGCCGCGTCAGCGCTTCTCCTCGGGGTGAACCGGGCGCAGGAGGCACCGGCACCGGCTCCCGCGCCGGCCACGGCCGCGGGGTACGCCGGCGCGGAGGCGTGCGCCACATGCCACGAGGACGCGGTCAAGGGAATCGCGAACACCACGCACGGGCGCACGGGGAAGAAGGACTGGGACGGCGGCCAGTCGTGCGAGACGTGCCACGGGCCGGGGAAGGAGCACGCCGAGACCGGCGACCCGACGAAGATCCGCATCGTCAAGGCGCTGCCGGCCCCGGAGCAATCGGGCGTTTGTCTGACGTGCCACGAGACGGGCGACCACTCCCACTGGAAGGGGAGCCCGCACGACACGCGGAACCTCTCGTGCCTGACCTGCCACACGATCCACCAGCAGGCGCCGCACCCGGCGCTCCTGACGAAGGCGACCGAGTTCGATACGTGCGGAAGCTGTCACCTCCGGCGCAAGGCGACGCTGATGCGCTCCGCGCACATGCCGCTCCGCGAGGGGACGATGACGTGCTCCTCGTGCCACGACCCCCACGGCTCCGTGGGGCCGACCCTGCTCCGGCAGGAATCGGTGAACGACAACTGCTACGCGTGCCACGCGGAAAAGAAGGCGCCGATGCTCTGGGAGCACCCGCCGGTCAGGGAGAACTGCCTCAACTGCCACGACCCACACGGATCGCTCCACCCGCGCATGCAGATCGCCAAGCAGCCGCGCATCTGCCAAACGTGTCACGACGAGACGCGGCACCCGACCCAGCCCTACGCCGACGCCAGCACGGCGCCGGAATTCTTCCCCAACAGCCGCATGTTCGACCGTGGTTGCCTCAACTGCCATTCGATGATCCACGGCTCCAACCACCCGGCGGGGATGAGGTTCCTCCGATGAAGCGCGCGCTCATCGCCTTGGTGTTGCTGGCGGCCCTCCCCGTGCTTGCCGCGGACGACGAGGAGCCGAAGGACGACGAGGTCTCCGGCGAGATCGTCTTCGGGCCGCAGTATTACGCGGACACGGACAATCGCGACTCGAAGAAGTTCGAGGAGTATCGCGACGTCCCCAACGGCTTCGTCATCGAGATGTTCGACTTCGCCTGGCGTCCCACCGCCCGGGACTACCTGACGGTCTTCGCGCGGGACGCCGTGCAGCGAGACCAGAAGATCCTCGTGGACTTCGGCCGGCAGGATCTGTGGCAGGGCTCGATCTTCTGGTCCGAGAACCCGCGCGAGTGGACCGATCAGGCCACCCAGCTCTTCGCGGAGTCGTCGCCCCGCAACTTCACCCTCGAAGACTCGTTTCAGTCCGCCGTGCGCGCCGCGCCGAACAGCGTGGATGCCGACGCGGACCAAGAGTGGGATCCGGGGACCAAGGGATTCATCATCAAGAACGGGATCGCCCAGGGCGGGCACAGCGTCGAGGTGGCCCACCATCGCGAGGTCGGCGGCGCGGCTTTCGAGTACACGCCGGGCACGAGTTGGATCTTCAACGTCAGCGGATCACAGGACCGGAGACGCGGCACCGCGCCCCAGAGCCTCGGGATGTACTTCTCCCAGTCCCCGGCGGAGGTGGCGGCTCCGCTCGACTACAGGACCAATGCGTTCGTCGGCTCGGCCGAGTACGTCCGCAAGAACTGGAACGCCGGGGTTCGTGTCGGGCACACGACCTTCGCGAACGGGAACAAGAGCCTGCGATGGGACGACCAGCTCTTCCTCGTGGACGAGCCGGTCAACGCCAATCAGGCGAACCCCGGCCGCATGCAGATCAGCCAGGCGGTGGATTGGGGCTCGGATCAGGTGTGGCTCTTCGGGGGGGTGAATCTCCGGGGCCGCACGCGGATCGACGCGACGGTCTCCCAGGGGCGCACGACCCAGGACGACGCGTTCCTGCCGATGACGATCAACACGCTCCTGACGGCCGCGCCGCTTCCGGCGACGAACTACGACGGCGAGCACCGGACGACGGTCGTGAGCCTCGTGGCGTCGTCGCGCCCGTTGCGGAACGTCAACTGGAGCGCCTGGTACCGGTCGTACGAGCTCGACAACGAGTCCCCGTCGCTCGTGTTCGCGGACTACGTGGCGGCGGACTACCAGTTCCCGCTCTGCGGCAACATCAACGTCTGCGACACGAACGGCGACGGCATCGCCAACGACCGCCTCGCCCGGAGGAGCCTCCCCTACGGGTACAAGCGACAGGCGCTCGGCGCGCAGGCCGGGTGGGCGCCGGTGGACTGGTTCCACGGGCAGGTCGGCTTCGAGCGCGTCGGCTTCGACCGCGAATTCTCCGCCGTCACCTCGTCCGACGAGGACATCCTGAAGCTCGTTCTCGATTTCGACGTCGCGGAGTGGCTCACGGTTCGTACGACGTTCCGTCATCAGGACCGAAGCGCCGACCACTACGACGCGGAGTACTTCCTCGAGTCCTTCCCGACGGGAGAGGCCAACGAGGCGGCGGTCAACGAGGGGATGCGGCGCTTTTCCTGGACCGATCGCGAGCGGAAGTACGCCGCACTCCAGCTCGACGCCCAGCCGACGCAGAAGGTTTCGGTGTACGCGGAGGTCGTCTACGCGGACAACAGGTACACCGACCCCAACACCGGGCTCGAGGTCGGGCAGTCGCACGACGTCCAGGAGGATCGGAACTTCGACGGCATCCCGGAGACTTACAACATCCTCCTCGCGGGGCGCACCCGCGATCGCACAACGTCCTACAGCGTCGGCTTCGGGTACGCCCCGACCGAGCGCATCCATGTCTACGGCGACTACACCTGGGACACCTGGAAGTACGGGCTCGAGACGCGCTATCGCCAGCCGGTCGGCGGCATCGGAACCGACGATCCCCTCGACAACTGGGGGAGCGACGTCGAGGACGAGTACGACACGCTGATGCTGGGGATCACGGTCGGGCTGTCGGACGATCGCCGGTGGTGGATCGACGGAGATGCGTCGTACTCCCGCGGCACCGGCAACATCGACACGCATTTCGTGCCGGGGGGCAACCCCTCGGGCGATACGACGCTGACGCAGTTCCCGGAGCTCGACACCAAGCTCACGATCGTCAACGCGGCCGTGAACCACCGGATTCGCCCGAACCTCTCCTACGCGCTGCGCTACTGGTACGAGTCCTGGAACGAGAAGAACTTCGCGAGCGACTTCAACCAGCCCTACATGGGCGACCCGGACAACGACCCCGGCTCCGCGCAGGCGATCTACCTCGGGCTCGACTTCAAGAACTACACGAACCATATCCTCACGTTCATGCTCGATTTCACGTTCTAGGATCTGACCCCTTTTCGTAAATCGCTCCCCCGCGTCATCATGGACGCATGAGCGACAGAAAAATCGGAGAGAACGGCCCCGAGGTCTTCCCGATCGGCCTCGGCTGCATGAGCATCGGGATCGCGGACACCTACAGCAGCAGCGTGCATGGCGACGACGAAGCGGTCGCCCTGATCCATCGCGCCCTCGAGCTCGGCGTCACGCTCCTCGATACCGCGGACGTCTACGGCGATTCCGAGCGACAGGTCGGAAAGGCGATTCGCGGGCGGCGGCAGAACGTCTTCCTCGCGACGAAGTTCGGCTTCGTGACCCGCGGGGACGACACGCGCGCGATCGACGGCAGCCCCGCCTACGTCCATCGCGCCTGCGACGCCTCGCTCGCCAAGCTGAACGTCGACCACATCGATCTCTATTACCTCCATCGGGTGGACCCCGAGGTCCCGATCGAGGAAACGGTCGGCGCCATGGCGGAGCTGGTGAAGGAGGGGAAGGCCAAGCACCTCGGCCTGTCCGAGCCCGCCGTGGCCACGCTGCGCCGCGCCCATGCCGTGCATCCGATCGCGGCGGTGCAGAGCGAGTACTCGCTCTTCACGCGCGACCCCGAGGCGGAGCTCCTCCCGACGATGCGCGAGCTCGGCATCAAGCTCGTCGCTTACAGCCCGCTGGGGCGAGGCTTCCTCGGCGGGCGCTTCCGCAAGCTCGAGGACCTCGAGCCGAACGACTGGCGCCGCAACCACCCGCGCTTCCAGGGCGGCAACTTCGAGCGCAACGTCGCGATCGCCGACGGCCTCACGAATCTCGCGAGGGAGAAGGGGTGCACGCCGGCCCAGCTCGCGCTCGCGTGGCTCCTCCACCGTGGCAAGGACGTCATCCCGATCCCGGGCACGAGCAGCGCGACGCGCCTCGAGGAGAACGTTGGCGCCGCCAAGATCGAGCTGAGCGAGAGGGAGATCGACCGGATCGCGAATCTCACGGCCGACGTCGCCGGCGATCGCTACAACGCGGCGATGAAGAGCCTGGTGAACCGCTAGGTCAATCCCAGATCGTCTTCGCCATCTCGCCGCCGCCCGGAGGGACCGGCTGCGGGACGTTGTTGTGCACGGGCGGAATCGACTGGAGGTAAGCGAAGACCGCCTTCAAGTCGTCGTCGGTCATCTTCCCGTAGTTGAACCACGGCATCGGCGGGAGGATCGGACGCCCCTGGCCCCAGTGCTTCCCGGTCCGCATCGTGTTGATGAAGATGTCTTCGTTCCACGCGCCCAGGCCCGAAGGATCGGGGGTCAGGTTCGCGGTGTAGCTCACCCCCCACGGCCCGGTCCACGCGGTCATCGTCGCGGCGACGGACGCGCCCCACGGCATGTCGGCCTTCGGCCCCGGCGGCATCACCATCTCCTCCGGGTGGCCGGAGAGCAGGCGGCTCGTGTCCGGCTCGGGTCCGTGCTCGCCCATCTTCCACGGGGTGTGGCAGTCGTTGCA
>Ga0068859_100005638_pt1 | contig 12762 bp, 9 predicted proteins | sample KBSSwiS22_FD_66585 | JGI IMG/M metagenome (GOLD analysis project Ga0068859, IMG submission 66585) | Switchgrass rhizosphere microbial communities from Kellogg Biological Station, Michigan, USA - KBS Switchgrass S2-2 | ecosystem: Host-associated > Plants > Roots > Rhizosphere > Soil ... | reverse complement strand
TTCCATACGTTGAATCCGGTCTTGACGGCCCATCTGAACCAGATCCCTGTTCCCAACAATTCCACCTGTGCCGCCAGCGATGGTTTCAATATCAGTTGCTTCCAGTTCAATGCTGAACAACTTACCTCAAACGATAAATACGTTTTCCGGTATGACCACCAGATCTTTAAGGACAGGGACCTGGGTTCTCATAAAGTTGAATTTGTTCTTAGCCGCGTCCTTACCAGGACGTTCCCCGATGTCACCACCAACGGACTGGAAGCACCATTTCCGGGCGGCGTAAATGGGTTTCAGGCATCAACGAGAAACCTGGTCACGCCGGCCCTGGTATCCACCTTTGGAAGTAACGTAACCAACGTCTTACGGTATGGCCGCCAATGGGCTCCGGTAGATTTCAATCGCGACCAGCCGCAGCTCGTTCCGTTTATCTCGTTGCCGGGGGTGCTCACAAACTATGACAACACCTTCCTGCCTCAGCCGCGAAACACGATCGTAAACCAGATCACCGACAACCTTAGTTGGGTTAAGGGTAATCACTCTTACAAGTTTGGCATGGACTGGCAGAATGTTCTGGGCGTCAGCTTAAACGACGCCGGCATCGTGCAATTCAACCAGCTCGGTGCAAGTACGGCTAACCCCTCCGGTTTGACGATAGCTACTAATTTACCTGGCGCTTCCTCCGCTCAATTAACGGCTGCTAATACAGTCTATGGCGCGATCGTCGGCCTTTTATCAAGCGCGACCCAGACCCTTAATGTCACGAGTCCGACCTCCGGTTTTGTGCCTGGCGCTACGCGAGACAGGCAGGTCCAGGGAAAGGATCTGGCGCTCTTCGCGCAGGACCAGTGGCGTATGAGAAGTAACTTTACGCTGAGTTACGGCGTACGTTGGGACTACATGGGCGTTCCGACCGTTCCCAATGGTCTGGCCATTCAACCAACGAATTTTGATTCTATCTGGGGCATCTCGGGCGTGAACAATCTCTTTAAACCGACCGCGGCTCCTGGTAGTCAAACGGCGGCCGGCGCAACCCTGAATTTCGTCAGCGGCGATACCGGCATTGGCCTTTACAAGAACGACTGGAATAACTTTGCGCCGTTCGTTGGTTTTGCCTACTCGCCGGCCTTTAAGTCGGGATTCTTCCACAAGTTGTTTGGTGATGAAGGCACCAGCTCCTTCCGTGGCGGATACGCGATGACCTTCCTGCATGACGGAGTCACAACCTTCACCAACCTCCTGGGAACGGGCACCACCAATCCCGGACTGATCCAGTCGGCTAACACGTCGGTGCTGAGCGGCGTCGTGCCACCCAACAATCAACTTCGCGGCCAGCTGACTGCCGCAGGCGTGCCTTTGATCTTCCCGACGTTTAAGATTCCGATCACCGATCGCGAGAATTTCCTGACGACTAATGGCACCAGCGGTCTGTGGACGGCCGATCCCAATCTTAAGGCCGCCTATGTGCACCAGTGGAATTTCGGTATCGAGCGCGAGATCTTTAAGAACACGGCGCTTGAGCTCCGCTATGTTGGCAACTATGCGCCCAACACCTGGCGTGCTTACGACATTAACGAAGTTAACATCTTCGAGAATGGGTTCCTGAAAGAATTCCTGAACGCCCAAAGGAACCTCACGGCTCGTGGCGGAACAAGCTTTGCCCCGGGTTGTGCTACTTGTTTGCCTCTGCCGCTCTTTGACAAGTTCTTTACCGGTCGGCTAGGCGATTATACGAACTCAGGGTTTATCACCAACCTGACCAATAACAACGTCGGCGGCTTTGCAAGTACGTTGGCGTTCAACGCAACCTACAGGGCTAATCGCGAAAACCCTGCGCTTGGATTGGCGGGAAACTTCTTCGTGGCAAATCCAAATGCAGCTTTTGTGAGAATCCTGTCGAATGACTCCAACTCCAATTACCACGCGATGGAGATCGAGCTTCGCCGGCGGTTCTCAAACGGGTTGCAGTTCCAGGCCGATTACACCTGGAGCAAGGCCATGGGCGATGCCGTCGGCGCCCAGGGAAACAACCAGAGCGACCTGGTTTCTTTCCTAACACTGCGGAATCGGCGTGCGGATTATCGCCGTTCGGGCCAGGACCAGACACAGCGATTTGTAGCCAACGCCCTTTACGACCTTCCTTTCGGAAAGGGTAAGAAGTTCTTTGGCGGTTCTAGTGATATCGTAGATAGGCTCGTGGGCGGCTTCAATATTGGAGCTATTGTTACCTGGGCGACTGGGGTACCGTTCTACGTGGCCTCCGGCCGGACGACGTTCAATAGTTCCACGGCTAACATTGGGGCCCAGCTTACCGGTATTACCTTCGAGGAGTTTAAGAAGAACGTCGGGCTATTCAAAACACCAACCGGTGTTTTCTTTGTCAACCCGAATCTCCTTGACATAACCCTTGGCACTAGTGGTGTGACAACCGGCCAGGCTGTCCGGGCGACACTTAAGCCAGGTTTGATGTCGGCGCCGGCCCCGGGCACCTTCGGCGATTTCCCGATAAATAGCCTCAGCGGCCCGAGTTACTTTAACTTCGACCTGAGTGTTACCAAGAGGTTCCGGATTACGGAGACCGTCAGGTTCGAACTCAAGGGCACGGCTATCAACATCCTGAACCATCCCAATTTCGTTTACGGGACGGTAAACTTTGATTCAACCGCGTTCGGTCGGGTGACCGCACAGCGTGGTGTGTCACGCCAGATGAACATCATCGCGCAGCTGCGGTTCTAGTCCGACGAAGTTGATGTTTATTGGATCGGCCTCCGGGGTTTGATCCACTTTCGGGGCGTTGTCGGAGATATCGCAACGCCCTTTTTCATTTGTCATCAAAAAAAAGACTTTCCGAACTGTCGGAAAGTCTTTTTTGTTTAGAGCACGATCGATTAAGGAGTGCGCCTCGCGGACGCGACCGATCATTCTATTTTTCGTGGCGTGGGGGCCGGTGACTGGCTCTTCAACGGCGTGCCTGATTTCTTCCCGCTGTCAGTTGCCGGTTGGGCGGCGATAGAATCAATGAAGCCGCCGGCCAGGGTGAGACAGCACATCTTTTCGTATTCCGGATGCTTGCCGCAGGAAACACCGGCAACGCCATAGTCAGCACTCAAGATGCGCTTACGATGACCACGAGTGGCGAAGCCGTCATCAATCAGCCAGGTCAAAACTCTTTCGCGAGCAGATTCACGACCATAGGTAAGATTTTCGCCGATGGCGCCCTCCCAGGTGCCAAAGGGTTTGACCCGATCTTCTATCATCGCCCCGGAGCTGCCGGTCTTGTGACCCGTGGACCCCGAACTACTTTGGTCGTTTATGTGGGCCGCAGCTGCCTTATTCAACCCCTGGGACATTGTAAACGGACCTTGCGGTTTGAGGGTGAGAAGGTAGGCTATCGCATCCTCGACGGCTGCCCATCCTTCCTGCGTTTCCAGAGTATTTTTGTAGACCTTTCCGGCGAAAAGCGGCTTCATTTTTTTCAGGTAAGCCACGTAGACCTCCGGGTGAGCACGCACTTGATTGATCTCGCTAAAAAGGTCCTGCTCTTCTTTGGACAAGGCCGTCCCGGCAGGAGCGGTCTTGTTTTGAGAGTGGCTGCGCGGTGAATTCGAGATCGTTACGACAATCAATAGTGAACAGAGGATCGAAAGCAGGAAAAGGCGTACTTTCATTGGGGAACTCCTTTTTGTAAAGCAGTGCCAACGTCTGGGGATTTATTTTGGGGGCTACGTTGCCGGGTACGCGCGGGCCTTAACTTATAAAAAGCGGACCAGCCTGTCAATTGAATAGTAGACAGCCGAAGCATTAGCGTTTAGCATCAGAGTTGGTAGTGCCCCCCAGAGGCCGAAAGCAAATAGTCTTTTCATGGCAATTCGGCATCCACCTGATGATCACATCCCCCGCGTCGTTCGGGGCGGACGCGTGCCTCCGCCGCGCGTTGTTCGTTATGAGGAACCCCCGTCCAGCTTCTTCCGCAGGCTCTTACGTTTACTTTTCAGACCACTTGTAGTCGTTCCGATTTTGCTCGTTACAGTAGTTGTCGTTACTGTGCTTGCCTACTATTGGGTTGTATTTTCAGCACGTATAGACAATCTCCTGCGCGGCGAGGTGTTTACCCGCTCGGCGGGCATCTACGCCGCGCCTAAACTGATTCGCACGGGCCAGAACATTTCCACGGAAGACCTGCTTACCTACTTGAAGCGGGCGGGCTACGTTGACCGAAACCAGCAGGCAGACAGCGCCAGAGGCCGCTACAGCTTGAGCGGTCAGACCCTGGAAATCGATCCCGGCGCCGATTCGATCGTTGACGGCGCGCGCCCTTTTCAGCAACTGCGGATCGAGTTCAGTCGGGGCGGAAAATCAATCGCTTATCTGACCGACAGGCAAAACGGCGGGCATCTTGATAAGGCCCAGCTTGAACCTGAATTGATCAGTTCGGTCACCGGTCGTGAACGTGCCAAGCGCCGGGTGATTGGCTTCAATGATTTGCCTCCCGATCTGGTCCAGGCAATTACGGTCACCGAAGATAGATCATTCTTTGAGCATTACGGCGTCAATGTGCGCGGCATCATTCGCGCTCTGCTGCGGCGTTATGACAGCGATCCGAATTCGCCGATTGCCCGCCAGGGTGGCTCGAGTATTACGCAACAGCTGGTAAAGAACCTTTTGTTGTCGCCCGAGCGCACGCTCAAGCGCAAAGTTGCCGAGGCTTACATGTCGGTGATTTTGGAGACGCGGCTTTCGAAGCACGAGATCTTTGCGCTCTATTGCAACCAGGTTTACCTCGGGCAGCAATCGGGTTTCTCAATTAATGGATTTGGCGAAGCGGCCAGCGCCTACTTCAACAAAGACGTCACAAATTTAACCTTGCCTGAATCAGCCTTTCTGGCCGGCCTGATTCGCAGTCCCAACCGTTACAATCCGACGCACGATCTCGAAACGGCGCGTTCGCGTCGCAACCAGGTGCTCGAGTCGATGGCCGAGACCGGCGCGATTACGGACGAACAGGCGCGAGAGGCGGAAGGCGTTGAGTTGAAACTCGCGCCGGCCAAGGGCCGGATAGACATCTCCGACGCTCCTTACTTTGCGGATTACGTTCAGAACCAGCTCGGCGATCTGATCACCGGCGAAGGCGCCGATCATTTGCGCATCTACACTTCGGTAGACATGGAGTTGCAGCGCGCCGCCTATTCCGCCGTCTCGAAACAACTGGCGACGCTCGATAAGATCGAAGCCAAGCGCGCGCCGGAAGGCACTGTCCAGGCAGCCCTGGTGGCGATGAATGCGCACACCGGCGAGATCGTCGCGATGGTCGGAGGGCGAGACTATTCGAAGAGTCAGCTCAACCGCGCCGAGTCTTTACGGCAACCGGGATCGGTATTCAAACCGTTCGTTTACGCGACCGCGTTGAATACGGCCTACGATCCGATCCCGCGAATTATCACTCCGGCTACCGTCTACCAGGACGAACCCAAGACTTTCAACTACGACAATCAGGAATACTCTCCCGGCAACTTTGGAGATAAGTATTCAATGCAGCCCGTCACCTTGCGCGATGCGATGGTCCGTAGCCTCAACGTCGTGACTGTGGATGTGGCGATGGAAGTTACCATCGGACGCGTCATGAACCTGGCGGCCAAAGCCGGCCTCCCCCGCGTCTCGCGTGCGTATCCCGCCATGGCTTTGGGGACGGCTGAGGCGACCCCGTTACAGATGGCTTCCGCTTACACGGCATTCGCCGCGAACGGGACGCGAACGTCGCCGGTGGGCATCACGCGCGTGACAACCGGCAACGGCGCGACCATCGCGCAGCCCACCGCGCAAAAAAACGAAGTGCTTCGTCCTGAGATTGCCTATGTCATGACGTCGTTCATGAAGGACGTTGTGAATCGCGGCACCGGGGCGCCGGTGCGTGCTCGCGGCTTCAAGTACAACGTGGCCGGCAAGACCGGAACTTCGCGCGATGGATGGTTTGCCGGATACACGCCCGACCTGGTCTGCGTCGTGTGGGTTGGATTTGATGATGGATCTCAGCTGGGTCTGACGGGCGCAAATTCGGCCTTGCCCATCTGGGCTGATTTCATGAATGCGGCACTCGGCACGCATCCCGAATGGGTAGGCGACTGGCAAATGCCGGAAGGCGTTCAACAGACTGATATCGATCCAGCCACCGGTGACATAGCTAAAGCCGAAACCACGAATAAGCGCGCTGAACTTTTCATCAACGGCACATCGCCTGGATCAGAAAATAGTGAAGGCGCCGAGGACCTGGCGCAGGATTCAGCAGATGAAACGGAAGCCAACGACAAGAACACTCAGATAGAGCCGGCCGGCCTGCCTGAAGTGCCGCCGCTCGCCAAACCGACGCCAAAAACTGATCCAAAATCCAAGTCCCGTGAATCATATGACTACGAACCTGCGAGCAGACTCCAAGGGACGATCACGCTCGACATCGATCCGACCACGGGGTTAATTGCGGTAGATAGTTGTCCGATCATTCGGACGAAGACTTTCGCGATTGGGCAGGAGCCAAAGAAGTACTGCGGTCCGGAGTATCACAAGAAGCCGGTGCCGACGCCTCAACCCGGCACTCGGGCCAGGGTTGTTACGCCTCCTCGCTGAGGTTTCTCGCCTAATCCAAATTCAGGACCTGCCAAATCCACTGGCGCGCAAGCGTCCTCGCTTGCGGTGACTGCAACCGGGACGGTTACGGCTCCAGTCCGCTGTCAACGCAGGTGTTGAATTTCGTTGGCATTTCAGAATACCCGGGTCTATAATTTCGCGGTTTTATCTTCGCTCGTACGGTTCGGCGTCATGCGCAAAATACTTTACATCGGCGTGGCGTTTCTTACGCTCACCCTCAGCGCTGTTGCCTATTTTCTCAATCACCCGATGAGGTTGCACTACGCGGCGGTCACCGGCGATTTGCCAGGTGTCGAACGCCGGCTGGCTGCGGGTGATGATGTAAACGGCAGGGACAACTATGGCGCGACGCCGCTCCTGCTGGCCGCGGAGGAAGGCTCCCTCGCAGTCGTCAACAGGCTGCTGGCTGCCGGAGCTGATGTGAACGCCAGGAGCGATCAGGGCTTCACGGCCTTAATCATGGCGGCGAACAACGGACATGTTGAAATTGTGCGAACCCTGTTAAGAGCCGGAGCAAGAGTTGATGACACGGCTCTTGAAGGACACACTGCTTTGATGGCTGCGGCCCAGGGACGTCATACCGTCGTTGTGGAAGAATTGCTCGCCGCGGGTGCTGATATAAACGCCCAGCAAATGGGAATGACGCCATTGATGTGGGCTTCGATCGGTGGTCAACTCGACATCGTGAACCTCTTCCTGGCGCGCGGTGCAGCGGTCAGTGCTCAAATGCCGAACGGATATACCGCCCTGCGCTTTGCGCAAATGCAGGACCATCCGCTCGTGGCCCAAAGGTTAAGAGAAGCCGGCGCCACAGAGTGAACCTGCTCCAAACTCATCAACTGTGATCCTTCGGGGCGCGTTCCAAAGCGCTTCGCAAAACCTCAATCGCCAGCGCTGCCGCGTGCTGCTTTTGTGGTGACAGGCCCCCCAACGCGGCGACGATTTCACCGCGCTTTAATTTCAGAGCGTTTTCGACAGACATCCCTTCCAACATCTCGGCCATTAATGAGCCGCAAGCCAGCGTTGGCGGACAACCATAAGCAAGGAATCGCGCGGCTTTTATCTGACCATTCAGTACCTGAAGGCTTAGCTGAAGGCGATCGCCGCAGACGGGATTAGTCTCTTCTGCGACCGCATTGGCGTCCTCGAGCTCTCCGCCGTTGCGCGGATTTGCGAGATGGTCCTTGAAGAGATCTGAGTAGGGCAAGTTTGTGCTCCGGTTGGTACGCACGTCTCTGGCGTGCCTGCTATCTAAGGAAAGCACGCCGGAGGCGTGCGTACCGCCCGCGCCAATGGCGACAATGCGCGCAGGCTTTCGACCGCGTGCGACAAAGCGGCGACCACCTGATCAACGTCATCGCTGCTATTGTCTTTGCCGAAACTGAACCGAATCGCCCCGCGCGCCAACTCTTCGTCACGGCCCAGCGCGCGAATTACCGGAGACGGTTCCAAAGTCCCCGACGAACAAGCGGAACCAGTGGACACCGCGACCCCTTGCATGTCGAGATGAATCAGCAATCCTTCACCTTCAATAAATCGGAACGAGATGTTTGAAAGGTGCGGCAGACGCCGATCGCGGTCGCCGTTAAAAACAATGTCTGCAATCCGGGCCTCAGTCTCGCGCTCAAAACGATCGCGCAAGCGGCGCACGTGTTCGTGGCGCTCATCCATTTCGGCCCGCGCGAGTTCAGCGGCAACGCCAAAGCCCACGATGTTCGCGACAGATTCAGTACCGGCGCGGCGCTCGCGTTCCTGATGTCCACCAACCTGCTGCGGAAAAATCTTCGTGCCGCGCCGAACGTATAACGCTCCCATTCCCTTTGGACCGTAAATTTTGTGCGCGGACAGCGTCAGTAGATCGCACCCGAGTGCGTCCACGTCGATCGCGAGCCTCCCGGCACCTTGGACGGCGTCGGTATGAAACCAAAGACGACGCCCGTGTTTTTTCTCTTCGCGAACGATCTCGCCAATCTCAGTCACCGGTTGAATTGTGCCGATTTCGTTGTTGGCCATCATCACGCTTATCAGAATCGTGTCCGGCCGAATTGCGTCCGCCACGCCGGCCACTCGTACAAGGCCATCCTCATAAACAGGCAACCGCGTGATCTCCCAGCCCTGCTTCTCCAGACCGTCAATGACGCCCCGCACTGAAGGATGCTCGATCGCCGAAACAATAATGTGTTTCCCCTGGCTCTGGTGCGCTTCACAAAGACCGCGAATCGCCAGGTTGTTGGATTCCGTCCCGCCGGATGTGAAGACGATTTCATTTGCGCGGGCTTTGATTAGCGAAGCAACCTGGCGCCGTGCTTTGTCGACTGCGGCGCGCGCTTCCTGCCCAAACGAATGTACGCTGGAAGGGTTGCCGAATTTTTGAGTTAAGAAGGGCAATGTCGCGTCGAGAACTCTCCCGTCGAGGGGCGTCGTGGCGCTGTGATCGAGATAGATTCGACGCATAACAGAATGGTCAGTGGTTGCTTGTCAGTTGTTAGTCGTCAGGTGTCAGAGGTTTGAGCCCGGATTTCAAAGCCTGGAGCTTGGATTTTAGTTGATCTCCAGGGCTAAGCTCTAAAATCTAAACTCTCCAGCCAACAATCCTGACAACCGGCAACTGACAACCGCGGCCTCGCTTAACGCATCAGACATCCAATTGGTGGCGATTGTTGCCGCCTGTGCTCCAGTGTTAGCATTTTGACGTGATAACGCCGGGGCCAGCAAGTAGAGTCGCTTCGGATTTGATGCTCTCCCTTTCGCAAGGCCGAATCCATGGAACAATTGATGGTACTATGAAGCTTGAAAGCACTGTGACCGTGGCCGGCAGAAGGGTGGAAACAATGAAGGTCTTCAGATACAGTTTAGCTCTCCTTTTCGCTTTCACGCTCCTCGCGCCTTCTCAATTTGGGTTCAAGGCAATCGCCCAGGATCCGGTCGTGACTGCGCTGATGCGGGGTTACCGGACCGGTTATTCCGACGGCTACCAGACTGGCGTTGGTGACAAGGGAGCGAACGCGCCCAAGGAGTTTCGCAACAAGGCCGATTACGATCGCGCTGATCGCGCCTTTAACGCGAGTTGGGGAGCGCTGGAAGAGTATCGCGACGGTTACCGGCAGGGATTTGAAGTTGGTTACAGCGCGGGTTACGACCGCCGGCCCTTTGATTCAAGCATTCCGGCTGATCTGCGACGCCGAACCGAGGACAACACGGTTCAGTATCCCATCGATCAAAACAAGCCGACGGTAGATAACACCAAACCGACGATAGATAACACCAAGCCGACGGTAGATAACACCAACAACGGCTCTGGAACTGAGCCTGGCAACGGCATCACTATTCCGCGTGACACGATTCTTCTGGTCGAGTTGCTCAATGAGATTTCTACTGAAATCTCGCAGCAGGGTGATCCATTCCAGGCCCGAGTGGTCAATCCACAGCAATTGAACGGCGCAATCCTGCAGGGTCACATCGCGCAGCTCAACCGGCCCGGAAAAGCGAAAGGTAAGGCGCAGCTTCAGTTATCTTTCGAGCAGATAAAATTTCCAGATGGGCGTAGTGCGAAAATCAGTGGACAAGTCATTGAAGTGATTCCGAACGACAGCAGTCAGGGTGTCGGCAAAGTAGATTCTGAAGGCGGAGTCCAGGGCGAGAGTTCTACTAAACGCGACGCCGGAAAAATAGCTATGCCCGCGGGCATTGGCGCTGTGTTCGGAGCAATTTTTGGCGGCGGCTCCGGAGCAGCAATCGGCGCCGGCATTGGCGCCGGCGTGGGCACTGCCGGTGTCCTGACATCTCGCGGCAAAGATCTTCGACTGACTCAGGGTCAGCAGTTACGAGTCCGCACCTCCGGCGACGTAGAGATTCAATAAATCAGTTTCGAGTTTCGGGTTTCGAGTTTCGAGTTAATTCCGGCGTTAAGGTTCGAACTCGAAACTCGCAACCAGAAACTCGAAACTCGTAGTCATGCCCATCATCACGCTGCTCACCGACTTCGGAACCCAGGATCATTTTGTCGGGGCGATGAAAGGGGTGATCCTCTCGGCTAACCCCGCCGCCGTAATCGTGGACATCACGCATGAGGTTCCGCCTCAGGACATTCGCACTGCAGCCTTCGATCTCCTCGCCATTTATAAGGATTTTCCCTCCGGAACAATTCACCTGGCCGTTGTCGATCCGGGAGTAGGCTCAAATCGTCGTCCGATACTCGTCGAGTGCGCAGAGCAGGTGTTTGTGGGGCCGGACAATGGATTGTTCAGCTGGATTTGCCAACGCGAGGGACATTTTCGCGCCCGGCATCTGACCAATGAAAAGTTCTTTAAGTATCCGAAGAGCGCGACGTTTCATGGCCGAGACGTATTCGCTCCGGTTGCCGCGGCGCTCTCGAAAGGAGTCGCCGCTGAAGAATTCGGACCGGTGATCGACGACGCCATTGTACTTGAGTCATTAACGCCCGGAGCTAACGACGACGGAACACTCGCGGCCGCCATCATTCATATCGACAGGTTTGGTAACTGCATTACCAATCTCACCGCTGAACATCTGACTGACGAGGTTAATGGCCGGGTCAGGCTGATGGTGAACGACCATGTGGTAACTTCCATCCGAAAATACTTCTCGGAGAAAGCCGTTGATGGCGAGACGTTATTCATGATTCCCGGCAGCGCCGGCTTTATAGAAATAGCGGCGCAAAACTCGTCCGCCGCTGCGATTTTGAAAGTCCGGCGCGGCCAATCGATAACCTTACAAACCGGTGTCGAGGGCGCGGAATAAATGTCTTTTGACTCCCCATGATGCTCGCTTGTCACTCGCTTATTGCTCTGTTATCTTCGACCCACAAAACAATTTGAAGGACAAAATGCATGGATAAAGCTAACGGCAGTTCCGCGGGCAGCGCGGTCTCCACGGGACTCAGAGGTGTGGTCGCCGCCGCCTCATCGATCGGCGACGTCAATGGCGAGAAGGGCGAACTTATTTACCAGGGCGTCAACATCCACGACCTCGCTACCAAATCAACATTCGAAGAAGTTGTCTTTCTGCTGTGGAACGGCCGCTTGCCAAAAAAGGCCGAGCTGGATGAACTGCGACAGAACCTGGCGGACGCTTATGAACTGCAGCCGGAAATAATTGAAGTAATCAAGGGAATGGCCGCGCGCGTTCCCAGCAGCGCCGATCCGATGGATCGCCTTCGTACCGTCGTTTCGGCTCTGGCCATGTTTGATCCGGAAATTCGCGATCTCTCGCGCGACGCCAGCATCAGGGTCGCGACGCGTCTGACCGCGCGGTTTCCGACGATCGTGGCCGCCATTGATCGGGCCCGAAATAATCTCGAGCTCGTCCAACCTAAACCGGAACTGAATATTGCCACCAACTTTCTTTACATGCTTAAGGGCGAAATGCCTGACGAATTCGATGCGCACGTGCTCGACGTGGCTTTGATTCTGCAAGCCGATCACGAATTGAATGCTTCGACCTTTACGGCCCGCGTGGTGGCGGGAACGTTGGCCGACATGTATAGCGCCGTGACGGCCGCGCTCGGAGCTCTGTCGGGCCCGCTGCACGGTGGCGCCAACACCGCGATTATGAAGATCCTGCTTGAGATTAACGACGTGGATCAGGTGGAAGCTTATGTCAGCGACGCCTTGTCGAAAAAGAAAAAGATCATGGGCTTCGGGCACGCCGTCTACAAGACCGAAGATCCGCGCGCCACACACTTGCGGCGCTTCTCGAAGGAAATGGGCGAGCGCAAGGGTGATTCGAAGTGGTATGAAATCACGGCGAAGCTGGAAGCGATCATGAAGCGCGAGAAGAACCTGTTGCCGAACGTGGATGCCTATTCAGCTTCAACCTATTACATGATGGGAATTCCGCTGGATCTCTACACGCCGATCTTTGCGATTAGCCGCATCAGCGGTTGGACCGCGCACATCCTCGAACAGTACGCCGACAACAAACTGATTCGCCCGCGGGCGGAATACGTGGGGCCGAGGAATGTGCCTTACGTGCCGATTGATGAGCGGTGATACTTTAGCAGGGTGCTGAAAAACTCTGCGCGAGACAGACGCATCGCCAATTTGGAGTGCGGCGACTTGTCGCCGCTATGGACGCACGATGAATTCTCCTCGGGTTTTTGGAATT
>Ga0068859_100005633_pt1 | contig 12768 bp, 11 predicted proteins | sample KBSSwiS22_FD_66585 | JGI IMG/M metagenome (GOLD analysis project Ga0068859, IMG submission 66585) | Switchgrass rhizosphere microbial communities from Kellogg Biological Station, Michigan, USA - KBS Switchgrass S2-2 | ecosystem: Host-associated > Plants > Roots > Rhizosphere > Soil ... | reverse complement strand
GCCTTCGACCCCGTGACGCTCTCCCTGGCCGGCACCCCGACTGCTTCAGGCTCGTTCACGATTACGGTGCAGGCTCGGGATGCAGCCGGGCTGACTGCCTCCAGAAGCATCTCGCTGGTCATCGCGCCCCCCGGCCTGACGATTACCACGGAGCGGCAGTTGTCGGGGGTCGAGCTGAACGGCGCGTACCTCCAGACGATCGCGGCCAGCGGCGGCGTCCCGCCCTATACGTGGTCGGCTACAGGCCTGCCCTCGGGGCTGAGAATTGACCCGGCAACGGGTGTGATCAGTGGAACGGCAACCACCGGCGGCAACTTTTCGGCCGTCATCAGCGTAAGAGACAGCGCGTTCACCGTCGCGCAGGACCTCTTCACCATTGTGGTCCGCCTGCCGGCGCCGCCTTCTGTCCGGTTCTCGGGCCTCTCAGGCTCGGTTCAGCCGCGCCAGCAGGTCGCGCTCGACCTCGCCATCTCCGCGCCATACCCTGCCGCCATTACCGGAACCGCCTTTCTGACCTTTGTGCCTGACAGCGGACTGCCGGACCGCACGGTCGTATTCGCCTCCGGAGGTTCTTCCGTCGACTTCACCATCCCGGCGGGCTCTACCACCCCGCAGTTCGACAGCCTCCCGATGCTTCAGACCGGAACGGTCGCGGGAACGATCAGCGTGGCTCTCAGCCTTCGCGCCGGTGGAACCGACATCACACCCTCGCCCACGCCTTCTTTGACGGCGCAAATCGCCCGCGCTGCGCCTGTGATCGGGGATGTGCAGGTCTCCCGGGCCTCCGGAAGCATCTCAATCGCGATCACGGCTTATTCCACCACCCGGCAGATTACGCAAGCCGTTTTCAACTTCACCGCGGCTTCGGGCCAGACTCTGCAAACCTCGACGTTTACCGTGGATGTCGGCGCCATCTTCGATACCTGGTTTCAGAATGCCGTGACGACCCAGTACGGCAGCCAGTTCGTGTACACGCAACCGTTCACGATCAGCGGCGACGCCAACTTGGTCACGCCGGTCTCGGTAACGCTCCGCAATCGGGAAGGCTCGGCGACGTTTGAGATCAAACCCTGATTCCGGGCGCTTGGAAATTGAGGGAAGGTTGAAGCGGGCGGCTGAGGCCGCCCGCTTTTTTAACAGCGATTGCTGCCATGCGTACGACCGGCGGCGCGACCTCGGTTTCCGTGAGCCCTGCCCGATTGCGGACGCTGGCGTCGCCCCTGATCGTGACCGGGACGACGTTTTGAGATCGAACCCTGATTCCGGGGCTTGTAGGGAGGGAAGTTGAAGCGGGCGGCTAAGGCCACCCGCTTTTTTAACAGGCGATTGCTGCCGTGCGTACGATCGGCGGCGCGGCCTCGGTTTCCGCCACCGAATCCACTTCGTCTTCCACGGGCCGATTTCTATCCAGGTTGAGCTTCTTCATCTTGTACAGCAGGGCCTTATAGTCGACGTTCAACAGCACCGCAGCGTGCTTGCGGTTCCAGTGCGTCGTGTTCAGCGCCGCCAGGATTGCTTCTGCTTCGGCGCGTCGATTGGCAACGGTCACCTGCTCGAGGACGGGAATCGGCTGAGCCACCGGCGCATCCGGAACGGCTTCGATCAAACGCTGAGAAACCGGGGCGGAGATGGGAACCGCTATGGCCCGCTCCCGTCGCCTCGTCCGATCTGTGAGGTCGGCGAGCATGATGGCGGAGTCCTGGAAGATCAGCAGCTTTCTGACAAAATTCTCCAGCTCGCGCACGTTGCCCGGCCAGCTCCAGTTCACCATCGCCGCGCGCAGCTCCGGCGTAATCGACGGCATCGTGTCGCCCGCCTTCAGATGCTTATTCAGCAGAAACTCGGTGAGTCCCGCGATGTCCTCCCTGCGCTCCCGCAGCGGCGGCACCACCAGATTGACCACATTCAGGCGGTAATACAGATCCTCGCGAAACTTTCCCTCCTGGATATGCGCCTCGAGATCGCGGTGCGTCGCCGCAATCACGCGCACGTCGACTTTGATGGTCTCCTTGCCGCCGATCCGCTGAAACTCGTGGTCCTGCAGCACCTGTAACAGCTTCGCCTGCAGCCGCACGTCCATGTCGCCGATCTCGTCGAGCAGGATCGTGCCTCCGTTGGCCGCTTCGAAAATACCGGGTTTTCTCTGAAAGGCTCCCGTGAAGGCCCCCTTCTCGTATCCGAACAGCTCGCTCTCCACCAGCTCCGACGGGAGCGCTGCGCAGTTCAGCTTGAAGAACGACTTCTTCGCGCGCCGGGAGTTCGCGTGCACCTCGCGCGCAATCACTTCCTTTCCCGAGCCCGTCTCCCCTTGAATCAGGACCGGCGCTTCCGACCAGCCGACCTGCCCGACGATCGCGCCGATGGAGGCCATTCCCGCGCTTTTTCCGATAAAAGCCTGGCCGCCGGGGACGGCGCCCCTGGGACGCGCCTGGTTTGGGTTGACCTTTCCCTTGAGCACACGGGAGATCGCCTTCGTCAAATCCTCGTCAGCCAGGGGCGTCGCCAGAAAATCCGTCGCGCCGTTCTTCATCGCCGCTACGATCATCCCCGGGGCGGGCGTTTCAGACAAAACGATTACCGGAAGACCCGAGTTCACTTCCCGGATATCCCGCAGCGCCTCGATCGCATCGCTTTGTGGAGAGTCGATATTCAGGAGAACGAGCGCGAATTCATCGCCCGCCTCTCCTTTTAGCCGCTCTACCGCTTCCCATACGTTTTCTGCCGTCTGAACTTGATAGGGCAGGCAACCGAGCGCCATCTTGAGATAGCGCCGCACTTCAGGTTCTTCATCCACCACCAGGATGGTTTCACGAACAGGGGCCATTTTCTCTCCTCCGATTTTTTCTTCCAAATTATTTGGCCGGTGTGCCTATTTTTATCGTTCTTCTGGCTGATAAAGTCCAGTACCAAAAGAGGAGGTAGAATACTACCGCAGGTATCAGTACGTTCTTACTAGAACAAACCGATAGAAAATGATGGGTCTATTGAGACTTTTGGGATGTAATTGTACGTACTTTTAGGCGAATTCACGGCGTCGACAGGTAATTACCTGATAACCCAATTTAGGCAGGTTTTGGGCTGAAGGTGTTCAGCAGGCTCGAAGGTTGCCGGCCTCTGAAGCGCTTGCTCGGGGGGAACCGAAAAATACTTCGTACTTTCCCTCGAGCTCACTAGCTCGCCACAGACGGTGGGTTCGTATCGAGATCGCCACGAGCGGACGCTTGACTCGGGCCACGTGCCCGGACACGACCAGATACAGCGGCTGCCCGTCGATAGCCGGCAGAGGCCAATCCAGAGCGGCGAGGATCAGGTCCCCCTTGTCGAAACGTCCATTCGCGGTGAACAGCAGACCCGTCCGGCTGACGTTTACCGATGTCCCCAAACCCTTCACCGGTGGTTGACCCTGCCGCAGCACGGCGTATCGGACGTTCATTCTGACGTCGTATCGGGGAGCGCGCATTTGGCCTTCGGCAAGCGCTCGTCGTCGCAGGGCTGACATTTTTGTGTGGATCTCCCGAGCAGTTGCCGTACCACGCCAGATTACTCATCCCAAAGGACGTTTTCCGCATATTGGAAGGCAGCGAAAGCGTCCTTGAAACCAATCTGTTGGGCATTAGTCCAAGGTTGTGGTAACCATTGGCTCGCCGCCACGGCTGGCGCCGTGTGTGCCGCTCGACCGGCTGGCCCCCATGACTTATACCGAACCATTGCTCTTGTTGTGCGCCGCGGCTGCGATCGCAGCGCTGTGGCAACTCCCCCCTTCGAAGGCAAAAAGAGCGGCCTTATGCGCGCTGTTCAGCCTTGTCCTGCTCTCGACGCCGGCGCTCGATCTGGTGATTGCCCTTCCTCTCACCGCCTCCTATCCGATCCGTCCCTTTCAGCCGCCCCCGGGCATCCAGGCAATCGTCGTACTCGGCTCCGACGTGCTGCCTCCGGAGAATGAGCGGTCCTATTCGCTTCCGGACACGGACACGTTCAGGCGCTGTCAGTATGCCGTTTGGATCTACAGGCAATGGGGACCTTTGCCCGTTTTAGCGTGCGAGGGTGTGGGGCGCGGCCGGACCACGTCAGTCATGCGCGAGCTGCTGCGTCGCGGCGGCGTCCCGGAGGACAAAATCTGGCTGGAAGAGAGGTCTCGCTCGACGCACGAAAACGCGCTATATGGAGCCGCCATACTTAGGCAGAACGGCATCCGGCGGATAGCTCTCGTCGTCGATGCTCAGAGTATGCCGCGGGCGAGCGCCTGCTTTCGCAAAGAAGGGGTCGACGTAACGCCCGCTCCAATGGAATTCCGGACTTTCGGACCGTGGAACGAGGAACTTATCCCCAGTTGGAAAGCGATCCGCCGGAATGAAATAACGCTTCACGAACTGCTCGGCCTAGGCTGGTACCGGCTCCGCGGCTGGATCTAAACTCGCCGGCGGCGCCAATACGCCGGTTCAATCACGTCCGCGGCGGCAATCATCCTGGGCGACCGGTTTGAGCAATTGGATGAACGCTGCCCAATCCCGCACCGCGGCTCCTGTTAATTGAAGCGGCTTTCGCTTGACGGCAGTAAACGAGCTGACGTCCGGGATGGAGCCGGCGGGCGGGAGCGCGGCAACGCTGTAGAGAGCGGGGCGGGACTGCCGGAGGCGCAGCAGGAATGGGATTGCATCTCCTGGGCGTGGATCCATTACCAGCAGATCGATCAATAGCCGGTGCTCTCCAATCAGTTCGGACGCAGCCCTGGCGTTCGCCGCGGGCACACATTCGTACCCGGCGCGGTCCAGAATCCTGCCTAAACAGAACGCGAAGGCGAGATCGGCGTCAACAATTAGAAGCGCGGCGGAGTCCTTTCTGGTCCGGCTGCCACGATCGCGAGACTCGGGCTGCGGCCTAGGATATACAGAGTTTCGGATCCGGCAAAGTCAGGCCCCTTCCTTCGCTCCGTGCGGCGCCCGAATCCCCCTCATCCGCCTGGAAGCGGCCGACCAGTGCAAGTATATACGACGTTTGGTAGTAGTTTCGGAAACAATTTCGCAGTTTCAATCGGCCGTATAACCATTCGATCGGCCGGCCAATGTTTCGCTCACAGGCGCGGGGCCTTCCTTGTCCTCGATCCCGAGCTTCTTCATTTTGTACAGCAGCGCTTTATAGTCGACCTTGAGCAGCCCGGCCGCCCGTTTGCGGTTCCAGCGGGTAGCATTCAGGGCCGAAAGAATCGCGTGGGCTTCCGCCCGCTGCTTGGCCTTAACGACCTCCTCCAAAACAGGTCCGGCCGGTTGAGCCGGCATATTCACTGCCGCGGCAAGCATCGGCACGGCGCGCGACAACCGCGCGCTCCTGCCGTTGAGTTCCACCGCGATCGCGTCCGGATCGCGAAAGATCAGCAGTTTGCGGATATAGTTCTCGAGTTCGCGAACGTTCCCCGGCCAGTGGTAGGTGAGCAGGGCCTTCTGCAGAGCAGGCGTGATCACCGGAGACGCGGCCCCGGCGGCATGTTTCTGGACCAGGAATTCCGCCAGCGACAGCACGTCTTCTTTGCGCTCCCGCAACGGCGGCAGGTGGATATTGATTACATTCAGCCGGTAGTAGAGGTCTTCGCGGAACGTCCCCTCGACGATGTGCCGCTCCAGGTCGCGGTGCGTCGCGGCGATAATGCGGACGTCCACCCGGATGGTCTCCTTGCCGCCGATGCGCTGGAAGGAGCTGTCCTGTAGAACCTGCAGCAGCTTGGCCTGGAGCCGGATGTCCATATCGCCGATCTCGTCCAGCAGGACCGTGCCGCCGTCGGCGTTTTCGAACATTCCGGTCTTTCTTTGAAACGCGCCGGTGAATGCGCCCCGTTCGTAGCCGAAGAGTTCGCTTTCCACCAGTTCCGAAGGCAACGCCGCGCAGTTGATCTTCAGAAACGGCTTGTTGGCGCGAGGTGAGCGCGCGTTCAGTTGCCGCGCGAGCACTTCCTTGCCGCTGCCCGTCTCCCCCTGAATCAAGACCGGGGCTTCGGACCAGCCCACCTGCGCGACTAACGCCTGGATCTCGCGCATCTGCGCGTTCTTTGCCTGGAAAACACCGGGGCGGTTGGCGATGTCCGGCAGGCTCAAACACGCGTCGCCGTTCGGTTCCACCAACCGGCCGATCGCTCTGCGGAGCTCCTCATGCGCGACCGGCTTGCTGAGAAAATCCGCCGCGCCGAACTTCATGACCCTGACGATGTCGAGCGAGGAAGCCACGCCCGACACCATGATGACGGGCAGTTCCGGATCGAGTTCCCGAATTTCCTGGAGAGTCTCGATGCCATCGCGATTGGGCATCACCAGATCCAGCAGGACGGCGCCGACTTCGGAACGTGAGCTGCGCAGGAAGGACAGAACTTCGTCGCCGTCTTCCGCCAGCTCGACAGCGTAGCCCAGGCTCTTCAAAGCAATTTGAAAGTACCCGCGGACATCCTGCTCATCCTCTCCAACCAGAATTTTGCGGCCGCTACCACTCTGCATTCAGTCTTCCTCCCAGGCGGTTGTGGTTGCCGGCTTCGCTCGGGTACGCATACTCGATTCCCCGCATGGGGAGGACGAACGAAAACACCGGGCCTGATTCCCCGTTGTCCGCCCATATGCTGCCTTCATGCTGCGTAATAATCCGCTTGCAGATTGCCAGTCCGAGCCCGCCGCCCGAGCGGTCACGGTGGCCCGCATACGACGTATATTCCTCGAAAATGCGCTCCAGATGCTCCTCGGGAATCGGCAGCCCCGCGTCGCCGATGTCCACCCGATAGCTGTTCGGTTCGTGACTCTGCATGGTCCGGCGCTCGGCAGCTTTCGCTACGGATGCCGTCGCATGCCGCCGCCTCTCCCAGAAATACGGATAGCCCCGGATCTCGACGGCGCTGCCCTTCGGCGTAAACTTGCACGCGTTATCGAGAATATTGATGAGGACCTGTTCGATTTGCGCGGCCTCGAAATATAAACCGGGATCCGCCGGCGCCAGATCGACCGTGATCGAGATGGATTTCTCGTCCGCAAAAGGCGCAATCTCATGCATCGCCTGCTCCAAGGACTCACGCATGTCGCCCGGCTGCAGCTCCAGGCGCCGCTTGACATGCGGCCCCGTGCTCAGTTCAAACATTGCCGAAGCCATGCGCGAAAGCCGTTTGGCGCTGTGCCGCATACGCCGCAGGATCTCGTTTTGCGTCTCGTTCAGGGGCCCGGGCGACTCGCTCAGCAGCAGGCCGCAATAACCGCTCAGCGCGGTCAGGGGAGCCCTGAAGTCGTGAACCGCGCGCGCCAGGAACGTCGTCCGGTCCTGGTCGTATTCCTGGAGCTTCAGGTTGGTCTGAATCAGGCACTGCAGGATCTCATCGCGCTCGACCCGCAGCGAATTCGCGCCCCGCGCCGAGATCGTTGGAACCAGAAACGTCCTCAGGGTGGTGCGGACCACCGGCTTCAGAAGCACATTCGCGTCGCGCGCCCCGATTCGTTCCTGGAATGCCGGCAGATCCTGCCGGTCTACAAGGAACAGGTGCCGGACGGGATTCCACGTAGCCGGCTCGGGGATGGTCAGCTCCGGATTGAAATCCCAAATGTCGAGATCCGCCTGCCGCCACGCCTCCTTGGCTGAAATCGGCTGCAGGGTCCATGACTGCCCCAACTCAGCCACTTCGGCGAGGATGTCGCGACAAAGCTCGTATGTCTCGGCGTCACTCGCAATGAGATTGATGATCATGGAAGCTCGCCCGTATCTGGCATTCTGCCGACCAATCCCGGCTGGGAGCCTTGCTCCGCCGCCGCGACCGCTCGAAATAGCTGCAAATGCGCTGGAAAACCATCATCTGGCCTTTTCGGCAGGCCCGTGCGCGTACGCTTTGCGCCGCGTTTCCGCCCGTTCGCGGCCTGATCCGCCCCGGAAGTTTGTAAAACCGTTTTCCGTTCCAAACTTTAGGCACGGATGGAAAGACTTTTTCCAGCTTCCCTCTTGGCAGTGAACGTGCTGCCGGCAGGCCGAACAGAGAACTCATGCTCGCAAACGCTACAGACATTTTCAGGGCGCAATTGCGCACGAGAGAATCGGCCGACGGCGCGTTTATACCGGAACGGCGAAAGCGGCCCCGCACCGGCGTTCATTGGCCCGTTCGATTGCTCAAAGAAGGCGCGGTCAGCGGCATTCACACGACCACGCACAACCTGAGCAGCAGCGGCTTCTATTGTCTGTCGGCGACGCCGTTACTGCCTGGTGAGTCTTTGCTTTGCGTCCTGACCGTGCCTGCTTACGACCCCAGGAGTCAGGAGCGCACCATGACGCTGGAGTGCCGCGCCTTGGTCATGCGCGCCGAAGCCACCACGGACGGCCTGTTCGGTATCGCGTGCAGGATCGAAGATTATCACCTGGCCGGCCGGGACGCGGAAGGGTAGACCGCGGCGGGACTTCCCCGTCCCGGCGCCCGGCCGCGGGCCGGGAGCAGTCGCGAGCCCCCCTGCAACGTTCGCTTCCCCTAGAGACGGATAATCTTCGGCGACTTGGCCCAACGAAGCGCGTTCCTTGTGTCGATGATCAACTTCGCGTTCGCCACCACCGCGTCATAGTCGAACGCGGCATGGTTCGTGACGATCACGACGCAGTCGGCGTCCGCCACCGCCGGCAATGTCGGCTGGGCGCACAAGGCGAGACCGTCCACGTGCACAACCGGCACGTGCGGATCGCTGTAGGTGACCGTCGCGTGGCGCCGGTTCAGCAGGTGGATGATGTCCAGGGCGGGCGATTCCCGGACGTCGTCTAAGTCCGCCTTGTAGGCGACCCCGAGGACATGCACGCGCGAACCGTTCAGGGCCTTGCCGTGATCGTTGAGCGCATTCTGGATCTTCTCGACGGTGAACTCCGGCATCTGGCCGTTGATATATCCGGCCAGTTCGATGAAGCGGGCTTCAATACCGGCCTGGCGGGTCTTCCACGAGAGATAGAACGGATCGATCGGGATGCAGTGCCCTCCCAAACCCGGTCCCGGGTAGAAAGGCATGAACCCGAACGGCTTGGTCTTCGCCGCGTCGATGACTTCCCAGACGTTGATGCCCATCCGGTCGCACATAATGGCCAGCTCGTTCACCAGGCCTATGTTGATCATCCGGAAGGTGTTCTCGAGCAGTTTGACCATCTCGGCGACCTGGGTCGAGCCGACCGGAACCACCGTTTGAAGCGCCTGCGCATAGAAGCAAACGCCCATTTCCGTGCACGCCGGCGTAATTCCGCCGACGACCTTCGGGATGTTCCGTGTGTTGTACTGGGCGTTGCCCGGGTCGACCCGTTCCGGCGAAAAGCACAGAAAGAAATCGCGCCCTGCCTCCATCCCCGGACTCGACAGAATCGGCAGCATTACCTCCTCGGTCGTGCCGGGATATGTAGTCGACTCCAGGATTACTAACATGCCAGGATGAAAGTACTTCGCGGCCTCCTCGCATGCCGACACGATATACGACATGTCTGGATCTTTCGTCTTCCGGAGCGGCGTCGGGACGCAGATGTTGATCGTGTCCAGCTCGGCGATGACGCTGAAATCCCGCGTAGCGCGGAGCCGGCCCGCCTCCACCAGGGCTTCCACTTCCGTTGTGGGCACATCCTGGATATAGGAACGGCCTGCGTTGAGCTGGGAGACCTTGCCTTCGCTCAGATCGATGCCGGTTACGTTGAATCCGGCTTTGGCAAATTCGACGGCAAGCGGTAGTCCCACATAGCCGAGCCCAATGATACCGACCCGGGCCGTTCGATTAGAAATCTTCTCCGCAAGCGCGGTCGCGTGAGAATGTACTGCCGACTCGTTGCCAATCATCGTCGAATCAAAACTCCGTAGTAGCGTCGTTGGCGCGGTCCAGCCCGTCCCGCTCGGATTTCTGGTGCTGCAAATGCCGGAGATGGATTAGAAATCGGTACGGGAGACTGCCGGCCACAACGATATGCACTTTGCTGACCAGCCGTCGAACCGGCACGGCCCGGCGCGTCACGCAAGCGCGGGGTGCGCCACTTCCTCGAGCGCTCCTGTAAGAGGCGCAAAAGAAAAGTCGGAGAGCAGGCGCTCCAGCTTCCGGCGCATGCCTCGCATCCCCGTGTAGGTCCGCAACCGCGCAATCGCGCCCGATGCCAGCCGCGGCTGGCCGGGGTCGATTTCCCAAGGATGGAAATAGACGCAGGCCGGCTTCCGCTCGATCCCATTGAGACGGCGGATGCCGGCTGACGTGTAGCAATACGGCAGGAGTCGCAGATATCCGCCGCCGCCGATGGGCGCCACCCGGCCGTTGGGCAGCAGCACCGTCGCAATCGGGATTTCGTGGATTGGTCCGGACGGCGTGTGCATCACGTGCGCATGCCGCTCGAAGCCCCGGATCCCGTATCGGTCATGTTCGATTGGATAAATGCTCGAGTCGTGCGTAAAGCCGCACTCGATGAGCGTCTCGAGAGCCCACATCGACTCGCGTGTGATGGAGTAGCTCGGAGCACGATACGCGGTTGGCGTCACGCCGCAGGCGTCGCCGATTGCCGAAACGGCCCGTTGCGTATCCTGCCGGAACTCGGCGGGCGTCATGCGGTAAACCAGCTGGTGTGCGTAACTATGGCATCCGACCTCATGCCCTGCGGCCACGATCTCCCGGACCAGGTGCGGGCGGCGGCTCGCTACCCATCCAAGGATGAAGAAGGTTGCCTTGACGCCTCTCTCGCAGAACATCTCCAGCACGGCGCCGGTTTCCTGTTCGATGCGGGAAGGCAGCAGATCCCAGTCACGTTGCGATAGCGAGTCTTGTACTTCTGTGGGGTGGAAATATTCTTCGACGTCCACCGTCAGCAGGTTGCGGATCGGTGCGGACCGGTCTGCCGCAGATGCCCTACTCCGGTGATCCCCCATCAGCGCGCTCCTAGGCTTGTCACGATTCTCGTGAGGTCCCCTTGGCCGGCTTCTGACGCCACCTCAGCATGAAAACCGCGCAGGAATATAGAACCGAGAATGCTGTGAGAATCGCCGAATCGGCGGTTCGCTGGATCATCGCACTTGGCTCCTCGCTCGATGCGCGGTTTATGCAAACCGCAAGCCAAGGCTAAATTACGGGAAATGCACCAGTACGAAAAGGCAGGAGTCCCAAACGGTCGGGCACAGTCCCGCAAGGTTGGAATGTTTCCAAGAGCACGCTCGCGGACCGCTTTACGTACAGAAGCGCCCGCTCGGGGACCGTTGGCTTGCTAGGCGGCGATGCGTGAGCCGGTTACCCACTGCATCTGAATCGACTCGACATCCGCCATGGAGATGGTTTCGGGCGGCGCTCCTGTCGCCGAAATAAAGGTCAGATTTCCCCGGCCATCCACCTTGAGGCTTGCCACCGCGCATACCCTCTGGCGGGTTTCGCGCGTCAGCTTGAGATTGATGAGCAGATTCATTTGTCCTAAATTAAATCGGCTGTCTTGGAGAAATCAAGCAGAGATCTAAGAAAAATCCTGGATCTAGTACCACATCTTTGGTTATGCCGCTTCTGCCAGATGATTCCGCACCGCCCACATCGCGAGCTCCGTCCGATTCTTGACCGCCAGCTTGCGAAAGATGCGATTCAGGTACTCCTTGATGGTTCCTTCGGTCAGGCGGAGTTCGAAAGCGATTTCTTTGTTCAATTTGGCTTGTGAAACCAACGCGGTGACCTGACGCTCCCGAAACGTGAGTTTCGGCGTTCGGACGCTCCGGTTTTGCACACGCGGCTTGCGACATGCCGGACAAACCCGCGCCATGTCGCTCGAAAACGGCTCGCCGCAGCGGAAGCACGTCCTGTTGGTGCGTATTATTACCATATACCCGCCTGATAGATTCATTCTTCCTCTTTCAGATCTTTTTGTCCCGATGTTATTTTCGAGACTCGAAAGAGCATTTACAATCAGACTCATCCCTGCCCTACGGCCCGCGGAGCTGCTGATTTCCAACCGATTCCCGCAGTATGCAGGGGTACGGCAGAACTGGGTAACCCCCGCCGACGCTCCCGTACCGACCGGCCCTTCCAGCCGGCCCTCGCAACGCGCGTGATGGATACTCCTCAGCGCCAGACTAAGCATCCGGCAACCACACATCAGTCCTAAATGAGGCGGCCGCTTTTTCCCCTACGGCGTTTCACGGGAGTCGATTCAGCTAAAACGGAAGTTGGGTGGTTCCGACTGGCACGGGGTCGTCTATTGGTAGCCACTTAATAATGCCACTGGAGCTATTACTGCCACTGTAGTGGCCAACACTGGACGCCCAGACCGTCACATTCGCCGGAGCTACAGTTCCAGGACTTCTCGGATGCCCTGCTGGACGGCTTCCAAGTCTTCGGACGACAACTCTCCCAAACGTCGGTCCAGTCGCTGTTTGGCGATCGCTCGGATCTGATCCGTTACGGCCACCACTACGCGGCCGTCACACCGCACGGGCACCAGTAAGGGCGCGCCGGGGGGAGGCGAGGTGGATAGCGGAATGTCTACCACAGTCCGGCGCAGTCTATTGAAAATATTGCCAGAGAGAATGACGCATGGCCGCGTTTTGGCGATCTCGGAACCCAGCGCTGGATCCAGACGGATCCACCAGACTTCGCCACGCCGGGGCTCTACCATGGTTCCTGTACACCATCGGATTCATCCGCCAGAGCATCGAAAAGGCTCTCGATTTCACGCACATCCGAAGAGTTGTTCGCCGCCTCGCATGCCCGGACCAGTTGTTCTTCACGTTCCCGAAGCTTGTCGGCAATAGCTTTCGCCACATACTGCGATCGGAGGCTGGCAGGAACCCGCCGC
>Ga0068859_100005626_pt1 | contig 12773 bp, 10 predicted proteins | sample KBSSwiS22_FD_66585 | JGI IMG/M metagenome (GOLD analysis project Ga0068859, IMG submission 66585) | Switchgrass rhizosphere microbial communities from Kellogg Biological Station, Michigan, USA - KBS Switchgrass S2-2 | ecosystem: Host-associated > Plants > Roots > Rhizosphere > Soil ... | reverse complement strand
GCGACGCCATACACGGGCGTGCCATCGGCGCGCACGATGCCGACGAGCACGACCGGCGTGCGGTCATCCGGCGAGAAGACCTGACCGCGCACCGTCAGCGCCGCACCCTGCTCGATCGTGTCCGAAGGCTCGAGCGCGAGTCCTTCGATCGCATACCATCCGCTAGCCGCAGCCTTGTCGGTTCCGATGGGGCGGTGCGCGCGCGCGTCCTTCTCCTCGTGGTACGCGAGATAGGCTTGCGCCACGTCATTCGCAGGGCCGTAGCGCTCGATGCGGCCATCCTTCAGCCATAGCGCGTGCGTGCAGAGCTTCTGGATATGGTACATGCTGTGCGAACACAGCAGCAGCGTGCCGCCACCGGCGAGATAGCGTTCCATCCACGCAATGCAGCGCTTCTGAAACGATTCGTCGCCGACGGCCAGCACCTCATCGGTGATGAGCACGTCGGGCGAGAGCGCCGTCGCCACTGCGAATCCCAGCCGGACGACCATGCCCGACGAGTACTGCTTGAGCGGGTCGTTGATGTGCTCGCCGAGATCGGCGAATGCGATGATCTCGTCGCGCTTCGCACCGAGCTCCGACGGCGCGAGTCCCAGCAATGCAGCGGCGAGATCGATGTTGGCGAGTCCCGTGTACTCGGGGTGAAAGCCCGAGCCCAGTTCCAGCAATGCGCCGACGCGACCGTTGACGGCGACTCGGCCACGCGTCGGCTGGATCACGCCCGCAACGACCTTGAGCAGCGTCGACTTGCCCGCGCCGTTCTCGCCGATGATCCCGAGCGATTCGCCGCGCGCCATCGTGAAAGAAACGTCGTCGAGTGCGCAGAAAACATGCGCAGCACCGTGCCCGCGCAACAGGTCGAAGACGAGCCGCAACCGTCCGCCCCGCGACTCGACCTTTGCGTAGTCCTTGCCGACGCCTTCGAGGGTGAGCAGCGCCGTGCTCATACCTCGGCCTCATCGCTGAATTTCAACATGCCACGGTCGAGTGTCGGCCTCGTCGCAATCGCACGGCGTCGGACCCTTCGGGTCGCCCTCATTGCGATCTCGGCGGGTGCCGTCACGTTGTAGTGTCGGGCTCCTGCCGCGCGCTCGGACCGGCCCTGCGGGCGTTGGCTGCGCCCCTCGCGCGCGGCAGTCCTGGCTTCGCCCCCCGCGCTCATACGAAGTCCTCGAAATGCGGCGACAGTCGCCGGAACACCCAGCGACCTGCAACGAACAACGCGATTGAAATCGCCACGGCCAGCGCGTCCGAAGGCTGCAGCGACAGTCGGCCTTCGAGCAGGCCGTCGCGCAATCGCCCGACGACCCAGTTGAACGGATTGGCGGCGACCCAAGGCCGGACGCCTTCCGGCACAAGCGTGAGCGGATACAGGATTGGCGTCAGGTACATCAGCATCATCAAGAGCGGCATCAGCACGTGCTCGACATCCTTGACGAATACCTGCAGCGCCGCAACGAAGAACGTCAGCCCCGCGACGCCAACAAGCAGCACCGCCCAGACGGGCACGGCAATCAGCAATCCGCGCAAGTGGATTGGTTCGCCCGCGATGCGCAGCACGGCGAGAATGGCGAGGTAGCCCGCGAATTGCAGCACGAACGTTGCGGCAACCGACGCGAGCACGATGAGCTCGTGTGGAAACGCAACCTTGCGGATCATGCCGCCATAGCCGGCGATGCTGACGGCGCCGCGCTGCAATGCCTCCTGCGCAGCGAGCCACGGCCACAGCGCCACGGCGACGAACGCGAGGAAGCTCGGTCCCGCAAATCCGGTGGCGCGGAAGATGTGCGTGAAAACAAAATAGTAGACGGCGAGCAGCGCGAGTGGACTTAGCAACGCCCACGCGAACCCGGTCACGCTGCCAAGATAACGCGTCGTCAGTTCGCGCCGGAGAAAGTTGGCGAGCAGCGCGCGATCGCGCGGCCCCGGCAACAGTCCGCCCACGCGCCCGCCCGACCAGACAGCATCGGCAGCGCGAGGGGTCACGCCTGCCTGACCCGCGCGATCACTTTGCCGCCGAATCCCTGGACTTCGCGCGTCCGAGAGGCTTCATCCGTTGTGAATCGATGTGATTCACCAGCGAATCGATGGCGGCCTGGTTGATTTGGAGTCCCGTGTCGGCAGTGATGTCCGATTTGCGCCGTTCGCGCTGCTCGGTGACGTAGCGCTTGCGCAAGTCGCGAATGATCGAATCGCCGACTTCTTCGAAAGTCTGCAGGCGCGGCGCGCGACGCTCGTCAAGCCGGACGACGTGATAGGCGCTCGGCCCCTTGATCGGCTCCGACACCGTGCCGACGGGGTTCAACGCAAACACCGCCTTCGCGTATTCCGGCGCCATGGCCGACGCCTTGACGAATGGCAACGCACCGCCCTTGTCGCGCGTCGTCGGATCATCGGAGTACTCGCGCACGACAGCTCCGAAATCGGCGCCGGCGGTAATCCGTTGCCGTGCTTCGCGTGCGCGCGCGAGCGCTGCTTCGTCGCCTCGATTCTTGATCGTGACGGCGATGTCCGATATGCGAACTTCCTCGGGCGTCTTGTATTTGTCGCGGTCGAGCGTGTAGATCTCGCGCGCCTTCATCTCGAACGCGGCTTTCCGGCCGTCGAACTCCTTGCCGGCGTCGGCTTCGATGCGCTGCAGTTCTGCCGCGGCGAGCGCGCGGTCTGAGTCTTCGCCCGCACCTTTCTCGAACGACGCGGCGGGGCGCGTTCCGTGCGCCCGTGCCTGGGCGGCCAGCGTCTTGGTGACCACCAGATTGTTCAGCATGCCCTGCACGCGCTTGGGACTTGTCGAGAATTCAAAACGAAGGTTCTCAGGCACTTTCGACACGGCTTTCTCGTAGTCGGCGCGCGTCAACTCCATCCAGCTGCTCCGGACGAGGACGTCGGGAGGCAGGTCGGCGGCGATTGCGTTGGTGGCCATGCAGCACGCTACGACGACGAGCGGAAGATTCAGAACGGTTCGAAACATGGCGAAGATCGACGTGGATAACCCGTAATTATGCACGTCGGGCCGAGCAGGACCGTACTGCACCTTGACGGCGCACTGCATCTTCGCATCGCCAAACGCTGAAAACGACGATGGCCCCGCGGGGCCATCGTCGTGCTTCTGTACTGCGAGCGTCGTGCGGCTACCCGATTACAAGCCCTTCGGCTTCTGCAGCTCGATGAACATGTTGCACGATTGATTCGAGAGGCAGTCGACGTTCTTGATGTTGAAGTAATACGTCGTGCTCGGCTTCAGGATCGCGTAGTACGACGACGACCCCCCCACTGAGTAGGTGAATGCCGGCGACGTCGTCGCGATCGTCGTAGTCGCCAGGCGCCCGAGGCCGTTCGGATTCGGGAAGTCGCACGGCGTCGCGGACAGCGACGCGATCCGGTTGTGCTGCTGATCGCCCCATTCGGCCGACTTGATCTGCGCGTAGATGCCAGCAGCCGTCGACGCCGGTGTCGTGAACCGCCCGACGACGATCTCACCGGCAGTGAATCCGCCGTTTTGGCTGGTCAGCACGCGCGGAGCCGCTGTCGATGGCGCACCCCATGCGATGTCGATGACGTGAGTCTTCGAGAATCCAGCGCAGCTGATCGGACCGCCGGGGGGCGGCGTCGTGCCACCGGTGCCGGACTGCGAAACGGTGACGGACTTGGAGCCGCCGTCACCGCTGACGGTATACGTAAAGGAAACAGTCGTGCTGAGGCTGTTGGCCCCAATAGTGTCGGTCCAGCTGTTGGAGCCGTTCTGGGCGACCGACTTGCCACCGGAAAGCGACGTGTTGGCGCCGCAACTGGTCGAGACCGTGACGGTGCCGCCGCTTGCCGACAGTACCGACGGACTTGCGGAAATCGAGCACGTCCCGCCACTGGTCGTCCCCGCCTGGGTGCAGCTGACGTTGATGTTTCCGCTGCCGTCGGACGTGGCAGTAAACGAAGCGGCGGTGCAGGAAAGGCTGGCACCGATCGTCGGAACGGGGACAGCGAATCCCGCTGAAGCGACCGCGGCGGCGAGCACGCGGCTGATGGAGCGATTCATATACATGGTTCACCTCGAAAATCGGTGGCGACACGCCACCATTGCACAGAGCAAGCCCTGGGCCATTTACGGGAAGGATGTTTTTGCTTTGACGATCTCCCTGTACGGCGCCGCCACACGGGCTGCTGCCGCAGACAAACGGTTCATTTCATCTTGTTAACGCGGCCCTTGACGGACCGTCCCGGCGCGTTGGGCGCTTCTGAAAAAAAAAGGCGGGACTTGTGGTCCCGCCTTTCTTCAGATACTGCTCAATTGCGTCACTACCGTGCTACCAGACGTCAGGAATCAACGGCGGCGGGCGGCGGCCGAAGGCGCGAATGCATCGATCAAACGCGTGCCCTTCTGGACGAAGCTGCTGGCGTACGTAGCCGGCGTACCGCTGGTGGTGATGACACTGTTCTGGAACGTCTCGATCGCAAAGCCGACCACCGGCAGGCCGATATACGTCGCCGGACCCACCGTCGAATTCGCGAAGATGTCGGTGACGATCGTCGCATCGTTCCCCAGCGTGTGCACTTCACCCGTAACGGTGCTCGGGAAGAAGCCGATGTCAAGCCAGCCATTCTCGAAGTCCGTCGAGATGTTGGCGGAGTTCGCCGAGCCCAGCAGATTGGAATCGTTGAACGTGATGACGTTCGCTTCCCAGCAGATCGCGTTCGACTGCGAAGGCGGCGGCGGCGAGAAGTCGATCGGGGTCGACGTCGTGTCCTCTTCACGGTCGTAGATGTTCAGCGACACGTCGTCGCAGGCACCGTCGGTCTTGTTGAAGTTGCGCTGGAACAGGCGCAAAGGCGTGCCGTCGCCGAGGCCGACGTAGAAACGCTTCGTCGGCATCGTCACGACCCAGTCGGTGCCCGAGTTCGTGCCGGCATCCAGCACGAATTCGTTCATGATGTGGTCGTGCATCAGCACTGCGCTGACGGGATCCGCGGTCGAGGCGGTCCACAGCGAGTTGTAGACGAGATTGTTCGCGAACAGCACGCTCACCGGCGGGCTTGCCTGCGTCAGGTCCGGCTGCACGGAACCGGCGTTCGTGTACAGAACGACGTCCGAGAAGTTGTCGAGTGCCACCGCGTCTTGTCCAGCGGCAGTGCCCGAATCAACGTTGATCAGCGTCATGCTGCCGAAGATGCCGCTACGGCCGTCCTGGTCGGTAAGACCCGGCGGCAGTGCTTCCGACGCGGCGAGCGCATCGGTCTGGTCGCCGCAACCCGGGGGAACGCCGCCGACGTGCGTGACGTTGGCCGCCGTGTCCGAGGAATCGTCGAACGTCGCCATCTCGATGATTTCGACGTAGCCTTCCTTCGTGCGGTCGAGCGTCGCGCCGGCGCCATCGCCCGAGTAGGCGAAGTTGACGAACGCCTTGCCGCCTTCAGGGATCGGGGGCAGGGTGCAGGACTTGTCGGCCGTGATGATGCCCGCGCCTGGCGCTGGTGTACCGGAGACGGAAACACCCATCGGGACGATACCCGCGGTCCACACGTCCTTCGGCGACAGGAACAAGTTGAAGTCGAGGACTTCACGGCTGTTCTTGCCTTCGAGGAAGCGAACCTTGACCGCCTTGACCGAAGCCGTCGAATTGACGACCGAAAGCAGCGAGTTGTAGACGTTGCCGGCGGGGCTCGTGCGCGTCGTGTAGTACGGATAGATCAGGACCTGGCCTAGTCCATCGGGATTCAGGTTGACCGCCTGCGCGGCACCGACGGCGCCCAGCGCGCCGATTCCAGCGAGCGCAGCGCACAGTGACTTCTTCTTGAAAATATTCATGGTTGGTGATGACTCCGTTGAGTTGCCGTTTAAAGTGATCACTTTAGAAACAACAGCGAGCGAATCTTATTACAGTTGGTGTTTCATTACAAACAAATCGGCGTTTCCCCCGTTCTGACTTGTAGGCTTTTTGCAACGCCCACGTTAACCCTGTTCCACAAACCATGCCTGGCCCTGCGTGATGATCCATCGTTCAACCAATGGCGTGATCATGCCCTTGAACCGCTGGTAGTCGTAAGTGAGCCTGAGGTTGACCGTGCAGCGGTCGGCCTCGCAATTCACGTCCTCGATCGTCACCGCACGATACATACCCACGTTGTGCTTCGCCTTGTACAAGTCGAGGGACATCGTCGCTCTGGAGGCGGGGCTCAGGAACGTATAAGCGCTCGCGAGATCCGGCTTGATCAACGCATCCCAGCGCGCCTTCGCACGCGCTGCAACGGCTTGCTTCTTGACGTCCGCGGGCGTGTCCGCGCTCAGGCCGGCACTCCCACCCATCGGGGTGGCGCAGCCGCCGAGCAAACCGGCCAGGACCACGACGGCTCCGACCCACGACTGTCGTCGTTTGGCGACGGTGCCATTCATGAAGTGACGCAAAACGTCGCAAAACAAGCGGTTAATTCGGTTGCTTCCCTCTGGCTGCCACCGCGGATTCACCAATCGTACCGCCGTCCGCGATGCGGCAAAGCTTGAATAAAGCGTAGCCATTTCGTGCTTCATCGTCAATCTCGCTGGAGTTACCGTCGCACATGCGACATGGTTGTTGCACGCCCGCAACATGCAAAAACGTTCAATTGTCGGGATTTCCCGACACTTTATTCGGCTTTGCGGGGAAAACGTCATCAAGTCGTTCCATCTTTCGCCGCAAATCTTCAATTACGCGTGAGTAGTCGACGGTGTCGTTGACTACGCGCGGCGTGATGAACAGCACGAGTTCGCTGCGGTCGTTCGTCATCGTCTCGCTGCCGAACAGGCCGCCGATGATCGGGATCCGGTTCAGAAGCGGCAAGCCCTTGTTCGCGTTCCCCTTGGTCTCCTGGATCAGACCGCCCATCACCATCGTCTGGCCGGACGGGACGGACAGCAGCGTCTGCACCGAGCGGGTGTCGATCGGCGGAGCGCCGCCGGCCACATCGGGCGTTCCGGGGCTGCTGACTTCCGCCTGCACGTCCAGCGTTACCAGGCCGCCATCGTTGATGTGGGGCGTCACCTGCAGCAGAACGCCGGTGTCGATGTACTGCGACGTCGTCGTCACGGCGTTGCTGACGTTGCCGACGATCGTCTGCTGGTTGACTGGGATCCGGTTGCCGGCCTTGATCGTGGCCTTCTGATTGTCGAGCGCGGCGATGTGCGGGTTGGCGATGACCTTCGTGTTGCCGTACGTGTCGAGCAAGTGCAGCGCTGCCTGCACGCCGCCGGGGAAGTTCGCGTTGTTGATCAGGTAGCTGAACCCTTGCGCTGCGACGCTCAGCCCGGCAGCGACCGCGCCCGCCCCCGTGGTGGGCAGCGGCACGGCCGGGTTGAACCCGCCGCTCTGGAACAGGCCGCCGCTGCCGCGTCCGGACGGTGCCGCGCCCTTGAAGATCCAGTCGACGCCGAAGGTCAGCGTATCGGTGAGCTTAACTTCGGCGATGGTCACCTCGATCATCACCTGCCGCGACGCGACGTCGAGCTTCTTCAGCGCCTGCTCGATGATCGAGTACTCCGACGGCGTGGCGACGATCAGCACCGTGTTCTGGTCCTTGTCGGCGACCACCTGGATGTTGCGCACGACACCGACGCCATCGGCGCCGCCGACCAATCGGGCACCCGCCGCAGCGCCGACCGCAGCGCCTGCCGCGGCAGCCGCCGCCGGGATGGCCGACGCCTGCGGCGTGTTGGGCACGATCGTGGGCTGGGTCTGGAACGACGGCGGCGACACGATCTGCCCCGCGGGCGTGCCGGGCGAGAGCGTCGGTGGCCCGGCCGCACTCGTCTGCGTCGTGCGACCGGTGAACGCCTGCTGCAGCAGCGGCGCGACGCGCTCGGCCCGCTGGTTCTGCAGGTTGTAGACGTAGAAGCGGGTGCTTTCGCCCGCGCCGCTGTCGAGCCGCTCGATCCACTTCTTCGCCTGCTCGATGTACACCTGGTTCGGCGAAATCACCAGCAGCGCGTTCATCCGCTCGATCGGGATGATGCGCAGGATTCCCGTGAACGGGCTCGTGTCGCGGTTGCCGATGAGCTTGTCGAGCTCCTGCGACACCGACTTGACATCGGCGTTCTGCAGCGTGAAGACGCCGGCGGACATCCCCGACATCCAGTCGATGTCGAACATGTCGATCGTCTCGAGCAGGTGGCGAAGCTCGACCTCGGTCCCGGACAGCACCAGCAGATTGCGCACGTCGTCGACGCGGATCGTCTGCGCATCCTTCGCGAACGGCTCGAGGATCCGCAGCATGTCGCGCACGCCCACGAACTTCAGCGGCACGATCTGCACGGAATAGCCCTGCGGCAGCGCGCGCGTCGAATTGCCGAGCTGCGGCGTCACGTTGCCGCGTACGGCCGCCGTTTGCGGAACGACCTTCCACAGGTTGCCTTCGTAGATCATCGTCGCGCCGTTCATTCGCAACAGCGTCTCGAGCGTCGCCGGCAGCGCGTCGCGCGCGATGCCTGCCGTCGTGCGGATCGTCACCTGCCCGCCGACGTTGGGATCGATCGTGTAGGGCTGGTTCAGGATGTCGCCAAGCACGTTGCGGATCACTTCGCGCAGATCGGCACCTTCGAAATTCAGCACGACCGGGCCGGCCGCCGGTGGCGGCAGCGGCGGCGACGGGGGCAACGCACCGCCGGAATCCTGGCCGCGCACGACGATGCCCGTGCCCTTGAACACGCGCGACTTTTCCGCGTCGGCCGCCGCGCGTGCCGCCGCGCGGGCAGCCTCGCCGGAATCGGTCGGCTTCGTCGTGTCCGCGACCGGGGCCGGCGGGTAGACCGCCATCGTCGCCGGCTGTTGGGCACAGGCGGCGAGCAGCGGCAGCAGCGCTGCTGCAAGGGCGTGGCGCAGATAGGGCGCGGTCATGGGCATCGTGGCATCGTGGGCGGAATGAGAATGGCGAGGTTCGATCCGCTCGCCCCCGGGAGGGATCGAACGAAGTTTTGGCCCGGCTTGCGCCGGGATCATCGGGGCGGACCCGCCGTCACGGGTGAGCTGCCAGCCGCTGCCGCTTCGGCGGCCGCGCGCGCTGCGCGGCGGCGCTCGGCAAGGAGCTCGCTGACGCTCACATTGCTATTGGTTCGCGGCGTCGCAGCGGCTGGCTGAGCGGCTGGCTGGGCGGCAGGCGGCGCAACGGGACGCGGGGCATTGCGACCGGAACCGCCCGCTCCGCCGAGGGCCGCCGCGGCCGGATTGACGACGGCTCCAGCGGCTGCGGCACCCGGCTGCGCTACGGCGGTCGGCGGCGTGACGGGTACCGTCTGCACGGTCATCTTCGGACCCGCCGCGATCTTCAGCGACAGCTCCTCGACATCGTCGCCTTGCTTCAGGCGCACGCGATCCGGCCTCACTTCCGCGACGAGCAGGCCGTCGCCGAGCTTGTCACCCTGATGGACACTCCGCGACTTGCCGCCGTTGACCTCGCGCAGGAACGCCGTCGCGACGTTGCCGACCACGGTCGTTCCGGTCAGCGTGTACTGGCCGCGCTTCATCGCGGAGGCGGATCCGGCGGCTTGCGACGCGGGCGGCGCCGGTCGGCGTGTCGGGTTGAACAGCACGCGATCCACCGTTTCGCGCCGCGCTTCGGTGCCGCCGTCGATCCTGTACTCGGGCAGCAATGCGACGGCGACAGGTTGCGGCGGGGTAACGGAAGGCGCCGGTGCATCGCGATTGAACGAGCGTCCCCAATCGGTCTCGATGCCGATCGCCGCAATTACCGCTGCAAACGGAACGAGCCAGACGATCAGGCTCCGGGCAAGCGCGCTGGCGTCACTCATTACGCTCTCCTGGTATGCGGGTCGGCGCGCGCATCACGAGGCCGCTTTCGCGGGTGCTGTGGCACGTGCAGGTTCGGGAAACGCCCACGCGCCGACGTCGAGTTGGACGTTGAGCTCGGGCTCCTGCCCCGGCGCCGGCTTGAAGCCCCGGAATGCGTTCAGCGGTCGCGCGGTCAGGTTCTCGACGATCAGGTACGGCTGGTGCGTCTCGATGGCGAGCAGTATCCGTTGCAACGCCGGCGTGGCCGCGAAGAACTGGACGTTGACGCCGATCTCGCGGAATCGCCCGTCGTCGCGCGGGCTCGTGTTCTGGCTGGTCGTGATCCGTCCGCCGTTGCTCTCGATGGCGGCCTTCACGAGTTCCTGCAGTTCGGCGCCCGCGAGGTTCGCGGCGGTATTGCGCAGGAAGAAGCGGCGGCCATCGCGGTGCTGCATCGCATCGAGCGCCGTACGCAACGCCGGTGCCTGCGCGGCGATGCGCTGATACCGCTGCAACCGGTCCGACGTGTCCGCGATCGCCGCGTCGTAATGCTGATGCAGAAGGACAATCGGAACGAACACGGCGAGCAGGACGGCAACGATGCCGCCGATCAGCAGCCCCGCGGCAAGCGCGCGCTGCCGCACCGGCGATAGTCCCTTCAGGGCCGGTGGCGTCATTGCGTGTTTCCTTCGCCTTCGGCGGGCTCGGGCTCCGCCGTTGCGGGCGGCGCCGGCGCTGGCGGCACTGGCGGTGGGGCAACCGCCGCGCCCGCTCCCGGCGGGGAGCCGGGCGGCGCGTTGCGCGGCGGTACGACCGAGCGCCGCGATGACGTTGCCGGCGGCGCTGCCGCGGGTGCGTTCGCCGGCGCTGTCGCCGGCGCGTTGCCTGGTGTGGTTTGCGGCGCAGCACCTGGTGTGGTTTGCGGCGCAGCACCTGGTGTGGTTTGCGGCGCAGCACCTGGTGCGGTTTGCGGCACGGCACCGGGTGTGGTTGCCGAAGGCGCGGCATTGGGGGTCGCCGCCGGCGTCGTTGCCGGCAGGGCAGCGCGCGGCCGCTGCGGCACGACGGGTGGCGGCGGAGGTGCCGTCAGGTCGAGCGGTGCAGCCTGGGGCGGCGGCGTCGGTTTCAGCTGAGCGCCGACGTCGAAGATCTCGCCCGGTCCGGGCTGGATCTTGGTCGTGGGCGATCGCGGCGCTGCCTGCGTGAACAGCTTCGAATCCTCCAGCAGCGACACGAGGCGACCGGCGTTGGCCGATTCTCCGCGCAGCGTCAATTCCCGCTGGCCGTCCTTGCCGCGCACGCTGCGAAGCTCGAGTTGCGTGATCCACGTGTCGTCGGGCAGCAGGTGCGTGATGTCGTCCAGCACCTGGACGGTCCCGGGGAACCCGTACTTGCGCTCGAGGGCGAAGTTGTACTCGCCGATCTTGCGCTCGAGCTCGGTGCGAAGCGCGTCCGAAACACCGGCACGCTGACGTGCCAGGTCGGATTGCTGGTTGAGCGCGATGGCTTCCTCGCGCTTCTGCCAGACTGGAAGCACGAGGGCCGCGAGAATCGCGACGGCGAGCAGCACGGAAGGAACGATCACATGCCAGCGCGAACCGGGCGTGAGCTCGGGGCGATCGACGGGAAGGAGATCGAGGCGCGACGCCGCGGCGGCTGCCGGCGGATCCACCGTGACACCGACTACACGCGCGCCGAAGCTCTCGGCATGCCGCAGCATCGGATCGACGATCGCACGCCGCGCGGCGGCAAGGTCGACTTGCAGCGTGTTGTGCGCGGGATCGCGATCGACGACTGCCGCGTCGAAATAAAGCTCGTCGGACTTGAAAGGCGTGTGCCGGTCGAGGTCGTAGGCAAGCGCCTGGTGCAGGTTGGCCTCGATGGCGGCCGGCAGCGTCAGCCGCTTGCGTAGCGACGCGCGTGGCGACAGCGCGATCACCACCTCCGGGGCAGCGCCGTTTGCACCGCGTGCCAGTGACGCAAGCGCTGCCCGGCCCCCCGCCGCGACGGCCTGGGCGTCGCCGTCGAGGGGGATTCGCGCCGATTCGACCATCCGCACCTGCCCAGCGGACTGCAGCGGCCGCCACAGCGTCGCCAATGCACCGTCGAACGCCAGCAGCGGCCGCGCGCGCCGCTGCTCGAGCGCCGAGCGCAGCCGCGACGGCATCATCGCGGCGAGTTCGCGCGCCCACCAATGGCCGAAGCCGGTCAGCCCAAGTCGCCGCGCGAGGTCGCGGGCGTATCCGGGCTTGTTGAAGGATGTCGAGTCAGCGATGGCGGCCATCAGCAGCGGAATCGGAAAGGGAAGGCGCAGCCGCTGATCGGGACGGCTCGAGCCATGCGAGCGCAATCAGGGGCCGTAGCGCGTCGGGCGACGGGCGCAGGACGGCTTCGCGGGCGAAGGTTACACCATCGGGCAGCGTGGCTTCCGCGCGGATTCTCCAGATCGGCACCGGTCCGCTGCCGAAGGCCTGCGCTGGCGGAAACGGCGGCACCGGCAGCTTGTCGGCAAGCGCCTGTGCGCGTTGCGCGATGAAGGCGTCTACACCCTCAGCGGTTGCGTTCGGCAGGGCGAGCAGCACGCTGCGCCCGGCGGTAGCGGGATTGACCCCCGGCTGGTGGGAATAGACGGTGATCGCCGGCGCGATCCGGTTGTACACGTCCGCAGTCATGCCCAGCACGCGCGCCGCCTCGCCAACGGTCTCGAACGGCGCATTGGCAGGACCGTACTTGAGGTTCGCGCCCCGGTACTCGGGCAGCTCGGCACCGTTGGGCCGGCGCAAGTCATCGGGATCGCGCCAGTCGTCGATCGCGTCGACGAGGCCGCCCGCCGCCGCGTCGTCGAGGCCGCCAATGACCATCAGCAGGCTCTTCAGAAAGGGATCAGGTGCCGAGTTGATGTCGATCTTCGCCGCCTCGTCGATGGCCGTGACGACCACCGTTGCCTCGCCATCGACGAATCGATGCGGCTGGCCGTCGAGCTTCCAGACATTCGCCACCTGCGGTCGCATCAACTCGAACGCG
>Ga0068859_100005625_pt1 | contig 12774 bp, 10 predicted proteins | sample KBSSwiS22_FD_66585 | JGI IMG/M metagenome (GOLD analysis project Ga0068859, IMG submission 66585) | Switchgrass rhizosphere microbial communities from Kellogg Biological Station, Michigan, USA - KBS Switchgrass S2-2 | ecosystem: Host-associated > Plants > Roots > Rhizosphere > Soil ... | reverse complement strand
TGCGGCCAAACGGATCCGCGTTGGTACGAGAACGGATTGTAGGCCGGGTGATCGGAGGAGAGCGTCCGGATGCCCCAGCCGGACCACATGTCGTCGGCGAGTAGGCGCTTGACCACCCTTCCGGCGCGCTCGACCGGGACGATGCCCGACTGGAGGAGGTAGCCCGCGTTCGACGCAACGCTACGGATCTGCTCCTTGCGCCCGTTCAGCCCGAGAACGTACGTCCCCTCCTCCTCCCACCAGAACGCCTCGTTCACCCGCTCGTACAGGCGCTGCGCCTCGCGCCGCAGGCGTCGGGCGTCCTTGGGTCGGCCGAGCACGTCGTAGACCTCGGCCAGCCGCGTCTTTGCATCGAAGACGTAGCCCTGCAACTCGCAGGTCGCGATCGGTAGCGGCGCCAGGCTCCCGTCCGCCTCGACGATGGCGTCGCCTGCGTCCTTCCAGGCCTGGTTGTAGAAGCCGTGCGACGAGCGGGTCTGGTACTCCTGGAATCCGTCGCCGTCGCGGTCGCCATAGCCGTCGATCCAGGCCATCGCCATCTCGGCGTTGCCGAGATACCGCCGGAGCAGGCGCTCGTCGCCGGTCCAGTGGTAGAGGTACGACAGGACGATGACGAACAGGCTCGTCGCGTCGTGGGTGCCGTAATAGGGCTCGAACGGCAGGATCCCCAGCTGGGCCAGTTCGCCGTGGCGGATCTCATGCGGGATCTTGCCCGGTTCCATGTCACGCTCCGGGTCATCGGAGGTCGCCTGGAGCTCCGAGAGCCGGCGCAACGCCCCGCTCGCGAACTCCGGGAAGCCGGAGATGCCCTGCATCGAGACGATGAGCGAGTCTCGCCCGAAGAGCGTCACGAACCACGGCACGCCTGCGGCCGGGATGAACACCCCGCGCTCGATGGTCGGGTCCTCGAGTCGCAGCGCTTCGAGGTCGCGGACCGCCTGGGCCCACGCTCGATCGACGGTCTGGTTCGGCGACTGGATGCTGACGTTCGGCAGCTGAGCGGCGCCGACGGCACGCATCGGCGCATCGACCGCGTTGCAGGCGAGGGTCGACAGCCGGCGCTTCGACTGGGTGACCGGGTACCACTTGATGCACGTGTGCCAAGTCCCCTTGGGTGGCAACACGACGTCGAATACGAGACGGCCGTTGGCGAACTGCGGCTTCGAGCCAGGCCGCTCGACGGCCAGCACGAGCTCGCGTCGGAAGTCGTGGTTCGTGTACGTCGAGCGCAGCTCGCCCCGGGAGCGGAACCAGCGGGTATTCAGCTGGCCTCGCCTGACGATCTGGCCTCGCTTGACGTCGAAGATGTCGGCGAAGTCCGACACGACCGCGATCTCGATCGTGAGTCGAACGGTCCGGGGCGTGAAGTTCTCGAGGTCGTAGTCCTCGTGGACGCCGTCTGCGATCGTGCGATCGAGCCGCATGCCGAGCGTCTGGCGTTCGATGGCGCCGTCGGGGTCGATCAGCGTGTCGTTAGTGAACTCGAAGCGCGACGAGAACGACTGGATGGAACCCGAGCCGAGAAGGATCGGCCGGGTGCCATTGATCCACAGGTCGTAGCCGGAGATGAACCGCGTGTCCCGGGTGAAGAAGCCGTCCGCCTCCCCGGTGATCCGCCCGTCCGGCTGGCAGATCAGGATCCGATCGTCGCGGTTCGTCGTGATCGACGACGGTCCGACATGGACCGGGAAGGTCATCGCGCGATCGACCCCCTCGTGGCGGCGAAGGTGGCTCGTCCGCTCATGGCCTGTCAGCCGCGCGCGGCGACCTCGGTCAGCATCCGGCTGGCCTGTTCGCCACGGATCTGGCGGATGTCCTCCTCGTACTTGAGGACGACGCCGAGCGTCTCGTCGACAAGCTCAGGCTTGAGCTCCCGCGCCCCGAGCGCGAGCAGGGCGGCCGCCCAATCGAGGGTCTCGGCGATACCCGGGACCTTGGTCAGATCCGCCTCGCGGAGTCGATGGACGAAGCCGACCACCTCGCGCGCGAGCTTCTCCGGCGCATGAGGCACACGCGCCAGGACGATCTCGAATTCCTTCTGCGCCGTGGGGTAATCGATCCAGTGGTAGAGGCAGCGCCGCTTGAGCGCGTCGTGGACCTCGCGCGTCCGGTTGGACGTGAGGATCACCCGCGGGGGTCGATGCGCTCGGATCGTCCCGATCTCGGGCACCGTCACCTGGAAGTCGGACAGGATCTCCAGGAGATACGCCTCGAATTCCTCGTCGGCGCGATCGATCTCGTCGATCAGGAGGACCGGCGCGACGCCATCGTCACTTTCCAGTGCCTGGAGGAGCGGACGCCGGATCAGGAAATCGGAGCCGAAGATGTCGTGCGCGCTCGCGTGCTCCGCCTCGCCACGGGCCTCGAGCAGGCGGATCTCCAGCATCTGGCGCGGGTAGTTCCACTCGTAGACCGCCGTGTTGACGTCCAGGCCCTCGTAGCACTGGAGGCGGATGAGCTTCGCATCGAGTGAGGACGCGAGCACCTTCGCGAGCTCGGTCTTGCCGACGCCGGCCTCGCCCTCGAGCAGCAACGGCCGGTCGAGCTCGAGCGCAAGGAAGACGGCCGTCGCGAGCGAGCGGTCGGCGATGTAGTCCCGACCGCGGAAGTCCTCGGTCAGGGCCTCGATCGAGCGGGTGCCGGGCGGGCGGTCGTCGCGCTCGCCAGCGGACCGCGGTGAACTGTCGGTCATCGGATCGGATGCTACACGGAGTCGGCCCGATGGGGCCGCGCTGAAGGGCGTGTCTCAACCCCGTCACGCCTTCGGTGATGGCCGCCCGACAGGACCCGGGGCACATCTGTCAGGTGCGGTCCCGGGTGGATAGGGGTAGTCTGGTAGGCCCCGGGGCTACGCGCGAGGCCCATCAAGTGCTATCGAAGTCCCTCCAGTCGATCGTCGGCATCATCGTCGGGTTCGTGTTCGGCGGCGTCATCGCCTTCGTCTCGACACCTGCCGTCCCTGCGCCATCGCTTCCTCAAAGCGGTTTCAGCGCCGCGGTGGAACGCGTCGGGCCACAGTCGGGGCCCGTCAACCTGGCGCTACAGGACGCGGTCGCCCTCGTCGTTCCGGCTTCCCAAGCGACAGCCACGCCTGCCCCGACCAAGACACCGAAGTCGACGAAGCCCGCATCGACCAAGGCGAAGGTCGCGGCACCTGCCGCGGCACCGGTGACCCCGAAGGCCGCACCGACACCCAAGCCGACGCCGCGTCCGACACCTCAGCCGAAACCTCAGCCGAAACCTGCGACGCCCGCGCCGACCCCGACGCCGCCACCGGATCCGACGACCGTGACGCCCACGCCGGCCCCGACGCCAGCTCCAACCCCGAAGCCCGCCAAGCCGAAGCCTGACAAGTCCCAGAAGAAGCCTCCGAAGCCGCCGAAGCCCTGAGCGATCCGACTGAAGTGGTCAAACGGCGGACCGACTAGGAGGCGCGGACCTCGATCTCGATCGGCACGAGCCGCGCGACGGCGTCATGCACAGGACATCGTGCGATCGCGGCCTGGATGGCGGCGCGAACCACATCGGCATCGACACCCGGCACTGACGCACGCACCGCGACGCGAACGCTCAGCGGTCCGGCGGGAACGTTCGGCGAGAGGCCCAGGATCCCTCGATCGTCCGACTCCGAATCCACCGTGACGTCGAGCGCTGAGAGCGCCCATCCCTCCTCGGCGGCCCGCATCGCGATCAGCGTGGCGGCGCAGGACGCGTACGCGGCACGGAACATCCATCCGGGACTCGGCGCGGAGCCGCCGCCGCCGACGCCGGTCACCATGTCGGTCATGAGGGCCGACCCGTCCGTGCCGGTCACCCTGACCCGCAAGCCGTCCTCGATCGTCGCGGTCGCGGGAGCGTCCCGATAGCGGGCTTCCGCCGGGTTCGCCGTCAGGTACGACCGCGCATTCGCGATCGCTCTCGCGATATCACCTTCGCCCATCTCGCTCCGCCCTCCTACCCCTCTGGCGCGTCGAGCTCCCGTGCGTAGCGCGGGAAGCGGAACCGCTGGTCGCGGGTCAGGATCCCGCCATGACCCAGCTTGGCGACCGTCGCCTCCGACGCCGGCTCACCGGCCAGCAAGCGTGGGAGCAGCAGGTCGGCGGCCGTCGCTTTCGAGTAGGCGCCACAGGTCGGCAGCCCGAGGATCGACGTTCCGCCGACGCGCGCCAGCCACAGCATCGAGCCCGGATGCGACGGGACGCCGCGCCGCACGACACGACCGCCGAGCTCCTCGATCGCGACGAAGAACGCGTCCTCGGGGTCGGTCGAGGCTGATCCGGCGGTCAGGATCAGGTCGGCGGTGTCCGCGCCTCGGGTGAACCGCCCGAGGGCTGTCTCGACCGCGTCCGGGTCGTCGTGGACGTATTCGATGTCGATGATCTCGGAGCCGAGCCCTTCGACCTTGGCTCGGACCGACGCCTCGAACCGTTCGCGCGCGGTGGCGCGCACGGATTCCTTGACGACGACCCCGACCCGGCGTGCCAGGAACGGTGAAACAGACACGATCGGCTGGCTGCCGAACCCGGCGATCCGCGCGCCGGCCTCGATGACACCCGCATCGACGAGGTGCGGCGCGACCTTGACGCTCGCGACGAGATCGCCCTTCTCGACGACCTGACCGTCGTAGACAGTGAACACCTCGAGGGGGTCGAGGCGGTTGATCCGTTCGAGCTCGGCGATCCGGACCGTGACGACACCGGGAGCAGCGGCGACCAGGTCGAGGCGACTCTGGTTGGGCCCGCGGACGTCGAGCCCCTGGCCCGCGATGATCTTGGCGAGACGCAGCGCTGCCTCGTCCTCATGCAGTTCATTCCCGGTCGGGACCAGCACCGTCACGGCGGCGCCCGGCTCCTCAGCGGCGAGCTCGAGCAGGTCCTCCGAAGAGAGCCGTCGACCCTTCGACCAGCGCCTGCCGCCGACCGTGAGGTCGCGGGTCAGGATCGCACCGGCGAGCCGGGCGGGCGCGCGTCGGCCCGGTGTGACCCGCTCGACGCGCAACGCCCGACGCTGGGATAGGCCGCGCTACCGCCCGAGGGCGGCGTCGATCGCGCGTCTGACGTACACCTCGGCCATCCTGGCTCGATAGGCACGGTCGGCGTAGATGTCGCTGTTCACGTCCTGGTCGTCGGTCGCATGTGCTGCGGCGGACGCGACGGCACCTGCCGATCCATCCGACCCGACGAGTGCCGATTCGACGGCTTTCGCCCGGTATGCGACCTGGCCGACGCCGGTCACGGCGACCCGCGCGTGCGAGATCGAGCCGCCCGACGACCCCACGACCGCGCATACGCCGACGATCGAGTAGCCCGACGCCGGGTGGGCCATCTTCTGGTACGACCCGTCCGCGCCGGCCGGCAGCGGACCGCGAACGAGCTTCACGAGGATCTCGTCCGAAGCCATGTCGGTCTCGAACGGACCCTTGAAGAACCCGTCGAGCGGCACGGTCCGCTCGCCACGTGACGAGCGCAGGACCGCCGAGTAATCGAGGGCGAGCAGCAATGCGGGCAGGTCCGACGCCGGATCGGCGTGGCTGATCGCACCGCCGACCGTGCCGCGATTTCGGACCTGCACGTCGCCGATGCCTTCGACACAGGCGCGCGTGAAGTCAAGCTTCGTGGCCGCCAGTGCCTCGGAGTAGGTCGTGAGTGCGCCGATCTCCCAGCCGCCGTCGGCGGTCGGGCCGTCCCCGCGCAGCTCCGAGAGCTTGCCGATGTCGACGAGCTTCGACGGCTGCGCCAGCCGCAGCTTCATCAGCGGGAGCAGGCTCATGCCGCCGGCGATCACCTTGGCGTCACCGCCGGACAGCGCCGAAAGCGCGTCGTCGAGCGAGGCCGCGCGCTGGTAGTCGAACGCCGCCGGGATCATGCCTGGCCTCCCTTCGCCGACTGGATCGCGGACCAGACCGTCTGCGACGTGTACGGCATGTCGAGGTGGCGGATCCCGTACACGCTGAGCGCGTCGATCACCGCGTTCGCGACCGCCGCTGTCGAGGCGATCGCGCCGGCTTCGCCGACACCCTTCACCCCGAGTGGGTTCACCGGGGACGGGGTCACGGTCTTGTCGAGCTCGAAGTTCGGCAGACGGGCGGCCTTCGGCAGCGCGTAGTCGAGCATCGAGCCGGTCAGCAGCTGCCCGTCGTCGCTGTAGACGGCGCCCTCCCAAAGGGCCTGTCCGACACCCTGCGCGATACCGCCGTGGAGCTGCCCCGCGACGATCAATGGGTTGATCTCATTGCCGACGTCGTCGACCGCCACGTACCGGACGAGATCGACCTGGCCAGTCTCCTCGTCGATCTCGACGGTCGCGATGTGGGTGCCGAACGGCCACGTGCAGTTCGGCGTGTCGTGATAGGCCGTCTCGTCGAGATACGGCTCCATGCCCTCGGGTGCATCGAACGCAAGATCGAGGGCGAAGGCGATCTCCTGGATGGTCTTCTTGCGATCGGGCGAGCCCTTCACACGGTATTCGGCGCCATCGATCTCGATGTCGTCCGCCGAAGCTTCGAGCATGTGGGCCGCGTAGCGGCGAGCCTTATCGCGGACCTTGTCCGCGGCCTTGATCGCCGCGGTCATGCCGACCGAGCTCGTCCGTGAGCCGTACGACCCGTAGCCGAACGGCGTTCCGAGCGTGTCGGAATGCTGGATGACGATGTCCTCCATCGGGATGCCGAGCCGGTCGGCCACGACCTGCGCGTACGTCGTCTCGTGGCCCTGGCCCTGGGGTTGGGTGCCCATCGTGACGACGGTCTTGCCGGTGAGGTGGACGCGGATGTTGGCCGATTCCCACATCGCCGCGCCCCAGCCCTCGCCGACGGCACCGATCCACTTCGACGGCGCGACGCCGCATACCTCGATGTACGTGCTGAGCCCGACGCCGAGCAGCTTGCCGCGCTTCTTCGCCGCATCCTTCTGGGCGGCGAGACCGGCGTAGTCGACGGTCGCGAGCGCCTTGTCCATCGCCGGCTCGTAGTTGCCTGAGTCGATGTAGATCTTGGCGCCGCCGCTCGCCGTCCCGAGACCCGACGGGTTCTCGTACGGGAACTGGTCGGGCGCGATGAAATTGCGCCGGCGGACCTCCGCGCGATCCATGCCGATCTCGGCGGCGAACAGGTCCATCGCCCGTTCGATGACGTAGGTCGCTTCCGGACGACCGGCGCCGCGATACGCGTCGACGAACGTGGTGTTCGTATAGACGCCGGTCACCTCGGCGTAGACGTTCGGGATCTTGTAGCAGCCGCTCAGCACGCGGGCATACAGGGTCGTCGGGATGCCTGGGCCGATCGTCGAGAGCCGACCGCCGAGGTTGGCGATCGTCTTCACGCGCAGGCCGGTCACCTCGCCATCGCGCTTGCCGGCGATCTCGAGATACGTGATGTGGTCGCGGCCGTGGATCGTCGACTGGTAGTTCTCGCGTCGACCCTCGACCCACTTCACCGGTCGCCCGCCGATCGCCTTGCTGGCGAACATGCACAGGGCCATGTCGGCGTAGCAGAAGATCTTCGTACCGAACGCACCACCGACGTCCGGGCTGATGCAGCGGACCTTGTGCTCGGGGATGCCGGTGACGAACGCCGTGAGCAGCAGCCGTTGGATGTGCGGCGTCTGGCTCGACATCCACACGGTGTACTCGTCGGTCCCCGGGTTGTACCAACCGATGTCGCCGCGTGTCTCCATCGGGTTCGGGATGAGCCGTTGGTTGACGATCCGCTGACGGACGACGACCTCGGCGCCATCGATGGCGGCGTCCGTGCCGTCCTTGTCGCCCACGTTCCATTCGAAGACGACGTTCTTCGGTGCGTTCTCGTGGAGCTGCGGGGCACCCGGCTCGAGCGCCTTCTCCGCGTCGACGACAGCCGGCAGTGGCTCCCAGTCGACGTCGATCTTCTCGAGCGCGTCCACCGCCTGCTCCGGCGTGTCGGCGACGACCGCGGCCACGCCTTCGCCGGTCCACTTGACGCTGTCGGTCGCGAGGACGCGCGGTGTGCTGATGTTGTTCTGGATCCCGGCACTGCCACCTGCCGGCCAGGCCATCGGCAGCGGGTTGTACGGGATGTCCGCGCCGACGAAGACAGCATGGACGCCGGGCATCGCCTTGGCCGCGCTCGTGTCGATCGAGCGGATGTTCGCGTGCGCGTACGGGCTGCGAAGGATGGCCATGTGGGTCATCGACTGCAGCTTGATGTCGTCGAGGTAGCGGCCCTTGCCGGTGATGAAGCGCGGGTCCTCAGTGCGCTTGATCGGCTGGCCGAGCGGGCTGGTCGGGGCGTCGAGTACGTCGGTCATCGCTCTGCTCCCCGCGCTACGCGCTGACGCCGGCGGCGGCCGGAGCGGCCGCGCCTTCGCGCATCGCCACTGCGGCGGCCTTCACGGCCGCGACGATGTTGTGGTAGCCGGTACAGCGACAGATATTCCCTTCGAGCGCATGACGGATGGTCGCCTCGTCGGGGTCGCTGTCGCGGGCCAGGAGGTCCGCCGCGAGCATGATCATGCCGGGGGTACAGAACCCGCACTGGAGGCCGTGCTTCTCCCAGAACGCCGTCTGGAGCGGATGGAGCGCCTCGCCGCTCGACATGCCCTCGATCGTCGTCACGCTCGCGCCATCGGCCTGGACCGCGAGCATCGTGCATGACTTCACGGCCACGCCATCCACGTGGACCGTGCATGCCCCGCACTGGCTGGTGTCGCAGCCGACGTGGGTGCCGGTCAGGTCCAGATCCTCGCGGATCGCCTGGACGAGGAGACGTCTCGGTTCGACGTCGAGCTGGTGTCGTTCCCCGTTGACCGTCAGGGAGATGTGTTCGCCCACGGACCGGACCTCCTTCGACGACGATCTGCGACGGTAGGGACCGTGTCGTTCGGACTGCCCGACGGCGCGGTCAGGATGCGGCGTCCGCTGGAGCACTGGGGCCTCGCGCCGGTCGGCTCCTCGTGATCGACGAGAGGAGCGTCGATGGTCCCACCGTCGCGAGTCCGGTGCAAGTCGGAGGCTACTGACCCCGGTTCCGCGGCTTCGGCGTGGGCTCGACGCGGCCGAGCGCTGCCGAGCGGATGTCGACCGCGCGCGGGTCAAGGGCCTGGCGCGCCTCCTCGGGCGGTGCAGCCGCGATCCGTGCCGCATCGCCGAGCCGGCGCACCTTGTCGGCTGCCTCTGCCCACGACAGCGAGGCCATCGACCCGGACGTGGCGAGGCCCACCCGCGCCATGCCGCGGCCCTTGCTCCCCGCGGCGTAGCGCGCCGCCCAGAGCAGGATCTCGGGGCCGTCATCGCTCCCGGCGTGCGCAGACAGCGCGCCGCAGATGACGCCACGCTCGCCCGGGACGGCTACCGCCAGCCGCCAGTTGTCAGGGCCATCGATCAGGTCGGCCGCCAGGCTCGCGTAGGCGCCGGCCAGGATCGTCTCGATGCCCGCGGCATCGGCGTCGCCGCCGGTGATGGCGAGGCTCAGGTGGACGTCCGGCGCGAGATCGCTGGTCAAGGCGATGTGCCCGTCAGCGAACCGGGCACGCGCCTCCGTGTCCCCGCCGATCGACACGGCGGCCGGCTCATGGATCTCGATCCAGCGGCACCCGGCGTCAGCGAGTGCCTCGATCTCGTGGCGTATCTCGCCGACATCACGCCCGGATGTGGTCGGCCCGGTCAGGACGGCCTTGACGAGGCGATCTGCACGCTTTGAGGTCGCCTGCCACGACGCCACGGGATCATGGCTGACCGGCCAGCCTCCGTCGGTCGCCGGTTCGAGGCCATGCTCGGCCTGGAGCTCGAGACACGCGTCGAGGATCGCCTCAGGCGCCGCGTCCTCTCCAACCGTCGGCCGTGGCAGCGGGCCGAGGAGCGTCGCGAACATGGGCCGCTGACGGCTAGGCCAGGAACCGCGGCGACCCGACCGCGATGCCGAGGACCACCGCGAGCGCGACCACGCCCACGACGAGGATCGGGACGACCAGAGCGACGCTCGCGAGCCGTGTCGCCTCGGCACGATCGCGCTGCCAGAGCGACGACGTCGTTTCGATGTTGGTCGGTGGCCACAGGGCGCCGATCCACAGGCCGGTCAGGAGGCCGCCGATGTGCGCCGCGTTGTCGATGTTCGGGATGGCGAACCCGAACAGGATGTTGATGAGGATCAGGAACCCGAGCTGCTGGACGAGCATCCGGCTCTGCCGATCGACCGGGCGGTGGATCCGATTCGAAGCCAGCAACAGGCCGAACAACCCGAAGATCGCGCCTGACGCCCCGACGGACGCCGCTTCGCTACCGAAGACGAAGCTCGCGATCGACCCGCCTGCGGCGCAGAGCACGTAGAAGAGCAGGAACCGGACCGGGCCGTACCAGCGCTCGACGATCGGCCCGACCAGGTACAGCGCGTACATGTTGAAGAACAGGTGCGCGAGCGATGGGATGAAGAACCCGGGTTCCGGGCTGCCGTGCACCAGCGTGACCGTGAGGAGCCGCCAGTACTCGCCCGCCGCGACGGCCGACTTGTCGAGCTGGAAGGAGTCGTAGAGGAACAACCCCTCGGGCGACAGGATCGCGCTGAGCGACACGATGACGGTGGTCGCGATCAGGACCGTGGTGACAGACAGCAGCGATGACTGGCCGCGGCCGCGCGCGAAATACCGGCGGGCGGCATTCATGTCGCCGGTCTCCTTGGTCAGCCAGCCGAGCCGATTGGCGATCTCCGCCTTGTCGGCCTGCGGCGCTCGACGCTCCGCCTGGCGATACGCGCTGATCGCACCGTGCAGATCGCCCTGGCGGACGGCTGCGGCCGCGATGTTCCGCCAGGCCGCATACGAGGACGGCGTCTCACCGACCTGGAGGACGGCCTTCCAGTTCGCGACGGCAGCGTCATCCTCGCCGGCACGGAAGCGTGCCTCTCCGAGTCCCAGCAGAGCAGCGGCAGTGATGCTCGCGTCATCGAACCCGACGACGCGGCTGTAGCGGACGCCCGCCTCGGCGAGTTCGCCTGCGGCGAGGCGGGCATCGCCCTCGGCCAGCAGGGCCGTCGCCTCCTCGCGCGTGAGGCGGCCGGTCCTCGAGAAGTCGGGCGGGACCGATGGATCGGGCGAGGCGGGTGGCCGGGCGTCGTCCATCGGGCGGACGATACTAGACTTCCATCCATGTGCGGACGGTTCACGCAGGAGCGGCCGGCGTCCGAGTTGGCCGAGATCTTCGCGGCAGAACCGCTCGCTGACGAGCTTGGAGCTCGCTACAACGTCGCCCCGACGGACGAGGCATTCGTCATCGTCCAACGCGAGGATCGGCGGGCCGTCACGGCCTATCGATGGGGGCTCGTGCCCCATTGGGCGACGGACGCGAAGAGCGCGTCGCGCATGTTCAACGCACGCGCCGAGACGATCACGGCGAGCCCCGCCTTCCGCGAGGCGTTCCGACGACGACGCTGCATCGTGCCGGTCGACTCGTTCTACGAGTGGAAGCGGGAGGGCACGGTACGCCAGCCATATCGGGTGTCGGGGGACGACGGGATGCCCCTTGCTCTTGCCGGGCTGTGGGCCGGCTGGCATGACCCGGAGACCGAGGAGGTCAGGCGGACCTTCACGATCGTGACGACGACGCCGAACGACGCGATGGCCGATCTCCACGACCGCATGCCGGTCGTGCTCGACGAAACGCGCTGGGATCGCTGGCTGATCGACGGGCGGGCGGGACCATCGATCGATCCGGGCGAGCTGCTGGCGATGCTCCAGCCGACCGACGCCGTCCCACTACGGATCTACCCGGTGAACCGGTATGTCAACGACGTCCGGCGCGACGGCCCGGAGCTGATCGAACCACTGTCGCCGCTCGCCGCCGCGACGGCTGCCGGCACGGAGCGCACGCTCGGGCTCTAGGCCCCTAGTCCACCAGACCGGCCGCGACGATCACGGCGTCGACACCGACCCCGTGCAGCACGTCGATCCGCCCGCCGCCTCCATCGATCAGGTAGTTGTCCGCGATGACCTGGTCAAGGGTCAGGAAGCCGCCGTTGCCGTTTAACTTGATCTGCGCGGCCGGCGCGTACACGATGCCTTCGACCTGCGTCACCGATGCGGCACCGTTCAGCGTGACCGTCGATGTGACCGTCCGATCCTGGAAGATCACGATGTTGTTGTAGATGCTCGTCGGATCCGGCGCAACGGCGTGGTACGCCTTGAGCTTGATATACGCGCCGCTACCGTCGAGAGTGATGGGGCCGCCAGCTGAGGCTGGAAGCTTCGAGTTGTAGATCAAGACCCCACCGCCCCATGTGGACGAGCTGACCGAAGCCTTCGCGTCCGCCTCCGCGCCGACGGTGAAGATATTGCCCCCTGTCTGGACGCTCAGACCTCCGCCACCGATCCAGTAGATCCCAGGCATCAGGTATGCAGTCGTGCCCTGATCGACGTCGAGACCGCCCGGATAGAGGCCAGGGAACAGCACCCAGGCCTTGTTCCTGTACGTACCGGTCGGCGAAAGGGCGCACACCTGAGGGCTGCCTTCACTCGGCGCTGGGCTCCCGCCCGGGCAGTCCCGCGGCGGCGCCAGGGTGTGCCCGACCGGGTGCATCGCCGCAGCGAGCGCAGGTTTCGTCGGCGCAGGCAGGTTGCGAAGTGGGTCCGGCAAGGCGAACGAACCGGGCGCTTTGGTGCAGGTCATCGAGCCGCTGCCCTGGTCCTGGATGTTCCCTACGGATCGGCAGGTCGCGTCGGAGGCGTACACGTTCACGGTGCTTCCGCCGGTGCGGCTGAACCCGATCGGTCCACCGGACGTGCATCCCGACCCATTCGAATTGGACTGGAC
>Ga0068859_100005622_pt1 | contig 12779 bp, 10 predicted proteins | sample KBSSwiS22_FD_66585 | JGI IMG/M metagenome (GOLD analysis project Ga0068859, IMG submission 66585) | Switchgrass rhizosphere microbial communities from Kellogg Biological Station, Michigan, USA - KBS Switchgrass S2-2 | ecosystem: Host-associated > Plants > Roots > Rhizosphere > Soil ... | reverse complement strand
CTCGCCCCGAGCGCATCGGATCCCGATCCCGATTCGCTAAGCGCGTACGCGCCCACGATCTCGCCGGAAATCAGTTTCGGCAGGTACTTGGCTTTTTGCTCTGGCGTACCGAAGAGCAGAATTGGAGTGAGGGCGAGATTGCTCTGCGCACCGAACGCCGCGCCGAACGAGGCACTGCCCGACAGATGGCGGCTGACGACGAGGGCAGCGGTCTTGTCGAGCCCCACGCCGCCAAATTCCTCAGGCGCGTCGACGCCAAGCAGGCCCAGCTCGCCCGAGCGTTGAAGCAGCCGTCGCGCCAGGGCCCAGTCTTTCTGCTCGAGGCGCTCGATATTGGGAACGACTTCCTTCGTGACGAACTCCTGGGCCGTTTGGGCGATCAGCCGGTGTTCCTCGGTGAGCCGCTCAGGCGTCAGCACCGACGCCGGATCGCCAGGCTCGAGCAGCCACGTCCCGCCCTTCACTGCGCTGGTGGTAGTCATGCGACTCTCTCGAGAATTCCGGCAGCGCCCATTCCGCCGCCGACACACATGGTGACAAGGCCGTAGCGGACGTTGCGGCGCTGCATCTCGTATACGATGCTCGTCGTCATGCGGGCTCCGGTGCAGCCGAGCGGATGGCCAAGCGCGATGGCGCCGCCGTTCACGTTCAGGCGATCCTCGTCCATCGGCAGCTCGTGGAGGCAGGCAAGCACCTGCGCCGCAAAGGCTTCGTTGAGCTCGATTAAATCGATGTCGTTCAACGACAGACCGGCAAGCTTCAGTACTTTCTTTATCGCCGGCACGGGCCCGGTGCCGAATCGTTCGGGCGCGACGCCCGCGGTTGCAAACGCGACGAACCGTGCGAGAGGCTTGAGGCTGCGCTCCTTCGCAAACCGGTCCGAGGTGACGAGCAGCGCCGACGCGCCATCGCTCATCTGCGACGTGTTTCCAGCCGTTACGGAGCCGTGTACATGAAACGCCGGCTTCAACTTCGCCAGCGCCTCGAGCGACGTGTCGCGGCGCGGCCCTTCATCAGTCTTCAGCGATCCTATCGGAAGCGTCTCGTCGCGGAATTTCTCGGCGTCGATGGCCGCAAGCGCCCGCTGATGACTGCGCAACGCAAACTTGTCCTGGGCTTCGCGCGAAATGTTGTAGTCGTGTGCGTGGTTTTCTGCGACGAGACCGGTGCTCAGGTATACGTCAGGATACGTATCGACCAGTGCCGGGTTCGGAGCCACTTTATTGCCTCCCATCGGCACCATGCTCATGCTTTCGGTGCCTCCCGCGATGATCGCCGACACCGAACCGGCCTTGATGCGGTCGGCGGCAAACGCGATCGCCTGGAGTCCCGAGGCGCAGAACCGGTTGATCGTCACGGCGGAGGCCTCCACGGGCAGACCTGCCCGCAGGCTGGCGATGCGTGCCACGTTCAGACCCTGTTCGGCCTCGGGCATGGCACATCCCAGAATGACGTCCTCGATGTCGGATGCCGACATCCCAGGCGCGCGCTTCAGTACCTCGCGCATCACTTCGGCGGCCAGCTCGTCGGGCCGCGTCGATCGGAGCGAGCCTGCCGGCGCCTTGCCGATGGGCGTGCGAACGGCGGAAACGATAACTGCATCAGTCATTGAAATCCTGCAACAAATCTTCGATGGCTTCTCCCACTTCGGTCACCCGGCCGTCGAACAGATGATCGGCTGCATCAATCACGATGAGCTCTTTCGGCTCCGAAAGCTGTGCGTAGAATTTTCTCACCTCTTTCAACGAAATCAATTCGTCACGCTCGCCGTGAATGATGAACGTCGGCTTTCCGGCTCTCACCACCGGCGAAAAATCGTAGTGCGTCAGTGCCGGGGCGATGCCGATGAGCGCGGTGGCCCGCGGATGATCGGCGCCGACCGTCATCGCCACCCAGGCACCGAACGACATGCCGGCCGCCCAGACCCGGGGAACATGAGCGTATCGACTCATCATAAATTGCAGCGCGGCTCGAAAATCATCCTGTTCGCCGGGCCCTCCGGAAAATGTGCCATCGCTGCGGCCCACGCCCCTGAAGTTGAAACGGAGAACAGGGCACCCAATGCGCGCCAGCGCCTTGGCGGCGTGAAACACGCCTTTGGTATGCAGGGTCCCGCCTTCGGTCGGCAGCGGGTGAGCCAGCACGGCGATCGCCCGTGGATCGCTCAAGGTATTGGTGTTGATGATGCCTTCGAGCACGCCCTCGGGGCCGGGCACGTCCACCGCGAGAATGCGAACATCTTCAGCCATTCAAGAAATTCGAGACGATGGTCGTAAACCGTTCCGGTGCCGAGATCGTGCCGAGATGGCCCGTTTTGTCGAACAGATGAAAGCGCGCGCCATCGATTGCGCTCACATAACCGATCGAGTCGGCCTGTCTGACCACTCTATCCAGATCGCCCTCGCCTGTTACCACCAGAGTCGGCGCCTTGATGCTGGCGCAGTCGAGATCGAACCGCTCGGCGGTCGCCATTTGCGCGCGTGATCCGATTCGCCGCGGTGCAGCGGGCGCCATGAGGATTCGCGCTCCTGCGACCGTGCAGAATCTCAGCCGCTCGAGAAGGTCCGGATAGGTCACTCGCAATTCGCTCCACAAGTGAGAAATCGCACGGACGGCGAAGAACGGCGCGCTCACTGTGGGGCTTTTCATGTAGCGTTCCTGATGCGGATCGGGTCTCCAGTACGGGCCGGGGGTCGACGCCAGAATCAGCGCCCGCACACGTTCCGGGCGCCGCGCCGCGTAGCGCACCCCAATGAGGCCGCCGAACGATATCCCGCAGATAACTGCCGACGGGATCTTCTTCGCGTCCAGAAGCGCGTCGACGTAGTCGACAAACCCGTCGAACCCGTGACCGTTGGTCGGTGCCGTTCCACGCTCGCCAGGCAGGGAGGCCGTAATCACGCGAAACTCGCGGGCCAGAGCCTGAATTGCCGGCTTCGTCCATTCGTACCGCCCCTGAATTCCGGGGATCAACACCAGAGGAGGTCCCGATCCCACGTCTACCATGTTCGTCACTATGTCAGTTTCTCAACGGTTTACCGGTTTTCAACGTGTGCTGGATCCGCTCGAGCGTCTTCGGTTCGCCGCACAGGCTCAGAAATGCCTCGCGCTCGAGGTCCAGAAGATGATCTTCGCTGACTTTAGAGGCATGTGGCAAGGAGCCCCCGGCCAGCACCCAAGCCAGCTTGCGCCCAATGAGCGCATCGTGGTCGCTGATGCGGCCGCCGCGCCAGGCCAGGTGCACGCCGAGGTCTAACACTGCCCGAACCGGATCGCCTCCCACAGGAATCGCCGAGGGTTTCGCCGGAGGCAGGTACCCCTCGCGGACTCTCGCGAGCGCCAGCTGTTTCGCGTCGTAAACAGTGCGATCCCGGTTCATCGTGATGCCGTCAACCTCACGCAGGTAATCCCACCGGCGGGCGTCGGGGCCCGAGGTGGAGGCCTTGGCGAATCCGATGGTTTCGAAGGCCTTTTGCGCGCCGCTGCGGAGGAGCATCTCCTTTGTTCCGCCCCCGGCCGGGATCAATCCGACTCCGGTTTCGACAAGACCGATGTAGCTCTCCGCCGCCGCCTGTACGCGATCGCCGTGGAGAACGATCTCGCACCCTCCGCCAAGCGTCAGCCCGAGCGGCGTCACCACGACGGGCACTGCCGAGTAACGGAGCCCGGTCGTGGCCTTCTGAAATGTCCGGATCATCGCGTCGATCTCGTCCCAATTCTCCTCCTGGGCCTCCAGCAGCAGGAGCATCAGGTTCGCGCCCACGGAAAAGTTGGGGCTTTCAGTGGTCACCACAAGCGCGGCAAAATTCTGTTCGGCCTCCCGCACGCCGCGCTGCAGCATCTCGAGAACATCTCCGCCGATCGCGTTCATTTTCGAATGAAGCGACACCGCGAGCACGCCGTCGCCGAGATCGATCAGGCTCGCACCGGGATTCGACGCCACAACAGGCTGGCGCTCGGCGGCCGTGCGGAGAATTTCCAGCTCCGGATGCGCCGGCGCCAGCGGCGCGGTCCGCTTCTGTGTGTCGTCGAGCCCGATGGCGTCCCAGAGTTCGAATGGGCCCTGTGGCCAGCCATAACCCCACCGCATTGCCCGATCGACGTCGTCGATGGAGTGCGCGATGTCCGGGGCCACTGTGGCCGTATAGTGCAATGCGGGTGGCAGCGTGCTGCGAAGAAATTCGCCGACGCGATCGGTGCCATGAAACAATTTCCGCACACGATCGCTCAAAGCCAGCGACGCGGTTGCCTCGAGCGAGGCGAGCCGTGGAGACTGCCGCGGCCGATACTCCATTGTTTGCGGATCGAGCGTCCAGATTTCGGTCTCGCCTGAAGGCCCAGGCCGGCGCTCGTAGAACCCGCGCCCTGATTTCTCGCCGAGCCAGCCGCGCTTCACCATCTCCGCCACGAACGGAGGGAAATGAAACTGCGCGCCTCGCTCCGGAGGAAGCCGCGACGCGAGATCGTTCACGACGTTATGAATGATGTCGAGCCCGGCGATGTCCGCCGTTCTGAATGTCGCGCTCTTCGGCCTGCCGAGCGCCGGTCCGGTCATGGCATCGATCTCCTCGACGGTGTACTTGCCCGAGGCGAGCGATTCGCAGATGCGAACGAGCCCGTACATCGCCACATGGTTTGCGATGAACCCCGGTGTGTCCCTGGCGATCACGACATTCTTCCCGAGCCGGCGGTCGACGAAGTCGTGAATCGCCGCGACAACCGCAGGATCCGTATCAGATGTCGGAATGAGCTCGACCAGCGAGAGATAGCGGGGCGGATTGAAAAAATGTGTGCCGAGCCAGTGCCGCCGGAAATCCGGGCTCAAACCGTCCGCAAGACCGGCGATCGAAAGTCCCGACGTATTCGAGCTGATGATCGAGCCGATCTTGCGAACGGCGTCGACGCGCGCGAGGAGCGCGCGCTTTGCGTCTGCCCGCTCGACAACGGCTTCGACAATCCAATCTGCCGGGGCGATATCTTTCAGGTGCTCATCGAAGCCGCCGATCCGGATCCGTGCCGCCACATCAGGCGTGAAGAAGGGATCCGGTTTGAGTTTTCGCGCGCGCTCGAGGCCGTCTTTCGCGGCTTGCGCAGAGACGTCGAGCAGCATGACCGGATATCCCGCGTTCGCTAAATGTGCCGCGATCTGCGCGCCCATTGTTCCGGCGCCAAGCACCGCGGCCGACCGAATCTTCTGTGCAGTAGCAGCAGTAGGTGCCATCAACCGCCATGTTACAATGCCGCCGCTCCCATCCCACCACGACACGAGGCACCCGATGACATTAAGGCTTCAGACGGCACTGACCATCATGTGCCTGGCGGTTACCGGGCTGGCCTCGGGGCAAAGCCGGGCGACTACCGCGGATCTCACGGGCACAATCGTCGATCAGCAGGCAGCGGTGCTGCCTGGTGCAACGGTCACCGCGACCAACAGCGACACGAATTACAGCCGCAGCGCCACGACCGACCAAACGGGGAATTTCCTGATACCGGCGTTGCCGCCAGGACGCTACGCCGTCCGCGCCGAGTTGCAGGGGTTCTCGCCCCGCAGCCTGGACGACGTGGTGTTGTCGCTTGGCAGCCTGGTCGACGTCAGGCTTCAGTTGAATGTGGCTGGCGGGCAGGAGCTGGTCCTGGTGGCCGGTACGGCGCCGATTGTCGATCCCCAGAAGACCGTCGTCTCGAACATCATTACGCAGGAACAGATCGAGCGGCTGCCCATTAACGGCCGAAGCTTCATCGGGTTCGCTCTCCTTGCGCCTGGCGTGTCGACCGACCGAACTCCGCAGCAGGGGGCGTCGGGCACCTCGGGCCTGACGTTCGCCGGTCAGCGCGCCCGGTCCAACAACATTACCGTGGACGGGCTCGACAACAACGATGCGTCCATTGGTGCTGTCCGCGCGACGTTCAGCCAGGAGGCGGTCCGCGAGTTTCAGGTCCTCACCAATTCCTTTTCAGCCGAGTTCGGTAAAGCCTCGGGCGGCGTGGTGAACATCGTCACCAAAAGCGGCACCAACACCCTTGGCGGCAACGTGTTTTTCTTTGGCCGCGACGATGCCTTGAACGCGAAGGATCACTTCGAGAAGTTCGACGTCGCGGGCAATGCGATCGCGCGCGCCAAGGCGCCCTATGGACAGAAGCAGTACGGCGGCACTCTCGGAGGTCCCCTCAGGAAGGATCGGACGTTCTATTTTCTGTCGGTCGAGCGCCTCGAGATCAGCGCGAACAACTTCGTGACAATCGACGACACCACGCCGGTAACGTATGCCGGCATGAATTTCGGTACGGCCGCGCAGATTCTTCGCAATGCCGGATTTCCGGTCCAAACGGGCCACTCGCCGTATCGGATTCATTCGAGTCAGTTCCTCGGCAAGGTCGATCACACGCTGAATCCCAACAACCTGCTGACGACCCGCTTCAACTGGGCGAAGGATCTGAACGAAAACATCGAGCCGTTCGGCGGCATCGTGGCGCGAAGCCGTGGAGCCGTCTTGAACAGCCACGACGTGATGTTGGCGGCATCTGAAACGTCTGTGCGGTCATCCAAGATGGTGAACGAGATGCGGTTTCAGGTTGCGCTCCGCGATCAAACGGTGCGCTCGCTCGATCCGCTCTGCGGCGGCGACTGCACGCTGGAGAATCAGGGCGGCCCTACGCTCGAGGTGTTGGGAGTGGCCAGCGTGGGCCGGCAGCGATTCACGCCTCAGCCGCGCAGGAATACCAGATATCAGGTGCTCGACACGATCAGCTATTACACCGGGCCGCATCAGATGAAAGCTGGATTCGATTTCAACTACATTGATCAAAACGAGCAAAGCCTTCCGTTGCATTTTGGCGGCCGCTATATCTTCGCGACGATTCCCGCCAACCAGGCTCCGTTGTTCGGCTTGCCGGCACTTGAGGTCTCGCCCATCGTGGCCGTCAGGCTCGGGATTCCCGGCCGCTATGTCCAGGGTTATGGAAACTCGCTTGCGCCGTACACCTACAAGGACTTCTCGCTGTTCGCGCAGGACGACTGGCGCGTCACGCCGAGACTGACGGCAAAATTCGGCGTGCGGTACCAGGTGCAGTTGTGGCCGGACGTCAACTACACGGTTGCGGGCTATCCGAACAGCTACGCGTTCCCCGGTGACGGCAACAACATCGCGCCGCGTCTGGGCGTGGTGTGGGATCCGAAAGGCGATCGCAAGACGACGTTTCACGGCGCCTACGGCGTCTACTTCGACAATCTGATCACCGGCATCGTCGGCATTACCAAAGCCATCAACGGCCGCGATGGTGTGCGGACGCTGGTGGCGTCGTTGCCGCTTTCGGCAACCGCGTGGAATGTGCCGGGCCGCCGGTTGCCCGAGCCGGCCACGCCGTACCCGAGCCTGGTGATCTCCATCGATCCGGGCCTTCAGACGCCGTATGCCCATCATCTGGCGGGCGGCGTTGCGCGCGAGCTGCCGGGGCAGATGTCGCTGTCGGCCGATGTGATTTACGCGCGTGGCTTCAATCAGCCCTCGACGCTCGATTACAACCCCATCGTGCCTTCGCTTGGGAACGGCAGACGTCCCGCCGACGTCAATGGCGTGGCCGGCACGTCGGCGTCGGTGCTGCAGTACACGTCGTTCGGCGAAACTTGGTATCGCGGGCTCACCGTGTCTGCCACGAGACGGTTCCTGAATCGCCACCAACTGATGGTGAGCTACGCGTTGGGGAAGGCTGAAGACAACGGCACTGATTTTCAGAGCGAGTTCATCGCCCAGGACAGCGGGCGCGGCCGAGACCCGGGCAATCTGAAAGGCCTGCCACTGGGATTCGATCCCGATTCAGAAAAAGGTCCCTCGGTTCAGGACCAGCGCCACCGATTCGTGGCCAGCGGCATTTACATGCTGCCGCGCGACGTCGAGCTGTCGGCGATCCTCTCAGCGGGATCCGGACGGCCGTACAACATTCTGGCAGGCGCCGACCTCAACGGCGACGGCGACGGCGGTGCGACGGATCGCCCGCGAGGCATCCTCACTGAGATCGCCACGTCGGCGATGCGCAATGCGGCCACGCTGCCGGCGGAAGCCACGGTCGATCTGCGGGTCGCCCGGCGGTTTATCTTCGGCCGCACGAACGTCGAAGGCATTTTCGAAATCTTCAACCTGTTCAACAGGACGAACTATACGGCGGTGAACAATGTGTGGGGCACCGGAGCCTATCCGAGCGCGCCGCTGCCGACCTATGGGAAGTTCACGCAGGCTGGAGCGCCGCGCCAGATGCAGTTTGCGGTGAAAATCGCGTTCTAACAGTCCACCAGGTTGTGCTGGATGCCGTAGTGCATCAGCTCGGCTGTCGTGTGCATGTTCATCTTCTCGAGCACGCGCGCGCGGTACGTGCTCACCGTCTTCACGCTCAGCATCAGCCGCGCCGCGACCTGCGACACCGTCAGGCCGGATGCAATCATCCGCAGCACTTGATACTCGCGGTCCGACAGCACCTCGTGTGCCGGGCCGCTGTGCTCGGGGTGGAGGCCTGCCGCAAGCTCGTCGATCACTCCCGGATGCACATAGCGACGGCCCGCGATGACCTCGCCAACCGCCTTCACCAGTTCATTGGGGGGACTGTCTTTGGTGAGGTAACCGGACGCGCCGGCATTCATGGCGCGGCGCGCAAACTGCTCGGATGGATGCATGCTGAGCACGAGGACTGGGAGCGTCGGCCGCTCGCGGCGGAGGTCTTTCAGCAGGTCGAGGCCACTGGCGCCCGGAAGCGTGATGTCGAGCACCATCACGTCCCAGTCGGTGCCGCGAACCTCGTTCATGCCCTCGTGGGCATTCGCGGCCTCGCCGACGACTGCCGGACTGAAGGCGTCGGCGAGCACCTGCTTGATGCCCTGCCGCACGATCGGGTGATCGTCGACCAGTAGGATTCGCGTCATTTTGATTTCGACGTTGCAGGCACTGTAACCGAGACCGTTGTGCCGCGTCCGGGCGCGCCGGTGATGGTCAAGCGGCCGCCAAGCAGGCGTGCGCGCTCGGTCATGCCGAGCAGGCCGATGGACTCGATGCTCGAGAGCTCGCTCTTTGTGATGCCGCGGCCGTTGTCTTTCACCGTAAGTATTAACGTCCGACCCCGCTCAGCCAAACTGATCCGCACAGCTCCCGCGTGGGCGTGCCGCACGACGTTGGTGAGCGCTTCCTGAAGAATACGAAAGAGCGCCAGCGCTCGTGTGCGATCAGCAGGGTCGTTCGCGAGTTGCGACACGACGCGGCAACGGATTCCGGTACGCGCCTCGAATTTGGTCGCTTCCCACTGAATGGCTTCGGAAAGCCCGAGGTGATCCAGGACAGCCGGCCGGAGATCGCTCGAGATCTGCCGTACCGACTGAATGCTCACTTCGATCAAGCCGATCAGCGACTGCAGCTTGTTGACGAACTGAATGCCTGGCTTCGGCTCGGATTTCTTCAGCTCTTCGACGAGCCACATGAACTCGAGCTTCAAGCTGGTCAGAACCTGTCCCAGCTCGTCGTGAAGCTCCCGTCCAAGCCGTGCGCGTTCCTCTTCGCGAGCCAGCTCCAACCGGAGTGACAAGGCGTGCAATCCATTTTTTCGGTTGACTCGACCGGATGGGCGGCGCGTGGTCCGGCGTGTAGTCCGCATGGCCGTCCGGGAGTGTTTAAAGTGTGGCAAGCGCAGCCGATGATTAGGATGCGGACAACGCCGGTAAGTATAGCTGTCTGTTGAAAAACCGCCAGCGACGAAACCCTGACAGTTCTGATGTCAGAGAAACACCTACGTATTTGCCCGAAGTACATAAACACCAGCATCTTTGGCACCGATACTAACTGTGCTGGCTCCCTTAGAACCGCTCGGAGTGACCAATTCCTCTCGTTCTGCCTCGGCCGGGGTTGTCCTCGTCGTCGACGACGCGCCGGCAAACGTGGAACTCCTGAAAAACCTCCTTACCCGAGAGGGATATGTTGTTTTCACCGCATTCAATGGCGAGCAAGCTCTCGAGATGGTGGCGCGTGAGCGCCCGGATCTGGTGCTGATGGATGTCGTGATGCCGAAGCTGAGCGGCTACGAAGTCTGCCAGCGGATCAAGCAGGACAAAGCGACGCGATTGACGCCGGTCGTGCTCACGACGGCACTCCAGCAGCGCGAAGATCGTCTTCAGGGCATCAATGCCGGCGCCGACGATTTCCTCACGAAGCCCGTCGATGTGCACGAGCTCAAAGCACGCGTCCGCTCGCTGGTGAGATTGAAGAGATTTACAGACGACCTCGACTCCGCCGAATCGGTCATTATGAGCATGGCGCTCGTGATCGAAGCGCGCGACGCGTACACCGACGGCCACTGCCAGCGCCTTGCCGGCTATGCGACGGCGCTCGGTACGTCATTGCGACTCAGCGACGAAGACCTGTCGGCGCTGTACCGTGGCGGCTTCCTCCACGATCTTGGCAAGGTGGGCATTCCCGATTCGGTGCTGTTGAAGGCCGATCAGCTGACGAGAGTTGAATACGCCGCGATGCAGCAGCACCCGATCATCGGCGACCGTCTGTGCGGCGAGCTCCGTTCTCTTCGGCGCGTGCGGCCGATTGTCCGGCATCATCATGAGCGGCTCGATGGCAGCGGCTATCCCGATGGTCTGAAAGGCGACGCGATTCCGATGCTCGCGCAGATCATGGGAGTGGTCGATGTGTTCGATGCCATCACGACCGAGCGCCCATATAAAATGGCGGCTTCGCCCGGGCACGCGTACGAAGAACTGACGAACGAAGCGAAAAAGGGTTGGCGGCGGAAGGACCTCGTCGAAGCATTCATCGCTCTTCAAGAAGCGGGAGCCACAGTGTGATAGCTGACCTGAAGCGGATCGTGCTTGCCGAGGACAACCCGAACGACGTGGAGCTTACGCTCGCTGCGTTATCGGAGATCAACCTCGCCAATGAGGTCGTCGTCGTGCGGGATGGCGCCGAAGCGCTCGATTATCTTTTCCGCAGAAACCAATATGCCGATCGCGCGCCCGGCAATCCGGCCGTGCTGCTGCTCGATCTGAAGATGCCGAAACTGGACGGACTCGACGTGCTGCGCGCGCTGAAGGCAGACGAACAGCTGAAGACGGTGCCGGTCGTGATGCTCACCTCGTCGCGGGAAGAGCAGGATCTGGTGAGCAGTTACAAGCTGGGCGTGAACGCGTACGTCGTGAAGCCGGTCGATTTTCGCGCGTTCATCGAAGCGGTGAGGCAGCTGGGCGCGTTCTGGGCCGTCATCAACGAGCCGCCGCCGGGGGGATTCGCCGAGCACAACTAGCGACATGAGCGAACATCGCATCTTCGTCCACGACATGAAGAATCTGCTCGGCATCATCACCGGGTACAGCGCACTGCTGCTCGATGAGATGCAAGGCGACGATGCACGACGTCCCGACGTCGACGAGATTCGCAAAGCCGGCGAAGGCGCACTCGCGCTGCTCGAAGATTGGAACAAAGGCGCGCGCGGAGACGGACGCCAATGACCCCGTCAGGTCCGGTGCTGCTCGTCGTCGACGACGAGCCCGGCATTCTCAAGCTCATCGAACGCTTCGCACAGAAGATGGGTTTTGAAGTGACGACCGCGGGCAGCGGGCTCGAAGCGCTGCAGTGCCTCAAGTCGAAGACCGCTGCGGTAGCCCTGGTCGATTTGCGCATGCCGGAAGTTGATGGCCTGGAAGTGCTTCGACGCCTTCGCGTCGCCGATCCGAACTGCCAGGTGATCCTCATGACGGGTGACGCGAGTCTCGATTCTGCGGTGGAGGCCATCAAGCTCGGGGCCATGGACTACTTGAGCAAACCGCTGGATTTCAAGCGGCTGGAAACGCTGCTCACCGGCGTGCGCGACGATATCGAACGCCGCAGCGCGCTGCTCGCCGCCGAAAGCCGAATGGTGAAGCAGCTGGAGTTCAACGGCATGATCGGCCGTAGCCCTGGCATGCTGGAGCTGTTCGATCGCATCCGCCGTTTCGCGCCCCACGTGCGCGCCGCCCTGATCACCGGCGAGACCGGCACCGGCAAAGAGCTTGTCGCCAAGGCCCTCCACAAGGCCGGCCCTCGTGCGCAGAAAAAGTTCGCCACCATCAACTGTTCAGCCGTTGTCGAGTCGCTCTTCGAGAGCGAGCTCTTCGGTCATGTGCGGGGAGCATTTACCGGTGCCGTCGAGTCGAAGCCAGGGATGTTCGAGGTGGCAGACGGCGGCACGCTGTTCCTCGACGAAATCGGCGAGTTGCCTCTTCCGGCTCAAGCCAAGCTTCTTCGTGTTCTCGAAACCGGCGAGGTGCAGCGCGTGGGCAGCGTGGACATGCGACGCGTGGACGTGCGCGTCGTCGCGGCGACCAACCGCGACCTTCGTGTCGAATGCGCGAACGGCCGATTTCGGGATGATTTGTTCTACCGGCTGAGCGTCGTCGAGCTGAACGTCATGCCGCTGCGCGAGCGCCACGAAGACATTCCGTATCTGACGGCGGCATTCGTCCGGCATTTCTCGGCGCAGTTCGGCAAGTCGATCCTCGGACCGACACCGGCTGCCGAACGGATCCTCCTGACGGCGCCATGGCCAGGCAACGTTCGAGAGCTGCGGAATCTGATCGAGAGGATTTGCATCCTCGGCGACGATCGCTTCTTCTCCGAAAGGGAAACCCTCGCGTGCCTCACGACTTCATCCGCCGGCCGCGCCGCCACCGCGAGCGCCACCACCACCACCACCACCACCACCTCCTCCTCCTCCTCCAGCAGCACCACAGCTCCGGTCACAAAGAAACCAACCGATCTGCA
>Ga0068859_100005620_pt1 | contig 12781 bp, 11 predicted proteins | sample KBSSwiS22_FD_66585 | JGI IMG/M metagenome (GOLD analysis project Ga0068859, IMG submission 66585) | Switchgrass rhizosphere microbial communities from Kellogg Biological Station, Michigan, USA - KBS Switchgrass S2-2 | ecosystem: Host-associated > Plants > Roots > Rhizosphere > Soil ... | reverse complement strand
CATGAAGATCACGAACGACCTCGAGCGCATCGCCGACCTCGCGACCAACGTCGCCGAGCGCGCGATCGAGCTCAACGAGGAGCCGCAGCTCAAGCCGTTCATCGACATCCCGCTCATGGCGCGGCGCGCCCAGCAGATGGTGCGCGGCGCGCTCGACGCGTTCGTGCAGCGCGATCCGATCGGAGCGAGAGCGGTCATCGCCATGGACGACGAGCTCGACCGGAGGATGGAGCAGGTCTTCCGCGAGCTCCTCTCGTTCATGATGGAGGACCCGCGGACGACGACGCGCGCCCTGCGCCTCATGTTCGTCGCCAAGTACTTCGAGCGGATGGGGGACCAGGCGACGAACATCGGCGAGCAGATCGTCTTCATGGCCGAGGGGCGCGTCATCAAGCACCCGTCCCTCAGCTCCGAGCGATGACCCGGATCCTCCTCGTCGAGGACGACGCCGACATCGCGCTGTCCCTGCGGAACAAGCTGGAGCGCGATGGCGGGTACGACGTCGAGGTGGTCGGCGACGGCGTGACCGGGCTCGCGCGCGCGTCCGAGGACCCGCCGGAGCTGGTCGTGCTCGACGTCAACCTCCCGGGGATGGACGGGTTCGAGGTGTGCCGGCGCCTGCGCAAGGCGCCCGGGACGGCCGGCGTCCCGGTGATCATGCTCACCGCGCGGATCGGCGAGGACGACCGCGTGCGCGGCCTCGATCTGGGCGCGGACGACTACATCACGAAGCCGTTCTCCCCGAAGGAGGCGCTGGCGCGCGTGCGCGCCGTGCTCCGGCGCACGGAGCGTCCGGGCCCGGAGGGCGAGACGCTCGCCGATCCCCCGCTGCAGCTCGACCTCGCGCAGCGCCTCGTGGTCGTGGACGGCCGGGAGGTCGCGCTCACCCGGAAGGAGTTCGACTTGCTCGTCGAGCTCGTCCGCCAGCGCGGGCGCGTCTTGACCCGCGAGCGGCTGCTCGAGACCGTGTGGGGATACGACTTTCCCGGCGAGACGCGCACGGTGGACGTCCACGTGAGGCGCCTGCGCCAAAAGCTCGGCGAGCCGGTGGACGTCCGCCTCGAGACGGTGGTCGGCGTCGGCTACCGCTGGCGGAGCGCGTCGTGAGCCCGAAGGGCTTGCTCCTGGCGCTCGCGGGAGCGGCGCTCGTCGCGGCGCTCCTCCTGGCCGTCGGCGTCCTCCAGCTCGTCGAAGTCGCATCGCGCGGGAGCGCGAGCGGGCTGGAGGCGTTCGGCCTCGCCTTCCTGCTGGGGATCACGGGACTCGTGCTCCCCGTCGCCGTCGGCTACCTCGCGTTTCGCGGCCTCGATCGCGAGCTGGCGGCGCTCACCGCGGCGGTGGACGGGGCGGCGGAGGGGTCGGGGCGGCGGACGTTCGTCGCGCGGGGCGCCGGAAGCGCGGGCGAGCTCGCATCGGCGCTCACGCGCTACGTCGCAGGTCTCGTGGACGAAGTCGAGCAAGGCCGCCGCGAGGGCCGGCTCTTCCAGTCCGTCGTGGGCGCGATGAAGGAGGGCATGGTCGTCCTGGGCCACGACCGGAAGATCCGCGTGGCCAACGAGGCGTTCCGGCAGCTCTTCCGCACGCCGTTCGAGCCGGCGGGGCGGCTCCTCGCCGAGGTGGTCCGGGATCCCGCGGTCTTCCGGGAGCTCGAGGCGGCGCTCCCCCCGGGCGGTGCTATGCGCGAGACGCTGCTGCACCTGCCCGGATCGGGGCGCTCCTTCGAGCTTCGGGTGTCCCCGTTGGCCGGGAACCGCCCCGAGGAGCCCGCCGGCGCGCTCATCCTCTTCTTCGACGTGACGCGGCTCGAAGCGCTCGAGCGCGTGAGGCGCGAGTTCGTCGCCGACGTCTCGCACGAGCTGCGCACGCCGCTCACCTCGATCAAGGCGTTCGTGGAGAACCTCATCGAGGAGCGGCTCGCGGACCCCGAGGAGAGCATGAAATTCCTGGAGATCGTCCGAAAGCACGCCGACCGGATGGGCGAGCTCGTGGACGACCTCACCGACCTCTCGCTCATCGAGACCGGCGCGATCCGGCTCGAGCTCGAGTCCGTCGATGCGTCGGAGCTCGCGAGCGAGGTGGCGGCCACGCTGGCGCTTCGGGCCCGGTCGAGCGGCGTCACGATCGAGGTCGCGGTCCCGCGCCCGTTCGTCCTCGTCGCCGACCGCCGGCGCCTGGAGCAGGTGCTCGTCAACCTCGTGGACAACGGCATCAAGTTCAACCGTCCGGGGGGCGTCGTGCGGATCACGGGCGAGGTGCGCGAAGGCCACCCGCGCCTCACCGTGGAGGACACCGGCGTCGGCATCCCGTCCGATCAGCTCGAGCAGGTCTTCCACCGGTTCTTCCGCGTGGACAAGGCGCGCTCACGCGAGCTGGGCGGCACGGGGCTCGGCCTGGCCATCGTGAAGCACCTCATGCGGCTCCACGAGGGCCGGGTGGCGGTCGCCTCCGAGCTGGGCAGGGGCTCCGCCTTCACGCTGGAGTTTCCGCCGCAGGTCTTTCCGCGCGCGGTGGCCGCGTCGTCCTAGGGGAGCTCTTCCTCGCGGATCTCCGGGATGGGCTGCTGAGGCCGGTAGCGGACCGGGGCGGGGATCGGCGGGACCTCCCCCACCTTGAACACGGTGACCTTGTTGATCTTCACCGGCTCCTTCGGGACCTTGTTCTCGTCCACCGGCACGCCGCAGATCTTGTCCACGATCTCGCGCCCCTCGACGACCTCGCCGAAGGCGTTGTGCCCCGCGCTCAAGTACGGCTCGGAGACCGCCGACACGAAGAACAACGACCCCGAGAGGCGCCGGCCGCCCGCGCCGGTCGTGCCGACGCGGTAGGGACGGTTGAAATCGACGGGCCCCGGCTCGCGGGGGACCCACCAGGGGGGAGCGCCGCGCCCGGTGCCGGTCGGATCGCCCGCCTCGAACCTCTGGGCGGGCGTCACGCGGTGGATCGCGAGGCCGTCGTACAGCGGCGCCTTGACCTTGTTCCCCGTGAACGGGTCGGTGTACTCGATCGTGCCCTGCGCGAACCCGACGAAGTGCGCCACGCTCTGAGGCGCCTGCTCCGGAAGGAGCCGGATGGTGAAGGCGCCGAGCGTCGTGTCCACGGTCGCGTACCACCCCGGCGTCCGCGCGGCGGTCTCCTCGTGGGGCGAGACGACGGGCGCCAGGCGCGCGTGCGCCGCGGCGGCGGCGAGGACGAGGATCGGGAGGACCACGCGCGCGCGCACGCGCTACTCGATCGTCGCCGTCTTGATCGCGTCGAGGTTCGGGTAGTGCTTCTCGAGGAACGCGTTCCCCTCCTCCGCGATCCGTCCCTGCAGGTTACTGATCTCGTTGGCGTACTGGCCGTTCAGCTTCTCGACGACGTCCATCCCCTGGACCACTTTCCCGAAGGGCGAGAAGAACTGCGCGTCGAGGCCGGTGTTGTCCTGGAGGTTGATGAAGACCTGAACGGAGCGCGTGTTGGGGCCGCCCTTCGCGTACGTGACGAACCCCCGGCGGTTGCTCTCCTTGACCGGCTCGTCCTTGATCTTCGCCTTCAGCCACGTGCTCGCGATCGCGGGATCGCCGTGGATCCCCCACTGCACGACGAAGCCGGGCACCACGCGGAAGAACTTCACCCCGTCGTAGTACCCGTTCTTGACGAGCGCGTAGAAGCGGTCGGCGCCGGCGGGGGACCAGTCGCGGTGCACCTCGATGACGAACGCTCCCTTGGTCGTCTCGAACTTCGCCTTGAAGACCTCGGGTGCGGTCGCGGTGATCTTGGACGGGTCGGCCAGCTTTTCGGGTGTGCCGGCGAGCACGGAGACGGTCAGCGCGGTCGCGGCGGCGGCCGCCAGGGCGGTCGAGATTCTCATGGGAGCGGTCTCCTCTGTGACGATCGCACATCGTAGGCGCAAGGTTACACAGCCGCAACCGCGCCATGTTTGCCTCGCCCCCCCGAAAACCTATATTCCCCCGGCGTAGGAGGATCGGAGTGCCCCAGCTCGACGCCATGCTGCGCGCCCTCGCCGACCGCGGGGCGCGGGAGCTTCATCTGAAGGAAGGCGCTCAGCCGACCTTCCGGTTTCCGGACGGGGACAGGCCGGTCTCCCCGACGGCGCTGTCCCGGGCCCAGATCCTGAAGCTCGTCGGCGAGCTTTCGACCGCGCCCGTCCAGGACGGGGGCTCGTCGCGCTTCGTCTACAAGATGCAGGACGGCCGGTCCTTCACGGTCGAGGCCGGGCCGGCCCCCTCCGGGTTCCTTGCGAAGCTCGTGCCTCAGGGCGTCCCGGCTCCCGTGGCGGCGACGGCAGCTCCGCAGGGCAACGCGCGGTTCGATCCCAAGAAGGTGCGCGAGGGCGCACCGGCCATCGAGGCCTACCTCCAGTACCTCGTCGAGGCGGGCGGCAGCGACCTGCACCTCTCCTCGGCCGAGACGCCGATGATTCGCGTGCACGGCGACATGGAGCGGATCCCCGGCGCCAAGGAGTGCTCCCCCGAGGAGGCCGCGCGGCTCCTCTTCCAGCTCATGCCGGCGCGCTACAAGCAGGAGTTCGAGGAGTCCTCCGACACCGACTTCGCGCACGAGATCCCCGGACTGGCCCGCTTCCGCTGCAACGTGTTCGCGGACCGGAAGGGCCCGGGCGGCGTGTTCCGGATCATCCCCTCGAAGATCCCCTCGACCGAGGATCTCGGCCTGTCCAAACAGGTTCTCGAGCTGTGCCATCTCACGAAGGGGCTCGTGCTCGTCACGGGCCCGACCGGATCCGGGAAGTCCACGACGCTCGCGGCGATGGTGGACTACATCAACAGGAACCGGACCGACCACATCATCACGATCGAGGACCCGATCGAGTTCGTCCATCCCAACAAGAAGTGTCTGGTGAACCAGCGCGAGGTCGGCGTCCACACGCAGGGGTTCAAGCGCGCGCTGCGCGCGGCGCTCCGCGAGGATCCCGACATCGTCCTCGTCGGCGAGCTGCGCGACCTCGAGACGATCGCGATCGCGATCGAGACCGCCGAGACCGGCCACCTCGTCTTCGGGACGCTGCACACGTCCACCGCGCCGTCCACGATCGACCGCGTCATCGATCAGTTCCCGCCCGACCGGCAGGCACAGATCCGCGTCATGCTCTCCGAGTCGCTCAAGGGCGTCATCTCTCAGACGCTGCTCAAGCGCAAGGGTGGCGGCCGCATCGCCGCCTACGAGGTCCTCATCGGGATCCCGGCGATCTCGAACCTCGTCCGCGAGGGGAAGACGTTCCAGATTCCGAGCGTCATGCAGACCTCGCGCAAGGCCGGGATGATCATGCTGAACGACGCGCTGCTCGATCTCGTGAAGCGCGACCTCGTCACGGTGGACGACGCCTACGTGAAGGCGCTCGACAAGGGGGGCTTCCTCACGCTCCTCAAGAACGCCAACATCGCACCGCCCTCGATCGCGTCCTCGGGCTCCTGATTTCCCCTTGACAGAGGGGAGTCACCCTTTATAGTGGGTCTCGTTCTGGTGATACCACCAGATCTTGAGCCCCGCTTCCCGGGCGGTGCTCGATTCGAGGACCGGGACCAAGGAGAACGGACACCATGGCTACCAAGAAGAAGGCTGCGAAGAAGACCACCAAGAAGAAGGCCGCGAAGAAGTAAGCGTCTTTCAAGACAACTCAGGCCGTTCGTGGAAAGGGCCGGTGGAGACACCGGCCCTTTTCTTTTCTAGATGGACATGCCGCTCGGTGCCGCCGAGACGAGCGCCTCGTCGAGCTCGCGAGCGGTGAGGGGCCGGTCGGCCGGACGCTTGGCGAGCGCCCTCAGCACGATCGCCTCGAGCGCCTCGGGAAGGTCGGGAACCAGGCTCCTCGGGCGGGGCGGGTCGTCCTCGCGGATCGACCCGTACAGCCGGGGCGCGTCGTCGCCCCGGAACGGAAGGCGGCCGCACAGCATCTCGTAGAGGATCACGCCGGCGGCCCAGACGTCGGTGCGCTCGTCCACCGGCGCCCCGGTCGTCTGCTCGGGCGCCATGTACGAGGGCGTCCCCGCGAGGTGTCCCCCTCCGCCGCCCGTCAGCTCGGCCAGCCCGAAATCGGCGATCTTCAAGCGGCCCGAAGCGTCCACGAGCACGTTCGCCGGCTTGAGATCGCGGTGCACGACGCCTTCCGCGTGAGCGGCGGCGAGCCCGTCGCAGATCTGCCGGGCGATCCGGAGCGCGGCGCCGAGCGGGAGCCTCTCCCGTCCGAGAAGCGCGGCGAGCGGAACCCCGTCCACGAGCTCCATGCCGATCGCCGGTCCCGCCGGTGTGTCGACGAGGTCGTGGATGCGCACGACGTTCCGGTGCGAGATCTTCCGCGCGAGCCGGATCTCGCGGCCGACGCGCTCGACGGAGCCGCGCGGCAGGAGCTTGAGCGCGATCGTCTCCGCAATCGCGCGATCGTACGCGCGCCACACCGTGCCGGTGGCCCCGCGCCCGAGGAGCCCGCGTGCCTCGAACCTCTCGCCGAGATCGGGCGTCGCGGGCGGCGTCTCCGGCGCCACCGACCACGTGGGCTCTGCCGCCCCCGCCTGCGAGCGGACGACGATCCCGCCGAGGTACGTGTCCATCGCCTCCTTCTCTTTGAGCTGCACGATCATCGCGCCGAACGCCGCCGCGAGGCGGCCGACCTCGTCCGCGGAGGGGCGCGGGAGCCGCACGTCGAAGTCCCCCTGAGCGATCCGCTCGGTCGCCTTCGCGAGGTCGGCGATCGGGCGGGTGATCCTCCCGGCGAGCGCGGTCCCGGCCGCGATCGCGAGCGCGATCGCGATCGCGCCCGCGATGAGCAGCGCCGCCCGCACGCGACGCAGCGGCGCGAGCTCGCGCTCCACCGAGCGGAGCAACACCAGCGCCCCCGCCGGCGACGCGCCGATCGCCGGAAGGTCGAACCGCCCCGCGGCGTACTCGTGGGACTCGAGGGGAAGCCTCGACGGCAGCGGCTGCGCGCCCAGGGCCTGTCCCACGGCACCCGTCGCGATGCCGATCGACGTCCCGGACACCGTCGAGCCGGTGACGAACGCCACCTCGCTCCCGATGGCGTTGCGCAGCTCGAGCGCGAGCGCGTCGTCGGTCGCGTCGAGCGCGACGATCGCCCCGACCACGTCCCGGCCTCCCTGGAGGATCGGCGCGGACGCCGCGAGGAAGAGTCCCCCCGTGGGATCCAGCCACGCCCCTGACTGCGCCCCGCCGTCGAGGGCCGGGCCGATGAGCGGCTCGCGGGACAGGTCGGACCCCACCGCGGTCGGGTGCTTCGTGTCCGCGAGGAGCCGCCCGTCGCGGTCGGTGACGATCAGCCGGTCACACTGGTACAGGGCCGCGCGCTCGCGGAGGCTGTCGAGCACCGAGAGAGCGTCGGCCTCCGTGATGTACGCGCGGAACGGAGGGTCGTTGGCGAGCGAGGTGTCGATGAGCGCCAGACGCCGCAGGTGCTGCCCGACGACGTCGCGCGCGAGCTCGTGAGACTTCGCCACCGCCGCGTCGAGCTCGGGCTCCTCCATCCGGTGCATGACCGTCCAGACCGCCCCGATCCCGGCGAGCACGACCCCGGCGACGATCGCCGTGGCGACGGAGGCGAACTTGGTCGCGAGGGTCATGGGTAGTCGGGCGTACCGCGCTCTTCGTAGGACCGGCCCTCCTTGTCGAGGTGCGGGCGCTGCTTGAAGCGGCTGCCGTCGAGGGTGACGGAGACCGCGGGCTGCCCGTCCGGCTTCACCTCGACCGGGACGGAGGACGTCCCGCCACGCTCGTCCCACGCCTTCAGCTCGTACGCTCCGGCCGGGACGCCCGTGATCTCGAAGCTCCCGTCGGGCTTGACGCGCGCCGCGAGCGACGTGGGCGTCACGATGACGAAGGCCGCCATCTGCGGGTGGACGTTGCAGTAGATCCGGACGACGCCCGGCGCCCGCATCACGACGTCCTTCCCGGGCCCGGGCCCGTAGAGCCCCACGTCGAACCGGTTTCCTTCGGAGGACGAGAACGCGTTGTGCTGGATCGAATCCTCGTTGGGGAAGGCGACCTGGGAGCCCGCCGGCAGGACGAGCACCTCGGGCGTGAACGTCTTGCTGCGCGTCGTCATGACGCCTTTCACGGGTGCTGCGGGGAGTGCGGTGCTCCCCTCGAGCCACACGACCGCGCGCGAGGGATCGAGCGCTTCGGATTTTTTCCCCGTGATCGTCACGGTGCCGCGCACGCTCGCCGCGAGCAGCAGCGCTGCGAGGACGGCGCTCACCGCTCGGGCACGGCCTCCGGCTCCGGCGCGCGGGACAGGTCGATGAGCTCGATCCCGACTTGCGAGGCCACCTCGATGCTGCGCGTGTCGCGGTAGAACTCGCCGTAGTAGATGCGGCGGATGCCGGCGTTGGCGATGAGCTTGAAGCAGCTCCAGCAGGGCGACGCCGTGGTGTACAGCTCGCCCCCGTCGATCCGCACGCCGTTCTTGGCCGCCTGGATGATGGCGTTCGCCTCGGCGTGGACGGTCGCGACGCAATGCCCTGCGTCCATGAGATGCCCGACGTCGTCGCAGTGCGGCAGGCCGCGGATCGAGCCGTTGTACCCGGTGGAGAGGATCGTCTTGTCCCGCACGATCACGGCGCCCACGTGCTTGCGGTCGCAGGTGGAGCGCGTGGCGGCCTGACGCGCGATGTTCATGAAGTAGGTGTGCCACCCGACGCGTTGCGACATCGGCATATCCCTCGACATAAGCGCCCTGCGGTGAATACGTCCGCGATCGTAGCACGCGGCCGCTTGACGCCTTGCACGCTCCGCCGGACAATCATCGCAACTTTATTGGGCGGGAGAGCCCACATGAACGAGGTGACACGAGTGCCCCGATCCCGAAGCGGTGGGGGCCGCAGGGGTGGCGGATCCGGGGGAGCGCTCGACCATTACCTCCGGACCATTCGACAGTACGCGCTTCTGACCAGGAGCGGCGAATACCGGATCGGCGTCGAATCGAAGGCCGGCCAGGAGAAGGCCCGCCGCGATCTCGTCGAGGCGAACTTGCGCCTCGTCGTCAAGCTCGCGATGGAGTACCGGCACGCGAGGATCGGCGTGGACGACCTCATCGCGGAGGGGAACCTCGGGCTCATCGAGGCCGCCTCCCGGTTTGACCCGCTGCGCGGCGTGCGCTTCGCGACCTACGCCTCGTGGTGGATCCGGAAGTACGTCATCCAGGCGATCGACAGGCAGGCGCACCAGACGACCTCGCCCACGCGTCGCGACCCCACCGCCGAGCCTGACGACCGCGAGGCGCCGCGGCGGCAGCGGATCATCTCCGTGGACGATTTCATGCAGACCTCGAGCGACCGTCATTTCTTCGACCGAATGGTCAACGTGCCCTCGGTCGATCCGGAGGACGTCGTGCTCGAGCGGCAGCTCGCGACCAGGCTGACCGCGGTCCTCCCGAAGCTTCCGGCGCAGGAGCGGAAGATCCTCGCGGCGCACTACGGCCTCGACGGCCAGCCGCCGCGCACGCTGCAGCAGATCGGGAAGGAGATGTCCCTCACGCGCGAGCGCGTGAGGCAAATCGAGCAGCGCGCCATCGCCCGCGCCCGTCGCCTGCTCAGCTGACGAGCTTGTTCTTGCTCCAGCGCGGGTTCTTGATCTCGTACTTCGCGACCTTGTAGTTCATCACGCGGGACGAGATGCCGAGGAACTTCGCGGCGTCCTTCTGCACCCAGTTGCTGATGCGCAGGGCCTCGAGGATCGCCTGGCGCTCGAGCTCCTCGAGGTCGATCCCCGTCGGCGGGAGGCGGAGGTTGAGCGAGGCGACGTTGTCGCCCGTGCCCTTTCCCGCGCCGCCGAGGCTGAAGTCCTCCTCGGAGATGTAGCGTCCCTCGGCCATGAGGACCGCACGCTCGATCGTGTTCTCCAGCTCGCGGATGTTCCCGGGCCAGGTGTGGCGCTTCAAGGCCCGCACGGCCCCCGGGTCGAGCCCGCGGACGTCCTTCTTCAGCTCCTTGGAGTACAGGTCGCAGAAGTGCGTCGCGAGCGGGACGATGTCCTCCTTGCGCTCGCGCAGCGGCGGGACCTGGATGTTGACGACGTTCAGCCGGTAGTAGAGGTCCTCGCGGAACTCGCCGCGCGCGATCGCGTCCTCGAGGTTCTTGTTGGTCGCCGCGACGAGGCGGACATCGACCTTGACGGTGCGGTTGCCGCCCAGCCGCTCGAACTCCCGCTCCTGGAGGATGCGCAGGACCTTGGTCTGCGTCGAGGCGGTCATGTTGCCGATCTCGTCGAGGAACAGCGTCCCGTCGTTGGCGAGCTCGAACCGGCCGATCCGCTGCCGGTCGGCGCCGGTGAAGGCTCCCCGCTCGTGGCCGAACAGCTCGGACTCCAGCAGGCTCTCGTGGAGCGCCGCGCAGTTCATCTTGACGAAGGGCCGGTCGGCGCGGCTCGAGTTCCGGTGGAGCGCCTCCGCGACCAGCTCCTTCCCGACGCCGGTCTCCCCCAGGATCAGGACGGTGGCGTTGGAGCGGGAGACCTTCTCGATCGTGCGGAAGACCTCCTTCATCTGCGGCGACTCGCCGACGATGTTCTCGAAGCGCGGGATGATCTGGCTGCGGTCGTAAGCCTCGATCCGCGCGAGCAGGCGCCGGTGCTCGAGCGCACGCTCGACCTTGAGCTCCATCTCCTCGAGGTCGAACGGCTTCAGCACGTAGTCGTACGCACCGGCCTTCATGGCGTCCACGGCGGACTCGACGGTCCCGTAGGCCGTCATGACGACGCCGACGGTGCCGTCGTTGATCATCTTGCAGCGCTTCAGGACCTCGAGACCGTTGCGCTCGGGCATCTGGTAGTCGGTGACGAGGACGTCGAACACCGCCTCTTCGAGACGTGCGATCGCCTGCTGCCCGTCCGCGGCCTCGACGACCTCCCACCCCCGCTCCCGAAACGCGGTCGCGATCCCCTCGCGGAGGGTCCGCTCGTCCTCGGCCACCAGGATCTTCTTCATGAAACGGTCTCCGTAGCGCCGGTCACGACCGGCAGCCTCACGGTGAACACCGTGCCCTCGCCGACGCGGCTGACGACGTCGATGAGCCCCCGGTGCGAGTCCACGATCTTCTTCGCCATCGACAGCCCGACGCCCGACCCCTGCTTCTTCGTCGTGAAGAACGGGTAGAAGAGCTTGTCGAGATGGTCCTCGGCGATGCCGGCGCCGGAGTCCTGTACGCGCACGACGCAGTAGGTGTCGAACGATTCCGCGGGCTCCAGGGATCCCACGGGACGGTAGGGTGTGCTCGGGGCGGCGGGGGCGGCGGCGCTCGTCACCTCGATCGTCAGCGTGCCCGTCTCCCCCATCGCCTCGAAGGCGTTGATGAAGAGGTTCTCGAACACCTGCCGGAGCTGCCCGCGGTCCATGCGGAAGCTCGAGAGGCGCGGACACGCGCGCCGCTCGATGCGGATCCCGGGCTTGCCGCGCCGCCCGACCGCGACCGTGAGCGCGTCGTCGAGCACGTTCTCGATCGAAGCGGGCCCGAGCGTGAGCGAGATGGGGCGTACGAACTCGAGGCTCGAGGTGATCGTGCGGTTCAACCGCTTGACCTCCGCGATGATCTTGTCCAGCAGGTCGCGGGAGCCCGCGTCCGCCGCCGGCGCCCGTCGCTTGAGGAGCGAGCAGGACACCTCGATCGCCGCGAGCGGGTTCCGGATCTCGTGGGCGAGGTTGGCCGCCATCTGTCCGAGCGCGGCGAGCCGGTCCTTCAGACGCTCCTGCTCTTCCTTGTGCTCGACGTGCGTGAGGTCCTTGAAGAACAGCGCGGCGCCCGTCGGCTCCCCGTCGTCGTCACGCACCAGCGAAAGCGTGAAGCCGATCGTCTTGCCGTTCTCGGAGCGGCTCTTGAGGTCGATCTCCGCCCGGTTCGGAAGCCGGGCCATCCCGAAGGAGTCCCGCAGGATGTGCGCGAGCTGCGGGTGCTGCGAGAGCGCTTGGTCCACCGGTGCGCCCACGGGCGGGAACTCGGCGAGCTCGAGGATGGACCGCGCGTGGTCGTTGACCATCACGATGCCGCCCGCGCGATCCACGATGAGGATCCCGCAGCGCATCCCCTCGATCATCCTTCGATAGAAGTCCGGGGCGCCCGCCAGGGGGGCCGCCGGAGCGGGGACGAGTCGCGTCGCCGCGTGGTCGAGAATCGTGGGAGCTTTCAAGTATCCAACCCCGTGTCGGGAACAGTCGTGACGTGGCCGAAATCTAGGTTCCGGAAAGGCGGTGAGCAACCGCCCGGAGGCGCGTTTTTGTAAGGGAAGTCCGGGCTTAGGTGCCCTGCAGGGTCCCGGCGAACCAGGAGATACCGGGGAGGGGCTGCGGGACCGTCTGGCCGTCCTCGACGACCGCGTTTTCGAAGGAGATCGGGAAGTTCCCCGCGTCCTTCACGCGGAACATCACGCTGATCACCGTCTTCGTGCCGGACACGACGGTCGTGGTGCTTCCCGCGCGGGAGACGCCGACGATGACTCTGCCGGGCTGTGCCGTGCCGTCCACCGTGTAGTTCGGCGTGTTGCCGCCGCTCTCGAGCGCGGTCCCCTTCGTGAAGCCGAGGTAGGTCACCTTCGTGTCGTCGAACGCGACGTCGAACGCGACGCCGAAGACGGCGTTGGTGTCGGTGAGGTTCACCTTGACGGTCACCGTGTCGCCGGAGCGGTTCCCCTGCGACATCGAGACCGTGTTCGCGCCCGGCGTGAACTGATCGGCGAGGAACGCCGCCGCCAAGGTGGTCGGCGATCCGCCTGTCGCGCTCTCTTCACCGCCTCCGCCGCCGCACCCGGGTGCAAGGACGAGCGCCGC
>Ga0068859_100005619_pt1 | contig 12781 bp, 10 predicted proteins | sample KBSSwiS22_FD_66585 | JGI IMG/M metagenome (GOLD analysis project Ga0068859, IMG submission 66585) | Switchgrass rhizosphere microbial communities from Kellogg Biological Station, Michigan, USA - KBS Switchgrass S2-2 | ecosystem: Host-associated > Plants > Roots > Rhizosphere > Soil ... | reverse complement strand
ACCGACCCGAGCGGCACCGACCCGAGCGGCACCGACCCGAGCGGCACCGACCCGAGCGGCACCGACCCGAGGAGCGCCCGGCCGAGGGGCACCGTGACGAGCGGCGCCACGGGACGCGGGACGGCCAGGAAGGGCGACGCACCCACCGGGGCCACCACCGGGAGCGGCGCGGGCCCGGCGGGGTCGGTCGAGGTGGACGGGCGCCGGCTGAAGCTCGCCAACCTCGACAAGGTCCTCTATCCGGCCAGCGGGACCACCAAGGCCGAGGTGATCCACTACTACGCCGAGATCGCACCAGTCCTGCTGCCGCATCTCGCCGATCGGCCGCTGACCGTCGTCCGGTTCCCGGAGGGTGTCGGCGCCGACGGCTTCTTCAGCAAGAACGCCCCGTCACACCGGCCGGACTGGATACGCACGGCGACGCTGCCGTCTCCCGGCTCCAGCAGGAACCGGCAGACGATCGACTACCTGGTAGCCGAGGAACGCCCGACGCTGGTGTGGCTGGCGAACCTCGCCAGCATCGAGCTGCACACCCCGATGTGGCGGGTCTCGACGGGGTTGCCGGACCTCCTGGTCGCCGACCTGGACCCGGGCCCTGGCACGACCGTGCTCGACTGTGCCCGGGTCGCGCTGCTGCTGCGCGACGTCCTCCCAGAGCCGCTGTGCGTCAAGACCAGTGGCTCGAAGGGGCTCCAGGTCTACGGCCGTGTCGACGACGGGCGCGCGGGCCTGAAGGTGCGCGACGACATGCACGTCGTCGCCGAGCGGCTCGCCCGTGACCATCCGGACCTGGTCGTGTCCAACATGCGCAAGGATCTGCGCTCGGGCCGGGTCCTGCTGGACTGGTCGCAGAACAACCCGGCGAAGACCACGGTGTCGGTCTACTCGCTGCGTGCCCGCGCGGCGCCGACCGTCTCGACGCCGGTCACCTGGGACGAGGTCGCGGCCGCGCGCGAGCCCGCCGATCTGGCCTTCACGGCGACGCGGGTGCTCGACCGGGTGGCCGCCCACGGCGACCTCTTCGCGCCGCTGCTCGGGCCCCCGGCCACCGCCGGCTGACCGGCCGTTCGGCCGAACTCCCGGCTCGCTGACCGCCGGCCCGGCCCACCAGCGCCGTCGAACCGTCACGTTCAAGGCCGCGTGCCCTGGGTATGTCGTGGTCCCGCGCGGGTTTGCCGTAGATGCGCCGCGCCTGTCCGCCGGACGCGGCGACGCGCAGCCATCGGTGGCGGGCGTCCGCCCGTTCCCGCGCGACAGTGGACCGCGACGGCGGCGCGATCCGCGCGAGCGCGGGAACAGCGCACGGCGCTGCGAGCACTACAGCAGGACGATCGCGATCCGTTCGGCGAGACGATCCCGACACGATGGGGAGGGCCTCATGACCGCACCGACCGAGCTCCCGACCGAGATCAACGTCCCCGTCGACGTCCCGGACGCCGACGCCGTCGAGCAGGCCCGGCAGGTGCTGCCCGACGACCTGCCCCAGCCGACGCACGTCCACGACGGCTCGGCGGTCGACGAGTACGACGCCGTCGAGCAGGCCATCGAGGTGGAGGAGGACGAGGAGGCCTACCGCGAGTGAGCCTTTCGCACCGAGACCTCGGCCGGTCAGCCCTGGCTGGAGACGATGGAGAGGACTCGGTGAGCCGGCCCGATCGGGCGGGCGCGCCGGTGCCCCGCGCCAGCGCGGCGACGAACGCCTTGACCAGCGGCGATCCGCCCAGGCCGGGCGGAGCGCAGCAGGCCGGTGGCCTCGGCGCGGCGGCGGCTGGGTCTGTACTGTTGTCGAGATCGAACAACAGGAGGTGCGCTGGTGAGCGTCGAGCCGGCCGCGCCACGCCCGGGCAGGACACCCCGCCTTCCCCGCCCCGCCCGCCGCTTCCAGCTGCTCGGCGCCGCCCGCGAGGTCTTCGTGGCCCAGGGCTACCATGCCGCCGCGATGGACGAGATCGCCGAGCGGGCCGGCGTCAGCAAGCCGGTTCTCTACCAGCACTTCCCCGGCAAGCTCGAGCTCTACCTGGCGCTGGTCGACGAGCACGCCGAGAAGCTGGTCACCAGCGTCCGCGAGGCCCTGGAGTCGACGACGGACAACCGCCTGCGGGTCGAGCGGTCACTCCGGGCGTACTTCGACTTCGTCAACGACCCCAGTGGCGCCCACCAGCTCGTGCTGGAAAGCGACCTGCGCAGCGAGCCGGCCGTGCGCGAGCGGATAGAGGCCGCTTTCGCCCAGTGCGTCCGGGCGATCGCCGCGACCATCGTCGCCGACACCGGGCTTCCGCAGGACGAGGCCGACCTGCTGGCGGTCGGCCTCATGGGGCTCGCCGAGACCTGCTCGCGCTGGTGGCTGGTGAACGGCGGCGCCGTCACGGCCGAGCGGGCGATCGAGGCGACGGCCGAGCTCGCCTGGCACGGCATCGGCGGCTACCCGCGGACCTGAGCCCGTCCGGCGCTCCGCCGGCGGCGAACACGGCGGCCCGGCCCGGCCGCTGGGGCCACCGGGGCCATAGTGTGTCCTGTGATCGTCGGTGTTTCCCGTGATCATCCGGCGGCCTGCGCGCCGCCAGACGACCGACGACGATTAGGTCTGTCCTGGGGGGATGCCCTCCCGCGGTGCTAACGAAGGCGAGGTCATCCGGGTGGAGGTCAAGATCGGCGTGCAGAACGTCGGCCGCGAACTGGTGCTCGAAAGCGCCCAGACGCCCGAGCAGGTCGCCGAGGCGGTCGCCGCCGCTCTCGCCGAGGACAACGGGCTGCTCTCGCTGTTGGACGAGAAGGGCCGCCGGGTGGTCGTCCCGGTCGCCAAGCTGGCCTACGTCGAGATCGCGGAGGCGGAGTCCCGCCGAGTAGGCTTCGGCGCCGCCTGACCGGGGCCCCAGTCCACACGAACCGACCCGTAGGGAGCGCGCCCGCGCTGCCTACGGGCCGGTTCCGTGTTCAGGCCTTCTCCGCGTCCCGGCCTTCTCTGGTCCAGGCGCGCTCAGGATGTCGCGTTCTCAGGCCGAAAGGCCGAGCGCGGCCATCCGCTCGGTGTGCGCCTTCATGATGCCATCGAAGATCGCGGCAACCGCTTCGAGGTCGCCGACGCCTACCAGCAGACCGGTCAGCGACTCCCGCTCGACGGCGACCTGCTGCGCCTGGTTGAGCGCCTCGCCGACGAGCCGCCGCGCCCACAGCGCGAGCCGCCCGGCGACGACCGGGTTGGCCGCGATCGCCGCCCGGACCCGGTCGACGACGAACGCCGCGTGCCCCGTGTCGGCGAGTACGTCGAGGACCAGAGCGCGGGCGTCGGCGTCCAGCCGGTGGGCGATCGCCCGGTAGAAGTCAGCGGCGATGCTGTCGCCGACGTAGGCCTTGACCAGGCTCTCCAGCCAGTCGGCCGGCGCGGTCTGGCCGTGGAAGGCGTGCAGCGGGCCGACGAACGGCACCATCGCGGCCTCCGGGTCGACGCCGCGGGCGGACAGGGCCCGGCTGATCGCCTCGAAGTGCGCGAACTCGGCCGCCGCCATGGCGGCCAGCGCGATCTTGTCCGTGAGCGTCGGCGCCATCCGCGCGTCGGTCGCGAGCCGCTCGAACGCGGTCAGCTCGCCGTACGCGATGAGCCCGAGCAGGTCTGCGACGGCCTGGTCAGCGCTGGCGAGGCTAGCCGGGGAAGCGGCGGTACCGCCGTCGGCCACAGGAGCCTCACCGTCCGCGACACACCCAGCGACCTGCGCCCCGGGAAGGACTGTGCTGTCCGTCACGTGTTTCCTCTCCCCGGCTGTCGATCCACGTCCTCGTGGTCGGGCGTGACCCTATGGCCTCCAGAGCTCCGACCGACCGGCAGGGCCGGCTGGAGGACGCGGGGCCTGTCAGGGGCCACGTCCGACAGGCCGCGATCGTCGCTGAGCGCGCCCACTAAGCGGTCACACAGGTTATCCTCGTAGTAGCCGCTGGTCATCACAGGCCGGTCGGCCGCCGAAGGCACACGCGTCGCCCCGTTCGGAGGGCCGCTGGGCCAAGCTGCTGGGTCAAGCCGCTGGTCCCCCGCCCCCTACCGGGTCGCTGGCGCTGTCCGGCACGTAGCGAGCGGCGCCTCAATCTCGGACACCGCTCAGGAGCAGACCAGGAGCGTCCGCTGTCCGTCACAACCACATCGCTGACCACCACCGACACCGACTCCAGCAACCCCGGCTCCAGCGCCCCCGACACGCCGGCGGCCCCGCCCCAGCAGGCTGGGCCGGCCGAGCCGAAGACCACCTTCGCCGACCTCGGGGTCCGCGCCGAGACCGTTGACGCCCTCGCCGCCGCGGGCATCGTCCACCCTTTTCCCATCCAGGAGCTGACGCTCCCCCTCGCGCTCTCGGGCACCGACATCATCGGCCAGGCGCGCACCGGTACCGGCAAGACGCTCGGTTTCGGAATCCCCATCATTCAGAAGGTTCTGGGCCCGGACGAGGGCGCCGACGGGCGGCCGCAGGCGCTGATCGTCGTACCCACCCGTGAGCTGTGCGTCCAGGTGACCGCGGACCTGGAGCGAGCGGGCTCCCGCCGGCGTGTCCGGGTCCTGTCGGTCTACGGCGGCCGGGCCTACGAGCCGCAGACCAGCGCGCTGAAGGCCGGTGTCGACGTCGTCGTCGGCACCCCCGGCCGCCTGCTCGACCTCGCCCGCCAGCGCGCCCTCGACCTCGGCGCGGTCGCCACCCTGGTGCTCGACGAGGCCGACGAGATGCTCGACCTCGGCTTCCTGCCGGACGTGGAGCGCATCGTCTCCCTGCTGCCGGCCGGCCGGCAGACCATGCTGTTCTCCGCGACGATGCCCGGCCCGGTCATCGCGCTCGCGCGGCGGTTCATGATCCGCCCGGTGCACGTCACCGCCGAGCAGCCCGACGAGGGCCGCACCGTCCCGACCACCAGCCAGCACGTCTTCCGCGCGCACGCGCTGGACAAGATGGAGGTGCTGGCCCGGGTCCTGCAGGCGGACGGCCGCGGCCTGTCGATGGTCTTCGTCCGGACCCGCCGGACGGCGGACAAGGTGGCCGAGGACCTGTCGCACCGCGGCTTCGCGGCCGCCGCCGTGCACGGTGACCTCGGGCAGGGCCAGCGCGAGCAGGCGCTGCGCGCGTTCCGCTCCGGGAAGGTCGACGTGCTGGTGGCCACCGACGTCGCCGCCCGCGGCATCGACATCGGCGGCGTCACCCACGTCGTCAACTACCAGTGCCCGGAGGACGAGAGCGTCTACCTGCACCGGATCGGCCGGACCGGCCGCGCCGGCGGCAGTGGCGTCGCCGTCACCTTCGTCGACTGGGATGACCTCGCCCGCTGGCAGCTGGTGAATCGCGCACTCGAGCTGCCGTTCGACGAGCCGCTGGAGACCTACTCCACCTCGTCGCACCTGTTCGAGCTGCTCGGCATCCCCGCGCAGGCATCCGGTGTCCTGCCGCGCGCCGAGCGCACCCGGGCCGGGCTCGCCGCCGAGGAGATCGAGGATCTTGGGGGCGGACGGCGGGCGCGCCGCGGCCGCGGCGCCACCACGGTGCCCGAGCGCGACTCCGACCGCGAGGCGGCGCGCGCCGCGGCGACGAGCCGGACCAGGAGTCGGCGCCGTACCCGCGGGTCCGGAGCCGCCGCGGCGGCGGCCGGACTTCACGGCGAGCTGGGCCACGGCGACCTGGGTGACATCGAGCTGGGCAAGAGCGAGCTGGGCGACGACGCGACCGCCGAGCTCGCCGCCCGGCCGGCGACCACCGAGGTCACAGCGCTCGCCCCAGCGGCCGGCGAACCGGGCGTGAGCGACGTCGAGGTGGCCGAGCTGCCCGAGCAGGACACCGAGGGCGCTCCGGCCCGCCGGCGCCGGCGCCGGCGGGGCGGCCGGGGCCGCTCCCGCGCGGGTTCGGCCGCCGAGACGCTTGACCTGATCGAGACCGGCGACGCGGAGCACGCCGAGTCGGCCTGACACTGACGGTGGCCAGCCGCGCGCCTCAGGCGCCGCCGCTGGCCACGGTCAGCGTCAGCCGCGCCCATGACATCCGGTGGCAGGCGGGGCAGCGCAGCAGGGACGGGTAGCGGGGCCGGATGATTGGCAGGTGCAGGCTCGGCGCGAGCAGCAGCAGCGCCCGTTTCGCTCCGACGGTCGTCGCCTGCGCGCAGCGCGCGCAGTGCACCGTCACGCCGTTCGTGCGCGGGTCGGGCGGCCGTTCGCCGCTGTAGAGCGCGCGCTTGCCCTGCATGTCCCGGCCGATGGCACCCGGCCGGTGCGCGTTCGGCCCGATCCCCGCGCCTGCCGGGCGCCCAGCTCGCGGTCGCAGACGGTCGAAGCCGGCCGTCGCGGCCCGCTCCCGACGGCTGGCCGCGCCCTGCGGGTCTGCCTCCGGTACCCGCGGCCTGTTCTCGCCTTGCGGCGCGGTCTCTCCTTGCGGCCCGTTCGCCCGTACCGCCGGCGCGGCGCCTTCGCACGTCGCCAACGCCGGCCGGCCAGATGCCTTCCCGGTCATGCCCGCGCTCACCGGCCCGAGCGCGAGAGCGCGGCCGGCGTCTTCCCAGCCGGCGCCAGCGCCACGCCCGCGGCGCCGGCCTCCCCGAGCGCCTCCGTCACCACGGCGGAGACCTTGTCCCCGCGGCGGGCGAAGCCGCCCGCCCCGTCGTCCTGCCCGGCGGCCCGGGTCTCACCGATCGGGTCGTGCTCGCGTAGCTCGCGCCCCGTCAGCAGCCGCGGCCCGCCGGACTCGACCAACGCCGGCCCGAGCCCCGCGATCGCCCTGGCGTGCTCCCGGTAGGCCTGCGCGCCCTTCGACCGCCCCGCGGTCGTGAGGATCGAGCGGCCGGTGCCGGGTGCCTCCGCGAACCGCACCGAGCGAGCGACTGGCGGCTCCAGCACTCGGATCTGGTAGCGCGCGGCGACGTCGCCCAGCACCGCGCGGCTGTGCGCCGTCCGCCCGTCGAACAGTGTCGGCAGCACTCCGCGCACCCGTAGCCGGGGGTTCGTGAGGCGCCGGACGTCATGCACCGTGTCCAGCAGCTGGCCGACGCCCCGGTGCGAGAGCGTCTCGCACTGCAGCGGGATGACGACCTCGTCCGCGGCCGTCAGGCCGTTGATGGTCAGGACGCCAAGCGACGGCGGGCAGTCCACCAGGACGAAGTCGTAGTCGTCGACGATCTCAGCGAGGGCGAGCCGCAACACGTGCTCCCGGCCGGTGCGCGACAGCAGCACCGCCTCGCAGCCCGCCAGCTCGATCGTCGCCGGCAGCAGGTCGGACCCGTCCTCGGTGCGCAACACGACGAGCCCGGCGGACAGCCGCCCGAGCAGCACGTCGTGCACGGACAGCTCGAGGGAGTCCGGGTCCAGGCCAAGCGAGAACGTCAGGCAGGCCTGCGGGTCCAGATCGACCAGCAGGACGCGCTGGCCGAGCTCGGTCAGGGCGGCGCCGAGACTGGACACGGAGGTCGTCTTGGCGACGCCGCCCTTCTGATTCGCGACAGCGAGAACGCGGGCCACAACAGAGAGTGTGTCAACCATCACCGTGTGGTCACAACCTTCCGAGCCCGCGAGTGTCGCGCGGCCTACTTAGGTCCCGCCTCCGGGTGTCGCCGCACCCATCGGCCGTACCTGCCGAAAGGGCACATAGCCGTACCCGCCGAAAGGGCACAGAGCCGTACCTGCCGAAAGGGCACAGAGCCGTACCTGCCGAAAGGGCACAGAGCCGTACCCGCCGAAAGGGCACAACCGTACCCGCCGCAACGGCGCGGCGGCGGGGGCATACAGTCCTGCGGCGTGCCCCAGCTTCCCCGTGTCGCCGTGCTCGGACCCGACCTGGCCGGCGCGGTCGCGCTCGTCGCGCTCCTCGACGCCGGCCTAGACGCGCACGGCGTCGGCGGCCCACTCACGCCGGCCGCGGCGGCCCTCCTGACGACGCACGGACGCGTGGGCCGCTGGCTCACCGGCCCGGACAGCACAGTGGGCACGGACACCACCGCCAGCGCCGAAGTCGTGGCCGGCAGCGGCAGCGGCACCGCGACGCTCACGGTCGCGCGGGCCGCCGGCGGCGCCCAGCCGGAGCAGGGTTTCGAGATCAGCCTCGGTGGACGTCGGCTTGGCCACTGGGACGCCGTGGTGGTGACCGCCCGCGGTCTCGTGGCGGTCGCGGGAGTCGTTCCCGCGGCCGCGCCCTGGTACGGCGGCGTGTTCCATCCGGTCGCCGATCGCGTGTACATCCTCGGCGTACCGGACACCGGCCAGGTCGCCCCGCCGGACGGGGAGCGCGAGCTGGCGTTCGTCAGGGCACAGGCTGGCTGGGTCGCCGAGTACCTGCGCGGCCGCTACCAGCTACCCGCCTACCAGATAATGATCAGCCAGCCCGGCCTGCGCCGCGTGGGCCTGAGCCGCCGCGGGGCCGGGGCCTATCTGCGGGCGCTGGAGCGGGAGCTGCGGGCAGGCCGGGCCCGCGCCGCCGCGGCCGGCTATCCGCTCCCACTGCCGGGCATGAGCCCGGGTGCGCAGCCGCTCCTGCTGCCGGGCGCGCAGCCGCTCCTGCTGCCGGGCGCACAGCCGCTCCCGCTGCCGGCCACCCAGCCGACCTCCGCCAACTGACGGGATGCGACCGTGCGGCCAGGGTACCGGCCGGCGGGAGGCCGACGTCACATCTGGGGCCCGGCCGCGATCCGCGGGACCGCTATGCCCTTGCCACCACTGATCGCGTTGGTGCCGATGTTCTGCGGGCTGTCGATGTTCACCTTGATGACGGCGGGCTGGCTGTCGAGATAGTTGCCCGCGACCGTGTTGTAGCCGTTGCGGGCGTCGCCGTGGGCATCGTGGCGGTCCTCTTCGAAGATGGTGATTGCGGGACCGTTGTTCCGCCAGGCGTAGTTCCCGGACGCGTTGTCGTGGGCCGAGGACTGGATGACGATGCCGGTTCGCCGCCAGGGGTCCCGGGTGTTACGCCCGTTGCCGGCGGCGATGTTGCCGGTGAAGGTGTTGCCGTAACCTGTCTCGTCCGTGAAGCCGGAGCCGTCGTTGTTGAAGGAGATGTTGCCGGTGAAGGTGTTGCCGTGACACGAGACGTCCATCCAGCCGCCGGCCGGATGGCCGCTGTCCGAGATCAGGTTGCCGATGAACTTGTTGGCCGTCTCCACGGTCACCTTGACGCCGGCGCAGTCACCGCTCGGGTCGCTGACTCCCGGCAGGTTGTTGTGGATGAACTGGTTGTAGCGCCAGACGGTGCCGCTCATTCCGCCGGCGGCGCCCTTGCACGAGTTGTCATGGAACGTGTTGTTCTCGACCAGCGAGTTGGGGCCGACCGAGGCGCCCAGGTAGTTGCCGTAGATCTCCGAGTTGGTGATCACCCAGCCGGAGGCGGCGTCTGACTCGTGCAGGTTGGAGTCGATCGCGCCGTTGCGGCCGCCGTCGGAGTATCCCGTGATGGAAATGTTGTGGATCTCGACGTTGGAGGCGCCGCCGTTCGGCCGGTGGATCCCGATGCCGGACAGCCGGGTCCCGCCTGGCCCGGCCTTGACCCCGTAGAACTTGTCTCCCGCCTTGGGGAGCAGGACGCCGGAGCCGCTGAAGGTACCGGCGGCCAGGTTGAACTGGGTCCCGGCCGGATGGGAGTCGATGTACGACTGGATGTCGGCGCCAGCCGGGACGCGGACGCCGCCGGGCGGGATGGGCAGGGGCCCGGGAATGATCGGTTGGTCCGGGTAGGCGTGGGTGTTGGTCAGGTCGGTGGTGCCGGCGCGAAGAACTCCCGTGTGGTGTGCCGTCGCGGCGGCACTGCGCCCGGGGCGCAGCGCGCCCAGCAGCGTCGTCATCAGGAGCATCGCCGTCACCACCGCCACCGCTGTCACCCCGGCGTCGGCCATGGCGGGCGGCGACCATGCGCGCCACGGTACGCGGGCGGGCTCACAACAGTCGACCGCCGGCGGCACCGGCCTCTTGAAACGCATTCGCGAGATCCCAACTCCCGCCCCCGGCAGCACGGAACGAGCACTTTCCGAACGTCGGGCGCGCATAGTTATGGCGGTGTCCAAACGGCATAGGAAATCGCGCGCGGCCGTCGAGGGCATTTATTCAAGTTCTGAATACCGGACCCGACCGTAGCACCGGCCTCTTTGAGGACCATGGCGGTGACTGCCCGGGCGGGTCATACAGAACTCGACACGCTGCGCGCATCCCGCCCGGTAACCGGGCGCGCCCGCGCACCCGCAACCGTCCAGAAGAATCGGCACACCCAGGACTCCGGGTTCCGTTCGGACGCGGCGCGGCCGACGCCCGACAGTGCACCTTTTCCATTTCCGCTGACAGGAAGGCCCAGCCTTGACAAGCCGACGCATAAACTGAAAAGGCTCGGTGAGCATTTTCCGTGGTCGTCTCCGACCAGGGCCTGGCCGATTCGGACAACGGTGGGAAGAAAAAGCTCGGTGAGCCTTTTTCGCCGTCTTCTGCCCAGGGTCGAGGCGGGACCGTCGCGGGACCGGAAAAGATTCGGTCTCGAGGCGGGTTCAGGACAGTTTGCGGAGACGGTCGGCCGCCTCCAGCAAGGTCTGTTCCCGCTTCGGGAAGGCGAACCGGATGAGGTGGCGGCCGTCCGCCGGGTCGGCGAAGAAGGACGAGCCGGGGACGGCCGCGACCCCGATCTCGCTGATCAGGTACCGGGTGAACGCGACATCGTCGCCAGCCGGGTCGAGCGCGCGGGTGTCGCACATGACGTAGTACGCGCCGTCCGGCCGGCTGACGCCGAAGCCGACCTCGGCGAGCGCGGCGCACAGCAGGTCGCGCCGGGCCTGGTAGGCCGTCGCGAGCTCGGCGTAGTAGGACGCCGGCAGACCCATCGCGGCCACGCCGGCGGCCTGCAGCGGGGCGGCGGCGCCGACGGTGAGGAAGTCGTGCGTCTTGCGGATGCCCTCCGTGAGCGCGGCGGGCGCGATCGTCCAGCCGACCCGCCAGCCCGTCACGGCGTAGGTCTTCGACAACGCGTTGACGGTGATCGTCCGGTCCTCGAGCCCGGGTACGGTCGCCGGCGGGACGTGGCCGCCGGGGCCGAGGTATTGGATGTGCTCGTAGATCTCGTCGGTGACGACCAGCGCGTCATGCCGCTGGCAGAGCTCCGCCACCAGGTCGAGTTCCGCGCGGCTGAACATCCGGCCGGTCGGGTTGTGCGGGGTGTTGAGGACAATCGCCCGGGTGCGGTCCGAGAAGGCGGCCCGCAGCTCGGCCTCGTCGAAGCTCCAGTCCGGGGCGCGCAGCTTGACCAGCCTGGGTGTCGCGCCGGAGAGGATCGCGTCCGGGCCGTAGTTCTCGTAGAACGGCTCGAAGAAGATCACTTCCTCGCCCGGGTCGACCAGGCCGAGCATGGTCGCGATCATCGCCTCGGTGGCGCCGCAGGTCACGCAGATCTCGGTGTCCGGGTCGACGGCCCAGCCGGGGTAGACGCGGGCCACCTTCGCGGCGATGGCCGCGCGGAACGCCGGGGCGCCCCAGGTGATCGCGTACTGGTTGACGTCGGCGTCGATCGCGGCCTTGGCCGCATCCTTCAGCTCCACGGGACAGGAGAAGTCGGGAAACCCCTGGGCCAGGTTGACCGCGCCGTGCACGACCGCCAGCCGGGTCATGTCCCTGATCACCGACTCGGTGAATGTCGACGCCTTCGCCGACACCCGAGCGGCGGCGGGAATCCGGCCCGGCGCGGGCACGGCGGACTGCGAGGGCAGCATCTGGGAGGCCACGGCCCCATCATGCAGCGTTTCCCACCCGTCCGGTGGCCATGGCCCTCGACGTCCGCGGCGCGGACCGCCGCCCCCGGGCAGCTGAGGCAGCCAGCCGGCCGGTACCGCTTCCGACCAGTTCCCTCGGTCCGGCGCCCCGTGATCGCCGTTTGGACCCCCTACAGGTCGTGACCGCCCTGTTTCGCGACCAACAGCGGGCACAACCGCCGATCAAGGCGGCTGGCCAACTCTGGCGGTCACGGCACTAGGCCGGCTCTACCGGCGCTCCGTCGGCCTCGGCCTCGGTGAGGTACTCGACACCGGCCCAGGGCGCCTGCGCGGGACCGGCGGTCTGGCCTTCCGGGCAGTGACGGCGGAAGTCGCACCAGGAGCACAGTGATCCCGGCCGCGGCGGGAAGGCGCGGTCGGGCGGCTGACCGCCCGCGAGGCGTTCGGCCGCCGCGGCGGCGTCGGTGGCGATCGACTCGGCCCGCCGCACGTGCCGGGCCAGGCTCTCGTCGGTGTGCTCAGCGGCTACGACCCGGCCGGTCGGCAGGTGGTGCAGCTCGACACGTCGGCAGCGCTGCCGCAGCATCCGCTCGGCGGCGAACGCGTAGAGCGCCAGCGCCGCGGAGGTGCGAGCGTCGCCGTCCTGGGGCGGGCGCCGGCCGGTTTTGTAGTCAATGACGACCAGCTCACCGTCCCGCTCGTCCAGCCGGTCGACGCGGCCGTGGAAGGCCAGCACGTCGGTCCGGGTCGCGACCTGGCGCTCCACCGCCCGGGGCTCGTCGGCCGGGTCGAGGCCGGCGGCGTACCGCTCGCACATCATGGCGACCCGCTCCCGCGCGGCGGCGGACTGCGCCTCGTCGCGCCAGCCGTCCGCGACCCAGCAGGCGCGCACCAGCGCGGCCGCCCGCTGCGGCGTCCGTCGCGGCTCGGGCTCCTCCCACCAGCGGCGCAGCGCGTTGTGCGCGCTGGTGCCGAGCGAGGTGTGCGCCCACGGCGGCCCCTTGGGCGGCGCCGGCCGGTCAAGGTAGGTCATCCGGTAGCGGCGCGGGCAGTCCTCGAACGCGGCGAGCCGCGTCGGGGTGCAGGTGAACAGCCTGCG
>Ga0068859_100005618_pt1 | contig 12782 bp, 11 predicted proteins | sample KBSSwiS22_FD_66585 | JGI IMG/M metagenome (GOLD analysis project Ga0068859, IMG submission 66585) | Switchgrass rhizosphere microbial communities from Kellogg Biological Station, Michigan, USA - KBS Switchgrass S2-2 | ecosystem: Host-associated > Plants > Roots > Rhizosphere > Soil ... | reverse complement strand
CGGGCCGATATCTTCAGGCTCCCGCTTCGAAAAGAAAGTTTCTCGAAGGTCCTCTGTCTCGGGGTGCTGCAACACACGCCGGACCCGGAGGCGGCTTTCACGAGCCTCGCAGCGCAAGTGAAGCCTGGCGGCGAACTCGTCGTCGATCTGTACGCATTCCGGCTGAGCGCCCTGCTGCACTGGAAGTACCTCCTCAGGCCAATCACCAAGCGCATACCTGCGGCGCGCTTGTACAGCCTTCTGGAGTTGCTTGTGCCGCGGATGCTGCCGCTCGCCGTATTTCTCCGTCGCCTGGCAGGAAAGGCGGGGGCGCGCCTCGTGCCGGTCGTCGAGTACTCGGATCTGGGACTGCCACCCGGCATTCACGTGCAGTGGTCGATCCTCGACACCTTCGACGCGCTATCACCAAGGTACGACAAGCCGCAGACGATTTCCGCGTTGCGCAAGTGGTTCGCGAATTCTGGATTCGTCGACTTCGAGGTGACAAAAGGACCCAACGGCATCATGGGCAGAGGGCGCAAACCCGCAACCGGTAGCGTGGCACTGACTCCCTGATCATGCGCCGCATGTACCAGACGGAGTGGCAGGGAATCCGTTTCGCCGAGCTCGGCAAGCTGTCCTCCTCGAGGCTCGCCGACGCGGCGTTCTACGAAAAATTTTATGCCGAGCTTTTCAGGCGCTATCCGGGCTGGGACGCGCTCGACCCTGCCTGGCGCCGCCTGAAAGAGAAATACGCCGAATTCGTCCTCTCGCGCATCGCCCCGCAGGCGTCGGCGGTGCTCTCGATGGGATGTGGCCTGGGCTTCATGGAGCACGCCCTGCACGACAAGCTTCCTTCGTCCACCCGGCTTCACGTCCACGAGATCGCGCCGACGGCGCTACGCTGGCTCGCGCACGAGATGCCCGCAGAGCAGGTCCACCTCGGGCCGATCTCAGAGGTGCTGCGCGATGCACCGCCGTTCGACCTCATCTACCTCTGCGGTGTGGACTACGCGCTAGACGAGCGCGAATTCGCGGATCTTTTGCGCGATCTCGTTCCGCACCTCAAGCCGGGCGGCGAACTTCTGGTGATATCGCTGTCGTTCGAGCAGGAGGAGCCGCTTTCGCGCCGCACGCTTGCCGGAGCGAAGCAGGCCGCAAGGCTCATCCTCGATCGCCTGGGCATGCGCAGCATCGGCCAGTTCTGGGGCTGGAACCGCAACCGTGAAGATTACCGGCGCATCTTCGACGTCGCGGGATTTCCGCCCACGGCCGAAGGGCGCATCGAGGGCGGGGCCTACTGGATCGGCTGCCGCGCGCCGGCCTGAAGAGTCCCCGCCGGCGCAGAAGCGATGGAAAGCGCAACCCTGGGCCGTCGCATCACGAATTTGAACACGCGCCGCGCAGCCGCGTGGCTCGGAGACTCGACCGCCAGGTAGAACAGGTAGCAAGACACCAGCGAGGCGCCAAAAAGAAGCCCGATGTTGTCTATGAAGGGCTTCAGGAAAGCCTCGGCGACGACGTGCACCAGGTAGATGGCGAAGCTCCACGTGCCGACCCAGTCCAGCCAGTTGGGCCCTTTCGCCGCGTTGATTTCGGCGCGCATCCAGAAGAAAACGAGCACCGCGAATGGGTTGAGCGTCAGGTGAAATCTGATCACTCCATTGACGCTCGCCCAATAGATCATCGCGGCAGCCGCCGCGACGAGGATGCGCCACGTGTAGATGGGCAGGCGCGACGGCCGGTTGGCGTAGCTCTCCGCCAGCACGCAGCCGAGGATCCAGGCGGGCAGCCCGAAGATCCAAGTCTTGTACGGGCCGTAGAGATAGTGAATGTTCCCGTACGGGTCAGCGCCCAGGCGAAGTGCCAGGGCGTAGCTTGCGGCAAAGGCGATCAGCCATTGCACGCGCCACGGGACCCAGCGTGAGAGCAGGTACAGAAACGGATACAGGCCGTAGTACCAGAGCTCGCACACGATGCTCCAGAGGATATAACCGTCCTTCAGGTTGTAGTGCGCGACGCCGGCAATGCCCGCGAGATACATCGCCACGACGACCGGCACCATGATGCGGATCACGCGGGCCGAGAGAAAGGCCACGGCCGGCAACGGCCGCTCGACATAGGGGCGGTGGATGCAGAAGCCCGAGATGACGAAGAACGCGAACACTGCCGGATATCCGGTGAACACGTACTGGAGCAAGCCAGGCAAGTGGCCGCCAACGATGTGCGCCAGCATCACGGAGAGCGCGGCAAACGCACGGATGCGATCCACGCCATGGACGCGGTCGGCGGCGGCAGGGACGGCGGTCGGATTCATGCGATGCGCCTGCCGCGCAGCGCGGCAATCATGCCGTTGAGGTCGGACCGGCTGAGGCCGGCGAGCGAGGGCAACTTCCACACCGCCAGGCCGAGCGCGGCGGCGTAGGCCAGCAGAGCCGCGGCAGCGCAGGGCAAGGGCGGCAGCCCTGAGCCGATCCCAAGCGCGGCAAGCCCGCGTGCCGCCCAGCCGAGCCCGATGGCGATTCCCAGAATCACGATCTGATCCGCCCAGTGGTACGGCCAGCCGAATGCGCGCGCAATGCGCCAGAGAAGCAGGTTTACGGTCACCACCGTCAGGAGGACCATCTTGAGCGCGAGCCCGAGCGCGCCAAGCCCGAATCCCGGCACGGCGAGATCCGGCGACGCGAGCGCAAGGTAGGTCGCGGGGATGCCGACGACCATGGAGAGCCCGCCGATCAGGGTATGCAGCTTCGTCCTCCCGGTAGCGAGCAGCAGCGCACCGCCGATCTGCCCGACGCCCGAATATACGGGGTAGACGAGGAGGAGGGCTAATACCGGCGCGCCCGGCACGTACTGCTCCCCGAGCAGGATGCGCAGGATTTCGGCGGACCACGGAATAAACGCTCCACATACCGCCGCGCCAACCAGCAGCACGAACCTCACCGTCCGGGTGTACAGGCTTTGCACCTTCGCGAAGTCGCCGCGGTGGCTCGCCTCCGCGATTTCCTTCCACAGCACCGTATAGATCGCATTCGTGACCAGCAATCCCGCCATGGAAATCTGGTTCGCGATGCCGTAGTACGCGGTGTCCTGCGCGCCGCCGAAGTGCCGCAGCATCCAGCTATCGCCAAAGTGATATAGAAATCCCAGCACGAGGTAGGGCACGAAAGGCGCGCTGTAGCGTGCATATTCGGCGATCAGCGTGCGCCCGGAAACCGGATCCTCCTGCGGCGCTGGGCGCCAGATCCAGGCGAATCCTGCCACGAACGCCGCCAGGTACTGCGCGGCGATCAGGACGAAGATGCTGCGCAGTGTCAGGGCATCGAGCGCAAGCAGGACCAGTGTCACGCCGAGTTGCACGGCCGCCACGCCGACGTTCAGCAGCTGCGCGCGAATCGTGGTGCGTGCGGCATCGCCGAGCTGCATGAGCGTCGCAAAGGCCTGCTGCTGCATGAACGTCGCGATGAGCGCGAGCGCGACCAGCTCGCGCGGGTTGCGCTGCCAGAGCACCTCGATCCAGCGCGAGGGAAGCAATGCGCCGACGATGAGGACCGCGACCGCGAGCTGAAGCACCTGCCACCCGACGTAGAAGCCGACGAAGCGCGGGCCTCGCGGACGCTGCGACATGAAGGTGAAAAATGCGTTCGACGTGCCGAGGTCCAGTACCTGGCGCAGCGCCGCGACGCTCGCCACCAGGAAAGCGAACTCCCCGTACTGCTCGACCCCCAGGCCGCGCGCGAGCACCACGCTGGCGGCAAAGGAGAGCGCCGTCCGCACGACACTGGCGGCGAAGGTCGCCACGAATCGAGTACGGATCGAAGGCGAATCAGCCACGGCCGCCCTTGACGCACCGCGGCCGTTTCCCCACCCTACGATAGAATGTTGATTGCATGGGCGATTCTACGACGTGAACACGAAGCGCGTGCTCGTAACCGGGGCCAGCTCCGACATCGGCCTGGCTGTGGCGCGGGTCTACGCCGCGCACGGGTACACGGTCCTCGCGCATCACCGCAGCGATCGCGACGCCTTGTCGGCATTCCTGAAGGAGCACCCCGAATCCACGGCGCTCAAGCTGGACTTCGCCGACACCGGGGCGCTGGAGCGTGCGATCGATGAGCACAGTGCGACTCTGCGCGAGTGCAGCGTGCTCGTGCACGCCGCGGCGCTGCTCGAGCCGGTCCCCTTCGAAAAGCTCAATGCAGCGGTGCTGCTGCGCGCTTACGCGGTCAATACGGTGCCTGCGGTCCTGCTCACGCGCCTGATGGCGCCCGCGATGTCCCAGCGCAAGTGGGGCCGCATCGTGCATCTCACCTCCATCGGCGCGAAATTCGGTGGTGGCGCGAGTACCCTCGCCTATTCGCTGAGCAAGCAGGCGCTCGAGCTCCTGCCCACCGCCGGGCGGCGCTGGGCTGCCTCCAACGTGCTCGTCAACGCGCTGCGCGTCGGCGTCACCGACACGCGCATGCACAGGCACGAGCCGGACAAGGACATGGCGAAGCGCGTGGCACAGATTCCCGCCGGCCGCATGGCGAGCTCGGAAGAGATAGCGCGCGCGGTCTACTGGCTCGGCTCCGAGGAGAATGGCTTTGTCACCGGCGAGACGGTCAGCGCCGCGGGCGGCGAATAGCATGGCCACCGCGACGGCTTCCCTCGTGCGCGTGTCGCGCTCCGTCCTCGGGCCGCGGGAAAACGCGGCGGTGATGCGCGTGCTCGAACAGGGCTACCTCGGCATGGGCAGCGAGGTGCAGGCGTTCGAGCAGGAGCTCTCCGCCTATCTGGGTGGGCGGCCCGTCGCCTGCGCGGCGAACGGCACCGCGGCGCTGCACCTCGCGCTGCAGGCGATCGGCGCCGGCCCGGGCGACGAGGTGCTCGTGCCCTCGCTCACCTACGTCGCGAGCTTCCAGGCGATCGGCGCGACCGGCGCGCAGCCCATCGCCTGCGACATCGAAGCGGAGAGCGGGCTGCTCGACCTCGCCGATGCCGCGAAGCGCGTGACGCCGCGCACCAAGGCGGTGATGGGCGTGCACTACGCCAGTTCGCCCGCCGGCATTCCGGCGCTCTACGAATTCGCACGCGCGCATCGCCTGCGCGTGGTGGAGGATGCGGCCCACGCCTTCGGCTGCACGCTCGATGGACGCCGCATCGGCAGTTTCGGCGACGTCGTGTGCTTCTCGTTCGACGGCATCAAGAACATCACCTCGGGCGAGGGCGGTGCCGTCGTGTCCGACGACGCGCGCGCGATGGAGCGGGTGCGCAACGCGCGCCTGCTCGGCGTGCAGGGCGACACCGAGCAGCGCTTCCGCGGGCAGCGCAGCTGGGAATTCGACGTCGCCGAGCAGGGCTGGCGCTATCACATGAGTGATATCATGGCGGCCATCGGGCGCGTGCAGCTCGCACGCTTCGAAGCGGAATTCAAGCCGAAGCGGGTCCACCTCGCGCGGCGCTACCGCGAGCTTCTGGGAGGGGAACCCCGCATTCGCTTCTTCGGCGCAGACCTCGGGCCTGTCGTGCCTCATATCGCATCGCTTCGCATTCTCGGCGGCGCGCGCGACCGCGTGCGCGCGGCGCTCGAGCAGGCGGGCGTGCAGACCGGAATCCATTACAAACCCAACCACCTGCTCGCGCGCTACGGTGGCGGCGCGACGCGCCTGCCCGTGGCGGAGCAGGTCTACGAGGAGATTCTGTCCCTCCCCCTGCATCCGCTCGTCACGGATGACGATGTCGAGCGCGTGTGCCGCACGGTGCGCGGCGCGCTGGGCTGAAAGGAGCACATGAAGGTCGTCATCCTCTGCGGCGGCATGGGCTCGCGGCTCGCCGAAGAAACCCAGGTGCGGCCCAAGCCCATGGTCAGCGTCGGCGGCCACCCGCTGCTGTGGCACATCATGAACATCTACGGCCGCGCCGGCTTCAGCGAGTTCACGCTCGCGCTCGGCTACCGCGGCGAAGCGATCAAGGAGTACTTCCTCAACTTCTACGCCCTGGACAGCGACTTCTCCGTCGACCTTAAGAGCGGCGAAGTGCGCTACCTGCGGCCGGCGCGGCGCGACTGGAAAGTGGACCTCGTCGACACGGGCGAAGATTGCATGACGGGCGGGCGCCTGCACCGCCTCGAACCGCTCCTGCGCGGCGGCGGCACTTTCATGCTCACCTACGGCGACGGCGTCGCCAACATCGACCTGCGCAAAGTGCTGGAGTTCCACCGCTCGCACGGCAAGCTCGCCACGGTCACCGCGGTGCGGCCGCCGGCGCGCTTCGGCGGCATGAAGCTGGACGGCGAACGCGTCGCGGACTTCAAGGAAAAGCCGCAGGCGGGCGAAGGCTGGATCAACGGCGGCTTCTTCGTCTTCGAGCCCGGCGTATTCAAGTACCTCGTGGGCGACGCCACCGTCCTCGAGGCGGAACCGCTCGAGCGCCTGTGCCGCGACGGCCAGCTCATGGCCTGGCGGCATGAGGGCTTCTGGCAGTGCATGGACACGCTGCGCGACCGGCAAACGCTCGAGGCGCAGTGGGCCTCGGGCAGCGCGCCGTGGAAGATGTGGCAGGACTGAAAAGATGTTCTCGCAGGCCTACCGCGGGGCCCGGGTGCTGGTCACCGGGCACACCGGCTTCAAGGGCTCGTGGCTCGCGCGCTGGCTGCTCGAGCTCGGCGCCGAGGTCGCCGGCTTTTCGCTCTACGTGCCGACGCAGCCGAGCCACTTCGAGATCCTCGGGCTGGAGAAGAGGCTGCGCCATGTGACCGGCGACGTGCGGGACGCCGCGGCGCTCGCCCGCGCCTTCGCCGATTGGCGCCCCGACTTCGCCTTCCACCTCGCCGCGCAGCCGATCGTGCGCGACTCCTACGCGCAACCCAAGCTCACCTTCGACACCAACCTCGGCGGCACGGTCAACGTTCTCGAGGCGGTGCGCGCCACGCCGTCGCTGCGCGCGGCGGTACTGGTCACCAGCGACAAGTGCTACGAGAACCTCGAGCTCCAGCGCGGCTACGCGGAGGACGACCGTCTCGGTGGCGCCGACCCCTATTCCGCGTCCAAGGCCTGCGCCGAGATCGCCATCTCTTCCTACGCGCGCTCGCTCCTCCTGCCGGAGGGCCGGCGCGTCGCCTCGACGCGTGCCGGCAACGTCATCGGCGGCGGCGACTGGGCGAAGGATCGCATCGTCCCGGACTGCGCCCGCGCCTGGTCCGCGGGCGAAGGCGCAATCGTCCGCAACCCGGCCTCGACGCGGCCCTGGCAGCACGTGCTCGAGCCGCTCTCGGGCTACCTCTGGCTCGGTGCCTGCCTCGCGCAGGGCGGCGCGGGCCTGAATGGCGAGCCCTTCAACTTCGGCCCGCCTGCGGGCGCCAACCACACGGTGCGCGAGCTCGCCGACGCGCTCGCGCGCCACTGGCCCGGCAAGACCTGGGCCGCGCAGCCCGCCGCCGACGGCCGGCGGGAAGCAGCGCTGCTCCAGCTCGACTGCGCGAAGGCGGCCGCACGCCTGCAATGGCGCGCCGCGCTCGACTTCGATCAGACCGCGGAAATGACCGCCGCCTGGTATCGCGCCTACTATTCGGGAAACCGGGACATGGACGGCGTCACCGGCGGGCAGATCGCCCGCTACGCCGCCATCGCGGGCGAGAAGGGTCTCGCCTGGGCCAAATAGGAGGACGGGTGCAGGTCGCGGGCGTTTCAGTGCGGCCGCTGCGCATCCTGCGCGATGCGCGCGGCGCCGTCATGCACATGCTGCGCTCGGACGCGCCGCACTTCAAGCGCTTCGGCGAAGTCTACTTTTCCGTCATCGCGCCGGGCGCGGTCAAGGCGTGGAAGCGGCACCGGCGCGTAGCGCAAAACCTCGCCGTGCCCGTCGGCCGCGTGCGCATCGTGATCTACGACGACCGCGAGGGCTCCGCCACGCGCGGCGCGCTCCAGGAAATCGTCACCGGCCCGGACGACTACGCCCTCGTCAGCATTCCGCCGCTCCTCTGGTACGGCCTGCAGGGCATCGCGCAGGGCGAATCGCTGATCGCCAATTGCGCGAGCGAGCCGCACGATCCGGCCGAGAGCGAAAGCGCCGACCCGGCGTCCGCCTCGATCCCGTTCTCCTGGTAGCCATGCCCGCGGTCAGCATCGTGATGAACTGCCGCAACGGCGCGCGCTACCTCAAGGAGGCGCTCGATTCGGTGTACGCGCAGACCTTCTCCGACTGGGAGCTCGTCTTCTGGGACAATGCCTCGACCGACGCCTCGGCCGAGATCGCGCGTGGCTACGATGCAAGGCTGCGCTACTTCAGGAGCGAGGATACTCTTACCCTCGGTGCCGCCCGCAACCGGGCGCTAGAGCAATGCCAGGGCCGGTTCATCGGATTCCTCGATACGGATGATGCCTGGATGCCATCCAAGATCGAAAAGCAGGCGCGGCTGTTTGACGACCCGGAAGTCGGCCTCGTGTACGCCAACTGCCTGATCTTCACGGACGAGGGCGCGCAGCGCCTGCACTACAGGTCGCCGCGCGACTATGCCGTCGGGCGTTGCTTCGACGAGTTGCTCGCGCGTTACTTTCTCGCCATGCCCTCCGTGATGCTGCGGCGCGAGGCGCTGGGCCCTCGATCTGAATGGGTCGACGAATCCTTCAGCGTGGCCGAGGAGGCCGACCTCTTCCTGCGCGTCGCGCTGCGCTGGAAACTCGCGATGGTCCCCGAGGTGCTGGCGCGCTACCGCATCCACGCCGGAAGCGAAAGCCGCCAGCGCGCCGAACGATTTCTTGCAGAAGGACTGCAGATCCTCGCCAAGCTGCGCGCCGCGCAGCCCGACTTCGATCGCGGGCACGGCGAGGCAGCGCGACGCTTCCTCGACTGGGCGCGCTACTCCCAGGCGCTGATGCGCTGGCGAGCGGGCGACAGCCGCGGCGCGCGCGACCAGCTCACGCTCCTCTCGGAGCGCAGCCTGCGGCACACGCTGTTCTGGATGCTGAGCTTCGTTCCTTACCGTCTCGCCGCACCCGCGCTCTCGCGCCTGGGGAAGCTCTAGCGCATGGACCGCGCGGTAGGAGTGTTCGCGGGCGCCGGCGACGCCGCGCCAGCCAGACAGCGCAGCTTGCACTGGACGCTCGCGCTCGTGTTTTTCTGCGGCTTGCCCGTCGCTTATGCCGCGCAGGTCATCTCCGGGCAGCCGGCCGTAGGTATTCTTTTCTGGTTGCCGCTTCTGCTTGCCGTGGCGAGCTATGCGCTTCAACCGGGGGTCGTCAAGTATCTACTCGACGGCCAGCGGCGGACCGTGCCGGACACGATCGTGCTGCTCGCGGTGCTCGCCGGCCTCTTCTGGACCGCAGTCGACGGTCTTGCCGCCGGCGCCGGAATGGCCGGAAGGTACCTGCTTCTTTATGTGGCGCCGCTCGGCATTTACTTCATGGCAGCGCATTCACACGAGGACCGCGCCGAGCCCGTGTTCGGCATCCTCGTCATCGCCGGGCTGCTGGTCGGGACCGAGATGCTCTACGAGAACGTCTCAGTCCGGGTCTTCCAGCATCCGACCTGGTTTCAACTCGAGAACCATCTCTATGTGCTCGCGGGCTCGGGGCGCAGCCTGTCACAGCTCTATGTCATCGCCTACCGGCCCCCGGGCCTACTTGAGCACGTCCATGCGACGACCGCGTTCGTCAGCGCCTCCGCGACACTGGGCTGGTGCCTCTACCTTGCGCGCGGCAAGCTCGCCTGGCTCGTGCTATCGCTTTTCGGCACTACTGCAGTATTGCTCCATGGATCAAGGCTCGTGACACTCGTTTTGCTTGTCGTGCTTGCGTCTGCGTACGCAGCATTTCGCAGGAACGCGACGCGTTCGGAGTTGTCGCGCATCAACCGCGGCGCGGCCGCACTCGTCGCGCTCATCGCGCTGCTTGCCCTCACCGACCCGCTCGGTACCTTCGGCCTCTACTATGGCAGCGCGATGACCGGGGATTTCGGTATCGCCCACGGCTTGAGTTACACCGACGTGCTGCTTATGGCTGTCCATCGGGTAGGCGCCGCTTTGAGGGAATATCCCGTCGCGTGGCTGGCGGGCGTCGGAATGGGCGCCCTCATGCGCGGTACCGGAGCGGAGAACGACGACGTCTTCCCGCTGCAGCTCATCGCAGAGCACGGCATTGTCGGATTTGCCCTGTTCGCCGGCCTCACGCTGTGGCTGATGTGGCGCGGCGTGCTCGCGGCGATGCGAGCATCGCCCGCGGAACGGCTCGTGCCGCTGGGCGCGGTCACCATCATTCTCGTCATCCTGGGCACGACCGTGCACAGCGGCACGCTGCAGAGAAAGTCCATCTATCCAGTGTTTTTCCTCGCGCTCGGGGTACTGGAGTGGCACCGCCGGCGCGAAGCGAAGCTGAGCCCGCCCATGAGCGAAAATCCATGTGCGGCATCGCCGGCACGGTAAGTTTCACCGGGGCGCCCGACCTCGCGGCGCTCGCGGCGGCGAGCGAGCGCCTCAAGCTTCGCGGCCCCGACGACAGCGGCCAATGGAGCGAAGGCCCGGCAGCGCTGGCGAACCGGCGCTTGGCCGTCATCGATCTCAGTCCCGGCGGGCACCAGCCGATGGCGTCGCGCGACGGCCGCTACGTCTGCGTGCAGAACGGCGAGATCTACAACTTCCGCGAACTGCGTTCGATTCTGTCAGCAAAGGGCTTCTCGTGGCGCAGCGAATCCGACACCGAGGTGCTGCTCGCCGCCTACGAGGCCTGGGGCGCCGACTGCGTGCTTCACCTGCGCGGCATGTTCGCCATGGCGATATGGGATCGCGTCGAGCGCCGGCTCTTCGTCGCCCGCGATCGCATGGGCGTGAAGCCGCTCTATTACGCAATGACGCCGTCGGGCTTCGCCTTCGCCTCGCGCCCGGGCGCGTTGCAGGCGTTCCTGCCTGCGGGCTCGGGGGACCTCGACGAGCAGGGGCTGCGCTACTACCTCGACCTCGGCTACTTTCCGGGAGATGCGACGCTGTGGCGCTCGATCCACAAGCTGCCGCCAGGCCATGCGCTGACGCTGCGGGACGGACGGCTGGAGATCCGGCGCTACTGGAGCTTCGAGGCGATCAGGCCCGACTCGTCGCTCGCCGCCCGGCCGGAGGAGGAGCTGCTCGACGAGCTTGATGAGCTCGTGCGCCGCTCGGTGCGCTACCGGCTGGTGAGCGATGTCCCGGTGGGGACGTTCCTTTCCGGCGGCGTCGACAGCTCCCTTGTCACTGCGGTCGCGGCCAAGGCGCTGGCACGGCCGATCCAGGCCTTCACCATCGGCTTTTCCGATCCGCGCTTCGACGAAAGCGGGCACGCGAGGGCGGTGGCCGCGCACGTCGGCGCGCAACACTCAAGCGAGACGCTGGAGGCGGACGACCTGCTCCAGTTGCTGCCAAAGTTCCACGAGGCCTTCGACGAGCCTTTCTTCGACAGCTCGGCGTTCCCGCTGATGGCCGTGTCCAGGCTGGCGCGGCGCGCGGTCACCGTGGCCCTGAGCGGCGATGGCGCCGACGAACTCTTCGGCGGCTACCACTACTATGGGTTCGTCAAGCGCGCGGGCCCGTTCTACACTTTGCCACGCGCGCTGCGGGCCGCACTGGCCGCCGCGGCGCGAAGCTTCGGTGGCCACCGCGCCAAGCTCGCCGCGCAGGCACTCGCCGCACGCACGCCGGTGGAAGCGTTTGCGTTCCTGCGCGGCATCGCCAAGGATTTTCCTCCCCTGCTTGCGCCCGAAGTGCTCGCCCGCACGGCCCCCGGCACCGGGCGGATGCTCGAAGCGCTTCGCAACGCACCGTCGACGCTCGATCCGGTCGACGGCTGCATGCGGATCGACGCCAGCCTGATTCTGCCGGACGACTATCTCGTGAAAACCGATGTCTCCAGCATGTCGCACTCGCTGGAGCTGCGCGAGCCGCTGCTCGACCACGAGCTCGTCGAGTGGGCGATGCGGCTGCCGCACTGCTGGAAGCTGCGCAACGGCACCAACAAGTATCTGCTGCGCAAGCTCGCCTACCGCTACGTGCCGCGCGGGCTCCTCGATCGCCCGAAGCAGGGCTTCGAGGTGCCGCTCGCGCGCTGGCTGCGCGGGCCGCTGCGCGGCTGGGCGATGGATCTCATCGCGACGGGCAAGGCGCGCAGCGCGCTTCCGCTCGACTGGCCGGCGCTCGAGCGGCTCATGGCGCTGCACCAGAGCGGCGAGCGCGAAGCGCATCCGCTGCTCTGGGCAGTGCTCGTGCTGCTCGGCTTCCAGTCGCGACGGACGGAGCCCACCTCGTGAGGATCCTGGTGAACGCACTCTCTGCACGACAGGGCGGCGGCCAGACCTACCTCGTCAACCTCCTCGGGCGCATTCCGCGCGATTTCGACGTCGAAATCCTCCTGCTCGCGCCCGAAGGGCTGCGATTGAGCCCCCAAGAGAGGCAAATGCGGCGCCTGAACGCCGGACCGCGCACCGAGAACCCGCTCGTGCGCGCCCTTTGGGAGCGCGTGAGCTTGCCGCGGCTGCTCAGGGAGCTGCACGTCGACGTCCTGTTCAGTCCCGGCGGGGTGCTCGCGCGCGCCCCAGGCTGCAAGACCGTCACCATGTTCCGCAACATGATCCCCTTCGACATGGAGATCCGGCGCCGCTATCCGCCCGGCTACGCAAGGCTGCGTAACTGGCTGCTCGAGCGGCTGATGCTGCGCAGCATGGAGCGCGCCGACTTGACGATCTTCCTCGCGCGCCATGCAGTGGAAGTCATCGGCAGGGCTTCCGCACGCGCTGTGCGCGCCCCGGTCGTGATCCCGCATGGGGTGAGCGAAACATTTTTCGCATCCTCCAATGGCACGCGG